>JACDJC010004050.1_pt1 | contig 10233 bp, 8 predicted proteins | sample 7454191 | NCBI WGS metagenome assembly JACDJC01 (sample SAMN14253291, study PRJNA609438) | sludge metagenome | isolation source: sludge after 25d culture with pyrite and EDTA | collected 2018-12-20
CCGGGCATAGAAGTCCGGCGCCCCGCCGAACAGTTTGGGCTCCGGCACGCCGATCAGCACCACCGCAGCACCGCTGGCGCGAATCGTCTGCACCAGCAGGCGCAGGTTGTTTTCGATCGTGGTCGCAGGCTGTTTCTTCAGCATATCGTTGCCGCCCAGGCACAGCAGCACCAGACGCGGCTGGTATTCGGCCAGCACCTCGGGCAGACGCCGCAGTCCTGATTCGGTGGTGTCGCCCGGCACCCCGGCGTTGACCACGGTGCGGCCGGTCAGCGACGCCAGCACGGCCGGGTAGGCGGTGTCGGTGCTGGCGCCGGTGCCGTGGGTGAGGCTGTCGCCGAAGGCGACGATGACGTCGTGCGGATTGAGTTTCGGCAGCGTCGGCGCGCGATCGCACGCAGCGAAAAGGAAAGCAATACAAACCGCAATGAAGAAGCGGCTTGCGGCCTGCATCTCAGTTGCCTGCCACCGTCATGTGGTCGATCAGGATCGAGCCGACCTGTTTGGAGCCGCGCCGCTCGATGTCGGTGCCGATGGCGACGATGCCCTTGAACATCCCGGCGAGGTTGCCGGCGATGGTGATTTCCTCGACCGGATACTGGATCTCGCCGTTTTCCACCCAGAAGCCGGCGGCGCCGCGCGAGTAGTCGCCGGTGACCATGTTGGCGCCTTGTCCGAGCAGTTCGGTGACCAGCAGCCCGGTGCCCATCTGCTTCAACAGGCCGTCGAGGTCGTGTTCGCCCGGCGTGACGATCAGGTTGTGACTGCCGCCGGCGTTGCCGGTGGTTTTCATGCCGAGCTTCTTCGCCGAATAGGTCGACAGGAAATAGCCCTGCACCACGCCGTCCCTGACGACGTCGCGGTCGAGGCAGGCGACGCCTTCGCTGTCGAACGGCGCGCTGCCGAGACCGCCCGGAATGAGGGGCGCTTCACGAATGTTGACCAGCGGGGCGAATACCTGCTGGCCGAGGCTGTCGAGCAGGAACGACGACTTGCGGTAGAGGCTGCCGCCCGACACGGCAGCGACGAAGTTGCCGATCAGGCCGGTGGCGATCGGCGCCTCGAACAGCACCGGACAGGTGCGGGTATCGAGTTTGCGGCCATTTAGCCGCCGCACGGTGCGGCTGCCAGCGATGCGGCCGACGGTCTCGGCGGAATCGAGGTTGTTTGGATTGCGTGCGCTGGTGTACCAGTAGTCGCGCTGCATTGCACCCTTGTCTTCGCCGATCACCGCGACCGACATGCCGTGACGCGAGCCGGCGTAACCGTTGCAGAAGCCGAGGCTGTTGGCGTAGATGAACTGCGAGGTATGGAGGGTGACGCCAGCGCCTTCGGAGTTGGTCAGTCGCTTGTCGACCGCCAGCGCCGCCGCTTCGCAGGTTTTTGCGCGCTCGGCGGCCTCTTCGACGCTGAGCGCCCATGGGTGGTAGAGGTCGAGATCGGGCACATCCTGCGCCAGGCGGTCGGCGTCGGGCAGGCCGGCGGCTTCGTCTTCGGCGGTGTAGCGGGCGATGGTCAGTGCCTTCTCGACCGCGCTTTTCAGCGCCGCGTCCGACAGGTCCGAGGTCGAAGCGTGACCGCGCCGCTGGCCGATGTAGACGGTTACGCCGGCGCCCTTGTCCTTGTTGTATTCGATGGTCTCGATCTCGCCCTGGCGCACGCTGACGCTCTGGCCGACGCCTTCCGAAATCTCGGTATCGGCGGCGGTGGCGCCCTGGCGGGTGGCGTGCTCGATGACGATCCGGGAGAGGGCGATGAGCTGGTCGCGGGTGTAGCTGAATTGGGAGCGGGACATGTCGGCTTATGCAGGCAATAAATAGGGGGCGAGGGTGGGGCGGGTTGTGGTTTGATTCAGCCCGTTTCAGGTGGCAGAAACTACAATGTCGATAATAACAGTAACCGAAAGCCCTACCGTGCGCCTGATCGACCCCGATGCCGAGCTGAAATTCGACCCTGACGAGGTCTACGACGGTCCCAGCAAAAGCCAAAAAAAGCGTGACGTCGAAGCCCTGCAAGCGCTGGGTGAAGTCCTGGTCAAGCTGCCTGACGCGCAGTTCAAGCGCATCGAACTGCCGGAAGCGCTGCGCACCGCCGTCGCCGACTGTCGCAAAATTACCCAAAACGGCGCGCTGCGACGGCAAAAGCAATATATCGGCAAGCTGATGCGCAGCATCGATCCGGCGCCAATCCAGGCGCAGATCGACGTCTTCAACGGCGTGTCGGCAGTGGAAACCGCCAGGCTGCACCAGGCTGAAAAATGGCGCGACCGGCTGATCGCCGATAACGAGGCGCTGACGCTGTTTCTTAATACTTATCCCGATACCGACGCGACCCACCTGCGGCAGCTGATCCGCAATGCGCGCGACGAGGCCGCGCGCAGCAAGCCGCCGAAAGCTTTCCGCGAGATATTCAAGGTGATCCGCGAGGCCCTGCACGCACACTAAACAAGGAGAGGCAGTTATGTGGGGACGCATCGTCAAAATTGCCTTGAGCCTGCCGTTCCTGATCGTCGCCGGACTGTTCGCGCTGTATCTGGTGTTCGGGTTTTTTCTGGTCGATCCGCTGGCGAAGAAGCTGCTGCCCTGGGTGGGGGAAAACAAGCTCGCCAGCGACTTGAGCGTGCAGCAGGTCAAATTCAATCCGCTCACGCTTGAAGCCACCGTCGACGGTCTCAGGCTGGCCGAGAAAAGCGGCGCGCCGCTGGCCGGCTTCGAGCGTCTGTATGTCAACCTCGAAACCACCGGGCTGTTTCGCTGGGCCTGGCGGATCCAGGACGTTCAACTCGACCGCCCGCGTGCGACGATCGAAGTCCGCCCGGGCGGCCAGTTGAACTGGGCGGCGCTGATCGACAAGCTCAATGAAGACAAGAAACCGCCGTCCGACAGCCTTGCGCGGGTGCTGGTCGAACATCTCAGAATCGACAAGGGCGATATTGAATACATCGATGCCAATCGTCCGGGGAAACCGTTCAAGGTAACGTTGACGCCGCTCGGAATCGAGCTGGATGGCCTATCCACCCTGCCGGAAGACCGCGGCGATTATCTGATCGCGGCCAGATTGCCGGAGCAGGGCGGCACCCTCAAATGGAAAGGCGATATCGGATTGAATCCGCTCGCGTCAAGCGGCGAAATCGGGCTGCAAGGCGTGCGGCTGACCAAGCTGCTGCGCGTGATCAAGAGCCCGCGCAATTTTGAATTGCCGTCCGGTACGCTGGCCGCGGGGCTGCGCTACCGTTTTGCCATGTTGGTCGACAAGGCGGGTGAGGGCGTGCCGTGGCTGCAGATCAACGGTGCCAACCTCGTCGTACAGAACCTGGCATTGGCGCCGCGCGGCGGCGGCGGCCTCAAGGACTCCGATCCGCTACGCGCTGAAGTCCCGCATAGCGGAACGGAATCGTATGAACCGGTGCTGCAGCTCGCCGAGGCGCGGGTCGGCAATGCGAATTTTGATCTGGCCACGCGTACGCTCGATATCGAGAGCGTGAGCCTTGCCGGCGGCAAGCTTGCCGCGACGCGCGACGTGAAAGGCACGCTGGATTGGCAGACCCTGTTTGCTACGGAGGCAGTTGCGCCTGAACCGACCAAATCCCAACCGGCCGCGCCCGAAGCCGCCGAACCGGTGGCGCCCTGGAAGATCGGTGTGCACGAAATCAAGCTGGCTGACTGGTCGGCCCGGTTCACCGACCAGGGATTCGCCAGGCCGCTCGGTGTCACGGCCGAGCGCTTCGGCCTGACGGCAGCGCTGACCGGCGAGGTGGGTGCCACGGTCGCCATCGACGTGGGGCCGGTCAACGCCGCGCTGGGGCCGATCCGGGTGCAGTCGGGTGCGCAGCCGGTGGCGGAATTACAACGCGCCGCGCTGGTCAACGGCCAGTTGAAGCTGGCGGAAAATCAGCTTGCGATCGAGGCGATCGAATTGAGCGGCGCAAAAACCAGCGTGTCGCTGGACAAACGGAAGGCGCTCAACTGGGCCGGCATCCTGGAGAAAGCGCCCGGCGCACCTGCCGCCGCCCCGGCCAAGTCGGACTCGCCAAGTGCTTCGCCGATGGATGTGCGGCTCGCGCGACTCGGTCTCGACGGCATCGAAGTCGGGATCGTCGACCAGTCGCCCAACGAGCCAGTGAGACTCGATCTCGCCAAGGGCTTCGTCACCCTGAAAGGTCTCAGTCTCAACCTGGACAAGCCGATTCCGCTGGAAGCCGGCTTTGTACTTAAACAGGGCGGCCGTTTCGACGCCAGCGGCACGCTCATCCCGGGCAAGGCTTCCGGCGCGCTCGATCTCAGGCTGGCGAGCTTGTCGCTCAAGCCTTTTGCGCCCTACGTCAATCAGGTCGCCCGACTCAACCTGCGTTCCGGCGTCGCGTCGACGCGCGGCAAGCTGTCGTTTGCGCAGGCGAAATCGGGCATGAAGCTGGATTTCCGCGGCGGCTTCGCTACGGACGATCTGGCGATTACGGAAGAGGAAACCGAGCAGCCCTTCCTCGGCTGGAAGAAGCTGTCGTCCAACAGCCTCGATCTCCGACTCAATCCCGACCGGCTGCAGATGAACGAACTGGTGGCGCTGAATCCCTTCGGCAAGGTGATTATTTTCGAGGACAAGTCGATCAACCTGCAACGCATCCTGCACACGCCTGCACCGGACACACTCGCCGCCGATGCTGCCGCGCAATCTCCGGCGCCGGCGTCATCCGCGAGCTTCCCGCTGGCGATCGAGCGCCTGCGCATCGTCGGCGCCAATGCGGAATTCGCCGACCTCTCGCTGACACCGCAGTTCGGCACCCGCATGCACGACCTCTCCGGCATAGTCGCCGGGCTCTCCACCGACCCGGCCACGACCGCGCTGGTGGAGCTCGACGGCAAGGTCGACGATTACGGTTCGGCGCGGTTGCGCGGCTCGATCCAGCCGTTCCGGGCGACCGATTTCACCGACCTCAAACTGACCTTCCGCAATCTGGAAATGGCGGAACTGACGCCGTATTCGGGCAAGTTCGCCGGCCGCAAGATCGATTCCGGCAAGCTCTCGGTCGACCTCGAATACAAGATCAAGCAGCGCCAACTGACGGGCGACAACAAGTTCGTGATCAACACGTTGAAGCTCGGCGAACGGGTCGACAGTCCGGACGCGATGAAGCTGCCGCTTGACCTGGCGATCGCCCTGCTGCAGGACAGCAACGGCGTCATCGATCTTGATCTGCCGATTTCAGGCAGTCTCGACGACCCGCAATTCAGCTACGGCAAGATCATCTGGAAAGCCATCGTCAATGTGCTGACCAAGCTGGTCACGGCACCCTTCCGCGCGCTCGGCAAACTGCTGGGCGTCAGCTCGGAACAGATGGAGGCGGTCAACTTCGACCCGGGCAGCAGCACGCTGCTGCCGCCCGAGCAGGAAAAACTCAAGCTTTTGGCCGAGGCCATGGCCAAGCGCCCGGCACTGACGCTCACCCTGGAGCCGGGCTACGATCCGGAGGCCGACCGGCGTGCCTTGCAGGAGCAGGCGATGCGTCGTGAAGTGGCAGCGGGCACGGGCGTGAAGCTCGCTTCGGGCGAGCAGCCGGGTCCGGTCGATGTCAACAATTACAAGGTTCAGACCTGGCTGGAGGATCGCTACGCCGAGGGCTTCGGCAAGGAGGATTACAAGAAGTTGCGCACCAGTTTCAAGGAGAAAGAGCCCGGTGGCGCCAGGCCGATCGCTGACAGCCAACTGATCGAGCGGCTCGGCCGCAGCTTCAAGACCCGTGATACCGGCCCGGTCTCTGCCTTTCATACCGAATTGCTGGCACGGCTGACCGGAGCGATTGCCATCGATGACGCTGCGCTGACGAGCCTGGCGCAGGCGCGCGGCCAGGCGATGCGCGAAGCCCTGGTCAAGCTGGGTCTCGACAGCGGGCGCCTGAGTACCGGTTCGCCCGTCAAACAGGGTGCAAAGGACAAGCAGGTCGGCAGCAAAATGAGCCTGGGTGCAGGGAAAACGCTAGCCGCAGCACCGGCGGCGCCGCCGGCGGCGACGACGCCATGACGTTTCGCCGAATTCGCATTCTCGTCCTGCTTGGGGTGCTGGCCGCGGCGGCCGGCCTGACCTGGCTCGAGCAGTCCATGGTGAGGTCCTGGCGGGCGCCGCTGGAGGTGGCGGTGATTCCGATCAACGCTGACGACTCGGCTGCAGCCGCCGAGACGATACGCAGCCTGCGGGCGAGTGATTTCGACGACATCGACAGCTTTCTGCAACGCGAGACCGCGCGCTACGGCGTAAAGCAGGCGCAGGCGATCGATATCGTCCTGCAGCCCGAGCTGAAGGCGCAGCCGCCGGCGCCGCCGCGCGACGGCAATCTGCTGCAAACGGTGTGGTGGAGCCTGAAACTGCGCGGCTGGGTGTATCGGCAGTCGGGCGCGCTGCTGCCGCAACTGGGCAGAATCAAGCTGTACGTGCTGTATCACGCGCCGCGGGATGGCGTGGCGCTGGAGCATTCGCTGGGCTTGCAGAAAGGGCTGATCGGCGTGGTGCATGCGTTTGCCGATCCCGGCCAGGCGCAGCAGAACAACATCGTGATCGCCCACGAACTGCTGCACACGCTGGGGGCGACCGACAAGTACGACGCCGACGGCCTGCCGATTTACCCGCAGGGCTATGCCGACCCCGAATTTCCGCCGCAGGCGCCGCGGCGCGACGCCGAAATCATGGCCGGCCGTTATCTGGCGGCGAACGGACAGGCGGTGATGCCGCCCAGCCTCGCGCGCTGCGTGATCGGCGCGATGACCGCGCACGAAATCAATCTCGACGAAGGCTTCCGCCAGCGATTTGCTTCAGGCGGATGAGATCGTGCGCCGCCGCTCCAGCCTTGCCAGCCCGTAATGAATGAAGGCCAGCGCGGCAAACACCGGGCCCAACAGGTTCAGCAGCGGGACGAACTGCACCAGCCCGGTCAAGAGGCCGAGCCTCCACCAGCCGCCGCGCGCATTTCTGAACAGCTCCGCCATTTCGTCGGCGCTGGCATGCTCGGCAATCGCGTCGTAGCGGAACAGGCGCTGGTTGAGATAGGCGGCGGCGACGAAAGGCACGATCACCCCGACCCCGATCAGCCACAGCGGCAGGGTCACCAGCCACAGGGCGATGAACAGGACGATCGCGATCACTGCATTCCAGATGCTGCCGACCAGGCTGCCGCCGTTTGCACGGGTGAGCCGGGGATAGTCGCGCTCGGCCACCAGGCGAATCAGCGCCGGCATGGCAAATAGCGCAGTGACGACGAGTGCTGTCAGCATCACCAGCGGCACGAACAGCATCAACTGTAGCAGCGCCTGAATGCCGTTGGCGATCCATCGCGGTTCGAGACCGGCCAGCCAGGTCTGGATACCGATGGCGTCGAGTCCCTGTTCAATCCAGCCGGAGAAGGCGCCCCAGAACGTCAGCCCCAGCACCAGCCACAGCAGCAGAGCGGCCAGCATCGGCCAGATCACCACCCACAGTACGCGCAGGCTGAACAGATCGCGCAGGGCGCGTGCCAGCGCGTCGAGCACCGCAGTCATGGCGTGGTTTTCAGTGCGGACTTGGGGCGGAACACCGCGATCGTATCCGGCCGCGCTTCGAGGTAAGGCCCGCCGATCAGGTCGATGCAGTAGGGCACCGCGGCGAAGATGCCGTCGAGCGTTTCCTTGATCGCCTTGGGCTGCCCCGGCAGGTTGAGGATCAGGCTGGCGCCGCGGGTGACTCCGACCTGGCGCGACAGGATCGCGGTCGGTACATATTTCAGCGACACCGCGCGCATCGCCTCGCCGAAGCCGGGCAGCACCTTGTGCGCGACCGCCAGGGTCGCTTCCGGGGTGAGGTCGCGCCGCGCCGGGCCGGTGCCGCCAGTGGTGAGGATGAGTGCGCATTTTTCGACCTCGGCGAGCTCGATCAGCGCGGCTTCGATCAGCGCCTGCTCGTCCGGGATCAGGCGGGTGACGAACTCGGCCGGGTTGGCGAGCACCTCGCCGAACCAGGCTTCGAGTGCGGGCAGGCCCTGGTCCTGATAGGCGCCGCTGCTGGCACGGTCGCTGATGGAAACCAGGCCGATACGGACGGAGTCGTGGGTCATGTGGTCATAAAATAGGGTTGCGTGAATGGCTGAATTTAGCAGAATGCAGACAGCGTGACTGCAGGAGAGCTGGATGAAGCTGATCAAATTATTGCTGGCGGCAAGCTGGATCTGGGCAACGGCGGCGCTGGCCGATCCGCCGCCGGGCTATCGCTTCGTCAATTTCGATACCGGGATGAAGGCGGCGCGTGCCAGCGGCAAACCGGTTTTCCTGTATTTTGGGCGTTACGGCTGCGCCTGGTGCGACCACACCAACAAGAAGACCTTCTCCGACCCGAAGCTGAAGACCCTGTACAGCGACCACTACGAACTGGTGTACGTCGACGCCGAATCGGGCAAGCGGCTGACCCTGCCTTCCGGCGAGCGGATCACCGAGGCGGAACTGGGGGTGCGGCTGCAGGCCTTCGCCACCCCGCTGTTTGTGTACATGACGCCGCAGGGTGACAAGATCATGCAGATTCCCGGCTTCAAGACGGTGCAGGATTTCCGTGACTTCGACCGCTACGTGCGTGGCGACCATTACAAGCAGAAAAGCCTGCTCGAATTCCTCGGCAGCCAGTCGTGAGAGCACTGGCATGGCTGCTCGCGGTGCTGGTCTGGCCGGCGCAGGCTGGGTGGGACTGGAGCGAGCCGCTGACCGTCAATTCGGTTCAGGGAACAGCGATCTTTCCGCATCTGGAATCGGCCAACCGGCAAAATGTGGCAGTGGCGGGCGACACCGTGGGCGTGGTGTGGGAAGACAACCGCGACGGCAGCCCGCAGTGCTATCTGGCGATCAAGCCGGCGACGGCGACGACGTTCCAGCCGGAAATCCGCCTGAGTCAGGACGAGTGCTATGAGCCGGTGGTGATCGCACTCGGCGCCGAGCGTTTCGTCGCGGCCTGGGAAGAAGCCGGCAAGGTGCATGCCCAGCTTGTGCCGGGGGACGCGGCGATCCGCCTGGGCGACGCCGACGCTGCCCACGCGACACTGGCCGCCGGCAACGGCCAACTCTACGCCGCCTGGGCCGAGCAGGCCGGCCGCTTCCGGCGCATCGTCGTCGCCCGGCTGCAAGCCGGCCCGCAGACGCTCAAGGTTGATACGCGACACCCGGTCGAAGACCGGACGCCGGCCGACGAACAGGGCTGGCCGGCGCTGGCGGTCGCGGGTGACGGCAGTTTGAGCGTCGCCTGGGAGGACCGTCGCGAACGCCATACCGTGCCGATGGTGAGCCACAGCCGCGATGGCGTGCGCTTCGCGCCGCCGCGCCGCCTGACCGACCAGAAAAGCGGCAGCACCGAGGGGCTGGGTGCGGGCACCGGAGCGATGCGGCCGACGCTTGCCGCCTGGGGCGAACGCGGGGTCGCCGCGGTCTGGCTCGACAAGCGAGACTTTCTTTCCGGCTATGACGTCTACGCCGCGCTGGACGACGGCACACGGCACTTTGGCCGCAACATTCAGGTACAGGACAGCTTTGGCGACAACATGACGCAATGGCATGCACGGATCGTCGGCGATGCCGCCGGCCGGCTGCTGGCGGTGTGGGACGACGCCCGCGACGGCTCCCCGGATGTCTGGCTGAGCGAGTGGAACGGCACGGACTTCGACGACGACCTGGCGGTGCCGGCCGCCACCGGGGCCGGCGCCCAGTCAGACCCGGCGGCGGCGCTGGATGCCGCGGGGAACCTGCATCTGGTGTGGCTCGATCGCGCCGCCGAGCCAGGTCTCACGCGGATTCGCTATGTCCGTGGTGAGCGCCGCTGAACAGGTTTCAAGACTCCTAGATCCAGCCGCGCCGCTTCAGGCGCCGGTAGAGCACCAGCACCCCCGTTGCGGTCAGCAGCAGCAGGCCGGGATACGCCCACGGCCAATGCAGTTCGGGCATGTCGATGAAATTCATGCCGTACAGGCTGAACACCACTGTGGGCAAGGCCAGCAGCGCGCCCCAGCCGGCCAGCTTCTGCACCGATTCATTCTGCTTCACCGACAGGGTGGCGAGATGGAACTGCATCGCGTCCGAGGTCGAGACGCGCAAGCGGTCGATGGTGGCCGACACCCGCACGGTGTGGTCGTGAACGTCGCGGTAATACGCCCTGAGCTCCTTGGTCGACAACTCCGGGTGCAGCCGAATCAGGTTCTGGGTGATATCCTGCATCGGCTCGGTGTCGTCGCGAAGCATC
>JACDJC010004052.1_pt1 | contig 10220 bp, 8 predicted proteins | sample 7454191 | NCBI WGS metagenome assembly JACDJC01 (sample SAMN14253291, study PRJNA609438) | sludge metagenome | isolation source: sludge after 25d culture with pyrite and EDTA | collected 2018-12-20
GACGGACCTCGGTGAAGAAGGCGTCGATCTCGGCAAGCTTTACGACTACGACATCATCCTGCTCGATCTGAACCTGCCGGACATGTCCGGTTACGACGTTCTCAAGCAGCTTCGCGTCTCCAAGATCAAGACCCCCATCCTGATCCTCTCCGGCCTTGCCGGCATCGAGGACAAGGTCAAGGGCCTGGGCGTCGGCGCCGACGACTACATGACCAAGCCGTTCCACAAGGACGAGCTGATCGCCCGCATCCACGCCATCGTCCGCCGCTCCAAGGGCCATGCCCAGTCGGTCATCCAGACCGGCGACCTGGTGGTCAATCTCGACACCAAGACCGTCGAGGTCGGCGGCCAGCGCGTGCACCTGACGGGCAAGGAATACCAGATGCTGGAGCTGCTCTCGCTGCGCAAGGGCACGACGCTCACCAAGGAAATGTTCCTCAACCATCTCTATGGCGGCATGGACGAGCCCGAGCTCAAGATCATCGACGTGTTCATCTGCAAGCTGCGCAAGAAGCTCGCCAACGCCTCCGAAGGCCGCAATTTCATCGAGACCGTATGGGGCCGCGGCTACGTGCTGCGCGAGCCGCATGACGACGAGGTTCGCATCCCCGCCTGATCGGGCTGCGCGGGGATCGGCACGATCCCTCCCAGACTGAACCCCGCCGCGAATGGCGGGGTTTTTGTTTGCGTCTTCGTCATTTCGCTTGAAACCACCATGACGGCGAAACGGCCGCCTGGGGCGGCCTTGCCCGTCACTACGCGCCGCGTCCGCACCTGAGCCACCGCCGGCAAGGCATGACGATCACGGGAAGGATGTGAGCGAGCCTCGGAGCCGGGATCAGACCGCCGGGGACGATCGCGCGCGCATAGCCGCTCCCCTTCGCCGGTGCGCAGGCTTTAGTCCTTACGCCAAGATCCTTGCGCCAAGATCCTTACGCTAAGTCCGGCGCGGATTCTTACATCAGCGTCTGGCGCGCCAGTTCGTTCAGCGCCCCCAGCACATCGTGCGACGCCCCCTCGAGCTTGTGGAAGTGCGCCATGCCCTCGTCGAGCCGATGGGCCTCGAAGCACTTGGCGGCCTCGATGCCGTGATAATGCACCCTCTTGTGCGGCTCTTCGATCGCCATGAACGACGGCAGGTTCCTCATGCGATTGTCGGGGCTGTAATACCACTTGCCGAGCCGGCACAGCGTATGGTCGGTGAGCTCCGACGCCTTCAGATTGGAGCGGCCGAGCGCCATGTCGAGCAGCCGCTTCTTCCAGATCAGGTGGTCAGCCTTGGCCAGGAAGATGACCTTGTTCTCGATGTCCTCGGCGGCGAGCTTGGCGCGCCAGTCCTCGATGAGCTGCACGCTGCGGTCGGACTGATCGGCGAGGTTCTCGACCGCATCCAGGTTGTTGTTGCTCTGGTCCTTGACCACCAGCATGTGCTCCGACAATTGCCCGACCGCGAGTTTCTGCTGCGAAATGACCTCGGCGAGTTCGGCGATCTTGGCGGAGATCGAGTTGGCGTTGTGGTTGATGCCCTCGAAGCGCTGGCCGACATTCTCGGCCAGGCTCACCACGGTATCCACCGCCTCCTGCGACTTGGTGACCGAACCGATCACCTGCGAGAACGCGACGCCGAGGGTGTCAATCTGCTTGCGGATGGTGTCGGTCGAGTCGCTGGTCTGGCGCGACAGGGATTTCACCTCGCTCGCCACCACGGCAAAACCGCGGCCCTGGTCGCCGGCGCGCGCCGCCTCGATGGTGGCGTTGAGCGCCAGGAGATTGGTCTGCGCCGCGATCTTTGAAATCAGATCGACGACCTTGCCGAGATTGAGCACGACCTCCCGCAACTCCTCGGTCTTGCTGGCGATGGCGCCGAAGGTCTCGCGAGTCTCCAAAATCTGGTTGCGCAGGCTGGACAGCCCGTCGATGCCCTCTCCGGTCAATTCACTGGATTCGCGCGCGGCTTGCGACGAGCGCTGCGCCGAGTCCTCGATCTCTCCGATGGAGACGGACAACTCCTCGATCGCGCCGGCCATCGAGGTCGCCGCGCTCTGGATGCCGCGGCCGTAGGACAGGATGTTGGCAGTCGTTACGCTTACGTCGACCGACGACATGCTAAGGTCGACGACATTGCTGAGGATGTCTCTTAGCTGCATATTATGAAGGTCCCCGCCCCTTAAATCCCAGCGAACATCACTAGGCAGCACAGCTTAACGCCTTATTAACTGTGGGAACTTGATGCCCGCCCTTCCCGCAGACGCTCCATGCGCTTTTGCGGTGCCTCGCAGCAACAACTTGAAGAGAAGAGGCTGCGGCCCTTTCAGGCCGGCGGTTCAGCAGTGCGTGAGGTGATCGCATCCGTAATGCGATACCTGCGCGACACAACAAGAGATAAGGTTTGCTTTGCGCGAGGCCTTATGCCTCGCCGCTCCGCCCGACTAATTTCTGCGCGTTCGACGCTCAGCGCGCCACGGTGGCCAGCTTCAACGCGGCCACGCCGCTATGCAGCGGCTGGAGCGGCGGCGAGACCACGCTGCTGGGCGCCGCGCTCGGCTGATAGACCCCGCGCAGATCAGGATAGGGCCGGTACACGTCGGTGAGGCCGACCACCGTCTCGGCCGCGCCGAGGAACAGATAGCCGTCGGGCTCGTGCACCTTCAGCAGGCGGTTGAAGATATCGATCTTCGCAGCCTGATCGAAATAGATCAGCACGTTGCGGCAGAAGATGATGTCGAACCTGCCGAGATGCGAGAAATCGTGCAGCAGGTTGAGCTGACGATACTGCACCATGGCGCGGATATCGGGATTGAGCTGCCAGACGTCGCCAATCTGCTTGAAATGCTGCACCAGCATCTGGATCGGCAGGCCGCGCTGCACCTCGAACTGGCTGTAGATGCCGGACTTCGCCTTTTCCAGCACGCTCTGCGCGATGTCGGTGGCGACAATCTCCACACGCCATCCCGCCAGCACCGCGTCCTTGAGGATCATGGCGAGCGAATAGGGCTCCTGGCCGGTCGAGGCGGCGGCACACCAGACGCGCAGACTGCGGCGGGCGGCGCGAGCCTTCATCAGATCAGGCAGCACCTTGTCGCGGACGTGCTCGAACGGAATCTTGTCGCGGAAGAAGAACGTCTCGTTGGTGGTCATCGCCTCGACCACCTCGGCGATCAGCGCCTCGGCGCCGTTGCGCAGCTTCTGCACCAGTTCGGCGATGCCCGGCAGTCCGGCCTTGCGCGCGAGCGGCAGCAGCCGACTCTCGATGAGATACTGCTTGTCCGCCGACAACAGGAGGCCAGAGCGATCCTTCAGGAGCTTGCGCAGATAATCGTAATCCAGAGGGGTCACCCGCGAACTCCCGAAAACAGCCGAACGAGCTTCGGCGCAATTTGGTCCAGAGGCAGCACGGCGGCGCAGATGCCGGCGTGCGCCGCGGCGCCCGGCATGCCCCACACCACGCTTGTGGCTTCGTCCTGCGCAATGACATTGCCGCCGGCGGCGACCACGTCCTTGCCGCCGCGCGCACCGTCCGACCCCATGCCGGTCAGCACCACGGCGAGGGTGCCGCCGTGCCAGACCTCGACGGCTGAACTGAACAACGGATCGACCGCCGGCTTGCAGAAGTTGATCTGCGGTCCGTCGTCGAGGGCGATCACGGGATTGGCACCGAGGCGGCCGACGCGCATGTGGCAGCCGCCGGGCGCAAGGTAAATGTGGCCGGCCTTGATGGTCTCGCCGTCAATCCCCTCATGCGCCGGGCGTCCGCTGGCGCGCCCGAGGTGCTCGGCGAGAATGGTGGTGAAGGTCGGCGGCATATGCTGGGTGATGAGGACCGGGACGCGGTCGATCACCGGCCCGATGCCGGCCACCAGCGACATCAGCGCCTGCGGCCCGCCGGTGGAGGAGCCGATCAGCAGCACCTTCGGCATGGTCGGGCTGAACGCACGCAGCACGATCTTGCCCGGAGCTGCGGGCGCGGCCACGGGCGGCGCCGCGCGCACCGGCCGCGGCGACGATGACGACGAGGGAGCCGAGCCCGGCGCCGCCGGCCGGCGCAGCCGCGCGCCGAGATGACGGATCTTCTCGATCAGATCGCGCTTGAAAGTGTCGGCCGCAGCAATCTCGCGGGTGCTCTCGGGCTTCGGAATGTAATCGGCGGCGCCGAGCGACAGCGCCTTCAGGCTGATCTCCGCGTTGCGGCGGGTCAGCGTCGAGGCCATGATGATGACGAGGTTGCGTTTCTTGGCGAGCAGCAGCGGCAATGCCGCGATGCCGTCCATGTCCGGCATCTCGATATCGAGCACCACCACGTCGGGATCGACACGCAAGAGCTGGTTGACCGCGTCGAGGCCGGTGCGGATCGAGGCGGCGACCACCAGGTCGGGCTCGGCCTCGATCCACCGCGAGATCAGGCCGCGGATCACCGCGGAGTCGTCCACCACCATGACGCGCAACGGCTCGTGCCGCTGGGTGATCGAACCGGGAGAAGCCGCAACTGCAACACTCATGATAACGTCAACTCAAACACAACAACCTCAACACGCCAGCAACTCGACGCGTCCCCGGATGCGGCCTTCCGGGAGCGCCCCGTCGGTCAGATCAGACCGACTTCATGGAACTTCGCCGTCACGATATCCTTGTCGAACGGCTTCATGATGTATTCGTTGGCGCCAGCGTGGAGCGCGCGCGCAATGTGCGCGACGTCGTTCTCGGTGGTGCAGAACACGACCTTGGGCCGGTCACCGCCCGGCATCAGACGCAGGTTGCGCAGGAACTCGTAGCCGTCCATCACCGGCATGTTCCAGTCGAGCAGGACCGCATCCGGCATCCCGCGCTTGCAGACCTCGACCGCCTTCTCGCCGTCCTCGGCCTCGGCAATCTGGAAATCGAGACCCTCGAGGATGCGGCGAGCGACCTTTCGGATGACGCTCGAATCGTCAACGATCAAACATGTCTTCATCTTGACCTCGGTCTCCGCATATCCCGGCATGGGCCGTTTCCAACCTGTCTTCTTATTGCGCGCTCCGACGCCGGCCTCAGGCCGCCATCATGTCGGGCGCGATCTCCAGCACGCGATCCACGTCGAGCACCACCATCAACTGGCCATCGAGCCGGTGGACGCCCCCCGCCATCTTCGCCATACGCGGATCGAGATTGACCGGATTCACCTCGCGGCTGTCGTCCGGAAGCTTGAGGACCTCGCCGATATTGTCGATCAGGAGGCCGTAGGACTCTCCGCGCATGTCGACGCCCACCGCCATCGGCGGCCGGCCCTCGTCGTCCTTCGGCAAGCCGAGCCGCGCGCGCAGGTCGATCGCGGTGACGATGCGGCCGCGCAAGTTGAGAACACCGGCAACGTCGCTCGATGCCAGCGGCACGCGGGTCAGCCGCTCGGGCATGAATACATCCTGCACGCGCGCGATCGGCAGGCCGAACAACTGCCCTCCGATCGTCGCAGTAACGTATTCGGTGATTCCGCGGTCGGCGCCATCCTCGGCGTTTGCAGTCATCGTCATGCTCCTCAAGCCGCCTGGTGAAGCTCGGCGGTCTGTTCCTTCAACGCCGCGATCAGACCGGGCCGATCGAACTTGGCGACATAGTCGTGGAAGCCGGCCTGGCGGCCACGCTCGATCGCGGCCGGCGACACCAGCGACGACAGCGCAATGATCGGCATCGTCTCCATCTTCCGGTCGCCGCGAATCGCCTCGGCGAACTCGTAGCCGTTCATGTCCGGCATCTCGATGTCGGTGAGCACCACATCGAACTGCTGGCCGTTGCGCAGCACGCTGAGACCCTCATGCCCGCTCTGCGCGACGGTGACGCGATAGCCCGCAGCCCTCAGCACCGGCGTCAGCATGTTGCGGAAGAACGCGGAGTCGTCCACCAGCAGCACGTTCTGCGCGCTGGACGACGGCCGCATCTCCTTGCGGCTGAACCAGTCGGCGAACGCCATCGGCAGGAAGTGGCCGACGTCGATGACCTCGGTAGCCTGCCCCTTGATGACGGCGGAGCCGAGAATCCCATCGCGGGAGCTGGCGACCTCGATGTTGAGATGCTCCTCGACGATGTCGACGATCTCGTCGACCACGAGCCCCATCGAGCGGCCGTCGTCGGCGAACACCAGGATCGGCTGGACGCCGTTTTCGCGCAGCGACACGCCCTCGATCTCCACCAGCGGCATGAGCTGGTCACGGTACTGCACCATGTGCCGGCCGTTGGAGAACTCGATCTTGTCGACGGCGATCTCCTCGAGCCGCGTCACCAGCGCGAGCGGCACCGCCTTGGGCTGCGTCGAGCCGGCACGGAACACCAGGAGCGAGGTGAGCTGCGCGTCGCTGGCGCGGGCGGTCGCGGCTTCGTCGGCGATCTCGTTCTGCGAGGCCGCGGTGGTGCCGAGCGACTGGGCGATGCCGTTCGGATCGACGATCATGATCACCGCGCCGTCGCCGAGGATGGTGTTGCCCGAGAACATCCCGATATGGCGCAGCTTGGTGGACATCGGCTTGACGACGATTTCCTCGGTATGGAACACGCCGTCGACGACGATGCCGAAGGTCTGGCTGCCGACCTGGGTGACGACGATAAAGCCGTTCTCCGGATCGCTGGAAGCGCCGTCGTCGAGCTTCAGCAGCTTCTTCAGGTGCATCAGCGGCAGCAGCTTGTTGCGCAGCCGCAGCACCGGCGTGTCCTTGATCCGTTCGATGCGGTGCTCGGAATTGGCGCGCGCGCGCACCAGTTCCACGACGGCGAGCTGCGGGATCGCGAACCGCTCGCCGGCGGCCTCGACGATCAGCGCCGAGACGATGGCCAGCGTCAGCGGAATCTTGATGGTGAAGCTCGAACCCTCGCCCGGCACCGACTTCACGTCGATGGTGCCGCCGATCTGGTCGATGTTGGTGCGCACCACGTCCATGCCGACGCCGCGGCCCGACACGCTGGTCACGGCGGCGGCGGTCGAGAAGCCCGGCGCGAAGATGAACTTGTGGATCTGCGCCTCGGTCATCTTCTCGAGGTCGGCCTCGGTGGCGATGCCGCTGGCGACGGCCTTGGCCTTGATGCGCTCGGTGTTGAGGCCGCGGCCGTTGTCGGCGATGCAGATGATGATGTGGCCGCCTTCGTGATAGGCGGAGACCCGGATCGTGCCCTGCTCCGGCTTGCCGGCGGCGAGACGCTCCGCCGGCGTTTCAAGACCGTGATCGGCCGAGTTGCGCACCATGTGCGTCAGCGGGTCCTTGATCAGATCGAGCACCTGGCGGTCGAGCTCGGTGTCGGCGCCGTGCATCTCGAGCTCGATCTGCTTGCCGAGTTCGCTCGACAGGTCGCGCACGATCCGCGGCAGCTTCTGCCAGGCGTTGCCGATCGGCTGCATTCGCGTCTTCATGACGCCTTCCTGCAGCTCGGCGGTGACGTTCGAAAGGCGCTGCAGCGGCACCTTGAATTCGGAATCCTCGTTGCGCCGGCTGATCTCTAGCAACTGGTTGCGGGTCAGCACCAGCTCGGACACCATCGTCATCAGGTGCTCGAGGGTATCGACGTTGACCCGGATCGACTGGTTGGAAACCTTGTCGCCCTCGGACGCTTCCGTCTCGACGGCGACCTTCTTCGCACCGGGCTTGGCCGCAGGCTTCTTGGGCGCCTCGGCAGGCGCGGCGGCAGCCGGCGCAGGCGCGAGCGGCGGTGAGGCGGTCTCGGCTTCCGTCTCGCGGAAGGCGCGCTCGAGCTCGTCCAAAGACACCTCGCCCGGGCGCAGCTCACGCTCCAGCGTCTGGACCACGAGGGTGCCCTGCTCCACCTGCTTGGCGGCTGGCGCAGGCGCTGCCGGCTCGGCCGCGCCGAGCTCGACCATGCGCTCCAGCGCATCGATCAGATCGCGGTCGGAGCCTTCAGGCTCGGCCTCGGTCGCCTCGAGCTTGCCCAGGATGTCCTTGATGCGGTCGATGGTGTTGAGGATCAGCGTCACGGCCTCGCCGGTCACCGGCATGCCGTCGCGGAACTTGCCCATCAGCGTTTCGGCTGCATGAGCGAGCGCTTCCAGCCGCGGCAGACCAAGGAAACCGCAGGTGCCCTTGATCGTGTGAACGAGCCGGAAAATGTTGTCGAGAATTTTCGCGTTGTTCGGTTCCTGCTCGAAACGCACCAACTGATTGTCGACGGTATCGAGGCTCTCGTTGGTTTCGGTCAGGAATTCTCGCAGCAGATCGTCCATGAAACCAGCCTTCGCGCAAAAAAGGGCATGCGGGGCATGCCTCTCGGTATCGGCACAGTCTCATCGCAAAGCGTTTAATATTGGTTGAACAATATAAATTCAGGTTTGCTCACGGGCGAATATCCGGCGGCGCAAAACCCGCGCCGCTTATTAAGCCGTTCCTTAAGAAATTATGAAAATGCGCGTCAGGTCGCGGACACGATCACCGCGCCGGCCTCGGCCGTCAGCGCCGCCTTGAGGCCGCAGGCCTGCGCCAGGAGCGCGGTGTAATAAGGCTGCACGGCGTGCGCGGTGACCGAACCGGCATTGGCGAGGTCGAGTTGGGCTGCAACATTCTGCGGCTCGCGCACATGGCTGCCGGCAGCGCTCACGCGGAAGCCCATGGCGTCGCCCTCGCCGACCGGATCGACCGTCAGTTCGCCGCCTCGCGGGATCGCCTGCTGCGCGATCACCAGCATGTTCATCAGGAGCTTGACGCGGTTCTTGGCCATCAGCACGTGCGGCAGGTTCCAGGTCAGCCTGGTCTTGTCGTCCTCGAGATGGCCGCGCGAGATTTTCTGCGCCTCGCCGAGATCGATCTGCGAACCGGCCGATCCCGCCGCGCCATAGGCGATACGGCAGAACTGCAGCCGCGCCGAGGTCGACTTCGCGCTCTTGCGGATCAGGTCGAGCGCGAACTCGCGGTCGTCGTCCTTGGAGCTGCTGTCGAACACCTCGAGCCCGTTCACGATCGCGCCGACCGGATTGATGAGGTCGTGGCAGACGCGCGAACACATCAGCGCGGCAAGCTCGAGCGCGTCGGGGGCGGGACCGGGAGTGGGCGTGCCGGACATGATGACGCTCCTGGATGAATGACTCTTGGGGATTTCCCGGTGGTTTCCAGCGCTCGGACGATTCGCAGGGGCCGCGCGGGGCAGACGCGGCGAATCGCGTGCTTTATTGTCTGATACACCGCGGTGGCGTCCGCTGCCACCGAGCCGGCCGACCGACCACAGCGGATTGAAAGGCGGACATGGACGCTTGCCCGGATACGATCGATGAATGAGCCGCCGATCATCGGCCCTGCCGCCGCCCGGGCGCTCACGGGGCCGCTTACCGATCTGGTCGCCGGCGCCGGCGCCGCCGTGCTCGCCGTCAGCCGCGACAGCCTCCGGATCGAGGGCAAGCCGGACGGCTCGCCGGTCACCGAGGCCGATCTCGCCGCGGACCGCGTCATCGCGGAAGGGCTCGCGGCGCTCGCCCCGCAGGTGCCGGTCCTGTCGGAGGAGCGCACCGATCTCGCCGCCCTCCCCTGCAAAGGCAGCTTCTTCATCGTCGATCCGCTGGACGGCACCCGCGAATTCATCGCCGGCCGTGACGAGTTCACCGTCAACATCGCGCTCGTCACCGACGGCCGGCCCCTGCTCGGCATCGTCGGCGCGCCGGCGCTGGGCCTGATCTGGCGCGGGCTGGTCGGCCAGGGGGCGGAGCGGCTCGCGGTCGGTACGGACGGACGGCCCCAACCGGCGGCGCCGATCCATACCCGCCGCCATCCCACCCCCGGCAAACCGTGGATCGCCACCGTCAGCCGGTCGCATGGCGACCCGCGCACGGAGGCCTTCATCGCCTCGCGGCCCGGCGCGGTCCGGCAGCCGCTCGGCTCGGCGGTGAAGTTCTGCCGGGTCGCCGAGGGCGGCGCCGACGTCTATCCGCGGCTGGCGCCTACTTCCGAATGGGACGTGGCGGCCGGCCATGCGGTGCTGACAGCCGCCGGCGGCAAGGTCACCGACGGCAAGGGCGGCGCGTTACGCTTCGGGGAGGCGCGCGGCAGCTTCCTGGTGCCGCAATTCATCGCATGGGGCGATCCGGCCGCCGCCGGTCAGTAGTCGGACAGGGTCGCCGCCAGCGCCGGCCAGCGGTCGCGGGCGCCCTTGAGAAGCGCGGCGGGGGCGGCCGCAAAGGCGCGCCGGCTCTCCTCGCGGCTGAACAGATAGAGCCGCTCGCCGGCAATCAGCCAGAGCTGCGGCCGGCCGGCCACCGCGTGGCC
>JACDJC010004054.1_pt1 | contig 10213 bp, 8 predicted proteins | sample 7454191 | NCBI WGS metagenome assembly JACDJC01 (sample SAMN14253291, study PRJNA609438) | sludge metagenome | isolation source: sludge after 25d culture with pyrite and EDTA | collected 2018-12-20
GTAACTGTTCAGGTGTCTGATTCGTTGGTATGACAGGGATCGCGCGCTCCGCGCGATGATCCACCACTGTGCGCGCGGGGTGGGGTAGACCTTCGTGTGTGGCCGTAGACCCGTGGGAGATTGTCGCCGACCTGCAAGCAACGGTCGCCAAACAGGCGAAGCTGATCGACCAGTTGATGGTCCAGGTCGCCGAGTTGAAGGCCAAAGCGGGGATGAACCCGAGGAACTCCTCGAACCCGCCGTCGTCGGAGGGCTACTCGAAGCCGTCCCCGAAATCGCGGCGTGTCCGCTCCGGGCGCAAGCCCGGCAAACAGCCCGGTGATCCGGGCAAACATCTGGGTCGCCGTGACACCCCGGACCGGATGGTCACCCACGAACCGGAGGTGTGCTCCGGCTGCGGTGACAGCCTCGACGGGTCCGCACCGCTGGTTGGTGAGAGTTCCCGGCAGGTCTTCGACATCCCACCCGTCAAGTTGTCCTGTGTTGAACACGTTGCCCGTCGACGCCGGTGTTCGTGCGGGACCGACACGTCCGCCGGGTTCCCGCCGTGGGTGTCCGCACCAACCTGTTACGGGCCCGCGATGCGGGCCCACGTCTGTTACCTCGTCACCCACCAGCACATCCCGATCGCCCGGGTCGCCGAACACCTCAAAGAGACCTACGGGACCACGATCTCGCCGGGCACGATCGTGGCGATGGTCAACGAAGGCTCGAACATGCTCGCCGAGTTCCTCGCCGACACAACCGCGAAACTTGGCGGGTCACCGGTCGTGTGCGCCGACGAGACCGGGCTACGAGTCGCGGGGAGTCTGCACTGGGTCCACTCGGCGTCGACGGGATGGTTCACCCTCTACCACCTCGACACCAAACGTGGTGTCGAGGCCATGGGCAACGCCGGGATCCTCGACCTGCTCACCGGCGTGTTGGTCCACGACGGCTGGACCCCATACCGGCACTACACCGAACTTGAACACCAATTGTGTAACGCACATCACTTGAGGGAGCTTCAGGCCGCCACCGAAACCGGTGTCCAGCCGTGGGCCGCCGACATGGCCGGCCTGCTCACCAACACCTGGAAAGCCGTGCTCGCTGCGATGGCCGCCGGGAACACCACTTTCACCGCCGCCCAGATCAAGACCATCAACACCGACTACGACCAGATCATCGCCGCCGGATACGACACGAACCCCGAACCGGCGCCGACCGGGACACGAGGGCGTCCCAAACGGTCCAAGTCAGCGAACCTTCTTCTCCGCTTGGACACGTTCCGTGCCGACGTCCTCCGGTTCACCACCAACTTCGATATCCCGTTCGACAACAACCTCGCCGAACGCGACATCCGGATGGTCAAAGTCCACCAGAAAATCTCCGGCGGGTTCCGCACCCGCGAAGGCGCCACCGCCTTCCTCAACCTCCGCAGCTACCTCTCCACCGCCCGCAAACACCGCATCAGCGCCCTCACCGCACTCGACCACCTCTACACAGGCACCACCTGGGCACCCGCGCTACCCGCCGCCGGACCATGACACCTGAACAGTTACCCCGCCAGTTCGTCCAGGCTGGCGTTGCGGGCCCACCCTGCGTACTCCAGGCATTGTGCGAGCTGCCGGCGGTCGACGTCCCGCTTCACCTCAATCACATGGACATGGCCGTCGATATCTAGCGCAACGATGTCCGGGCGAATCCCGTCGCCAACCGTCGGCTGCCGCGCCAATGGAAACAGTTGGACGCCGACGAAGGAATCCAGGTTGGCCCACAACAGGCTCTCGATCTCCTCTTCATACAGGTCTGGCCCCGCCTGCACTCGGCGGAACGGGATGAGTTCATTATCACCGATCTCAAACAACGGCATAGCTACTCCTTTGCCCCCTCAATGTCGATACCAATGCCTTCGAGGCTCTCGGCGAGCGCCCGAAACTCTTCGAGCGCTGATTCGAGGTCTTCCACGATCTCGGCAGCGATGACGCCCGGCGGCGGGAGGTTGTCGGTGTCTTCCAGGCTCTCGTCTCGCAGCCAGAAGATGTCCAGGCTGGCCTTGTCGCGAGCGACCAGGTCGTCGTATGAGAACCGCTTGAAGCGCTCGGTCCCCACACGTTCGTCGAGGTCACCGGGCCGGTAGCTCTCGACGAAGTCGTCGAGGTCGGCGCGGGTCAGCGGGTTCTGCTTCAGCGTGAAGTGCTGGTTGGTGCGCAGGTCGTAGATCCACAGGTCCTTGGTCCACGGGGTTGCCGATCCGGGTTTGCGCTCGAAGAACAACACGTTGGCCTTCACGCCCTGGGCGTAGAAGATGCCAGTGGGTAGTCGCAGCAGCGTGTGCACGTTGCACTCGTGCAGCAGCTTGCGTCGGACTGTCTCGCCGGCGCCGCCCTCGAAGAGCACGTTGTCGGGAACCACTACCGCGCACTGGCCGCCGATCTTCAGCAGCGTCTTCATGTGCTGGACGAAGTTGAGCTGCTTGTTGGACGTCAACGCCCAGAAGTCCTCGCGCACCACCGTCATGTCCTGCCGGTCAACCTTGCCCTCGGCGTTGACGATGGTGACCGACGACTTCTTGCCGAACGGCGGGTTGGCCAGCACCAGGTCGAACCGTTGGCCTGGATCGGCACGCAGGGCATCGTCGAGGTGGATCGGGCTGTCACTCTCCGGCGTCTCGATGCCGTGCAGCAACATGTTCATGGCACACAATCGCGCAGTGTTCTCGACGATCTCCCACCCCGTGAAAGCACCCGATCGCAGGTGCTGCTTTTGGGCACGGTCCAGGTGAGGGTTGTTCTTGACGATGTAGTCGTAGGCGGCCAGAAAGAATCCGCCGGTGCCGCACGCCGGGTCGCAGATGCGCATATCTGGCGTGGGCTGCATCACGTCGACCATCGCCGAAATCAGCGCCCGAGGCGTGAAGTACTGGCCGGCGCCCGACTTGGTGTCGGCGGCGTTGCGCTCCAGGAGCCCTTCGTAGGCGTCGCCCTTCACATCAACGTCCAGGCCCATCCACGTCTCGCCATCAATCAGGTCGTGGATGAGGCGCTGGAGCTTGGCCGGGTCCTGGATCCGGTTCTGCGCCTTCCGGAAGACCACGCCGAGCATGTCGTCGGTGGTGCCCAACTCGTTGAGGATACGGATGTAGTGCGCCTCCAGCGCCTCGCCAGACAGCTTCAGCAGCGAGGGCCAGTCGAGCCCGTCAGGGACGATGTCGGGCAACCCCAGCTCACGCTGCTCCTCGGACATCTTGAGGAACAACAGATACGTGAGCTGCTCCACGTAGTCGCCATATGACAAGCCGTCGTCCCGCAGGACGTTGCAGTAGTTCCACAGCTTGTCGACCAGCGCCTTCGAGTCAGTCATCGCCTGCATCTCGCGGTCATGTTTCTCCGTGTCATTCTGCGGTAGCCGCTATCGGGGCCATGAAGGCGGCCATCCGGTCGACACACGCCTGGTAGGTGGGTTCCAACCCTCGCCGCTTCCGAATCAGGCCAGCTTCGGTCAGACGATTGAGGTCTCTCGCCACCATCTTCGAACTCCCCTTCGCGTACGAGCTGGCAACATTTGGGGTGATCAGTTTGATCTGATCCTGCGTGAACCACTGCTGTGGCAGCATCGCCAGAACCACCTCTCGCTGCCGGTCGCTGGCCTTGCCAGTTGGGTACCTACTCATGACCTCGCTGACGAAGTTGACCCAGGCGACTTGGAGTTGCTGAAGGCGCACGACCTCGATCTCGTCGCGTATTCCATCGACGAATCCCTCCGTGGCATAGGAAACAAATTCCACGATGCTGTTGGTCTTGCTCGCTCGGCCAAGCTCCCGGTAGTACTGGTCCCGGGTCAGGTTGTAGTGATTCGACAGCAGGTGGGCTGCAGGTAGCGGCACCTTTCCCGACCTGGCGAGGATGAGGAACTCCACGAGACGGGCCGTGCGACCGTTGCCATCGCCAAACGGGTGGATCCATGCCAGGTAGAGGTGCGCCATCATCGCCCGCACCAGCATCAACGAAAAGTCGATCGACGGATCTTCGTTCTTGAAGTCGGGGCCTTCCAGCCATTCACAGAGCCGATCAAGGAGGTACTCGCAGTCCTCGGCTGGCGCCCCCCGATATCCGCCAACAACCACCGAGTGATCCCGGAGCTGGCCGGGAACGGTGCCGTCGTTCAGTTGCTCTTCCAAGCCGTTGAGAACCTGGTCGTTGTAGTCACGAATCAGGTCAACCGTCAGCTTCGGGTACTGCCCATCCTGCACCTGTGAATCGATCGACCCAAGTGCACCCAGAAGGTTGCGAACCTCAACCTCTTGGTAGTGCCGCGACGGTGGCGCTTCGTACGAGCCGTCGAGCAACCCAGCAACCTGCGCTTCGGTCAGCGTGTTGCCTTCGATGGCCGTGGTCGCTTGGGCACCCTTGATCAGGGTGACTCGGTTGAGTTCTTCAGCGACCGCAGGTTGAAGCGGCGCTCCGGCCAAGTGCTCGCACTTCGATCGTGCCTCTCCCAGCAACATCCACGAATGCGGACCCATGGCGTTGATCTGGCTCAAGCTGAAACTCAGCCAAGGGTGGGATTCCTCGTAGGTCCTGCTCATAGGAGCACCTTATCTAACTTACCCCTTTTTTTGTTCTTCACCTTGCCCCTCGGCGCGTCCATCACCGTGTCATGCCGACGCAGCGACAGAGCGGGCCGGATACTCGCCCCACGCGCGACCATCAAGGAGCCGTCCGTTGGACTTTGGTCTCTGGCCACCCCACTGCTTGAAGAAGAACGGCGTGCCGCTGTCGACGCAGGCGTCACGAATGGCACGGATGCTCTCCGGGTCGACAGGCCGGCATGACGGGCCGCTCTCACCCCCAACGATCACCCAATCGATACCGTCGAGATTCACCGCCACCGGACCGAGCAGCGGTTCGATCGACAAGAACCGCACCGCAGCCGGGACCTCTCGAAGATGATCGACTCGAAACTCATAGCTCTGAGTCTCGACCGAAGTGCCAACCCAGAGGTTCGGCGGCCAATCGAGCACATCGGCGAGCTGCCCAAGCCGTTTCGACCGCTTCGTGAGCAACTGGTAGGTGTGGCGCGGCGTCTCAGCCATCACAGCGAAGACATCGCGGATGAACGTGACCGGCACGTCGCGGTGGAAGAGATCGCTCATCGAGTTTACGAAGATCATCCTCGGCTTGGACCAGCGGAGCGGGATCGAGAGCGTGTCGGGGTGGATGGTCAGGGCGAAGCCAGACCCGCTGGTGCGCGGGCCACCGTCGACTTGATACTTTGCCTGCCCCATGGCCTTTAGGCGCGCCGCCATCGTGAGCGCGTAGCAGTTGTCGCAGCCCGGCGAAGTCTGGTCGCATCCAGTTGTCGGATTCCAGGTTGCGTCGGTCCATTCAATGGAGGATTCAGCCATCGGCCGCTGCAGCCTTCTTACGAGGTGCCGGTTTCGTCGTTGCCCGCTCGGCAGCAATGCGTTCGAGCAACACCGCCGCCGGTTCGTCCGTTGGGTCTTGCGGTGCCAGTAGGCCTGAGAATGCATTGGTGAGGATTGCCCGCCGCATGGCAACAGAACGTTGCCGAGCGGTGTCAATCTGATGTCGGAGTCGATTGACTCGCTGGTGCAGCTCATCAAGGCGATCGGCAACCTGTGCTTGGATCACCAAGCTGGCGACCGGAATCATGACCTTGTTCAGCTTCGAGGTACTGAGGGTGTAGAGGCCCGACGTTGAGCTCGCAATGGCTACAAGCTGCTGAGCGTTAGCCGGGCTATTCCAAAAAGCGTTCAGGAAACGGGAATCGAGCTCCTCACCGGGTCGGACTCGAATGAGGTGGTTTTGGTGGACACAATCCGCAATCTCCCCAGACCAGATTGCGCTCCGTCCGATCTGATCAGGGCTGCCGTTGCCTTCCACCACCAGCAGGTCGCCCTCCGACAAACGGAACCTGTCGATTTCGCCATCGAAAAGCTCGATCTCGTGCACATCGCTGAGCTCAAGTTGGTTTCGCTTGACGTTCGCAACTCGAAGGAAAGGGCGCGGATTCGTCGCTGGCTTCCGCTTGGGCTGTTTCTGAATGCCACCTCGGACCTCGGCCAAGTCACCCAGCGGTGCTCGGTCGGTCAGGTTCGCAAAGGCGAGATCGACCTCGGTGGCGGCGAGAACCGCAGTCCGCCGGTCTGCAGCTGCCAGCGAGGCCTCGGCGGCGTCGAGGCGGGAGAAGTGCTCTTCGATCGCTGCCACGATCCGTCGTTGTTCGGGGAGCGGAGGGACCGGCAGTCGGATCGTCGCCAGGTTCCTCCGAGAGATCCGCTTTCGCGTTGTGCCCGTTGCGAGCCCGGCAACCTCCGCCCTGGTTACTGGTGAATTCAATGCCCACATCAACCAGCGCCGATCGATCCCCGCATCTGGCCTCAAAATACAAACGTCCACGACTGTGATCGCCGGCTGACCCAGGTCTGGCGCGATACAAGCTCGTCCCAACGGAGCAGGCATGCGGGCAACAAGTACATCGCCGGGCTCAACTGGCTTGACTGTCAGCCGTTCCGCCGCTTCCACGTTGACGAATCGACTCGACCGATCTCGGAAAAAGCCGTCACCAACGTCCGCAAGTTGGAGAAGCCGAATCTCACCATCAGGGTCTTGGTCTTTAGTCTCGACCCAATCGCCGTCGGCGAAGAATCCGTTCGCGAGAACGTCGGCAACGGTGGACCACGCCCAGCCTTCGGGCAGGTCGCTCATGCGGCGAGGGCTTTGGTGAGGTCGACGAGGATGCTGTCGAGGTCGTTTCCGAACAGTTCTCTCGCCTTGAACAGGCCGCCGTGTTGGCTGAACGGCGGATCCTGCAACTCGACCAAATCGATACTCAAGCTGGCGGCGAGGTGATCGCGGATGAGTCCGAGCCACTCTGTCTGGCCCTCCGTGAAGGTGCGACCGTCCTGTAGCTGTTGGAGCATCCAAGCGTCGAAGCGCTCTTGCACCCGCTGTGGCCACGGCTCCAACTGGTCGTCGACACCGAGGGCGAAGCGAACGAGCGACACCAGGTTGGTCAACACAGTTCCGGCTGAGCCGCGGACCTTCGAATCATCCAACGTTTCGTAGGCATCCCAGAGCTTCTCGGCGGTCCAGCTATGCGGGGGTTTGCTGATGGCGTCGGCCAAGGCCTTGATGTCGGCGTAGGTCGGCCGCTGGGCATACGGCTTGGAGAAGTACACCTGCAACCCGGTGATCTCGTCCTGATTGTCCTCCAGGTACTGACGGACCGACTCGACGGTCTGCTTCGCCCGAGACTCGGCGTCGATGACGAAATCGGCCCGGGTGATGGTGTCCTTGCTGATCTCGTCGATCATCTGCTCGACGCTGCGCTGCACGTTCTCCAACTCGTCGCACAACTCGGGGTTGGAGGCGATCGGCAGGAGGGCCTGCTCGAACATCTTCTTCTTGGTGGCCTCAACCGCGGCTTCGTCCGGCGCCGCGGCGCCGCTGTCCATCTGGACCTCGGCCAGCTGCCGGTCGGGGTCGATCGCGTCAACCATCTGATGGGCCAGATCGCTGAGGGAACTGCCGGCGATCTCCTCCAACCGCTCTCGGTCGTCGGCTGCGATCCGTCCGTCGAGGCGGGTCAGCCGTGAGGCGAGCGACGACACCAGGTCCTCGCTGACGTGACCCAGCCGGGCCTGATGCAGCAGCTTGGCCAGCGACACGCCTCGCTTGCGTTCCAACGGGGTGGAGTCGCTGAGCTTCGTCTCGGTGACGCCGACGGCGTCGTTCAGCACGAACCGGTCCTTGGTGACTGCATCCGGGGGGACCGCCTGGAGTGCGTCGGCGTCGATGGTGCGGACACCCCGGCCCTTCATCTGCTCGAAGAAGTTGCGGGACCGCACCATGCGCATGAACAGCACGGCCTCGATCGGTTTCACGTCGGTGCCGGTGGCGATCATGTCGACGGTGACCGCAATGCGCGGGTTGTAGCTGGTGCGGAACGCAGCGAGCAGGTCCTCGGGCTTGTTGCCGTCGGAGGACTTGTAGGTGATCTTGGCGATGATGTCGTTGCCCTTGCCGAACTCCTCACGGGCGATGCGCACGATGTCCTCGGCGTGCGAGTCGTCCTTGGCGAAGACCAGCGTCTTGGGAATGTTGACCAGACGCCCTTGGGCGTCGACCTTCCGATCGGGAAACATGGCGGGCAGGTTGTCGCGGAACGCCCGGACCACGGTGCGGATCTGATCCTTGGACACGACCTTTCGGTCGAGCGCATGTTGGTCGTAGGTGAGGTCCTCGTCGACCGCTTCCAGCCGCTCCTGGCGGGTTTCGCGGTTGCGGAACGTGGTGACGTATCCCTGGTCCCCCTCGATGGTGGAGCCGGCCTCGGTGATTGCCGTTGAGAGGCGGAAGACGTCGAAGTCGACGTTGACCCCGTCGGCGACCGCCTGGGGGAAGCCGTACTCCATCACCAGGTTCTGGTTGAAGAAGCCAAACGTCTGCTTGCCGGGCGTGGCGGTCAGCCCGATGAGGAAGGCATCGAAGTACTCGAGCACCTGGCGCCACACCCCATAGATCGAGCGGTGGCACTCGTCGATAATGATCACATCGAAGGCCTCGATGGGCAGGTGTTCGTTGTAGTCGACCTCAATGGTGCGCTGCGGTTCGTTGTCGAACGTGGAGTGTTCGTCGAGCTCCTCCTCGAAAGTGTCGTCGCCACGGAGGATGGAGTACACCCGCTGGATGGTGCTGATGCACACCTTGGACACCGGGTCGACGGTGTTCGATGACAGTCGTTGCACGTTGTAGAGCTCGCTGAACTTCCGGCCCGTTCCGGGCACGTCGAAGCCTTGGAACTCCTTGAGGGTCTGCTTGCCGAGGTTGGCGCGGTCGACCAAGAACAGGATGCGCTTGGCGCCGCCCTGGGTGATGAGGCGCTCAGCGATGTTGGCGGCGGCGAACGTCTTGCCCGAACCGGTCGCCATCTGGATCAGTGCCCGGGGCCGGTTCTCTTGCAGTGAGCGCTCAAGGTTGGTGATGGCATCGTGCTGCGCGTCCCGTAGCCAGGGCGTCTGCTCCTTGGGCGGCAAGGGTTCGATGTCGTGGACCGTCGCTCGCAGCGACCCGCCAAGGCCTTCAACGTCGGCTTCCACCATGTCGGCGAGGGTGTTGGGCCGGTGAAACCAGAACACACGGCGGGCTGTCGGTTCGGGATCGAACCGACACGTGAACCACGTTTCGTCGCCGGTTGATTCATATCCGAATGGGAGGTGCCCGCTCCCGGTGAGGTGGGCCGGCAACGCGTCGGGAATGCTCGACTGGTACTTGACCGTCTGCCACTCGACCCCGGCCAGCGTGGTGCCCTGCTTCTTGGCCTCGATTACCCCGACCGCCTGGCGATTCAAGAACAGGACGTAGTCGGCGGGACCGGCGTTGGTGACCAACTCTCGAACCGCCACGCCTTCGCCCGCGTACAGGTTGACATTTTTGTAGTCCTGGACCACCCAACCGGCGCGCTTGAGCATCTGGTCGATGCGAATGCGAGCCTTATTCTCGGGGGCGAGGTAGTCGGCTGGGTCGGCGGGAACCATCGCCGGCAACCCTACGAGGTTGAGGACTGACCAAGCCGGATCGGATTCAGGAGTCGGTCCAGGTCATTTAGCGAGGGCCGTAGATCAACAGGGCGATAAGGACACCTGCCACCGAGAAGAACGCACCGAGGATCACGTTGAGCTGATGCCGCATGGCCTTCTCGAAGTGAGCGCGGTTTCCCTTGTCAGTGCTCTCAATCCTGAGTTCCAGCAGCTTGCGTTGTTGGTCGAGATCTCGCTTGGTGGCGACATCGGCCCAGCCGACCGGCGGAAGCATCCCCATCATGGTGGTGGCCCCCTCCTTGCCGACGGCTTCATCGAGTTGCTGATGGAGATGATACCTGGATTCTTTAGTGACGGTCGTCGCACGGCTCCGTGATCTGGTGGATTCAGGACGAAGAGGCCGACGGGGCCTCCGACCGGGCGACCTGCTTCCGAGGGCGTGCCGCGTCTCACCTCACCCATCATGAACCCGGCCAGTGACAATCAACTGGCCGCTGATCTTCCGATCAGTTGCGGCGGTACGCGACCGGTCGATGCCGGATGTCCAGCGCGACGACCGCCCGCCGGTGTTCGTTGATCTCATACAGGATGCGCCATTCCCTCCCCAGCCGAGCGCTGTAGATGCCGCTCATCTCACCGCGAAGGGGTTTGCCGACCCTTCGCGGATTA
>JACDJC010004056.1_pt1 | contig 10212 bp, 9 predicted proteins | sample 7454191 | NCBI WGS metagenome assembly JACDJC01 (sample SAMN14253291, study PRJNA609438) | sludge metagenome | isolation source: sludge after 25d culture with pyrite and EDTA | collected 2018-12-20
GCTTGCCCGCCGGATCGCGCTCGCCACATCGAATACCGATCATCACCTGCGATTCTCTGCAACCGTGAACCTGCAGGTGGTCGAGCCTGACCAGCTTCGAACGAGTCAAGAGACGCTCGCGGCGCTCGCCGGGTGTGAAGTGAGCACCATCGAAGCCGAACGCCTGCGGCTCGTCACCAGCGCAGACGAGGCACTGGATCGCTTCAAGGAGCTGGCCGACATCGGCATCGACCGACTCCACGTGCGGCCCGCTGATGCCGCAACCGAAGAGTGGTTGACGTCGGCCCTGCCCGCCCTTCAGGCCCTTTGAGTAGCCGCGCGTGAACGACGTCCTCGAGGAGGGCGAGCGCACCTCCACCGTGCTGGCGTCCCCTCGCCGATGGGTTGCACTTGCGGTGCTCCTCGGGGCCACCTTCATCGGCACCGTCAACAACAGCATCATGAACGTCGCGCTCCCACGGATTGCCGACGACTTCGACGTACCGCTGATCCGCGCCGTCTGGATGGTGGCCGGCTTCGCGCTCTCGCTTGCGACCATGATGCCGCTCGCCGGGCGGCTCGGCGACGTCTACGGACCGCGGCGCGTCTTCCAGTACTCGATGGTCACCTTCGCCTTGGCGTCGCTGCTCGTCGCCGTCGCACCAACGGGTGAGATCGCGGTCGCCGGCCGAGTGCTCCAGGGCGCTTCTGGCGCCCCCGTGCTGCCATGCGTGATGGCCACAATCGCGCGGATCTTTCCCACGGAGCACCGCGGTCGAGCGGTGGGGCTGTGGGCCGCCGTCAACAGCGGTGCACTCGCACTCGGCCCGGCGATCGGCGGGTTGCTCATCGACCTTGCGGGTTGGCGTGCAATCTTTTGGGCGAGCGCACCGGCGATCATCGTCGTTGGCATCGCCACGGCGATGCTGGTACCCGACGACGCTCCACCGCGACGGCCCTCCATCGATGTGATCGGCGGCGTCCTGCTGACGGTCGGTGTCTTCGGCGTGGTCTCTCCGCTCAACCTTGTAGAGCAACTCGGCATCACTCATCCCGCCGTGTGGGGCATCGTCGCAGTGGCGATCGTGGCCTTCGTTGCATTGCGGCATCGGCACACGCGGGTAGCCGTTCCGTTCCTCGACATGTCGATCATCGGCCAGCGCCGCTTCCGCCTCATCACGCTGGCAGCGGCGCTACAGATGGTGGCGCTGTTCGGGATAACGCTTCTCGTACCCGTGTACCTCGTGGACGGACTGGGCAAGAGCACCGGCGTCGCCGGGCTCATCACGGCGACGCTCGCGGGCAGCATGTTTCTGTTCGCCACAGTCGCAGGTCGACTCGCCGAGCGTCGTTCGTTCGCGAGCCTGGCCGCACAAGGCGGCACACTCATGGTGGTCGGGCTGCTCGGTGCGCTGGCCGCACCCGGAAACCTCGGTGTACTGGTCGTGGCTCTATTCCTGTGTGGTCTCGGCATCTCCTGCATTCAGGCGCCGGCCACCGTTGCGATCACACTGAGCGTGCCACCGTCGCAGACCGGTGTTGCTACGGGGCTGTTCAACATGGCCCGGTTCGTCGCCGGGGGATTCGGGGCAACGGCCGCGGCGCTCACGCTTGAGCGGGCGGGCGGGGTCGAGTCGCTGACGGCGGTGCGCTCGGCGCTGCTCGTACCGCTCGGGGGAGCGTGCGCTGTGCTCGTGGTGGCATTGGTGTTGAGCCGAAATCCGTGACCCTTGCGCCAGTCGTGCAGATAAGATATTGTATACTGTTGATGGTCTCCCGCCGACGATTCGCTGCTGTTCCGGACCCAGCCTTCAGCTGCGATCACTCAGGCGCGCGTTGCGGGGATCTGTCGTTGAAAGCGATCGAGCGCACTGCCGATGTGGCCGACCATCAGGGTGCGCGAGCGCGTCGTATCGCTCGCCGCGATCGCGTCGCGCAGCTCTTGGTGTTCGTCCCAGGAGATCTGCGCCGCCTCGAGGTCGAGCATCGTGAAGACGAGCTCCGTCCGCTGGCGAAGGGGCTCGATGGCCACCGAGACGTACGGATTGCCGCTTGCGTCTTCGAGCAGGGCATGAAAGCGGCGGTGCATCTCACTCGCCTGCAGTCGGTTGCCGCTGTCCGTCGCTGCTCGGCCCTCGGCGATGCAAGCGTCGAGCTTCTGGAGGTCGATGTCGGTGCGGTTCAGCGCAGCGTGTTCGACGATCCATGCCTCGAGTACTTCACGGATCTCCTGGATCCGGCGCAAATCTTCCGAGTCGATACGCACTGCGTACGCGCCTCGGCGAGGGATGACCTCAACCAGTCCGGAACCCTCCAGCGAGCGGATCGCCTCGCGAATTGGGTTTCGCGACACCCCCATCTGCTCGGCGAGTCGATCTTCGATGAGCCGTTGACCCCCCTCAATCTCGCCGCTGGCGATCATCCGGCGAATCTCGTCGGCCACCACCTCCCGAAGAGGCTTGTGGTTGAGGGGTGTTCGCATCGTCATGACTTTACGTCGGATGGCGAGCAACACGCAGTGTGTAGCCAAAGGTTCACCTGCAACATCTCCGCCCGCCGGACTCGCGCTGCCGGCGGATCACGGGTGGTTGGCCGCCAGCGCGTCACAAGGGGGAATACATGAAAGCCACGTCCACAGCCCGACGGTGCCGTGCGAGAGTTCTCGCATCACTTGTCGCGGGAACGCTGATCATCGCCGCCTGCGGTAGTGACGAGAGTTCCACTTCGTCGACCTCAGGATCGACCGCACCGGCCGATTCAGGCGCACCGTCCACCGCCGGAGGGGGCGGCGGCTCGTCGTTGGTCATTGCGATCGCCGACGAACCATCGACGCTCGACCCGCAAGCGACGGAGGACGGCAACGAGCGCGCTGTCACCGACAACATCTACGAGACGCTCGTTCGCCGCAACAGCGCGACGAACGAGCTCGAGCCACTGCTCGCGACCGAGCTGCCGACGCAGGTGGACGACACGACGTGGGAGTTCAAGCTCCGCGAAGGGGTGACTTTCTCCAACGGCGATCCGTTCAACGCCGAGGCGGCCGCGTTCTCGATCAACCGCGTGATGGACGAGGAGTACAACTCTGCACAACGCGACTTCTACGGGGGCATCGTGAAGGCCACCGCTGTCGATGACCTCACCGTCCAGGTGACGTTGGCCGAGGCAGACCCGGTCTTCCCGGCACGCATGTACCGGCTGAAGATGATGTCGCCGACCGCAACGGACGACTCGATCGTCGAGAAGCCGGTTGGTACCGGCCCGTACGTGATGGAGAGTTGGGACCGTGGTCAGCAGGTCGTACTCAAGGCAAACCCAACCTACTGGGGTGAACAGCCGTCGATCACGGACGTGACCATGAAGTTCATCCCGCAGGCCAGCACTCGAGTGGCCGGCTTGCAGTCCGGTGAGATCCAGCTCGCGACCCTGATCCCGCCGGAGCAGGCGGGCGATGCGCCCAAGGTCATCAGCCGCAATGGCATCGAGTTCCCCGTGTACCGCCTCAAGAACTACGAGGGCGTACTACAGGATCCTCGCATCCGACAGGCGATGAACTACGCCGTCGACAAGGAGGCGCTCGCCAATGACCTGTTCAGCGGGTACGCGACCGTTGCCCAGTGCCAGCCGCTCACCGAAGCGCACTTCGGCTACAACCCTGATCTCCAGCCGTACCCGTACGACGCTGACAAGGCCCGTGAGCTGATGAAGGATGCCGGATACAACGGAGAACCCATCTCGCTGCTTGGCGCCACCGGTCGGTGGCTCAAGGACGCAGAGATGACCGAAGCGGTGATCGGCTACCTCACCGAGGTTGGCTTCAACATCAAGTCCGACATCCGCCCGTTCTCCTCGTACATCGACGAGTTCGTGAAGAACGTCGGCAACCCGCAGCCCGACATCGGCTTCGTATCCGCATCCAACGAGCTGTTCGATGCCTCGAAGATCGAGAGCTACTACTCGAGCACGGGTGCGCTGTCGAGCTTCGTCAACGACGACGTGGATGCAGCACTGGCCGCAGCACGAGCGGAGAGTGACGAGACGAAGCGCGCCGCCGACTTCGCCGACGCTACGAGCATTGGCTGCACCGACGACCCCGTGTTCATCTTCACCGTGAACCTGCAGGACATCTACGGCGCAGCGGACAACCTGAACTGGGAACCGCGAGCCGATGGCTCCCTGTACATCCCGGAGATGTCGCTCGGCTGAGTGATTCCCCTCTGGAAGGTTCCACCCGGGCGGCCCGTCAGTGCCGTCCGGGTGGAACCACCCCCCGAGCAACAGACATCATCGATCTCACATACGAAGGGGGGAACACTGAGGTGTGGCGGTTCTTGTTGAAACGGGCGATCGCGGGGGCGATCGTCATCATCCTGGTCTCGAGCGCAGTGTTCTTCATCACTCGCGTGGTAACCAACCCTGAGTTGGCGTTTCTGCCCATCGACGCGAATGACGCGCAACGCGCCGCCGTGCGCGGATACCTGGGGCTCGATGATCCTCTCCTCACGCAGTACCTACGGTTCATGGGCAAGCTGTTCCAGGGCGATTTCGGCGAGTCGTACTGGCAGCCGGGAAAAGCAGCTATCGACGTGGTGCTCGACCGGTTGCCGGCGACGATCATTCTCAATACCCTGGCCATGCTCGTTGCACTGGCTATCGCAGTCCCCGTGGGCATCATCGCCGCGCTGCGTCCCGGCTCGAAGCTCGATCGGTCGATGGTTACCGTGTCACTGCTGGGCCTCAGTGCCCCACAGTTCTGGCTGGGGTTCATGCTGATCCTCATCTTCGGCGTGAAGCTCGGGTGGTTCCCCACATCTGGCGCTGATGAGCTCACGTCCGTCGTCCTCCCCGCGCTGGCGCTCGCACTCCCGACCGCAGGAAAGATCGCCCAGATGATGCGCTCGAGCATGCTCGACGAACTCGAGCGGCCGTACATGCTCACGGCCGAGTCCAAGGGCATGCCGCTCTTCCATCGCGTCACCCGACACTCGCTCCGGAACGCGCTGGTGCCCGTCGTGACGCAGAGCAGCTTCGAGTACGCGCGCATGCTGGCTGGCTTCACCGTGGTGGTGGAGACGGTCTTCGCCTGGCCGGGCGTGGGCTTGCTGACGGTGCAAGCAATGGAGCAGCAAGACCTTGTCGTTCTCCAGGCGATCGTCATCGTCGTGTCGACAATGATCATCGTGGTCAACCTGCTTACAGACGTGCTCTACGGAATTATCGATCCACGGATCGAGGTGGCGTGATGGCTGCCGTGTCCGCCCCCGGTGCCGTTCAACTGACGGAGGACGACGACCGGCCCACCCCTGTTCGCGACTTCTTCCACTCACTCCTCCGCTCAGGCACAGGTCTGGTCGGGCTGGTCTTCATGATCCTTGTGCTTCTATCTGCTGTGTTCGCGCCGGCGTTGAGCAGCCACGACCCGGCAAAGCAAAGCCTGCGCGACCGCCTTCAGCCGCCGATGTTCTTCGGCGGCAGCATGAGCCACCCGTTCGGCACGGACGCATTGGGCCGGGACCTGTTCGCACGCGTGCTGCAGGGTGCTCGTGTGTCGCTGCTCGTCGGTGTGGCCGTGGTGGTGATCGCAGGCATCGTCGGCGTCACGCTCGGCGTCACTGCCGGATACTTCGGAAAGTGGGTCGATGCGGTGATCATGCGCATCGCCGACATGCAGCTCGCCTTTCCCGGCATTCTCCTAGCGCTCTTCGTGCTGTACGCGCTTGGTCCGAGCGTGCCGCTCGTGATCACCGTCCTAGCGATCAACGGATGGATGATCTACGCCCGGGTCGCACGCAGCCTGGTGCTCACACTGCGATCCAGCGACTTCGTCGAGGCGGCGGAGCTGTCGGGCGCTCGCCCGCGGCGGGTCATGTGGGGCCACATCCTGCCCAACCTGACCTCGCCGCTCCTCACCTTGGCGGTTCTCGAGTTCGCCCGTATCATCCTCGCCGAGGCGGCCCTCTCATTCCTCGGATATGGGGTACAACCACCGGAGTCTTCTTGGGGTCTCATTCTCGCTCAGGGGCAGGACTACCTTTCGAGTGCGTGGTGGCTCGTCACCATCCCGGGCATCGTCGTTTCGCTCACAGTGCTCGCCGCGAACCTGTTCGCCAGCTGGCTGCGCATCTACACCGACCCCAAGTTGCGCGAGAAGTCGCTGGCCCGCCAGCTCGACGACCTCGCAGGGCTTCGGCCATGACGGACCGGCTCTTGGAGATCGAGGATCTGGCCGTCGCGTTCCCGACGCGCCGAGGACCGGTGTACGGCGTTGATGGGGTGACGATGAACGTCGCCGCGAACGAGCGCCTCGGCGTGGTCGGCGAATCGGGGAGTGGCAAGAGCGTCACCGCTCTTGCAGTGCTGGGACTCGTGCACGCGCCGGGCCGCATCGTGCGTGGGAGCATCCGTTGGAAGGGCGAAGACGTGCTCGACCCGGCCGTCGCCCGCCGCATCCGCGGGCGTGAGGTTGCCATGGTGTTCCAGGACCCGATGACTTCGCTCAACCCACTGATGACTGTCGAGAAGCAGATCGGCGAAGTGCTGGTGAAGCGCCTACACATGCCCAAAGCGAAGGTGCGCGATCGCATCGTGGAGCTTTTGGAGTTGGTCGGGATTCCATCACCGGGGGAGCGCCTTCGTCAGTACCCGTTCGAGTTCTCAGGCGGCATGCGCCAGCGCGTGATGATCGCGATCGCGCTCGCCGCGGAACCGGAACTGCTCATAGCCGATGAGCCGACAACCGCTCTGGACGTGACGATCCAGGCGCAGATCCTGGAGCTCCTCTCCAAGCTCTCGAAGGATCTTGGACTGTCCGTGATGATGATCACCCACGACCTGGGCGTGGTCGCCGAGTTCTGTGACCGTGTGCAAGTGATGTACGCCGGGCGCGTCGTCGAGCGCAGTGCCGTCGAGCCGCTGTTTGCCGACCCTCTGCATCCCTACAGCGCCGGCCTGATCGCGTCGTCGCCGCGTGTCGACGTCCAGGAGGATCACATCGAGTCGATCGCCGGTGACCCGCCCAGCCATGCGAACGCCGTGACGGGATGCCCGTTCCACCCTCGCTGTGCCGAGGCCCGAGAACGGTGTCGCACCGACGCGCCGCCGCTGCTGCAGATCACCCAACGTCGGTGGGTGTCGTGCTGGAATCGGGTGGCGTCGTGACCGCCGTCGAGCCGGGCATCGGCGCGCCCCTCGTACGCGTCGACGACCTGTCGGTGACCTACTCGGTGCGCGGGCGCGGCGGGAAGAAGACGGTGTCCGCCGTCGACCACGTGTCCTTCGACATCGCACGTGCCCAGACCCTTGGACTCGTCGGTGAGTCCGGTTGCGGCAAGACCACCACTGGACGAACGCTGCTCGGCCGCATCCCCGTCGCCGGCGGCCAGATGTGGTTCGACGGGCAGGACATCACCCACCTCAACCGACGAGGCTGGAGGCGGTTGCACCGCGAGATCCAGCTCATCTTTCAGAGCCCGTACTCGTCGATGAACCCGCGTATGACGGTCCGCGAGATCATCGGTGAACCGTTGAAGCTGCACGGGATGAAGGGTCATCGACTGCAGGCCCGGGTCGACGAGCTCCTCGACCTCGTCCGACTGCCCCGCAGCGCCGGCCGCCGCTACCCGCATGCGTTCTCGGGTGGGCAGCGACAGCGTGTGGTGATCGCCCGGGCGTTGGCGCTCAGCCCCCGTTTCGTGGTCGCTGACGAGCCGGTGTCCGCCCTCGACGTGTCGATCCAAGCGCAGGTGATCGCGCTGATGATGGATCTTCAGAGCGAGCTGGGCATGTCGTACCTTTTCGTCGCGCACAACCTCGCCGTGGTCCGCCACATCGCCGATCGGGTGGCGGTCATGTACCTGGGGAACATCGTCGAGATCGGCGACAAGAAATCCCTGTACGCCAACCCCACACACCCGTACACACGCTCGTTGTTGAGCGCCGCGCCGATCCCCGACCCGACCGTCAAGCGGCCCCAACGGATCATGCTCAAGGGTGACCCGCCGAGTCCGATCGATCCGCCGAGTGGATGCCGCTTCCACACCCGCTGTGCCTATGCGGTCGAGCAGTGCGCCGTCGAACGGCCGCCGATGGTGTCGGTCGACGCCGACCACCTGGTGGCCTGCTGGGTAACCGCGCCACCGCGCGATCAATCGGTCAACCTCGGCACCAGGACACCGGTATTCACCACTGAAGGAGCGCTGTCATGACGTTGCTCGATCGCCTCACGGTGGGTAGCGATACCTTTCCCCAGCAACACGGCTTGTTCATCGCCGGCCGCACAATCGGCGGCACCGGGCCGTCGATCTCGCTGACATCGCGACGCGACGGGCGAGTGCTTGCACAGGTGGCGAGCGCCGCTGCCGCCGATGTCGCTACTGCATACGAGTGCGCCGCCCAGGCCCAACGCGCGTGGGCGCGCACCACTCCCGCGGCCCGCGCCGAGGTGCTCGGCCGGGCCGCACAGCTCTTCCGTCAGCGCGCTGACGAGCTAGGCGAGGTGATCAGCGACGAAATGGGCAAGCCACTCGGCGAGGCACGCACCGAGGTGAGCAAGGGCGCGGCCATCCTCGACTACTACGCCCAGTCGGGTTACCGCTCTATCGGCGACATGTACGTCACCGACACCGGCGAGGACGTGATGGTCTTCGAGGAGCCCCTCGGGGTGGTCGCACTCATCACCCCGTGGAACTTCCCGTTCACCTTGCCGATGCGCAAGATCGCCGCGTCGCTCGCCACCGGAAACGCCGCGGTGTTCAAACCAGCGACCAACTCGGCACTGATCGGGCTCGCGATCGCAGCAACGATGCACGAGGCAGGCCTGCCGCCCGGCTTGCTCAACGTCATCATCGGCAGGAGCTCGGTGATCGAACACGAGCTGTTCACCAACCGTCACCTCGCCGGGGTCAGCCTCACCGGCTCGTACCCCACCGCAGCAGCGATCAGGCGGACGCTGCCGGTCGAGATCCCCTTCCAAGCCGAGCTCGGAGGCAAGAACCCGCTCGTGATCTGGTCCGACGCGGACCTGAACCAGGCGCTTGACGTCATAGCTGCATCGTCGTTTCGCAACAATGGCCAGATCTGCACGTCGTGCGGACGACTGCTCGTCCACCAGGATGTCGCACCGGCGGTGCTGGAAGCCCTGCGCGGCCTGATCGAGGCTCGGCCGCTCGTCACGCCCGACGGTGAGTACGGGATCATGTCGTCGGACAGCGAGGACAGCAGCATCCGCGCAGTGCTGGCCGAGCACGTCACGTCGATGGACGAGGTGCTCTCCTCACCCTGGCCGACCGACCGAATGCCGCCTACCGTCCTCGTCAACCCCACGTCGTCGGCGGTGCTCGAGGATGAGATCTTCGGACCGGTCATCACGTTCGAGACCTTCATCGACCTCGACGACGCGCTCGACAAGGCCAACGCCGTGAGCTACGGCCTCACCGCAGGCATCGTCACCCGCGACCTCGCTGTGGCACAACGCTTCTGGCAGGAGTCGACCGCCGGAACCGTGAAGGTGAACGCACCACTCACCGGCACTCCGTTCCACACCCCGCTCGAAGGCTTTGGCACCTCCGGCGTCGGTGCCGGCGAGGGTGGCGGTGCATCGATCAACTTCTTCACCCGGCGCAAGGCGGTCCACATGCGTCGGCCGCCGAACGGCACCTGACACGTCTATCACCGAGAGGAAACCATGTCCAAGATCACGTTGGAAACTGCCCGCATCGCCGTCGAGGCCGGGCTTGCGTCCGCAAAGGAACAGGGCGTCGGCATGGCCATCGCCGTCGTCGATTACGCGGGACAACTCGTCGCGTTCGAGCGCGCTGATGACGCTCCTTGGATCGTGTCCGAGATCGCCTGGCGAAAGGCGCGTACCTCTGCTGCGTTCGGCAAGCCGACACTCGACCGCGAGCAGGCATGGGCCGAGCGGCCGTTCTTCGCACAAAGCGTGATCGCGCTCGGTGACTTCGTGGTGGGCCGCGGCGCGGTTCCGATCATCGTGGACGGCGAGGTCATCGGCGCCGTCGGTGCCAGCGGCGGCCACCCCGACCAGGACCACGTCGCAGCGGCCGCAGCGGTGGCCGCGCTGGATCTGGCATGAGTCAGACGGCTCAGGGCCGACGCGTTGCGACATCGGGTCACCCGCTAGCCACGTCGGCAGGGCTTGACGTGCTTCGCGTTGGCGGGTCCGCCGTCGACGCAGCCCTCGCGATGGCGTTCACCCAGTGGGTCGTCGCCGGACCGACC
>JACDJC010004057.1_pt1 | contig 10209 bp, 10 predicted proteins | sample 7454191 | NCBI WGS metagenome assembly JACDJC01 (sample SAMN14253291, study PRJNA609438) | sludge metagenome | isolation source: sludge after 25d culture with pyrite and EDTA | collected 2018-12-20
GATACGCCGATCGACTATCTCGATTTCGCCTCGCCGAAATCCGGCCTCGGCGGCAAGCTCGGCATCGACGCCACGACCAAGATCGGCGCCGAGACCGGGCGCGAATGGGGCAAGGTGCTGGCCATGGATCCCGCCGTCGCCGCGCGCGTCGACGAGATGTGGCACAAGCTCGGCCTGCCGGCGGAATTGAAGGGATAGCCAGATGGCGATGGCGCGCATCGTGGTCGGCATCAGCGGCGCTTCCGGCGCGGCGCTCGGCGTGCGTGTCGTCGAACTGCTCGCCGCCAGCGGTCGTTGCGAAGTGCATCTCGTGGTGACTCGGAGCGCGGAGCGGACGCTGGCGCACGAGGTCGGCCCGGACGCGCTCGACGCGATTTCCGCACTGGCGACGCGCCGTCACCCGATCGAGGATGTCGGCGCCAGCATCGCCTCCGGTTCGTTCCGCACCGCCGGCATGATCGTGGCACCCTGCTCGATCCGCACGCTGTCGGCGATCGCGGCCGGCGCGGCGGACAATCTGCTGGTGCGGGCGGCGGACGTGCAGCTCAAGGAGCGGCGGCGGCTGGTGCTGATGGTGCGCGAGAGCCCGCTCCATCTCGGCCATCTGCGGACCATGGCGACGGCGACCGAGATCGGCGCGATCATCGCCCCGCCCGTCCCCGCCTTCTATCACAAGCCCGCCTCGCTCACTGACGCGATCGACCACATGGCGCGCCGCGCCATCGACCTGCTCGGCGACGGGTTTGACGGCATGACGCCCGAATGGCGGGGCTGACGGTGCCGCAGTCGCCGCACCGGCCCGGCTCAGGCGGACTGCATCACCTCGTTGTGGATCCGGCCGCGCTGGACATAGGCGAGCGTCATTTCCGCCAGCGCCGGCGCCAGCAGGAAGCCGTGGCGATAGAGCCCGTTGACGGCGATGGTCCGGCCCTTGAGCACGATGCGCGGCAGGTTGTCGGGAAAGGCGGGACGCAGGCCCGCGCCGATCTCGACGATGCGCGCCTCGCCGAACGCCGGATGCACGGCGTAGGCCGCGGTCAGAAGTTCAAGCGCCGAGCGCACGCTGACGCCGGTATCTTCGCTCTCGATGGACGTGGCGCCGATCATGAAATGATTGTTCGCGCGCGGGATGACGTAAAGCGGCCAGCGCGGATGGATCAGCCGCACCGGGCGCGACAAGGCGACCTCGGCCGTCTCCACCACCACCATCTCGCCCTTGACGCCGCGCAGATCCGCGAAGGCGTCGCGCGCGGCAAGGCCGCGACAGTCGATGACGATGCCGCCGCTCTCCCGGGCGAGATCGGCCGGATCGCACGCGGACAGGAAGCGGATGACGCCGCCGGCCTCCGCCAGCAGCGCGTGCAGCCTGGGCAACACCGCGCGCGGCTCGACATGCCCCTCGGCAGGAAAGAACAGCGCCTCGCGAAAGCGGCCATCGAGCGAGGGCTCCAGCCTCGCCACGCCCGCGGCATCGACGCGCTCGTGGTCGGCGGTGAGCCGCGCGAAGCGCTCGAAGTCGGCGCGGTCGCGCGGATGCGCCACCACCAGCGAACCGTTGAACGGCGTTTCCGGCAGGTATTCGCGCCACAGCTCCAGCGCCCGGGTGCCGAGCCGGGTGATGATGGGCTCGGCCGCCTCCGCCTCGCACCACGGCGCCAGCATGCCGCCGGCGAAATGGCTGGTGGCCTGCGTCAGCGCCGCCTCGTCGCGGTCGAGCAGCGTCACGGCGTGGCCGGCGCGCGCGAACAGCAGCGCCTGCCAGCTTCCGGCGATGCCCGCGCCGATGACGATGACGGATGGTTTCCCGCGCGGGGAAGACGGCTCGTGATACATCCCAGTCCCTTCGCCGGCACGACCCGGATCAGGTTCAAAGGGTCACCGCGCCGTCGCCATGGCCTCGACCCTGGCGAACCTGCGATCTCTCAGCTCCGCGCCGGAGCTCCCCTCGGAACAATGCATGCATCCAAACCGGAATACGCGCACGTTTCGTTGATTCACGTCAAAGTTTGCAGTTCGCTGTGCGGGATAGTCCGCCCCGCATTCGACCGGACCTTGCCGGATCGCGTCGGCGCGACGTCAGGAGGACGACGATGGATTTCCGGTTGAGCGACGAGCACAGGATGCTGCGGGAGCTGGTCGCACGCTTCGCTCAGGATGAACTCATGCCGATGGAAAGGACCATCCTGGCGCGCGAGGCGGCCGGCGGCGGCATGGTGCTGACGCCGGAGGAGAAGGCGCGGCTCGATGCGCGCGCCCGCGAGCTCGGCCTCGCCGGGCTCGACGCGCCCGCCGAATTCGGCGGCTTCGACATGCCGGTGGAAGCCATGGTCGGCGTCAACGAGGAACTCGGCAAGACCTGCCTCGACTACTATTTCCCGCCGGATTCGCCGAACCTGCGCATGCTGGACCTCACCTGCGACCCCGAGCAGCGCGAGCGCTATCTCGGCCCCTATGCGCGGGGCGAGAAGATCTCCGCCATCGGCATCTCCGAGCCGGGCGGCGGCGCCGATCCGGCGGCGATGACGACGCGCGCGGTGCGCGACGGCGACGACTACGTCATCAACGGTCGCAAGATCTGGATCAGCAAGGCCGGCTACGCCGACTTCATCATCCTGATGGCCTCGACCGACGCCGCCAGGGGCGCGCGCGGCATCACCGCGTTCCTGGTGGACAGGGACACGCCGGGCTTCGAGGTGTCGCGGCGGATCCCGATGATCGGCGGCCACTACACCTACGAGGTCGCGCTGAACGACCTGCGGCTGCCGCAGAGCGCGGTGCTCGGCGAGGTCGGCAACGGCTTCGGGCCGATGCAGCAGCGCCTCTCCAGCCGCCGCGTGCTGATGGCCGCCACCTGCTGCGGCAAGACGCGCCGGGCGCTCGACATGATGCGGGACTGGGTGACGCAACGGAAGACCTTCGGCACGCCCCTCGCCGACCGCCAGGCGATCCAGTGGTGGGTCGCCGACGCCGAGACGAAGCTGCATGCCTGCCGCCTGATGGTCTACAACACGGCCGTCAAGGTCGACCGCGGCGAGCATGCGCGCTCTGAGTGCTCGATGATCAAGGTGTTCGCCACCGAACTCGCCTGGGACGTGCTCGACAAGGCGATGCAGACGTTCGGCGCCATGGGCATGACCAAGGAACTGCCGCTGCACCTGATGGCCTCGCACGTCCGGCTGATGCGGGTCTACGAGGGGCCGAGCGAGGTGCACCGCATGCTGATCGCCCGCCGCGCCCTGCAGGGGCATCAGGTCGATCTCTGAACGCCGGCACGAAAAACGAAAGCCGCCACGCGACGTGGCGGCTGTCGTTCGGGGCGGCTCTCGTTCAGGCGGAGCGGCCGAAGCGCAGGGCCTGCGCGATGGTGCGGCTCAACCACGATCCTTCATCGCGGACCAGGCGGAAGCCGAGATTGTCCGGCGGGGTGCCGCTGCTGCAGCCGCCGCCGCGGGCGTCGCGGATGAAGTTGCTGACATAGGCACGATGCGCGCCCTGTACGGTGCGGACGCCGCAGTTCACCGTGGCGTCGCCGACCGCCTTGTTGGCGCCGTCCAGCGACTGACGGATGAAGCAGGTATCGGTCCACTCCCACACATTGCCGCCGACATCGATGAGGCCGTTCTCGTTGGCGCCGAAGGTGCCGACCCGGCGGGGAACGGCATCGGAAACGCGCTCGCGCGCGGATTCCTTCTCGTATTTCGCAATCCAGCGCTCGCCGAAATCGGTCGAGGTCGTCTCGATCACCTCGTCCTTGACGCGGGAGCCCGCGGCAAAAGCCCATTCCTGATCGGTCGGCAGGCGCCAGGTCTCGCCGGTCTTGGCCGACAGCCACTGCGCATAGGCGGTGGCGTCTTCCCAGCTCACATTGACCACGGGCACGTCGGCGCGCGGCGTCACGATGCGTCCGGTCGGACGGCAGGCATTGTCATGCACGCACTGGGCGTACTGCGCCTCGGTGACCTGGCCGCGCATGATGGTGAGCGGCTTCTTCTGCTTCACCTGCAGCAGGGGCGCGTCCACCTGCATGCCGTCGCGGCTGAAATCGCCGGCGACGCGATAGGAGAACTCGCCCGACTTGATCTGGACCGCCTCCACCACCACCGCGGGCGTGTCGACGGGATGCTGGCGGTTCATCGAGGTCAGCCCGAACACGGCGGCCAGCGCGGCCAGCCCGAAGGGCGCGAAGCTGAACTTGATCGGCGATTTGCTGTGAAGGGCGAGGGGCATGGCGGGAATTCCGGAGCTTGATGATCCCGGCAGGATGCCGGGATCATCGATCTTCGTGTCAGAAGCCCTTAGCGGACGACGCTGGTTCCGCTGATGGCACCCAGCTTGTCGCCGGACCGGATCGGCTCCGGCGGACGAACCTGCTTCATCAGGTCGTCGTTCCACTTGCCGTCCACCTTGAAGTGCGCGGTGGCGCCGAGCTCGACGGCCTCGATCAGGTTGTGGTTCACGTAGGCGTAGATGCCGGGCTGCAGGAAGGTGTAGAGCGCAGCGCCCGCCGAACCGCCCCGGATGAACCAGGTCTCGAGATCCTTCTCCGGCTTGTTGTTGAACTTGCCGGTCTCCCAGACATAGTCGCCGTGACCACCGATCAGGTGCGGACGGCTGTCGCGGTTGGCCTGCGAATGCAGGATCAGCACCCGCTCGCCGACCTTCGCCGTCAGCGCGTTCTTGCCGGTGAGCGCGCCCACGGCGCCGTTGAACACCTCATGCGTCGGGATCAACTTGCGCATCACCTCGACCGTGTCCGGATAGGACTCGCCCGGCGACGCGTAGGTCTTGTACTTGCCGTCCTTGTCCTTCGGTACATAGAAGTCCTGCTCGCCGATGTAGTAGGCCTTGTCGTAGCGCAGCGCCTTGCCGTTCTCGTCCTTCAGGCCGTCACGCGGCAGCACCATGATGGCGCCGTTCATGCCGGAGACGACGTGCCAGGGGATCATCGGGCCGCCCGGGGCGCAGTGATAGACGAACACGCCGGGGCGCGTGGCCTTCCAGCGCAGCACCGCCTGCTCGCCGGGGTTGACGTGGGTCAACTCGCCGCCGCCGAGCGCGCCGGTCGAGGAGTGGAAGTCGATATTATGGGCCATGGTGTTGGTGGCGGGGTTGACCAGCGTCAGCTCGACGTAGTCGCCCTCGTGCACCACCATCATCGGGCCCGGCACCGACCCGTTGAAGGTCATCGCGTGAATCTTGGTTCCATCGGTGTCGATCACCATCTCCTTCTCGATGACGTCCATCCTGAACTGGACGACACGCGGCGGCAGCTTGGTGGCCTGCTCATGGGGATGGATGAACGGCGGAGCGACCAGATCGACCTTGACGCGCTGCAGATTGGGCAGATCGTCAGCGGCCTTGGCAGGCGCGGCCATCAGGAGCGCCGACACGGCGGCGCAAGCGAGCATCGAACGGCGAGTAAGCATCTTAAACCTCCATTTGAGGTACATCTTTTGAAACCGACGCGGGCATATTCTTCCGCACGGCCGCCCCCTTCTTTGTCGAACAACAAACTCGGAAAATTTCCTGCGCGGACCGGGACGGCGGGAGGCTTTATCCACGGTGGACATCCAGGAAACATGCGCAGTGACGGCACTTTTCGGCCGCGCGCCGTTTGGCGCCGCTGCGCGGCGAAGCGCCCGTGAGGCTTAAGAATGTGTTGAAAGGGGTGTCCGGGTGTTGGACGACCGGAGCCGGAAACCTAGCGCACCAGCGATTCGAGCTTCGGCAGCACGGACCGGCGCCACTGGCTCAGCCCGAACTGCTGCGCCACAACGTCGCGGTCGGCAATAATGAGCCAGAGCGGCGCACCGGCGCGCGGATCGAGCCTGGCGCGATACGGCCGCAGATCGTCGGGCCAGACTGCATCGTCGCGCAGCCCGAACAGGGTCGGCGACTTCACCGTACGATAGGTCAGGCGCGGGAAGAGCGGCGATGCAATAAACTGCTGCTCGTCGCCGCCCTGCCACACCCGGCACGGCGCGCAGTCATCAGCTCCGACATAGACAAGGACGACGTGCTCCGGCTTCGCCGGCCCGAGCAGGCTCGAGGCGCCGCCGCCGAAGACGAGCCACGCGACAAGAGCCAACGCGGCGATGATCGCCGATAGTTTCACGCCGCCTCCGTGACCGATACGCGGATGCCAAATCACGGCACAATAATTCAGCCGCTCAATTTACTCACGCCGCGATATGCACACCCTTGACTACAGTCAAGCGTGCCGCCGTCGAACGCGATTATTGTCGCGCAGTTTGCAAACGAGGCGGCTCCCATGACGACCAAAGATCTTGAACCGATTCCATTCATGCAGCGGCTGCTCGACAGCCCGTTGCTGCTGCTCTTCCTCGGCGTCGCGATTCCAACGCTGCTCTACACGTTGTGGGGCGTGATGGAAGTCGTCGCCGTTCCGCTTGCCAAATAACGCCGTCCGCGATGGCGCGCATCGCGGACTGACACCGAAATTCGGGGGAAAATAATGGCCATTACACCGCCTGCACAACGTATCTGGTGGAAGGAGCCAATCGAGAAGGTCGAGCTGATCTGGGTGGTCATCGCCTTCTTGTGGGGCATGTTCATGTTCTTCTTCATGATCGCCTGGCACTTCATCGGACAGCAGAATCTCAACAACGAAGCCTATCGCATCACGCCCTCCGCCTACGAGGAGAAGGTCGACGCCTTCGCCAAGAAGTTCACGGTGCGCGAGGAGAAGGGCGTACCGGTGGTCCGGGCGCCCGCGGGCGAGGACGTCTACATCCTCGGCCGGCTGTGGCAGTGGTGGCCGATCCTCGAGCTCGAGAAGGGACGCAGCTATCGCCTGCACCTGTCGACCGTCGACTGGATGCACGGCTTCTCGCTGCAGCCCACCAACATCAACATCTCGGCCTATCCCGGCTATGAGCACATCATCACGCTGACCCCCACCGAAACCGGGCAGTTCGGCATCATCTGCAACGAGTTCTGCGGGATCGGCCATCACACGATGACCGGCAAGATCTACGTGGTGGACCAGAAGACCGCCAGCGTGGCCGAAGGAGACAAGCGATGACCGTTGAAACCGCCGCGGGGATCGGAGCGCGATTTGTTCCCTACCGCACCTGCCAATATACCGGCCTGAAGGTCGACGCCGCCGCGCAGACCCTCATCAAGGCCAACGCCGTCGCCGCCGTGGTGTTTCTGGCGGTCGGCGGCCTGATGGGCCTGCTGGTCGCGCTGACCCGCTGGCCGGCCGTGCATCTGCTGCCGGCCGACTGGTTCTACCTCGTGCTCACCGGACACGGCGCCAACGTGCTGCTGTTCTGGATCATCTTCTTCGAGATCGCGATCCTGTATTTCGCTTCCACCATCCTGCTCAACGCCAGGCTGGTGGCGCCGAAGATCGCGTGGCTCGGCTTCATCCTGATGGTCGTCGGCGCGGTGATGGCGAACGTCGCGGTGCTGCAGGGCGATTCGAGCGTGATGTTCACGACGTACCCGCCGATGCAGGCGAAGTCTCACCTGTATCTGGCGCTGATCCTGTTCGCGGTGGGCGCGCTGCTCGGCGTCGGCGTGTTCTTCGCCTCGCTGATCACGGCCAAGGAGGAAGGCACCTATGAGGGCTCGATGCCGCTGGTCACCTTCGGCGCCCTCACCGCTGCGATCATCGCCGTCTACACGATCCTGTCGGGCGCCGCGATCCTGATCCCGACCTGGCTGTGGTCGCTCGGTCTGCTCTCCAACATCGACCCGCTGCTCTACAAGGTCGTGTGGTGGGGCATGGGCCACTCGTCGCAGCAGATGAACGTCTCGGCGCACGTCTCGCTCTGGTACCTGACCGGCGCATTGCTGGTCGGCGCCCGGCCGCTGAGCGAGAAGGTCAGCCGCACCGCGTTCCTGATGTACATCCTGTTCCTGCAGCTCGCCTCGGCGCACCATCTGCTCGCCGAGCCGGGCCTCAGCGCGTCGTGGAAGATCGTCAACACCAGCTACATGATGTATCTCGCCGTCATGGGCTCGATGATCCACGGCCTCACGGTGCCGGGATCGATCGAGGCCGCGCAGCGCCGCAACGGCTATGACAAGGGCCTGTTCGAGTGGCTGCGCAAGGCGCCATGGGGGCATCCGGCGTTCTCCGGCATGTTCCTGTCGCTGGTGTTCTTCGGCTTCATCGGCGGCATCTCCGGCGTGGTGCTGGGCACCGAGCAGCTCAACATGCTGATGCACAACACCATCTACGTGCCGGGCCACTTCCACGGCACCGTGGTGGCCGGAACCACTCTCGCCTTCATGGCGGCGACCTATCTGGTGCTGCCGCTGGTCTTCGAGCGCGAGATCATCTGGCCGAAGCTCGCCAAGCTGCAGCCCTACCTGTTCGGCATCGGTGCCGCCGGCATCTCGCTGTTCATGATGGGCGCCGGCACGCTGGGCGTCGCCCGCCGGCACTGGGACATCACCTTCACCGACGCCGAGATCGGCTTCGCCCACTCGGCCGGCGCGTTCCTGATGATGGGCCTCAACGGCCTGTTCGCGGTGATCGCGGCGATCGGCGGCATCATCTACGTGCTGGTGGTGGTGGGTACGGTGCTGTTCGGCAAGAAGATCACCGGCGGCCACAAGCTCACCTTCCCGCTGTTCCAGGGCGGTGGCGCGGTGGCCTCGCACTACGGCAGCCAACATGCGCCGAAGCTGTCGGGCACCGCGGTGCTGGTGGCGATCTTCTTCGTGTCCTTCGTCCTCTACTACTTCATCAACTGGAAGTACCTGTCGGAGCTGTGGCTGCTCCGCTGATCCCGTTGACCCTGAACGAAAGACCATGACCATGCTCGCCGCGATCCAGATGACCGTCCAGCTCCTCAAGCTCCGGATCGGTATCTTCATTGCGGCGAGCGCTCTCGCCGGCATGGCGGTGACCGCAGGTCCCGCCCTGTCGCCGCTCCAGGCGGCGGCGCTGGCCCTCGCCGTGCTCGGCGCCTCGGGCGCCGCCGGCGCCTTCAATCACTATTACGACCGCGACATCGACAGCCTGATGCAGCGCACGAATGCGCGCCCCTTCGCCAGCGGCGCGTTCCGCGCCAGCGCCTGGTGGCCGGTCGGTTTCGCTATCCTGCTCACCGCCTCGCTGGCGCTGGCCGCAGCCGCCGGCGGCGGCATCGCGGCTCTGTTCGTCTTCCTCGGCGCCTTCACCTACGGCGTCATCTACACCGTCTGGCTGAAGCGCCGCAGCGCCTGGAACATCGTGATCGGCGGCCTCGCCGGCTCGTTCGCGGTGCTCGCCGGCGCCGCCGCCGTCGATCCCGCGCCGCAGGTGGTGCCGATGGTGCTCGCCGTCGTGCTGTTCCTGTGGACGCCGCCGCACTTCTGGAGCCTCGCCGCCGCCAAGGGCGAAGACTACGCGCGCGCCGGCGTGCCGATGCTGCCGATCATCGTTCCGGCCCGTGCCTGGACGCTCGCCATCCTCACCCACACCGCCGCGCTCGTCGTGCTGTCGCTGGTGCCGCTGTGGTACGGCAAGGGCTGGATCTACGGGCTCGGCGCGGGCATAGGTGGCGCGTTCTTCCTGTGGAAGAGCATCGTGCTGATGCGCGAGCCGAGCCGCAAGAACGCCATCGGCAACTTCCTCGCCTCGCTTCTCCAGCTCACCCTGCTCGTGCTCGGCGCGGTGCTCGACGGCCTGGTCGGTTGATCATCATGTTCACGCGCAAGCTGCTGCCGGCTATTGCCGTCTGTCTCGCGGCACTTCCGCTCGCGGCGGGCGCAGCCGATTCGTCGGCCAAGCGGCTCGACCCGCGCCGGGTGATGGAAAAGAGCGAGCAGGCGATCGGCAAGCCACTCGGCAGCTACACGCTCGTCGACCAGACCGGCGCGCCCCTGCCGCTCGCCGCCTATCGCGGCCGGCCGCTGGTGATCAGCCTGGTCTACACCGCCTGTTCCTCGGTCTGCCCGATCACCACCCAGCATCTGATCGACGCCGTGGCGCAGGCGCGGCGGGTGATGGGCGGCGAGCGCTTCGCCGTGCTCACCATCGGCTTCGACGCCCGCAACGACACGCCGGCACGGATGGCGCAGTTCGCGGCGCGCCAGGGCGTGTCCGACGACGACTGGAAACTCGCCTCCGCCGACCCCGCGACCATCATGGCGCTGCTGCGCGATCTCGGTTTCAGCTACACCACCGTCGCCGGCGGCTTCGACCACATCACGCAGACCACCATCATCGACCGCGACGGCCGCATCTAC
>JACDJC010004061.1_pt1 | contig 10206 bp, 8 predicted proteins | sample 7454191 | NCBI WGS metagenome assembly JACDJC01 (sample SAMN14253291, study PRJNA609438) | sludge metagenome | isolation source: sludge after 25d culture with pyrite and EDTA | collected 2018-12-20
CAGGCGCGCCCCCTCGGCCGCGAGCCGCGCGGCGGTGGCCCGACCGATGCCGGACCCCCCGCCGGTGATGAGCACCGACCTGTCGGCGAAACGCTGCACCGCACACCCCCTGGATCCCGATCTGACGGGGTGTCAGATCACGGGTGGGCGCATCATACGGGTCGCTCAGGCCCCCTGCGCGCGGAACCAGTCGATGACGGCCGCCGTGCCGGTGTCGAGCGCCGTGAACGGCTCCCAGCCCAGGTGGAGCTTGGCGCGCGTGGCGTCCAGGCAGGAACGGTCGAGCTCGCCCACCCTGGCGGGCGCGTACTCCGGGTCCCCCGCCACGCCGGCGTTGTCGGCCATGGAGCGGTACAGCTCGTTGACCGACGTCTCGGTCCCCGTCCCGATGTTGCACAGCAGGCCGCTGCCACGATCCGCCGCCCGGACGAACGCGTCGGCGACGTCGTCGACGTAGACGTAGTCGCGTGTCTGCTCGCCGGTGCCGAACACCTTGCAGCGCTCGTCCGCGAGCAGCTTGCCGGCGAAGATCGCCACCACCCCGGCCTCGCCGTGCGGATCCTGGCGGGGGCCGTAGACGTTGGCCAGCGCGAGCGACGTGTACTCGAGCTGGTGCAGCTCGCGGTAGGCGTGCAGGTAGTCGGTCGCGACCTTCTTGGACACGCCGTAGGGCGCCACCGGGCGCTGCGGGTGTGCCTCGGTCACCGGCAGGTCCTCGGGGTCCACGTCGCCGTAGATGGTGCCGCCGGACGAGGCGAACACGACCTTGCGGCTGCCGGCGCGACGGGCGCCCTCCAGGACGTTGAGGGTGCCGAGCACGTTGATGCGGGCGTCCAGGGCGGGGTCGCTGACCGAGACCCGCACGTCGATCTGGGCCGCCAGGTGGAACACGACCTCGGGTGCTCGCCGCTCGATGAGCTCGGACACCGACGGATCGCAGATGTCCATCTGGTGGAAGGAGAACTCGTGGTCGGGCGTCGCCCGGGCATCGGCCAGGTTGGCCAGCTTGCCGCTGGAGAGGTTGTCCACGACCTCGACCGAGTGGCCCTCGGCCAGCAGCCGGTCGACCAGGTTCGATCCGATGAAGCCGGCTCCGCCGGTCACCAGTGCTCTCATGACAGCAACTCCCCTACCAGGTGTCGGGGTCGGGGAAGCACCCGCCCCGGGCGACGGTGCCCGCCGCGATGTCGTGGTCGTAGCCGACCACGGTGAGCTCGGTCAGCTCGCACGAGGCGCCGACCGACGACCGGGCGCCGACGACCGAGCGCTCGACGCGACTGCCGCCGGCGATCCGGGCGCCGGCCATGACGACCGAGTCGACGACCTCGGTGCCGGCCGCGACGACCGCGCCGGGCCCGATCATCGAACGGCTCACCTTGGCGTCGGGATCGATGCGGGCGGCGGCGTCGATGCCGGGTTCGAACGCGCCTCGCACACCGTCGAGCAGGTCCAGGTTGGCCTGCAGGTAGGCCGCCGGGGTGCCGGCGTCGATCCAGTAGGCGTCGGAGTGGACGCCGTAGAGCACCCCGCGCTCGACGAGTGCCGGGAAGGTCTCACGCTCGATCGACACCTTGCGGTCGCGCGGGACCGAGGCGAGCACGGACGGCTCCAGCACGTAGGTGCCGGCGTTGATCCAGTTGCTCGGCGCCGTGCCCGGATCGGGCTTCTCGATGAACGCCTCGACGCGGCCGTCGGCGTCGATCGGCACGACCCCGTAGCGCGACGGGTCCTCGACCGGGGTCAGGGCGATGGTCGCCTCGCCACCCAGCTGCTCGTGGCGTCGCCACAGGTCGGCCACGTCCAGGTCGGTCAGGACGTCGCCGTTGACCGCCAGCACGCGCTCGTCCAGACCGGCGGCGCTGGCCGCGAAGGCGAGCGCGCCGGCGGTGTCGAGCGGCTCGGGCTCGACCGCGTACACCAGGCGCACCCCGCCGCAGGTGCCGTCGGGGAACTCCGAGGTGAACGCGTCGGGCTGGTAGCCGAGGGAGAGCACGACCTCGTCCACGCCGTGCTCACCGAGCTTCGCGACGACGCGCTCCAGCATGGTCATGGCGCCCACGGGCAGCATCTGCTTCGGCGCACGCAGCGTCAGGGGCCGGAGGCGGGTACCGAACCCGCCGACCAGGACGATCGCCTTCATGCCTCAGCCGGGCGCAGTGGTCGTCGTGGCGGGTGCCGCGGTGGTCGTCGTCTCCTCGGCGGCCGGTGCAGTGGTGGTGGTGAACTCCGTGCTGCCCTCTTCCGGAGCGGTCTCCAGGTCCGAGGGGTTGGCGAGCGCCTCGACCGACGGCGGCAACGGCACCTCGGCGCCCTCGGGCACGAACGCCAGCACGAACGTCTGGCCGTCCTCGGTGAACCGGGTCCCGGCGATGTCCTTGGTCACGATCTCGGGGTCGGTGGCGTCGGTCGCCTGCGGGGGCCACACGTACATCGCGACGCGGCCCTCCTCCTTCTTGCCGTCCTCGTCGGTGCAGTCGTCGCCGTTGGTGTAGGTCGTGCCGTCGGGCAGCGTGAAGGAGTCGTCGCTGACCTCCAGGCCGGTCTGGTCGGCGAAGACCTGGAAGGTGGCGTTCTTGCCGGCGGCAGCCCCGACGAACGGGTGGATGTGGATCAGTCCGTCCTGGTGGGTGTGGATGCCCTTGGTGTCGGGACCGACGTCACCGGGGTTCGGCTGGATCTCGCCGCAGATGTCGAGCGCGAAGGCCGCGTGCCAGTGGTCCTGGTTGGCCACCGGCGCCTCGTCGGCAGCAGCGCTGCGCTCACCACGGGCGAAGAACACCAGCACCGAGCCGATGATGACGATGCCGATGATCAGCGCCGGGTAGCCGAGGTTGCGCCGCTGACCGGGCGCGCGACTGACGCCCGCCTGCTGAACGCGCTTGATCTTCTTTGCCGATGACGCCTTGCCCATATGGCGGTCCACGGTAGTCGCACGGACCCCGTGTTCCGAACCGGGGCGCTCCGTTGCCGTCCGTCCGCTCAGGGAGCGTCGTCCCGCGCCGTCCGATCAGGGCTGCGGTCGGCCCCGCCGTCGGGCCACGGCGGCGAAGAGCCGTTCGTACGCCGCTCCCACCGCGGCGGGCGACACCCAGCCCTCGACGAAGCGGCGACCGGCCGCGCCCATCTCGTCCAGTCGGTCCGGGTCGGCGAGCAACCCGTCCAGCGCGGCGCAGAAGGCATCGGGGTCCTCGGGGAGGACCGAGACACCGGCACCGGCACGCTCGATCGTCGTCGCGACCTCGGTGTCGGCGTCGACGCTGGCCAGCACGGGGCGGCCCGCGGCGAGGATCGAGTACAGCTTCGAGGGCACGCTGGAGCGGGCCAACCCGGTGCGCAGCGGCACCAGGTGCAGGTCACCCGCGGCGAGCACCTCGGCGAGCCGCTCCCGCGGCTGCATCGGGACGAACCGCAGGTTGTCCAGGTCGGCGGCGGACTCGCGCAGTCCGTCGAGGGCCGACCCGCCGCCGTTGATCACGAACACCAGGTCCTCCCGGTCACGGTGCCGACGAGCGGCGTCCACGACCAGGTCGAGCGACTGCGACAGTCCGACGTTGCCGGCGTACATGACCACCGTGCGCCCCGACAGCCCGTACTCGGCCCGGTAGGAGTTCTCGCGCTCGGCCGGCGCGATCCGCTCGGTGTCGACGAAGTTCGGGATCACCTCGACGCGCTCGGGACGGCGCCCCCGCAGCTTGCCGGCGACGTTGTCGCGCAGGTCCTCGCTGAGCACGGTCACCGCGTCGGCCCGTCGGTACAGGAACCGCTCCAACCACGAGGCCGCGGCGATGACCCTCGGGTTGGTGATCGCACCCAGCTCGACCGCCACGTCGGGGAACACGTCCTGGATGTTGAACACGAACGGTGCCCGTCGGGACGCCGCCGCGAGCCATCCGGCGACGCCGAGCGGCAGGGGCGGCGACATCACCATCACGGCGTCGGGGCGCCCACGGGCGACGAGGCCCGCGACCGTGGCCAGGCCGGTGAACCCGGCGAACGCGACCGCGCGGGCCGGGATGTTGGTCTTGTCGGTCGGGAACGGGTGCAGACGGGTGATGCGCCCCCACGAGGTGCGTTCGGTGCGCCACAGCCGACCGCCCCAGCCGGGCTCGACGCGGTGCTCCCGGTACCACGGCAACGAGGTGACGACGTGCAGCTCGTGCCCGCGGTCCGCCAGCGCGGTGGCGATCGAGGTCATCACCTCGCCGGTGGGCGCGACGTCGGGCGCGTAGTGGGGGCAGAGGATGAGCAGCTTCATGGCAGCAGGCGGTTCATGGGCGGTGGAGGGCCGCCCGGTAGGCCCCGATCAGGCCGGCGGCGGTCCGATCCGGGGTGAACCGGGCGGCGCAGCGGCGCCCGGCGGCGATGCGGTCCGAACGGTCTCGGTCCGACAGCGCCAGGACAGACTGCATGGCGGCCGCCCACGCTGTCACATCGTCGGGATCCACCAGGTCCTCCGGTCGGGCGACCTCGGGCAGCGACCCCGATCGCGCCACCACGACCGGGCAGCCGCGGGCCATGGCCTCGAGGGCCGGCAGGCCGAATCCCTCGTAGCGCGAGGGCACGACCACTGCCGCTGCTGCTGCGTAGAGCGCCTCGAGCCGGTCCGCGTCGACCCGACCGGTGCGCAGGACACGGTCGCGCAGCCCCAGGGCGTCGACGCGGGCCATCACCTCGTCCTCGGTCGCGGCGCTCCCGCCGGTCAGCACCAACGTCGCGGCGCGGGCGGGGCCCTCGAGCCGTGCGAACGCCTCGACGAGCACCAGGTGGTTCTTGTGGGGATAGGTGATCGCCGGGTACAGGAGGAAGGGTCCTGCGGGCACTTGCGCTCCGGCAGCCGTGGCGGCCCCATGGGCGGGGGCCGGTCTCGGCGTCCACGGGACGACCTGCACCTTCTCCGGCGTCACACCGAGCAGCTCGACGACCCGGGACCGTGTGAACTCGCTGGGCACGCACACGACCCGGGCGGCTCTGGCGGAGCGGCCGAGCATCGCTCGCAGGTACGTGCGCTTCACCCACGAGAAGTTGCCCGGCAGGTCGAGCGGCTGGAGGTCCTGGATCGTGAGCACGACCGCGCCGGGGTGCACGAAGGGCACCGTGCCACCGGCGTGGTGCACGACGTCCGCCCCCACGCGCCGGGCCAGCGACGCCAGCCAGGTCTGCTCGGTGAGCACCCGCCGGACCTTGTTCGCACCGTCCAGCTCGGCGACGTCGGTCGGGAAGGCCTCGACCAGGTCGGGGTGTGCATCGAGGAACGGCCGCAGCACCGCCAGGCGCAGCCGCAGGTCGCCGGGGCACGCGGCGGCGACGGCGCGCAGCGCGTCGGTGACGGACTCCTCGCTGCCACCGACCACACCCGGCACGAGCCACAACAGGTTGACCAGGACGGTGTCCGGGTGGTCGCCGGCGCTCACCGGTCCAGCACCCGTCGGTACACGTCGACCGTCGCTCCGGCCGCTGCCGACCAGCGGTGGGCCGCGGCCCTGGCGAACCCTGCGCTCCGCAGCCGGTCGGCCAGCTCCGGATCGTCGAGCACCGCCGCCAGCGCCGCAGCCAGTGCCGCGGTGTCGCGGGGGTCGACCAGCAGCGCGGCGTCACCGGCGACGTCGGCCGTGGCGGTGGTCGCCGACGTCACCACGGGTGCACCGGCCGCCATGGCCTCCAGGACCGGTAGGCCGAAGCCCTCCTCGAAGGAGGGGAAGCAGAACACGTCCGCCCCTGCGTACAGGCCGGGCAGGTCGTCGTCGGGCACATGGCCCAGCCGTGCCACGGGCGAGGCGAGCCCAGCGGCGACGACGTCGAGCTCCTCACCCCACCCGGCCGGTCCGACGACGGCGACGGTCAGCTCCGGCCGGTCCAGGCGAGCCACCGCTGCCAGCAGTCCGGCCAGGTTCTTCCGGGGCTCCACCGTGCCGACGAAGAGCACGTAGGGGCCGACGAGGCCGTGCCGTCGCCGCACCGCGTCGACACGGTGGAGGTCGACGGGGGTCGGGTCCGAGCCCCACGGCACGACGCTCACGTCGTCGGGCGCGACGCCGTGCTCCACACAGGCCGCAGCCACCGTTGCACTGGGCACCATGACCGCACGGGCGTGCTGCAGCACCCACTCCAACCCGCCACGCATGAGGCGGGCGCCGCGCGTCGTGAAGTCGTCGGGCCGGGTCAACGGGAACAGGTCGTGCACCGTCGCGACGAACGGCACGTCGGCGACGCCGACACGCAGCGGCACCGTCACGTGCACCAGGTCCACCGGGCCGGTCGCCGACGGCACCGACGGGCGGCCCCAGCGGGCCCAGGCGTCGTAGAGCAGGGGCAGCGGCAACGACGTCGTCGCGGTGCGCAGCCCGGGCGGCAACGACTCGGCGGTGACACGCCCGCCGCCCCGGAGCATCGATGCGGGGTGACGCAGGTCGCCGCGGGCGAGCACCGCGGTCAGGTCCACCGCGCCGGTCCCGAGCAGCGCACCCGCCAGGCGCACCACCGACGTCGCCGTCCCGCCGGGCACGCGGTGCGCCACCTGGGTCAGCGTGAGGGCCACCCGCGGAGCGCCGGTCATGGGGGTGAGTCTCGCGCAACGCCCTCCGACCCCCGTGCAGCGTGGCGCCGCTGCGCCGTGCGACGCGGTCCCAGACGGTACGGTGGACGCCCGATGGACGGCTCCCTGGACAATCGACACGTACTGGTCACCGGCGGGAGTGGCTTCCTCGGCCAGGCGGTGCTGGGAGCACTCGGCCGCCGGGACGTGGGTCGCATCTCGGCGCCCGGCTCGGCGGACTTCGACCTGCGCCGTGTCGAGGCGGTCGACGCGATGTTCACCGAGCTCGCCCCCGACCTGGTCATCCACCTGGCCGCACGTGTCGGCGGGATCGGCGCCAACATGGCGCGGCCCGGCGAGCTGTACCTGGACAACCTGCTCATGGGCACCTTCGTGCTCGACGCAGCGCGCCGGCACGACACGGCGAAGACGGTGATGATCGGCACGATCTGCTCGTACCCGAAGCACACGCCGGTGCCGTTCAACGAGGACTCGCTCTGGCACGGGTACCCCGAGGAGACCAACGCGCCGTACGGGGTGGCCAAGCTCGCCCAGCTGACCCAGCTGCAGGCCAACCGCGACGAGTACGGCCAGTCGGCGATCTACCTCCTGCCGACCAACCTGTACGGCCCCGGCGACAAGTTCCACGCGGCGGTCAGCCACGTCATCCCGGCACTCATCAAGAAGTGCGTCGACGCGGTCGAGTCGGGATCGCGCCACATCGACGTGTGGGGCACCGGCTCGGCGAGCCGCGAGTTCCTCTTCGTCGACGACGCCGCCGAAGGCATCGTGCTGGCCACCGAGCGCTACGACGGCAGCGACCCGGTGAACCTGGGCACCGACGAGGAGATGCCGATCAAGGACCTGGTCGCCATCATCTGCGAGCTGGTCGGCTTCGACGGCGAGGTGCGCTGGGACACGTCCAAGCCGGACGGGCAGCCACGGCGCCGCGTGGACCCGAGCCGTGCACGCGAGCACTTCGGGTTCGTCGCCGAGGTCCCGTTCCGCGACGGGCTGCAGCGCACGATCGAGTGGTACCGGGCCAACCGCGAGCTGGCGGAGTCACGGGACCACTGACGCCCTTGGCGCGCCCCGCAGCACGGGTTCAGCTGCGGCCGATGCCCCTGTAGGCGAAGCCCCGCCGCTCCAACGCCAGGCGGTCCACCACGTTGCGGGTGTCGACGATGCGGGGGGCGCTCAACGCCTCGGCGACGCGGTCCAGGTCGACACGACCGAACTCCGGCCACTCGGTCAGGACCACCAGCGCATCAGCTCCCTCGCAGGCCGCCACGGCATCGTCGAGCACGTCCAGGCCGGGCACCACCTCGGTGCCCTTGTCGACCTCGGGGTCGTACGCGGCCACAGAAGCGCCCGCGGCGAGCAGGCGCTCGACGATCTCGATCGCCGGCGAGTCGCGCAGGTCGTCGGTGTGCGCCTTGAAGGTCAGCCCCCACACGGCGATGCGGCGGCCGCTGACGGGCCCACCGAGCACCTCCTCGGTCTTGCCCACGACGCGCTCGAACTGCTGGCGGTTCACCGACACCACGTCCTTGAGCAGGGTGAAGTCGTAGTCGGCGTCCTCCGCGATGCGGATCAGTGCGCTGGTGTCCTTCGGCAGGCAGCTGCCTCCCCAACCGGGGCCGGGCTGGAGGAACTTCGCGCCGATGCGACCGTCGAGGCCCAGCCCCTTGACCACGTCGTCGATGTCGGCGTCGACCGCCTCGGCGACCGCAGCGATCGCGTTCACGTAGCTGATCTTCAGCGCCAGGAACGCGTTCGAGGCGTACTTGATGAGCTCGGCGGAGGCCGGATCGGTCACCAGCAGCGGGGCCGACAGCCGGAGGTGGAGGGCGGCGACGCGGAACGCCACCTCTTCGTCGTCGGCGCCGACCACGACCCGCTCGGGGTTGAGGAAGTCCGACACGGCGTGCCCCTCACGCAGGAACTCGGGGTTGGACACGACGTGCACGTCGTCGCGACCCAGCGCGTCGGCCACGACCCCCGTGGACCCGACCGGCACCGTGGACTTGTTGATGATGACGGTGTTGGGTGCGAGGTGCGGGCTGATCTGGCGCGCCGCGGCCTCGATGAAGCTCAGGTCGGCCGAGCCGTCGGCGGCCTGCGGGGTGGGCACGCACAGCAGCACGAACTCCGCTCCCGTCACGCCACCGGCGATGTCGGAGGTGAACCGCAGACGGCCGGCACCACGACCCTCGGCGACGATCTCGGCGAGACGGTCCTCGGAGATCGGCATGACCCCGGACTCGATCATCTCGATCTTGGCCGGGTTGTTGTCGATGCAGGTGACCTGGTGGCCCAGGTGTGCCAGGCAGGAACCCGTCGTCAGTCCGACGTACCCCGTGCCCACCACCGCGATGCTGCTCATGCCGTCACTCTCTTCTCTGTGCCCCGTCGACTCCGTGTGCCCCGTCGACGCCCCCGCACCCCTGCAGGGGGGAACCGCCAATGGTACCGGCCACCTCCCCCGGGGCGAGTCCCCGGCCGCCGACCGGCCACGGGGACAGGGGTCAGCGGCAGGTGGCGGCCTTCGCCGGATCGGTCGGCACGACACCGGGGACCGAGGTCGTGGTGGTGGACGTGGTCGCCGTCGGGTCGTCGGTGGACGGCGTCGTCACCGTGGTCGAGGGGGCGGTGGTGGTGGGGATGAGGTCCGGTGGCAGCTGCTCGACCGGGATCGCCTCGGCGCGGACGCCCGCGAAGTCGCTGCCGACCGAGAGCACCACCCGGTAGCCCGAGATCTCCTCGTCGAGCTCGACCTGCGGCACCGACTCGAGCTGGGCGGCGAGCAGGAGTGCAGCCTCCCGCCCGTTCGGGCCGTAGGTGATCGTGGTGGTGGCGACACCTCGTGCGTCGAACACCTCGGCGTCGAAGCCGGCGCCGTCGAGCTTCGCCGACGTGTCGTTCAGCTGGTCGATCTGCTCCTCGTCGCCCTCGACGTCCACGATGACCGCTCCGGGCGTCATGGCAGCGCCGGGATCCACACCGCGGAACGGCTCGAGCAACGGCTCGGCCGCCTCCCAGTCGATCGCCTGGTAGGCCACGCCGCCCCGGGGATCCGCATAGGTGGGGATCTGCTGGGAGACCAGGGAGTCGGGGTTGAAGTTCTGGAACTCGGTCACCAGCGTCAGGATCGTGCCGACGTCGAGGGTGTCGTCCATGCGGACCGAGGCCGCGGCGGCGTTGACCACGCCGACCGCCGTGGAGGGGTTGCGGATGCCCTTGTCCGACGCACGTCGCAGCGATCGCTTGATGAAGTCCTGCTGACGGGTGATGCGCCCCAGGTCGCCGGTGCCGTCGGTCTCCCAGTCACCGTCGACCTGGTACTCGAAGTGCCGGGAGCGCGCGTAGGCGAGCGCCTGCGTGGGGTCGAGCATCACGCAGCCGGGCGTCGCCACGATCAACCCGGTGTTGGTGTCGCGCACCGGCGTCGCGAAGTACACCGGCACCCCACCGAGCACCTCGACCAGGTCCCGGAAGGACTGGAAGTCGACCTCGACGTAGTTGTCGATCGAGATGCCGAAGTTCCGCTTGATCGTCTGCACGAGGTTCTGCGGGCCGTCGGCGCCGGCGATCGCGCTGTTGATGCGCGCCATGCCGCCGTCGGGCGCCACCGACACCCGGCTGTCGCGGGGGATGGACAGGAGCTTCGCCGA
>JACDJC010004062.1_pt1 | contig 10206 bp, 6 predicted proteins | sample 7454191 | NCBI WGS metagenome assembly JACDJC01 (sample SAMN14253291, study PRJNA609438) | sludge metagenome | isolation source: sludge after 25d culture with pyrite and EDTA | collected 2018-12-20
GGTTCCACAACCGAGCTCGGGGATGTGCACCACAGGAGGCACGGACGTGTCCGATGGTCCGATCTACCGCGTGCGGTTCGACGTCGAGGTCGATCCCGACGTCTGGTTCCAGCTCTCGACCGTCGCCGACCTGCCCGCCAACGTGTCGGACTCGGGCCTCGACGACCTGCTGCGGGCGCTCCGCAACGAGGCGGTGGTGGTCGTCGACGGCTCGCTGCTCATCGAACCGGCATCGGGGTGACCGGCGGCGCCGGTGGCGGCCTCGTCAGGAGGTCTCGGCGTCGGCACGCGCCGCCGCCTGGCGGACCGCGGCGACGACGGCCTCCGCCGGCGTCGGTCCGAAGCCGGCGTAGTCGACCCCGGCGGTCATGAACTCGGCGGTCCAGCTCCTGCCCGTGCGGTAGAGGGCGATGCCCGTCACCCGGAGGTGCTCGAGGTGCGCGGCGACGTCGGCGTCATCGAGGTGCCGCGGGGTCGCCATGCCGGGGTCTCTACCCCGGCCGGTGCCCGGACGTGCGCCGGCGGGGCGCCGGACGCGAGGCTCTGCGGCCATGGACGGGACGAACCCTGACGGGACGGCGCCGGTCGACGCCGTGCTCTTCGACTTCACCGGGGTCCTGACCGGTTCGCCGTGGGGGGCCATCGGGGGCATCGGCGACAAGGACGGGCTGTCCCACGACGAGGTGCTCGAGTTCATGCTCGGCCCCTACGACCAGGACACCGACCACCCGATGCACCGGCTCGAACGGGGGGAGATCGAGCTCATGGCCTACGTCACCGACGTGCAGGCACGGGCCGAAGCGGCGGGTTTCGAGCTGGACTTCGACCGCCTGCGGACGCTGATGTCCGACCTCCCGGTGTACGAGCAGATGGTCGAGCGCATCCGGGCGTTGCGGGCGGCGGGCCTGCGCACCGCGCTGATCACCAACAACATCCGTGAGGCCGGCGACCAGTGGCGGTCCAAGGTGCCGCTCGACGAGCTCTTCGACGTGGTGATCGACTCGTCGGCGGTCGGGCTGCGCAAGCCCAACCCGGCCATCTTCCACCTGGCGCTCGAGCAGCTCGGCGGGATCGACCCCGGCCGGGCCCTCTTCCTCGACGACCACCCCGGCAACGTGGCGGGCGCCGAGGCCGCGGGCCTGCGGGCCCTGCTGGTGGACGACGTGGACGAGGCCATCGCCGACCTCGACGCGCTCTTGGCGGCGGGTGGGGACGTGGGGTAACCGACGGGATACTTGACCGCCCGGTCAACAACCGGTGCCGGCGACCCCTAGAGTGGGAGCGTCTCGCATCGCACACGTCAGGGGGACGAGTGGCAGATCCGAATCGACCTCGGGCCGCGTTCACGCCGTGGGACCGCCGCGAGCTGCCCGGCGCCTTCTCCGTGGAGGAGAGCGCCACGCGCATCGGACACTACAAGTGGATCGAGATGCGCACCTTCGAGGTGCTGGGCGGGTGGGTCGCCACCGTGCCCGAGCTCGACGTGAAGCTGCGCCTCGGCACCCACACCTACCACCATGCCTGGCACGCCGAGCTCTGGCACAAGCGCCTCCCCGAGCTGCGGGAGATGAACCAGGAGCGGCTCAACGTGCCGCCCAACGACGAGCTCGTCGCCTTCGTCGACGCCATGACCGAGCCCGAGGCCCCGGACCTCACCATCGAGAAGCTCGTCGGCGTCTACCGCGTGCTGATCCCGCACAAGATCGCCGCCTACACCTTCCACCTCAACAACACGAGCACCATCACCGACGCGCCGACCGTCCGCTCGCTCAAGTTCGCGCTGGCCGACGAGTTCGAGGACTGGCGCGACGGCGAGATGCTGCTCCAGTCGCTCATCGAGACGCCCGACGAGGTCCAGCGGGCGGCCGCTCGTCAGGCGGAGCTCGAGACGCTCCTCCTCGCCGCCGGAGGCGTCGCCGGCCCCGGCTCGATCGGCACGCCGGTGCTGGGCGACCCCGAGACCGCAGAAAGCGAGCAGGTGCCATGAGGAAGTCACTCCCCGTCGAGGACCTGGCCCGAGACGAGCGCTTCGTCCGCGTGCCCATCACCGACCGCATCAACGACCCGCGCTCGGTCGAGAACACCCGCATGCGCACCCAGGCCAAGCTCACGCCCAAACGCCCGGACGCGTCGGACGCGGCCCGGTCGCTGATGCACGGGATCTTCGTGGGCGAGATCCAGGCGCTGGAGGGCGCCGGCCGCACGTGCTGGGACTTCGAGACCGGCGACGGCCGTGACGAGGCCCCCTTCGCGCTCAAGCTCGACATGGCCCGCCAGTGCTGGGACGAGGCCCGCCACTGCGAGATCTCGGTGAAGCTCAGCGACTGGATGGGTACCGAGATCGGGGAGTTCTCCGAAGGCACCTTCCTCTACGAGGCCGCGTGCAACCCCGACCCGGTGCTGCGCCTCACCGGGGTGAACCGGGCCCTCGAAGGCCTCGCCATCGACGTGTTCAACACCATGCGCGACTTCGGCGACGCCGCAGGCGACCCCGTCCTCGAGTTCTGCGAGGACTGGATGCTCGCCGACGAGGTCACCCACGTGAAGATGGGCTCGGACTGGCTCCGCCGCCTCACCGCCGACGACCCCGAGCGCCGGAAGAACGCGCTCGAGTTCCAGCGGGTGGTCGACAAGCTCTTCTCGCTCGGGGGCTTCCGGGGCGAGGACGACGAGAGCCCGGTGAAGCTTGCGCGGCGCTTCCGCGAGCTCGCCGGGTTCGCCGACGAGGAGATCGACGAGATCGCCGAGGTCGCCCACGAGGCCCTGCGCGAGGCCCAGGGCCGCCGGGACCGCCTCGCCGCCGACGCCTCCGCCGGCTGAGCCGCTGACCAACCCGTCCGGACCCCGCGAGGCCCCGCCATGCCCGTCATCGTGACCCCTGAGCAGTTCACCCTGATCGACTTCGACGCGGACGAGATCCGGGTGCTCACGGCCGACCTGCTCGCCAAGGTGGGCCTCGATCCCGACGCCGACGTCCACGTCGAGGTCAACGAGTCCTCACCGTTGGGCTACACGCAGATCACGTCGCTCGACCCCGTCTCCCTCTACCTGGAGAGCGGCGCGCTCGAGGACCCCAGGCGGCCCCGTCAGCTCTCCCCGGAAGGCGCGCAGAACGTCCTCGGCCGCCTGCTGCTCGAGGCGTCGGACCGGCTCGACCCCGACTTCGGGGCGCCGCCGCTCGACGAGCCTCTCGACCCGCCGTTGACCAACGCCTGGCAGAGCTATTGCGCGGGTCGGCTCGACCAGCTCGGCTTCCGCTACTTCGACCAGCGCCAGCGCCGGCTCTACCACTTCCGGAACCGGCACGGTTTCACCGACCGCGCCGATGCCGCGTTCGCGCGCCTCTGGTCCGGGGACGGCCTCACCCTCGCCGAGATCCGGGCCCTCTCCGACGGGGCCCTCGGCGCCACCACCCCCACCTGAGCGGCGCGACCCGGCGTGCGCCGGGGCGGCGCTCGTGACTCCACCGGCCCGGCGCTCCCCGGAGCCGCAGAGAGGCGCGCCCACGCAGCTGCACTCTCGACCACTGGTCGAGGTCTGGTGACCGCCCTGGGTGACTGAAGGTCAAACCCTCGACCTCGAATCGAGGGCAGTGACGGCGGTAGGCCGGCTGACTCAATGGTCAGCAATACGGGTGCGCTCCCTCATTTCGGGGGGAGGGGGGCCGAAGGATTCCCGAACCCCTCATCAGGAGACCCCTCGGCGATGCGTGCACTGGCGAAGCAGTTGACGAAGACGAAGGAGGCGGTGGCCGACCGGCCCCGCCGCGTCGGCAAGGGCCAGGTGCTGGCACCGCTGGCCATCGTGGCGATCCTGGCGGCGGCGCTCGTGACGTCGTCGGACCGGACGCCCTTCAGCACCCCGCCGCAGCTGACCGCCGCCGGGGAGCAGGTGCACTACCTGCCCTACGACGCACAGCAGTTCTTCGACACGCTGGTGAGCACGTACACCACCTATGGCAGCCAGGACATCCGCCTCGTCAGTTCGATCGTGTCGGCCCGAGGCGGCAACACCGTCGTGATCGACCACTGGGAGGACGGCTACGACGCCGACCCGGTCAACAGCCCAGGGTCGACTACCGAGGTCAACACCATGGCCGAGGGCGAGGTGCTCGTGCTCCAGAGCGTGGTCGACCGGACCAAGATCGGCCAGATCGACCCGGACGGGAACGGCCAGCCCTATTACGATGGTCGGGACAAGATCGTGTCCACCGACCCCACCGTGGTCACCATGGGCGGCTGGGGCGAGAGCACCGGCACCGTGCACGCCGGCGCGACCGCCGTGCCGGAGGTGTCTCGCTACGGGTACCAGTTCAAGAGCCCGGTGGGCGAGGACGCGCCGTACGATCCGTCGGCCGACGCGGACGACGACTCGCCGTGGGAGTACACCGGGCTGATCGTCCAGGCCGCTGCCGACGACACCACGGTGACCGTGGCCGGGGGCGCCCCGATCACCCTCGAGGAGGGCGAGCTCCACCTGGTCGACGGTGGGATCAACCTGGGTGACCTCATCTCGGCCGACAAGCCCATCTCGGTCTATCTGGCCACGGGTGACATCAACCACCGCTACGAGAGCCGCCTGTACGAGCTCACCCCGACGGAACGCTGGACGGACACCTACTTCACGCCCGTGACATCGTTCAACAGCACGAACCTCGCCAGTCGCGTGTTCTTCTACAACCCCTCCTCCTCCGCCATCACCGTCGCCTACACGCAGTCGGACGGGACCACCGGCACCGTGCCGGTGCCCGCCGGCGGCCAGGGCAGCTACCGCATGCCCACGGGGCAAGGTGCCCGGTTCACCAGCACCGGCAACGACTTCTACGCCCTCGAGGTGACGACGCAACCAACGGCCAGCGGCACGGACGACAGCGCGGCGTACAACTGGGGGATCGCACTGATCCCGGCGGCCTACCTCACCCCGATGGTGGTGCTCGGGTACGCCCCTGGTTCGGCCAACCTGGCCTTCAACTACAGCGCGGCCTGGGTGGCCCCCGAGTCGGGCACGACGATCTACGTCGATCGGGATGGCGACACGACGACGGGCGCCAACACCGACCCCAACGGCAACAAGTACGACTTCACCTGCACCCTCGACGCGCTCGAGCCAGTGCTCATCACCGATGACGCGAGCACCACGTGCTACACGACCGCGACCTACACGAGTGCGGTGTCCTCTGGCGACGGCGACATGACGGGTGCCCGCATCTACACGGTCGACGGCACCACCCTGGCCGCAGCGTGGGGACAGGTCCCGGGGCTCCAGTCGCAGGACCCCGCCATCGACATGGGCACCACGGTGCTGCCCTTCCCGACCGTCGACCTCACCAAGACGTCGGACATCGTCGACGACGACGGTGACGGCCTGGCCGACCCGGGCGAGACCATCCGCTACACCATCACGGCCACGAACGCCGGCATCACCCCGGTGGACAACCTGGTCCTCACCGACGAGGTCCCGGCCCACACCACCTACGTGCTGAACAGCACCGTGCACAACGGCAGCGCTGTCGCCGACGACGGGTCCGGTACCCCCTTCCCGCTCGACGGCGCCGGCACCGTCCTGCCGCCGGCGCTCGCGGTGGGCCAGACCCGCACCGTCACCTTCGACGTGGTCGTGGACCAGCCCCTCGACCCGAGCGTGACCGAGATCGTGAACGAGGCCACCCTCCAGACGAGCTACGGCACCTACACCGGTGTCGACGTGCAGAAGACGGCGCCGCCGGAGCCCTCGGTCTCCATCTCGAAGACGGTCTACGCCGGTGACGACGGCGGCGCCTCCTGCGAAGGCGGTGACCTCGTGTACGGCGTCAACGGCGACACCGTCACCTACTGCTTCACCATCACCAACGACGGCAGCACCGCCTTGTCGCCCGTCACCTTCTCCGACCCCGACCTCGGCATCGACGAGAGCGATCTGTCGGGCCCCGTCGGCGACCTGGCCACGCTGGCCCGCGACGAGAGCGTCACTCTCCACTACGTCACCCAGCTCGACGGCGATCTCACCAACACCGCCTCGGTGACCGGCACCGCGGTCGACGGCAACGGCGACCCGATCCCGGACGTCGACCCGGTCACCGCCACCGACACCGCCGCGGTCGACGAGGTGACGCCGGCCCTCACCGTCGACAAGACGATCTACCGCGGGCACGACGGCGGCGCCCTCTGCGCCGGCGGCGAGACCGCGATCGGCGTCAACGGCGACGAGGTGACCTACTGCTTCACGATCACCAACACCGGCGACACCCACGTCGGTCCCGTCACCCTCGACGACGCGACCCTCGGCATCGACGAGGGCGACATGTCCGTGGTCGACGGCGACCCCGCCCTCCTCGCCCCCGGTGACTCGGTCACGTTCATCTACGAGACCACTCTCGATGGCGATCTCCAGAACACGGTGACGGCGACCGGTCCACCGACCGACCCGAACGGCGACCCGCTGCCGGGCGTCGACCCGGTCGAGGACACCGACACCGCGGACGCCGACGAGGTGACCCCGCAGGTCTCGGTGGCCAAGACCGTCTACCGCGGCGCCGACGGCGGCGCGGGCTGCGGGACCGCCGGCGAGAGCGTCACCGGCCTCAACGGTGACGCGGTGACCTACTGCTTCGTCGTGGCCAACGACGGCGACACCGAGCTCGCGCCGGTGACGCTCACCGACGGCGACCTGGGCGTGGACGGCAGCGACCTCACGGTCGTCGGCCCCGGCAGCCTCGACAGCCTGGCCGCCGGCCAGTCGATGACGCTCTACCTGGAGACCGCCCTGGACGGAGACCTGGTGAACACCGCCGAGGTCACGGGCGTCCCCGCCGACGGCAACGGTGACCCCCTGCCGGGCATCGCCGTGGTCGAGGACAACGACACCGCCTCGGTCGACAGCGTCGGTCCCGCCGTGCTCCTGAACAAGTCGGTCTACCGGGGCCACGACGCGGGCGCCTCGTGCGGGGCCGGCGGTGAGAACCTTCCGGCCCTGAACGGTGAGGCGGTCACCTACTGCTTCGGCGTCACCAACAGCGGCGACACCGTGCTCGCCCCGGTGACCGTCGACGATCCCGACCTCGGCATCGACGACACCGACATGACCGTGGTGGGGAGCGGCTCGTTGGCCTCCCTCGCCGCCGGCGAGACCGTCGTCCTCTACGTCGAGACCACCGTCGACGGCGACCTGCTCAACACCGCCACGGCGACCGGCACGCCCGCCGACGCCGGCGGCGACCCGCTGCCCGGCCTCGACCCGGTCGACGACGACGACACCGCCTCGGTCGACGAGGTCGCCCCCGGCCTCTCGGTGGCCAAGTCGGTCTACCGCGGCCACGACAGCGGCGCCGGCTGTGACACCGCGGGCGACCTCGTCCGCAACGTCAACGGCACGCCGGTCACGTGGTGCTTCGTCGTCAGCAACGACGGCGACGTCCCCCTGAACCCCGTCACCGTGGTCGACGGCGACCTGGGCGTCGACCAGGACGACCTGACCCTGGCGTCGGGCTCGATCAACCCGCTCGCCCCCGGCGACTCGGCGACCCTCTACCTCGAGGGCACCATCGACGGGGACCTGCCCAACACCGCCACGGTGGGCGGCATCCCGACCGACCCGGGCGGCACCCCCCTGCCGGGCATCGACCCGCCGACCGACGACGACACCGCCGAGGTGGACGAGGTCGGCCCGGCCGTCGCGGTCGCCAAGACCGTGTACGCCGGCCACGACGATGGCGCCGGCTGCCCGGGCAACGAGCTCCAGCGCGGAGCGAACGGGGCGGCGCTGACCTACTGCTTCTCGATCACCAACACGGGTGACGTCACCCTCACCGACGTCGCCCTGGACGACGGCGACCTCGGCATCGACCAGAGCGAGGTGACCGTCCTCAGCGGCGACCTCGCCTCGCTCGCCCCGGGCGACACGGTCGTCGCCTACATCGAGACGGTGCTCGACGGCGATCTCGTCAACACCGTGACCGTGAGCGGCACGCCGGTCGACGGCGGCGGTGACCCCATCGACACCGATCCGCCCGAGGCGACCGACACCGCCGAGGTCGAGGAGCTGACCCCCTCGTTGGCCGTCGCCAAGTCGGTGTACGCCGGTCACAGCGCCGGCGCCGGCTGCGAGGGCGAGGAGAAGGTGGTCGCCCGCAGCGGTGACGCCGTCACCTACTGCTTCGCGGTGACCAACAACGGCGGCGCCACCCTGGCGCCGGTGACCGTGGTCGACGGCGACCTCGGCATCGACCAGGACGACATGGAGATCGCCAGCGGTGACCCTGCCTCGGTCGATCCCGGCGACACCGTCGTCTTGTACTTCGAGACCACGGTCGGGGCCGACCTGGTCAACACCGCCACCGCCAGCGGCACCCCGCGCGACGGCGACGACCCCCTGCCCGGGGCCGAGTCGCCGACCGACGACGACACCGCCGAGGTGGACGCCATCGACCCGACGATCGCCGTCGACAAGACGGTGTATCGCGGGACAGACGTCGGGGCCGGCTGCGGCACGGCCGGCGACCTCGTCTACGGCCGCTCGGGTGACGCCGTCACCTACTGCTTCACCGTGACCAACACCGGGGACACCCACCTGGCCCCCGTGACCCTCGACGACGCCGACCTCGGCATGGCGGACGCGGACATGGTCCTCACCAGCGGGTCGCTCGACGACCTGGGCCCCGGCGACTCCGCGGTCCTCTACGTCGACTCGAGCATCGGCGGCGACCTGGTCAACACCGTCACCGCCGAGGGCACCCCGGCCGACGCCGGCGGCGACTCGTACCCCGGCCTCGACCCCGCCACCGCGTCCGACACGGCCGAGGTGCGCGAGATCGACCCGCAGATCACCGTCGAGAAGACGGTCTACGACGGGCAGGACGACGGAGCCGGCTGCCCCGGTGTTGAGTCCGTCGCCGGCGTGACCGGCGGCGACGTCACCTGGTGCTTCACCGTGACCAACACGGGCGACACCCGCCTTGCGACGGTCGAGCTCGACGACGACCTCCTCGGGGTCGACGGCACCGACGTCACCCTCGTCGGTGGCGGCGCGATGCCGACGGCCCTCGACGCCGGCCAGAGCGTCACGGTGTACTTCGAGGGCGTCATCGACGGAAACCTCGAGAACGTCGCCGGCGTGGCCGGCACGCCGGTCGACGACGCGGACGACCCGCTGCCCGGAGTCGACCCCGTCACCGACGACGACACCGCCTCGGTGGACGACCAGGCCCCCTCGGTGTCGATCGACAAGGGCGTCTACCACGGCCACGACGCCGGGGCGGAGTGCCCCGGCGCCGGCTCGGTCGCCGTCCGCGAGGGCGCGGACATCACCTACTGCTTCACCGTCACCAACGACGGTGAGTCGTACCTGTCGCCGGTCACCGTGGTCGACCCGACCCTGGGCCTCGACGACGGGGACATGATCGTCGTGGGTAACGCGTCGCTCGACCTGCTCGCCCCCGGTGACTCGGTCACCCTCTACGTCGAGACCATTGCCGGCCCAGACGACGTGACCAACACCGCGTTCGCCACCGGCACCCCGTCCGACGACCAGGGCGACCCGCTGCCCGGCGCCCAGCCGGTGGAGGACGCGGACACCGCCACGGTCGACGTGGTGGCCCCCTCGGTGGTGGTCGCCAAGACCGTCTACCGCGGCCACGACGACGGCGCCGGCTGCGGTACCTCGGGTGAGCTCGCCACCGGGCTCGACGGCGACGCCGTCACCTACTGCTTCGCCGTGACCAACGATGGCGACACCCCGCTCGCCCCGGTCACCCTGCTCGACGGCGACCTCGGCATCACCGAGGCCGGCGTCGAGGTGGTGGGCGGCGGCACCCTCGACGCGGTCGCCCCCGGCGACACCGTCGTGGTCTACGTCGAGACGACCATCGGGAAGGACCTCGTCAACACCGTGTCCGTGAGCGGCACGCCCGTGGACGGCAACGGGGACCCGCTGCCCCACGTGTCGAACGTGAGCGACGAGGACACCGCCGAGGTCGACGAGGTGGCCCCGGCCGTCTCGGTGGTCAAGGGCGTGTACCGCGGCGACGACGCCGGCGCCGGCTGCGACACCGCGACCGACGCCGTCAGCGCACTGAACGGTGACGCCGTGACCTACTGCTTCCTCGTCACCAACGAGGGCGACACGGACCTCGCACCGGTGACGTTGCTCGACGACGACCTGGGCCTCGACGAGACCGAGGTCTCGGTGGTGGGCGGCGGCGACCTCGCCGAC
>JACDJC010004064.1_pt1 | contig 10197 bp, 22 predicted proteins | sample 7454191 | NCBI WGS metagenome assembly JACDJC01 (sample SAMN14253291, study PRJNA609438) | sludge metagenome | isolation source: sludge after 25d culture with pyrite and EDTA | collected 2018-12-20
CTTCCGATCTGGGCCGCACCCGACCATGGAGGGCTCGTATAGATCGGCGAGGTTTGCGCGACGCTCCTGGCCCACAGCAGGCTGTACATATTGGGTGCTGGCCAGTCCTCGCCTACGCGCCAGAATCGGTAATCCAGTGAGCCGGTGACCAGTACCCCCTCCACGTAGGCCACCGTACCGTAGGGGAGCACGACTTGGCCATCAAACTTGTTGGCCATGGCGACAGCCCAGTCGCCGAACATAAGCCCGCCAAGCCCAGGTTGACGTAACTGTTAGCCAGATGCCTTGGGGAGATTGCAAAGTTTGTTTTGACTTCGATGGAGATTTGGAGCTAGAAGACCGGCTATGGGAAGCATTTTGGCCGACGGAGACAGCAGCCCACAAATTGCCAGACGGATGGAGCCTGAATGAAACAGACGGCACTGGCGCTCGCCTCGTTGTTGTGTTTCGCGTCGAAGGAGAGTTGCGCAGAAAAGACGGCGAAGTGGTGGCAAGACTGCTGAGAAGCATTGCGACGGCTAACGGCGAGGTGAGGGGCGCGAGCCGGCCTGCCGGCGAAGCGTCCGCGTTGACGCAAATGTTAGGCATGGGGGTATGGAAATGCACTGCACACACCGAACTGAACGGCTGATTGTTGTTGAAGCTTTGTACACCGAGCCGCACCACCTGCTGCCGGTGCCGTTACACACGCTTGACTACCAAACTGACACGCTACGCTTCGAGTTTCCAAACGACACACCAACATTGGTGGCGTTGCGACTTTGTGGCGTCACTGTGCCTAACGACGGAGGTCAGGGGAGGCGCATTAGCGCCGATCCCCTGCACCGACTTGTTATGTGTGAGAGGACGATATGACGCCACAAGATTTGATTGACGACCTGCGAAGCCGAATAAACCCGACATACGCCGCACAGCTTGGCACAGAGAGCTACGAACGCCGGTTGTGTGCAGAGGTGCTGGAAGGGCTGCTGACCGAGATTGAGCAATTGCGCCAAGCGGCTGTAGATGACGCTGACGCTCTGATGATTGCTCACATGCAAGGCTACGCCAAGGCGAAGGACGAGTACCGCAAGGACGCCGAGCGTTACCGCTTCCTACGCAACCACCCGGAATGGATTGGGTTGGAACACGACTTCCGCGCTGACGAAATTGACCGGCAGGTTGATGATCAGATGGCGCAGACACATAACGCCCAGCTTAACGCGACCGGCGTTAGCCGGGTCGAGGTTGAGCGCCATGTTAGAGCGCATTGGGATGGGTAGTGTAGTCGCTGTTGATGGAGTGCACGCCGTCACAGATAAGCACACCAGTAGTGGGCACCTAGACTACTGGGAGCGTCGGACTGATGTAGGTGGAGTCATGATCCACCGAACCGGAGCAGCCGACCCCATCCCAATGCGCTCTAACGCATCATTTTTGACGTGTAATATGACCCCAGCACAAATCTGCGCCATGTATGGCGCAAGGAGTGAGAAATGAACCTACGCAAAGCGGCTGAGATGGCGTTGGAAATTATCGAGGGGGAATGGCCCGCTGATGACGAAATCGCTTCACCTGTAATGTATGCGCTTCGAGAAGCCCTGGCACAGCCAGAGCAAGAACCGGTAGCATGGATGATGTTTGGCGTAGATAAACCAACTCGTGTGATCCTACACAAACCATCTGATGAGCATAAAAAGGTGTTTAGCTGTATTTTTCCTTTATACACTCATGAAGAAGCTCTAGCCAAGCCAGAGCAAAATCCGGTTGCCTATCGCACCGTGAACAATGTTGGAGCTTATGTGTATCACTCCGCTGATAGGCTGCCAAATGAGTATGGACTACGAGGTGAGGCGCTATATCTCCACCCCGCGCCAATCCCTGAAGGTTGGCAGCTTGTGCCGAAGGAGCCGACTGAAGCGATGTTGTACGCTGGAGATGCTGAAATTGACCCTGGTTACTGTGAGGAGTCAAGCAGCTCACGCTTTGTTGAAGATAGAGAAAGCATAGCCGTGTACAAAGCTATGCTCGCCGCTGCACCTAAACCGGAGGAACTGAAATGAGTATCACACTATCTATCACAATTAATTCTTGCCTGGACTGTCCTTATAGAAATTCCGATCGTGATGCTGAATCATACTGTAACATCGATGAAATATTTGATGGATTTCATGAATACCAACTCTACGAACAAAATAGGCAGACTTTAACAGAATCTTGTCCTTTGATTATTGCGAAGGAGAAATGAAATGACCAAAACACAACTTGCTATCCGCGCTTATGCGGATGGCTGGAAAATTGAACACAAAAGAATAGATGGTTCTTGGGTGTCATGCAGATACCCCTTTTTTTTCGAAAATTGGGAGTATCGTGTAGTCCCCGACGAAAATGGCTGGCTCCCTTGGTATGGCGGGGAGTGTCCGGTTGACCCCGATACTGTGGTTGAGGTAATGATGCGCCCCTGTGCAGGCGAAAGTGGAAAAGCCAGTAATTATAGTTGGGGCTCTATTATCACTGCATACCGCGTAATCGAAGAAAAAGTTGATCCATACGCGGAATTGAAAGCCGCAGCAAAAGACCCAACAAAGCAGATTCGCTGCGGTGGAGCTTGGGCGGACGCTGGTACTCTCTGGACTTGGAACAGGCCAGTGTGGAAGTACGAAATTCGTAACAAGCCGACGAAGATGAAGCTAAGGGCGTGGGTTTATCTAAAAAGTGGTAACCTGACTTGGAAAAAAGAAGGACATTCGTTGCCCTCTGAATGGAAGCGTGTCCCTTCCGAGGATAAAGAAATTGAGGTGGAAGAATGACCGACAAAGAACTGCTAGAACTGGCTGCGAAGGCGGCTGGGATTGAGTGCCTATATTTTGATGAAAGCTTGGGACTCGTTACAGAATACAGTGAGGAGGACGATTGCCCTTCTTGGTGGTGGAACCCCCTCATCGATGACGGCGATGCACTGCGGCTGGCGGTGAAGTTGCGAATTGATATAACCAACTTGTCATATGCTTACTATTGCGAAGGTCCGCAGGGTCAAGATGCGTTCGTTGAAGTAGAAAATGACGACTCCTACGCAGCGATCCGCCGAGCAATCGTCAAAGCGGCGGCGAAAATTAAAAGTAAATGAAATGAAATATCGTAGTTGCCCTATCTGCGGTGGATTTTGTGGTGGTGGTTGGAGAACTGGAAGATACCCATTATGTAATCGTGTTCCAGCTAATCACTCCTTTAAGAAAAATGGAGTTAGTAAAATCATGACTGACAAAGAACTGCTAGAACTGGCTGCGAAGGCGGCTGGGATTATAGATGGTCACTGGCTAGGCGACTGTTTTTGGGTCGGAGCTTATGACGGTGGCTATGAATGGAACCCCCTAACCGATGATGGTGATGCACTGCGGCTAGCGGTGAAAACAGGAGTTATGCGCGGTTGTGGGTTCGATGATGCTTGGAACGCCATGTTCGCAGTTGGGAAACTCCCGACCGACCCCTACGCAGCAACCCGCCGAGCGATAACCAGCGCTGCTGCCGAGATTGGAAATGAAATGAAATGAGTGGATACAAAATTGGAATGGCTGAAGAAGCCGTAATCGCAGACCTAACTGCGAAGCTGGTTGAATGCAAAGCTCAAAAAGAAGCTGCATTGCGTATTGCGGATCAGCACTCAGATGTTGTGAACAACATGATCCTGCAACTAACTGAGTTTGAAAAAGACCGTGATGCATGGGAAAACGCCTGCGCACATTGGGAAAAAGAAGCTATTGAATCCCAAGCCCGTGAGGCGAAGCTGCGGGAGGCGTTAAAAGTTCTGATGAGTGCTCCGTTCGATTACCCTGATGATGAATACCAACAAAATAAGTTGGCTGCGGCTATGTCTAACGCGAACAAACTGCTCAACAAACCCCACGACGACACAGCCCTAGAAGAATACCGTAAGAAGGTGTTGCTTGAGGCGGAGCAGAAATGCCCTGCGTGTGGAGGAAACGACGGCGACATGCCATGTGCCTACCCTGGAGAGCATGAGCAACAGCCGGGATGTCTGCGGGCGGCCCGTTTGCCGCCCAACTTTGTTTTATGTGCGACAGAACTTGGGAGAAAGCGATGAGCGAGTGGCAACCGATTGAAACTGCGCCAAAGGATGGGACTGTCGTCCTGCTTTATTGCGGGGGAAAAGAGGTTGTGTCCGCCCGCCACTACGCAAACGATTGCTGGACCCCCGAGCACGACATGGCGCAAGGCGTCACTTGGGCAACCCACTGGATGCCGTTGCCTGCGCCACCCCAAACCGCAAGCACATAACGTTGAGTGAAGGGGCGAGCGGCTTTTTGCCCGTCCCGCTTGCACGCCGTGTTATGCGTGGAGGGACTATGAATTTTGCAGAATACACAGAGGCTAGGCGCAGCAAGAAATGGGGGATACCAGTTGACGACGAGGCGATTACCCGATTTGTTGCACGACAACCGAAAACCTGTCCGGTGTGCGGGTGCCAAGTATTTGACCCGTTTGGAATGACCGTGGTTATCCACGACGTGGCGAAGTGCGCGGCGCATAACGCACTAAATTCAGGGGACGAGAGAGCGAAGCTCTCGAAGTTCCCGCTGGAATGAACTGTTATGCAAATGGAGGAATAAGCGTGGTTACGAGACTTTGGAAGGGCCAGAAGGAGACGGTGACGGAACCGTATTTTTGCGGGCAAGTCTGGAACGTAGAGCGGCAACTTTGGGACACAGTTACTAAAGAGTATGCCAGCGAGAAAGATGCAGATATAGCGCTGAATGAGTACTTGGAAGTGCATAACGCCGCCTTAACCGGCGAGCGTAGCGAGTCCGAGTTGAAGGCATAGTTAGGTGACGGAGGTTGATATGGACACGAACAGAACAGGCTTCAGGGCTGAGCTTGAGGCTCTGATTAACAGGCACAGCAAAGAGGGCGGAAGCGACACGCCGGACTTCATTTTGGCGGACTACATGGCCGACTGCCTTGACGCTTACGACAAGGCAGTGACTCGCAGAACGGAGTGGTACAAGCCGGAGCCGAAAGAGTCACCTAACGTGGAGTTCAGCGGAGAGGGCAAGCGCAGCTTGACCGATTCCGCTGGAACGCAGGATTAGAGGGCAACGGAGGAAACATGACACTGAGAATCGAAGAATTCGAATCCCAGTCTGGCGCTATGTACGGGGTGTTCTTCATCGGGCGGCACGAGATAGGCAGAGCCGACAAGAAGCCTGACGGATGGGTGCCATTTCGCAAGCGGAAGACGCTGACCGCTGAGATGGCGGCAAAGGCGATGATTGACACGATGGCAAACAAGGCCAAAAAAGACGCTGCGCACGCGAAGAAGATGCTTGAAGGGCTGCGCATGTACTGCGGCGGGCGCTTGCCCTCTAACGCTAACGCAACCGGCCTTGCGCCCGCGCAGGATAAAACGAAATGACGACGCCTATTGCGCAAGGTCCGGTTGACGTAAATGTTAGCCGGCACTGCACCTGCCACCCGGACGACAATCCGCCGCAACCATGCGAACACCGCTATGCATTCCGCGATTGCGCAGACGCAGCAGAGGAACGTTATCTGCGCGAAACACTGGCGATGCTGCAAGAGAGCTACGCCAAGGCAGCGAAGCCGTACCTCGACCGACTGGTGGCCTTGCACAGCCGAAGCCTGCCGACGATGCTTGTGCCGGTTGAGCAAGCGCAGGCGCTCGGACTCTTGCCTGCTAACGCAAAATTCACCGAGCGCCCGTAGGGCGTCCGTTGCAATGTGGGGTTAGCCCGCACAAGGAGAAACGTGATGCACTGGACAACAAAGGACGGACGAAAGATTGACATTAAGGATATGAGTGATGACCACCTGAAAAATTCCATAGCGATGTTGCGGAGAAACGGGTTTGTCGGGGCTGACGAGTACGAAGTGGCGCTAGGCTCGGCGTTTTCAATGGGCGGCGAAATGGCTCAGTATTACGCAGAACAATCGGCGGCAGACATGATGCCGTCTCAGTGCCTTGATGCGATGGAGTATGAACTGGCTGTGAGGGCTAACGTATCTTAGGCGTCATTTTTGGAATGACTGATAAAGAACTGCTTGAAATGCCATGATCTGTGAACACTGAAGCGGAGATCGTAGATGAACCAGAAGTTCTGGATCGGACAGATGCACAGCAACCATAAGTTTCAGCCGACGCCTCGTACTTTCCGGCAAGCCTTTGGGCATAGTTGGAAACACGAGCCACACCACCTTACTCCTTGGGTCGCACTGCTTGCCGCAGCCTGCCTGTTGTTCGTTACCTTCATCTAAGGAGACGTTATGCTTTTCTCTTACGAAGATACCACCACCCTGAAAACCCTTGGCAAGCTCGCTTGCGATGCCGACCGCAGAGGTAACAAGACGGCCTATGCCAACGCGCACCAAGCCCTCGAAGACTTCATCGAAAAGCTGCACACCAAGTATCCAGAGCGGTTCAAAGATGAGTAAAACAAGCGACCTGCGGGCCAAGATCATCGCCCACGTAACCAAACGCCCCGGACGAACCCTGGCTGAACTGGCGGCGGACATGCACGTCACGAAAGGGCAGCTCTCTCGGGCTATCGAGTACCTTGTGCATGAGAAGAAAGTGTTATTCAAGGACAGCTTGCACAAGTATTACCCAGCACCAACAAGCTGCTTGCTGGCGGATATCTATGCTCCACCTATAATCCCGGACAAGAAAACTCTACGCCGCGTGGAGTTCCCCCTCGACTGGAAACCTAACATCGAACTACGAAAGAACACCCCCAGCATCGCAAGTAGTATGGGGATCGACTTCAAACGTTATGGAATGGATTAAAATGAAAGTATTCTTTGATACTGAAATTATCGGTTCAAAGTTCTTGATTTGTGTACTTGGCCCTCGTTTGAAAAAAGCATTTTGGCTTCATCGTAAAGGTGATATGGAAGCTTTTTACAAACTTTTACCTAAGCATACTTTCATTGGTTTCAACAGCGAAAACTTCGACCGACCACTTATTGCCGCAGCACTGCAAGGTGCTGATGGTGAATACCTTCAAGCACTCGCTCAACGCATCATTGAAGACAACATGCGTTCATGGGAAACTTATAAACGTCATGACATTGACTTCGTTGAATACGATCACATCGACATCATGGAGACAGCCCCAGGTGTCATGGTATCTCTAAAAACTTACGCGGGTCGATTGAATTATCCAAATATGATCGACATGCCAGTTCATCACACACATGATTTGAAACCATCAGAACTTGCTATGGTTGAAGAGTATTGCTTCAATGATTGCGGTGTAACAAAAGCTCTGTACGAAAGCATCGAGGACTCCATCAAACTACGTGAACAACTAGGTGTTGAGTATGAACTCGATCTTCGCAGTAAGTCCGATGCACAGGCGGCTGAAGCGATCTTGAAAAAAGCCATCGGAATCAAGGGTAAGTTAGATAAAGCTATGCCAAGCTATGTAACCTATACCACACCAAGTTTCATTCGAACGAAGAGTCCTGAAATCCTGACGTTGATTGACATGCTTGAAAATGAATCATTCAGAATCAACTTTGCTAACGGCTCACCTGAGATGCCAGAGTGGATGAAAGATGAATTCAAACTGAGGCATGGAACTTATCAAGTAGGACTAGGTGGATTGCACTCTACGCATGATGTGAACTTCCATGCGGAAGCTTCCGACCTGATGTCAATCAGTGATTTCGACATAGCAAGTTACTACCCAAACATCATTATGAAAGCAGGTCTTGTACCTCGCTTTGATGGTAACAAAGGACAGCGCTTTCTTGAAGAATACAAGAACATTTATGACCGACGCATCGAAGCAAAGCGTTCAGGTGATAAAGCTGTAGCTAACACGCTCAAGATCGTTTTGAACGGAACCTACGGCAAGCTGGGTAGTATTTACTCAGCTTTCTATTCACCTGACTTGATGCTCGCTGTGACTTTCACTGGCCAGTTGAACTTGCTTTGTCTTATTGATGAATTAGAGAAAATCAAAGGTGTCCGTGTTTTCAGTGCAAACACAGATGGTATCACCGTAGGGTATCTGCCACCTCTGCGTGACAAGGTGCTGGCTGTGTTTGAAAAGAACGCAAAGCGTACCGGCTTCGAGTACGAAGAAACACCCTACAAATCCATCTCTATGAAGGACGTGAACAACTACATTGCCATTACAACCGATGGCAAAGTTAAGTCGAAAGGACTCTATGCAGAAACCTCGCTCCAGAAAAATCCAACAATGGAAGTATGCAGCAAGATGGCGCGTGACTATCTTCAAGAAGGCATCCGACCAGAAGAGAGCCTTGCACGTTACACAGACATCAAAGACTTCGTAGCCATCCGCAATGTCAAAGGGGGTGGTGTTCAACACACTCGCCTTGAATTGCGTGATGACTGGGAGGAAGTGGAAGAGAGACTGTGGGTGTCCGCATCCACTGGCAAAAAAGAGAAGCGTAAGTCCCGCCCCAAACCTTTCGAGATAGGGGTGGGCGGCAAACCGTTCGGTCGCGTAGCTCGGTGGTACATGACTACAGAGCAGCTTCCGAGCATTACCTACGTCGGTTCAGGTAACCAAGTCCCGAAGACAGAGGGTGCCAAGTTATGCATGCACCTTCCGAAAAAACTGCCGAAGGACTTGGATCGTAAGTGGTACATAAAAGAAACTTATGACATCCTGAAAGATTTAGGTGTTGACGTTTGTTAATTTTTTACATACACTGGAGGTATGATGAAAACAGTAGGTGCCTTGATCGACCAAATGAGCCGTCTCCGCGAGGAACGGCGCGTCATCTCTGAACAAGATAAAGCTCTGAAAGCAGCGTATGACGCAGCTGAAGCACAGCTTATCGAAGCTCTCGACAAGCAAGACAGTCGCAAGGGTGAAGGCAAGCTTGCTTCAGCCAGCATCGGCGAAGTGGTAGTAGCTCAGAAGCTTGATTGGAACGAAACAATGAAATGGATTGCTCGTACTAAGAATTTTCAGCTTGTACAACAACGAATTTCAGACCCAGCTTACCGTGAACTCAGAGCGCTAGGTAAGGTTATCCCAGGTCTGGAAGACTTTACCAAGCGCTCTATTAACCTGCGTAACCTGTAAGGAGAACTATATGGCAAAAACTGCTGTAGCTAAGGCTAAACCGGCTCTTCCCGCGAACTTTCAAGATCAAGTTCAAAACGATTTAGCTGCGTTCAAAGGCCGTCTGGCCACTGTCGAAAGTAACGCAATCCGCGTGACTCAAGACAAGAAGTTCCGCGTGCCTCATGATGGTGAAGCTGTCAAAGTCGATACCATCACCGGAATCATCGTGGATTTTGCTGCCCATCGTCGCTTGTACGAAGGAGTGTTTGATCGTGAAAACCCCACCCCTCCTACGTGCTTCGCTGTGGGCTTCGTCCCGCACGCTCAACTAGAACCGTCTATGAATTCTCCGGAGAATCAAAATCCGGAAGGTGGATGTGCCAGTTGCAGCAAGTCCGAGTGGAAGAAAGATGCTAAAGACAAGTGGATCGTGCCACCGTGCAAAGAATCCTTTGTTCTCGCATTGATCGCTCCAGATTCTGATGAACTGATGACGCTGAGTGTGAGCAGTACTGCTGTCAAGCACTTCACGAAATATGTGCGCGACTTGGCTGCGTCTGGCAAGACTCCGTATCAAGTGGTGACGCATTTCTCCTTCGATCCGAAAGAAGAATACCCCAGCGTCCGTTTCACTAATGATAAGGATGTTCCAAAGGATGTGATGGGTGTTGTGATGTCTGTGCGCGATGATGCTATCGCCTTGGTCTCACAAGAACCCAAAACTGACGGGTTTGAAGAGAAGGTCGTAGCTAAGCGACTTCCTGCTCCGAAAGCCCGTGGCCGTAAGTGACCCGAGTAAAGCGAGCACTCGCTTCCGCACGTAATCTCAATGACATGATCAACGAGCTTACTGAAGAAGAAGTGCTCGCGGCGCTTGAGTTCGAATGCGAAACACAACGGCGATCTTCCATGGTTGACCGTTTGATTGCAAAAGCTGCTGAGTTTAATCAGCAAACCTTCATCAAGTCTCTAAAGGAGAAACTTAAATGGCACGTCCTGCCTCCGTTGTAATGTCTGCTGCTGACAAGAAAGCCGCAATCAAGGGTCTCAAGGTTCAGATTCGTGAACTGAAGAACACTGACAAGACTCAAGCCAAGGAGATGAACTCTGTTGTCAAGGGTTTTACCAAGGCGCA
>JACDJC010004066.1_pt1 | contig 10196 bp, 7 predicted proteins | sample 7454191 | NCBI WGS metagenome assembly JACDJC01 (sample SAMN14253291, study PRJNA609438) | sludge metagenome | isolation source: sludge after 25d culture with pyrite and EDTA | collected 2018-12-20
TCGGCGGAAATTTTCCAGCTTTTCAGAAGAAGGCGGATCAGACTCTGATTGAAGGGATCGTCATCGACCGCCAGAACTTTGATGTTCTCAAGATCTTTCTCCCCTTCCCCGTCGCGCCGGTCTTCGAGGGATCGACCAGCACGGTTATTCTTGGGTAAGGCAGATATAGACATTTTATGAACTTTAGAATGTTGTGAATGAACTGAGAAAGGAGGGGGGGGTAAGGGCTGTGCAGAATGTTATTCTGTTATGGTGTAGGTAACGGTTACGGCAGTAGTGGCGGCAGCAAGACTGGAAACATTATTTTCATCAACAGACAGTTTATAGGTCAATGGGAAACCATTATTTGTGGTGTTACCGGTATAACCTGAACCGATACCTGTAATCAGATCGGAGGCAGTTGCACCGATTACAACATTAGACTTAGGAGTTCCGGTTGTACCTTTTCCACCATCGTTTGTACCTGCAGATACCTTCAGTGTCAGTCCGGCAGGAACAGTGGCCGAAACCTGAACAATTCTGTCAGCAGCAGGTTTAAGCGAACTTAATCTAAGATAAATAGCTTCTGTACTGGTAACTTCAGTGAACCATTCACCAGCAGCTTCAAGTTCCTCAAATTCCAAGCTAACACTATTGCTACCACCTGAACCCTCTACTACAGATATCATGGCCACTTCAGGTACTTTTAAGCTAACCGAATGGGTTGCAGTTTTACTGATTTGAGCAAATGCGTTTACGAAAAAGAACATTGATACAATGATGGTTGAAAATAAAGCTTTCATAATTATTAATTTTTAGTTGTTTGTAAATCTTTAAAAAATTCGTCCGATATCAAATATTCCACAATTGTGCCACAATTTTACACACATTGATTTTCAATTACTTATAGTTTGGCACAAAAGCAGAGTGTATATTTATGAGACACTTAATCTCATTTTTATACACTGCAACTGTTCCTAAAACAACCAGAATCCAGGATCAAACCGGCTAAAAAAAGCCATCCGCTAACCGAAAACTATATTAAAAAATATCATCTGATTGGATTATGTTAATACAAAATAGATATTTGAGGGTAGAATCAATCACAAAACAGGATTTCATCTTTTCTTTTGACAAACGAAACGAAGAAGATGACATCCTTCGGACCAGGGTTGTCCCAAAATGAAACAACGAATTTAAATGCTATGGCGGGCCCGCGGCCTGCCATGGCATTTAAAGATTAGAAAGTTCGTTGGTGATCTCGTCGTGGAGTTTTGGGAACCAGGCATTGAACTCTTCCATCATTTCGGGAAGGCGGGCGTAAAATTCGCTATTGCCTGCATATTCGTTGATGTGCTTGATCTTGCCTGCGATCTCGTCGTTGGCGAGCATGGTTACGCTCGACTTAAGCTTGTGGGATACCTGCCTGAGTTTTTCGAAGTCGTCGGCAGAGAAGGCTGCTTGCATCTCGCCTGCATAATCTGGTGCCACCTCCAGAAATTTCATCAGCATCATTTTGGTGAGAGTTGCATCATTCCCCATGGCCTTGCGAAGTTTGTCGACATCGCTGCATTGAGAAGGTATTTCCGGCTTGGCAGCATGTGCAACCGGCACCTCTGTCACTGTGTCCTTGCTTTCGATACCCAGCCAATACACGATTTTAGAATAGAGTTCATCGGGCTTGCCGGGCTTGATGACATAATCGCGGAAGCCACTTTCGAATGCCTTTCGGATGATGCGGTTGCTGATGCTCGCCGACACCGCAATGACCGGCATCTTCCTGCCCAATTGGTTCTGGATGACATCCAGCGCCGAAAACCCATCCATGCCCGGCATTTCCAGGTCCATCAATATCAGGTCATATTCGTTGTTTCTGACCATTTCCACGGCATTTTCCCCGTTGGAAGCCACATCCCCCTTTACTTTCCACTGCTGCAGCAGGGTCTTGCCATAGAGCTGGCTGAACGGGTCGTCCTCGACCAGCAGGATCGAGCGCCCTTCGAGCAATCCGGGGGCCAGTGAAACCGTTTCCCTCATCGTTTCCCGACGGCTGCCCTCGGCATGTCCACGGGCCAGTGAAAAAACAAAACGGCTCCCCTCTCCCAACTTGCTTTCGACATGGATGGTACCGCCGTTCTTTTCCACAAACTCCTTGCAGAGCATCAGTCCAAGCCCCGATCCCTTTTCGTAATTGGTCCCATACGTGCTGTGCGAGAAGTCAGACTTGAAAAGGTTACCGACCACTTCGGGCGTCATGCCCACGCCATTATCGGCAATCTCTACAAACACGTCGGTTCCCTGGCTGTAAGCCGACAGGGTAATCACGCCGTTTCGGGGGGTAAACTTGATCGAGTTATACAAAAGGTTACGGACGACCAGCTTCAGCGAGTCAATGTCGGCATATACCGTCAGCGACTTATCCAGCTTCTTATCGATGCGTATCGACTTCAGGTTAGCCGATGATGCATAGAGTTCCACAATTTCATGGATGACATCGGCAAGATTGAAATTCGTAGGCTTCACATCGATGGAGTTCGACTGGAAGCGAGCCCAGTTCAGGAGGTTCTCGAGGAGGTCGAAGGTATTGATGGCAGCCTTCCGCATATCCGAGAGCAGCTCGTTGCGCATTGCCTCGTCCTTGGCATAATCACCGGCAACCATTTCGATCATGGGGATCAGGTTTCCGATGGGGCCCCTGAGGTCATGCGCAATGATCGAGAAGAGCCGGTCGCGCGTGAAGATGGATTCCTTCAGCAATTGCTCCGACTTCACCTTTTCGGTGATGTCTTCCTTCAGTCCGATATAGTTGGTGATTTCACCGTATTCATTTTTCACGGGGGCAATGATGGCCGACTCCCAATAGAGCTCACCATCCTTCTTCCTGTTCTGGATCTGGCCCTTCCAAAGCCGTCCCTGTTTGATCTCACGCCACAGGTCAGCATAAAAATCATGGTTATGCCGTCCCGATTTCAGTATTCGGGGATTATTGCCGATCAATTCTTCCTCGGTAAAGCCTGTCAGATGGGTGAACCATGGATTGACATATTCAATATTTCCCTTCAGGTCGGTCACGACAATGCTGATGGGACTCTGTTCCATGGCCTGGCTCAGGATTCGCAATTCACGGTTGGCTTTCCGGTTTTCGGTGATATCCCTGGTAAACACCAGCACATCCTCCCCGAACGGCAGAAGGCGCGATTCATAATAATCGGTATCGTTGCCATTGGGCATGGTATATTCATAGGTAACCAGGTTACCGGTCGACAGCGCTTCCGTGATCTTCTCGAGGTGGAAACCCGCATTCTCCCCGAAAACCATGTTCAGGTCAGAGCCCACTACCTGATCCTCGGGCAGGAAAGTCCTGCTGGACCCGTTGGTAAAGTACTCGCGGCACACCCCGTTCTTATCGTTGATGAACACCAGGTCGGGCGTAGCCTGCATCATCGCACGAAGCCGATCACCCTGCAGACGGATCTGCAATTCCTTCTCCTTGGTGGAAGTATAATCAATCACCGATCCTTTCACCCCGGTCATTTTTCCTTTGCGCATGACCGGCTTGATGATATGCTTGAGCCAACGAATGCTTTGGTCGGGTAGCATAATCCTGTGTTCAAACTCGACGGCTGTCTTCATTTTGATCACCGTTGCATAAATCTTGTCAGATTTAAGCAGGTCGTCGGGATGGATATATTTCCTGAGCAGCTCATACGAAGGCTTTTCATCCGGTGGTATGGAAAATAGCCTGCTGAAGTTTCTCGACCAGGAGGTTTCCCCGGTATTGAGGTCGGTGGCCCAGTTTCCGAGTCCGGCCAGCTCCTGGGCATCATTCAGCGCCTCTTCACTTTCGCGGAGAGCCTCTTCTGCCCTTTTCTGCTGGGTTATGTCGACCATCACCCCCGACCGGCCAGTCACCTCGCCATTTTTTCGGATCGACCGGGGTTTAGAGTGGAACCAGCGAATATCGCCTTCCCGGGTAATTCCCCTGAATTCGATGTAATCGTATTTGATCTCTCCCGGATTTTGCAGGTACTCCATGAGCCATTGACGGTCGTCGGCATGTATCAGGCTTAGAAAGTTACGGCCGATTACCTCCTGAATGGAATACCCGGCCACCTTTTCGAAGACAGGGCTCATGTAAGTGATCGTACCGTTATTATCGATCTCGTAAATAATATCGTTGATGGATTCGACCAGGTTGCGGTACATCTCCTCACTCTGGAGAAGCTGTTCCTGCACCTTCAGCCTTTCCTGGCGGGCACGAAGCGTATTGATCCCATAAGCCAGGTCGCCTGCCAATCTTTCCAGCAGAAACTCTTCGTCCCTTGTAAAAACATGGGGTTTGTCGCCATAAACCTGAAAAGTCCCGAAGACCACCCCATATTCATCCTTCAATGGCAAGGCAATGCTCGAATGGTAGCCATAGCCGATGGCCAATTCCCTCCACACCTTAACGCGCGGATCGGTTTCAATTTCCTGTACACACACCGCCTTCCCCGTTCGGATGGCCATGCCAGATGGCCCGGTTCCATAAATGGATTCATCCGACCATGAAATATGCAGCTTTGATACATAATCGGTATGTTCGCCGCCCCATGCCATTGGTTTTACCGACCGGGCCTCATCTTCCTGTTTATAACCCACCCAGGCCAGTTTATAGCCCACCTCGTCACATACGATGCGGCAGATTTCATTGAGAAGCTCCTGCTCATCGGTTGCGCGCAGCATGGCCTGGTTACACAGGCTGAGTGCATTGATCTCACGGTTGAGGCGGTCCTTTAGCTCCTCTGCCTGCCTGCGGCGGGTAATGTCGCGCAGACCGGATATATTGTATGTTTTTCCGCCGATGTTGGCAAATGCGGCACTGACTTCGGCATAGAACACCGACCCATCCTTCCGTCGGATCCGCACGCTTTCCAGCAGGCTGCTCTTACCCTTGCGTTTCCTCCTAAACTCCCTGATGATGACACGGATTCCCTCCTCGTCATGGATATCCTCAATTCCAAGGGTCGGGATCTCATCTGGAGAATAGCCCAGCATCTGGCAGACCTTTTCGTTCCCCATCAGAAATTTCCGGGTATCCTGGTCAAATATCAGCATGCCGTCGTTCGAAGCCTCAAAGATTCCCCTGAAGCGCGATTCGCTTTCCACCAGCCGCTCCTGCATTTCCTTTATTTCGGATATGCTCGACAAAGCACCGGTACCTCCAATCAGCACACCTCCTTCATAAAGAGGCACCGCCGAGGTTCTTACCCATTTGACAGTGCCGTTCTTATGGTAGATGCGGAATTCGAAGTGCGAATTGCGCGGATTCTCCATATAGGAAAAAGCTTCCAGCGCCTTGGCCCGGTCCTCCTCAATGATCAGTTTGAAAAGATTGATTGAATGTAATTCAGAAGGGGTATATCCAATAATTCTTTCGACTGCAGGACTGACATAGGTGATGGTTCCGTCGAGCCGAACCTTGTAAATGACATCATTGATGGATTCAACCATATCCCTGAACCTGCCGTCAAGGCTGTCGGAAGGGGCAACAGGAGCCTTTAACGGCTTATCCCCGTCGCCCTGGCCCTCATTGCCGGACATAAACTTCCCGGGTATTTTATGCTGCTTATCCATATCATAGTCGGGTTAAACCACAAAAATATAATTACTTGTGAAATGATTGAGCATCAGGCGGAACAGAAAAACAAAATCAGGCTTAAATTTCACAATGCAAACAGTGTCGGTTCTGAATCTGCGGCCCATCCTTCCAGTCGAAGAAGATACTTTTTTGCACTAATCCCTCCTGAATATCCGGTCATGGTACCTTTGCCACCGACCACCCGATGGCAGGGAACCAGCAGCGCTATGGCGTTTTGCCCGTTGATGTTGGCTACTGCCCTGACTGCGTCAGGCCGACCGGTGCGGACAGCAAGATCCTGATATGAGACTGTCGTGCCATAAGGAATCTTCATGATTTCTTTCCAGACGGTAATCTGGAATTCGGTCCCGGCAAACACCAAAGGAACACTGAATTTCCGGACTCTTTGATTAAAATAGTCTGAAATCTGACTGGCTGCCAGATCAGTTACCGTGGTGGGCTTTTCCAAAAATTCGGCCTGAAAGTAACGTTTCAGCCTTTGGTCGACCTGCTCGCGCTGAGATCGGTAACGCCAGTCGCAAAGGCAGAGCTGCCCGTCGATGCTACCCAATACCATTTCGCCAACGGGAGTTTCGAGATACCGAATGTGTATTGCCCTGGCTATTTCCTTCATTCGCTTATCCCTGAAAAGATTCACCATCGAGAAACAAGGTACATTGAGGGTGGCGGCGAAGGATGGAAGCCGGACAACGGGTTTCAACCGCTCCGTATAAGGTGTTCCTGACAGCCTCAGCCTTACGGTTTCCGGGCACAACGCAGCTGATCACCCTGGATGCCATGATGGCCGGTATGGTTAGGGATATGGCATGTGTTGGCACCGAGTCCATATCGGGGAACCAGCCCTCACCCAGCTGTTGGAGACGACAAGCCTCGTCCAATTCGACCACCTTGACCCAGTCAGGATCATGAAAGTTGGCTACCGGAGGATCATTGAAAGCGATGTGTCCGTTTTCACCGATTCCGATACAGGCGATATCCACCGGATGGCTTTTCAGCAAAGACTCATAGCTGGCCATCTCTTCCCGGAAATCGGGGGAATCTCCGTTGATCAGGTGAACCACTGCAGGCTTCACCTCATCCAGTATACGCTCTTTCAGGTACTTTCGGAAGCTGGCCGGATGATGGATGGGTAAACCGAAATACTCGTCGAGGTGAAATACGGTAATTCCCGACCAATCCACCTCTTCCTTTTTCAGGGCATCGAGAAACGAGAACTGGGAGGTTCCGGTAGCCAGGATCAGGTTGGCTGAACCCTTCCTTTGGATGGCTTCATTCAATTGGCCCGACACAAACCGTGCTGCCGCAATCCCCATGGCTTGCTCACTGTCAAATACCTTTACCTGAAGATGATCGGCCGTAAATTCTTTCATAAATGACTGTTTCAAAAGATGGATAAATGAATATTTAGTAATAGGCAATATCCTGTTTTATGGATGTGAAAAACACGATCGGTAAAATATATCAGAAAAGCTCCACAATGGCGAACCAGGAAGTGACAAACGAAAAAATGATCACCGCCCAAACCCCCAGCTTCTCCATCCGGTTGGCCTTATGCTGATGCATCAGCTCTGACCGGTTCATCAACAGGAGAATGGGGATGGCCACTGCAGGCAGGATACATGCCTGGAAAGCCTGCGAGAAAATCATCAGTGCCGGAGGACGCTGGGGCAGGATCACGCTTCCAAAGGCGAAGACCATGGCCAGTGCAATCAGCAGTCTTGACTGTGGAGAGTGGATATTTCTGGGCTTGCCAGTGTAATCAGCAATCAGCCAGGGAGCGATCAGCACAATGGGAAAAATGGTGGAAAGTCCGGCCCCCACTATCCCAACAATGAGGATCAGAGCTGCCATCTTACCTCCGAGTGGCTGAAAAAGGTGGATCATATCGACCGTATTGTCGAGTTTTAAACCCATGACATGCAAAGTTCCGGCGGCAACCGCCATTATGACCCCACTGAGAAAAAGCATCATTGAAGCCGAAACAAAGGCATCCCTTTTTTCAAGGCCCAAATGTTCGGCAGTCCAGCCCTTCTCGGCAACCACAGTGCTGCGCATGATAAAAACAGCGGCCGAGCAGGTGGTTCCGGCAATGGCGGCCACCAGTCCGAATGCCCCCGGAGTATCGGGAATGCCCGGCACCAGTCCTTCGGCAATGGCCGACAAACCGGGCTTTACCATGATGAACACCACCAAAAAGGAAAGTCCCATGAGCACTACAAACAGCGTCAGCACCTTCTCGAAAGTCTTGTAGCGTCCAAACCAAAGCAGAAAATATAATGCGATTGCATAAAAGGCGATGATCCAAAATCTGGAAACAACCAATCCGTTGAACAGCAAGGAAATGCCCTCCTGTGTCAGGTCGGCAACAATTCCCATAACCCCGATCAGGGCAAGGAGTTCTCCTATGATCAGGGCAATAAGGATGTACAGTGCCAAAATCCATCCATGGCTGAAACCATTGCGGATATTGTTTAAGGCCGTTTTGCCCGTAACGAGGGTCACCTTGCCATAAGCGACCATCAATATATAGGTGAACACAGCTGAAAGCACCAGGGCCCAGAATAGGGACATCCCGTGTTCGGCCCCGGTTTTGGCCATGGTGGTGACACTTCCTGTGCCGATGTTGTACCCGATCAGGAATAATCCGGGACCAACGGCACTTAATGCCACAAGAATACGATTCTGCTTTTTGGTCATGCTCAGGAATTTCAGGATGGTTAGTAAAATTATTTGTCCTCTTCGTACACCACTACACCCCGGACCAGGGTTTTCTCGACCTGGACCTTAAAGTCGTCCATACGGAATAAGACCAGGTCGGCACGCATTCCCGGCCTGATTTCGCCCCGGTCGTGCAGGTGGTAGAGCCTGGCGGGATTGGTACTTGCCATTTGCACAGCCTCGGCAAGTGAACATCCGGTGACCTTCATGACATGTCCCACCCCTTTTGATACTGGTGATGCAGATCCATACAGCACATTCTGGACCGGATAGCGCAACATGCCCTCGGGCGTCAGCTCGATGGTCACCCCTTCACTGGTCTGATATTCGCCTGGGTGAAGTCCGGCAAAATGGGTTACGTCGGAAGTAAGGATTGTATTCGGGGTACCCTTGACCTTCCAGAAAACGCGGATTTGCTCAGGCAGCAGATGAAAACCGTCACCGATAATGGAAATCATGAGCCGGTCGTCGGCCAACTGAGGCCAGAAAGGATTGCGGTGGCGGTTGATGGTGTTAGCTGCGCCATTGCCCAGGTGTGTCGCGATTCTGGCACCCCTGTCGATGGCCTGTGTTATCACATCCGCAGGGGCATTGTGATGCCCGAGGGCAACCACGATGTTATTCTCCCTGCAACTGTCGATCAATGCAAGGGCACCCTCCATTTCGGGAGCCAGGGTCAGTTGCAGTATTCTGCCGTTGGCGGCTTGCTGATACTCAAGAAACTCATTCCAATCGGGTTTCCTGACAAACTCCAGAGGGTGTGCCCCCCGGTAACCGTCTTCGGGAGAGATGAAAGGTCCTTCAAGGTGGAAGCCGGGAATAGAACCCCGTAAAACGGGATTATCGATGCTGGAAGCCAGTATCCCGAAATTTTTGATTAAAATGGACTTATCGTTGGTGGTGAGGGTAGGCAGATAAGTTGTCACACCCTCCTTCCAAAGGGCCTGGGTAGCAATAAGGATTCCCTCAGGTGTAAGGTCACCCCCTCCAAAGACAAAGGAAACGCCGGCATAGCCATTCACCTGGTTGTCGACAAACCCCGGGGCAATGATCAGTCCGGGATCACCCTCAGGCAGACTGTCAATCCTGTCGACCGAGACGATCATTCCCTTCTCCATCCGGACCGCGACAGGGGCATGGTCAAGGTACAACCTTCCATATACCCATTCGGGTTGCATTTGGGCCGAGACATTCACCATGGCCATGAATACAAGGAGAAACAGAGGTACAGCCATGACTCGCCGACCTATAAATGTAAAGACTTGAAGTTTCATGATTTGGTATTCATATGGTTTAATTGCCGGATCCATAAGATTGGAAATGGTCCGGAAAATTCAACTTAAGCTGATCATCCGTCAAAATCCACTGATCTAACCGGGAAGTGACACCTGGATGGCAGTACCCTCACCCACTTTGCTTTCGAGCGTGAATTCACCTTTCATCAACTCGACAATCCTGCGGGCAATGATCAGTCCCAACCCAGATCCCTGCTGGGCGTGGAGCATTCGGTCGAACTGCATGTAGGCACCGATCCGACGGATATCATCCTCGGCAATACCCCGTCCATGGTCCACCACCGACAACCTGAAAGCACCACCAGCCATCTGGCAGGTTACAACCACCCTCTTCCCCGGTTCAGAAAACTTAAAGGCATTGTCGACCAGCTCTTCCACGATCTTCTCCAAATTATCCCGCTTGGCAAAAACACGGGTGACGCCAGCATATACCAGAAGGTCGGCATCGCGGTTATATCTGGTAGCCACCTCTTCAGCCTTTTTCCGGCAGAGCAATCCTGCCTCATCCAGTTCTTCGCCATCAGAGGCATCAATATTTTTCAATTCGAGCTGTGCATAGATCA
>JACDJC010004069.1_pt1 | contig 10185 bp, 8 predicted proteins | sample 7454191 | NCBI WGS metagenome assembly JACDJC01 (sample SAMN14253291, study PRJNA609438) | sludge metagenome | isolation source: sludge after 25d culture with pyrite and EDTA | collected 2018-12-20
ACGCGCGCCCTCCGGCGGCCGCTACTTCGCCGGGCGCGAAGGCCGCTTCTGCAGCTTGGTCCACTCGTCACGGAGCGTGACGCTGCGATTGAAGACCAGCGCGTCCGGCTTGCTCTCCGGATCGACCGCGAAATAGCCGAGCCGCTCGAACTGGAACGCGTCGCCCGGCTGCGCGCTCGCGAGGCTCGGCTCGACCCAGCACGCGGGAAGCACGCGCTCCGAGTTCGGATTCAGGAACGTGGTGTGGTCGACGCCCTTCGCGGCGGCTTCGCCCATCGGATCTTCGACGCTGAAGAGCGTCTCGTAGAGCCGCACCTCGGCGGGGAGCGCGTGGGTCGCCGAGACCCAGTGCAGCGTCGATGCGACCTTGCGGCCGTCGGGCGCGTTTCCGCCGCGCGTCGCCGGATCCCACGTGCAACGCAGTTCGGTGATCTCGCCGTTCGCGTCCTTCACGACGCCGGTGCAGGTGACGAGGCACGCGTAGCGCAGCCGCACCTCGCGGCCCGGCGCGAGGCGGAAGAACTTCTTCGGCGGGTCTTCCATGAAGTCGTCGCGCTCGATGTAGAGCGCGCGCGCAAACGGCACGGTGCGGGTGCCCTGCGCCGGATCGTCGGGATGGTTGACGGCCTCGAGCTGCTCGACCTGCCCCTCGGGATAGTTCTCGATCACCACCTTCAGCGGGCGCAGCACGGCCATGCGGCGCGGCGCGGTGCGGTTCAGCGTCTCACGCACGGCGAAGTCGAACATGCCGAGATCGACGGTGGAGTTGGCCTTGGCGACGCCGATGCGGCGGACGAAATCGCGCAGCGCCTCGGGCGGAATGCCGCGGCGCTGCAGGCCGGCGAGCGTCGGCATGCGCGGGTCGTCCCAGCCGGAGACGTGGCCGCCGCGCACCAGCTCGGTGAGCACGCGCTTCGACAGCAGCGTGTAGGTGACGTTGAGGCGCGCGAACTCGTACTGGCGCGGCCGCGAGGGCACCGGCAGGTTGTCGAGGAACCAGTCGTAGAGCGGCCGGTGGTCCTCGAACTCCAGCGTGCAGATCGAGTGCGTGATGTGCTCGATGGCGTCGGACTGGCCGTGGGCGAAGTCGTAGCTCGGATAGATCGTCCAGGCGTCGCCGGTGCGCGGGTGGTGCGCGTGCAGGATGCGGTACAGCACCGGGTCGCGCAGGTTGATGTTGCCCGAGGCCATGTCGATCTTGGCGCGCAGCACGCGCGCGCCGTTGGGAAACTCGCCGGCGCGCATCCGCGCGAACAGGTCGAGGTTCTCCTCCACGCCGCGGTCGCGGAACGGGCTGTTCTGCCCGGCCTCGGTCAGGGTGCCGCGGGTCAGCCGGATCTCCTCCGGGGTCTGGTCGTCGACATAGGCCTTGCCGGCGCGGATCAGGTGCTGCGCCCAGGCGTAAAGCTGCTCGAAGTAATCCGAGGCGAAATGCAGGTGCTCGCCCCAGTCGAAGCCGAGCCAGCGCACGTCGCGCGCGATGGCGTCGATGTATTCCTGCTCCTCCTTGGTCGGGTTGGTGTCGTCGAAGCGCAGGTGGCAGCGGCCGCCGAACTCCTCGGCGATGCCGAAATTCAGGCAGATCGACTTGGCGTGGCCGAGGTGCAGGTAGCCGTTCGGCTCCGGGGGAAAGCGCGTCACGACGCCCTTGTGCTTCCCCGCGGCGAGGTCCGCCGCGACGATATCGCGGATGAAGTCGCGGCCTGCGTCAGACGTCGATTCGTCGGTCATCGTCACCCTTTCAAAGCTGCGCCTTATCTGCCAAATCCGCGCCGCCGCGCCAAGGGGTGGCCGAGCGGCTGCCGATTGGCGGGCTGGAACGCCGGCGGGAACACGCCGTTCACCTTCTGGTGGCCATCTGTGCCGACACGTTGAGACAGCCCGCGGCCCGTGTGATAAACGCCCCGCCGAACACTTCTCCGAGAGCGACCGACCCCTCCGACATGACCGCACCCGTCGTCACCCGTTTCGCGCCGTCCCCGACCGGCTTCCTGCACATCGGCGGCGCGCGGACCGCCCTGTTCAACTGGCTCTACGCGCGCGGGCGCGACGGCAAGATGCTGTTGCGCATCGAGGACACCGACCGCGAGCGCTCCACCGAGGCGGCGATCGCGGCGATCCTCGACGGCCTGTCGTGGCTCGGCATCACCTGGGACGGCGATACCGTCTACCAGTACGCCCGCGCGGCGCGGCACCGCGAGGTCGCCGAGCAGTTGCTCGCCGCCGGCAAGGCGTACCGCTGCTACGCGACGCCCGAGGAACTGGCGCAGATGCGCGAGCAGGCGAAGGCCGAGGGCCGCGCCATGCGCTACGACGGGCGCTGGCGCGACCGCGATCCCGCCGAGGCGCCGCCCGGCGCCCGGCCGGTGATCCGCCTCAAGGCGCCGCAGACCGGCGAGACCGTGATCGAGGACCAGGTGCAGGGCCGCGTGGTCTGGCAGAACGAGAACCTCGACGACCTCGTGCTGCTGCGCTCCGACGGCAATCCGACCTACATGCTCGCCGTGGTGGTCGACGATCACGACATGGCGGTGACGCACATCATCCGCGGCGACGACCACCTCATCAACGCCGCCCGCCAGAAACATATTTATGACGCGCTCGGCTGGACCGTGCCGGCGATGGCGCACATCCCGCTGATCCACGGCCCGGACGGCTCCAAGCTGTCCAAGCGCCACGGCGCGCTCGGCGTCGACGCCTACCGCGCCATGGGCTACCTGCCGGAGGCGCTGCGCAACTATCTGGTGCGGCTGGGCTGGAGCCACGGCGACCAGGAGATCTTTTCCACCGCGGAGATGGTCGCCGCCTTCGACCTGCCCGCCATCGGACGCTCGGCCGCGCGCTTCGACTTCGCCAAGCTGGAGAGCCTCAACGGCCACTACATCCGCACCTCCGACGACGCCGCGCTGCTCGAAAGCATCGAAGAGATGCTGAAAGCGCGGCCCGGCGGCGAGGCCATCCTCGCCAAGCTCGACGCGCGCACGCGCGCGCAGCTTTTGCAGGCCATGCCGGGGCTGAAGGAGCGCGCCAAGACGCTGGTCGAGCTGATCGACAACGCCGGTTTCATTTTCGCCGAGCGGCCGCTTCCGCTCGATCCGAAAGCGGCGGCGCTGCTGACGCCGGAAACGCGGCATCTGATCGGCCGGCTGCGCGCCGCGCTGGAGGCCGTGGAGCCGTGGACCGCGGCGACCACCGAAGCCGCCATGCGCGGTTTCGCCGAGCAAAACGGACTCAAGCTCGGGTCGGTGGCCCAGCCGCTGCGCGTCGCGCTGACCGGGCGGACCACCTCGCCCGGCATCTTCGACGTGCTGGCGGTCCTCGGCCGGGAAACCTGTCTGGAACGCCTGCAGGATCAGGCTTAATTAAACTTCCGGTCGCCACGGCGGGGCCGGACTTTGGTCGGATATCGCCTGTCTTGCAGCGCACATAGCAATACGATACCCATTTGCGCCGAAACGCTTGGACCATGGGTCTCGCGCCGCCGCAGGTCAGCCGCCGCCCCGCCTGCCCTGTCACCGCAACACTCTCATCGGGGACTTCACGATGGATGCAACGACCAACACCAAGAAGGCAACGCTGACGGTCGACGGGAAGACCGTCGAATTCCCCGTCATGAGCGGCACCGTCGGACCCGACGTCATCGACATCAGCAAGCTCTACGCCCAGACCGGGATGTTCACCTACGATCCCGGCTTCACCTCGACGGGAAGCTGCGACTCCAAGATCACCTACATCGACGGCGATGCCGGCGTGCTGCTGTACCGCGGCTATCCGATCGAGCAGCTCGCCGAAAAGGGCGACTTCCTCGAGACCTGCTACCTGCTGCTCTACGGCGAGCTGCCGACCGCCAGCCAGAAGGCCGACTTCGACACGCGGATCACGCGCCACACGATGATCCACGAGCAGATGGCGCGCTTCTTCCAGGCGTTCCGCCGCGACGCCCATCCGATGGCGGTGATGGTGGCGGCCGTCGGCGCGCTGGCCGCGTTCTATCACGACTCCACCGACATCAACGATCCGCGCCAGCGCATGATCGCCTCGATGCGGATGATCGCCAAGGTGCCGACGCTGGCCGCGATGGCGTTCAAGTACAATATCGGCCAGCCCTTCGTGTATCCGAAGAATTCGCTGAGCTATGCCGCCAACTTCCTCCACATGTGCTTCGCGGTGCCGTGCGAGGAGTACCAGGTCAACCCGGTGATGGCGGAGGCGCTGGACAAGATATTCATCCTGCACGCCGACCACGAGCAGAACGCCTCGACCTCGACGGTGCGCATCGCCGGCTCCTCGGGCGCCAACCCGTTCGCCTGCATCGCCGCCGGCATCGCCTGCCTTTGGGGGCCGGCGCACGGCGGCGCCAACGAGGCCGCGCTGCAGATGCTGGCCGAGATCGGCTCGGTGGACAAGATTCCGGAATTCATCGCCAAGGTGAAGGACAAGAACAGCCAGGTCCGCCTGATGGGCTTCGGCCACCGCGTCTACAAGAACTACGACCCGCGCGCCAAGATCATGCAGAAGATGTGTCACAAGGTGCTGGCGGAGACCGGCCACCAGAACGACCCGCTGCTGCATGTGGCGATGGAACTGGAGAAGATCGCGCTCAGCGACGACTACTTCATCCAGCGCAAGCTCTATCCGAACATCGACTTCTATTCGGGCATCACGCTGAAGGCGATGGGCTTCCCGACCTCGATGTTCACCGTGCTGTTCGCGGTGGCCCGCACCGTCGGCTGGATCAGCCAGTGGAGCGAGATGATCCAGGACCCGCACCAGAAGATCGGCCGGCCGCGCCAGCTCTATTCCGGCGCGCCCCAGCGCGACTACGTGCCGGTCGACAAGCGCAAGTAACGGACCGCGCAGACATACCTCGACGATCCGGCCGGTGCCATTCGCACCGGCCGTTTCTATTGGGGCGCATTCAGGCGGGCGGACGCAGCATCCCGATCACCGCGTCGGCGGCAAGCGCGCTCGGGCTCTCGCCGCCGGTCGACATGATGCCGTCGAGGCGCGCGAAGGCGTCCAGTTGCCGCTGCCGCGCCGGGGTGTCGGCGAGCACGTCGCGCAGCGCCGGCGCGAGCTTCTGCGGCGTGAAGTCCTCCTGCAGGAATTCCGGGATCACATTCTCGCCGAGGATCAGGTTGACGAGGATGATCGACGAGGTGCGGATCACGCGCCGCGCGATAAAGGCTTCCAGCGCGGTGACGCGATAGGCGGTGACCATCGGCACGCCGGCCAGCGCCAGTTCCAGCGTCACCGTGCCGGATTTCGCCAGCGCCGCGCGGGCGGCGCGGAAGGCGGCAGGCTTCTCGTCGTCGCGAACCACGATCTTCACCGGCACCGGCCAGCCGGCCGCGGCGGCGCGGACGGTTTCCAGCAGGTCCGGCACGGTGGGCAGCACCGCCTCGAACGTCCCGCCGTCTGCTTTCAATAGCCGCAGCGTCTCGCCGAAGGCTGCCATGTTGCGCGCGATCTCGCTGCGCCGGCTGCCCGGCAGCACCAGCAGCAGCGGCGGCTCTTCCGCGCGACGCGCCAGCTCGGCAGCGCCGGGGCGCAGCGCATCGCGGTGCTCGAGCAGCGGGTGGCCGACATAGACGCAGGGCGGACCGCCGAGTTTGCGATGCACCTCCGGCTCGAACGGCAGCACCGCGAGCAGGCGGTCGACATAGGCGCGCATCCGCCGCGCGCGGCCCGGCCGCCACACCCACACCGTCGGCGAGACGTAATCGACGATCGGGATTTCGGGCGCGCGGGCGCGCACCCGCCGCGCGACGCGGTGGGTGAAATCGGGGCTGTCGATGATGACCAGCGCGTCGGGGCGCGCGCGGACCACCGCCTCGCTCGCCTCGCGGATGCGGCGCAGGATCATCGGCAGCCGCTGCGGGATCGCGGTGAAGCCGATGATCGACAATTCCGCAATGGGGAACAGCGAGACGAGCCCCTGCTCCGCCATGTGGCGGCCGCCGATGCCGGCGAACCGCACGCCGTCGCCCAGCCTGTCGCGCAGCGCGCGCATCAGGCCGGCGCCGAGCCGGTCGCCGGATTCCTCCGCCGCGATCAGGAAGATGGTGCGCGGCGCGGTCGCCGTCACAGCGGCAGCCCGACGACGAACAGGCCGGCGCGGTCGGCCCTGGCGACGGTCGCGTCCATATCGGCCACCAGCGTGTGGCCAGCGACGATGCCGATGCCGGCGAGCCCCGCTGCGATCACGCCGTCGACGGTGACGGGGCCGAGGGTCGGCAGGTCGAAGCGCAGATCCTGCGCGGCCTTCGGCGATTTCACCAGCACGCCGCGGCCGGGCCTCGCGCGAACCTTCCCCTCGCGGCGCAGTTGCGCCACCCGCGCCAATAGCGCGTCGGTGCCCTCGATGCCTTCGATGCCGATCACATGGCCGTCGATCACCACCACCGCCTGTCCGACATCGAACGGGCTCAGCACACCGATCAGGTCGCGCCCCCGGGCAATGTCGGCATTTGCGTCGGCGTCCGGCGCGGCCTTCGTGATGCTGCCTTCGGGCATCAGCAGTTTGGGCGCGACGTCCTTGATGCCGAGCAGGCGGAAGCCGCGCTGTTCGAAGATGCGGCCGACGCCGGTCAGAAGGTGATCGTCGCCACCGCGCAGCGCGGCCGCGAATTCGGGAATCGCACGCAGCGTCCCCCAGTCGAGCCGGATCTCGGACAGCGCCGGCCGCACCAGCGCGCCGATGAACACCACGTCCCGACACCCCTCCGCGCGCATCAGGCGCGTCAGGCGGCCGAGCTGGCCGAGCGCCACCCAGTGATGCGGCAGGTTCGCCACGCGCGCCGGGTCGCAGAAGCCGCGGATCGCGAACAGCACCGGGCGGATGCCGCGTGCGCGCAGCGCATCGGCGACAGCGAACGGCAGCACGCCGCCGCCCGCGATGACCGCGACCGTCGGCGAAAGCGGCGCGCCCGTCGTCATCACTCCTCCGTGTCGGCAGAGGCGCGGGTTCGATCGTGTTTGCTGTGGGCCATGCAGAGCGGCCGCTTCACGCCGTCGCCGATGAAAGCGAGAATCTCGGCGATGGCCGGGTCCTCCGCGGCCATCGGCTGCACCGCCGCCAGCCGCGCCGCGAAGACGCCCGGGCCGTGAAACAGGCGCTGATAGAACGCACGGATCAGGCGGATGCGCTGCGCCGTGAATTTCCGCCGCCGCATGCCGACGACATTGAGGCCTTCGAGGTACGCAAAATCGCCACCCGCCAGGCCATAGGGAATAATGTCGCCGCGCACGCCGGACACGCCACCGACCATGGCCTGCGATCCGATCCGGACGAACTGGTGCGCGGCCGAAAGCCCGCCGATAAACACGTAGTCGCCCACCTCGCAATGTCCGCCGAGCGTCGCCGAATTGGCGAAGATGACGTCGTTGCCGACGACGCAGTCGTGCCCGACGTGGGAATAGGCCATGAAATACCCGCGCGCGCCGATCCGCGTCACCCCGCCGCCGCCGACGGTGCCGGTGTTCATCGTGACCGATTCGCGGATGGTGCAGCCCTCGCCGATCTCCAGCTTCGTCAACTCGCCGCGGTAGCTCAGCGACTGCGGCGGCGTTCCGAGCGAGGCGAACGGATAGACGGTGCAGCCCGCGCCGAGCGTCGTCTGCCCTGCGAGGTTCACATGCGCGATCAGCCTGCACTCCGGGCCGACCGTCACATGCGGCCCGACGATGCAGTAAGGACCGACGACGGCGCCGTCGCCGATCACCGCGCCGTCCTCAATCCGCGCCGTCGGATCGATCCTGCTCATCGGAGTCTCCCGCCAAGCCGGATCAGTCGGCGAGCATCGCGCCGACATCGGCCTCTGCGACGACCTCGCCGTTGACCTTGGCGTCGCCGTGGAACCACCACATGTCGCGGCGCCGCGTCACCAGCCGCATGTGATAGTGGATCACGTCGCCGGGGCCCGCGGGCTTGCGGAACTTGCACTTGTCGATGGTGAGAAAATAGACCGCGGTCGGCCGGTCCGTCTCGGTCGACAGCATGCCGATGACGCCCGCGGTCTGCGCCATGCCCTCGATCATCAGGACGCCCGGATAGATCGGCCGCTCCGGGAAGTGGCCGGCGAATTGCGGCTCGTTGACGGTGACGTTCTTGACGCCGATGCCGCTGAAGTCCTTGCGGATGTCGATCACGCGGTCGATCAGCAGGAAGGGGTAGCGGTGCGGCAGCGTCTTGAGGATCTGGCCGATGTCGACGGCCTCGATGGTGATGGGTGCCTGCTCTTGCATCATGCCTGTTCCTCATCGCCCGGACCGGACGGCTTCGATCTCGATTTGCGGCCGCCGCCTTCCCGGCCGAGACGCTCGACCTCGAACAGCTCGCGGAAGAACTGCTTGATCGGCTTGGCCGGCGAGCCGCCCCAGCGCGCACCCGGCGGCACCTCGCCGACCACGCTCGATCGCGCCGCGATCTGCGCGCCGTCGCCGATGGTGGCATGATCGCTGACGCCGATGCGCGCGGCGAGCACCACGTTGTCGCCGAGCACCGAGCTGCCGGCAATGCCGCTCTGGCTGACCACGATGCAATTGCGGCCGATGACGACGTTGTGGCCGATCTGGACCAGGTTGTCGATCTTGCTGCCCTCGCCGATCACGGTGTCGGTCAGCGCGCCGCGGTCGATGGTGCAGCCCGCGCCGATCTCCACGCCGTTCTGGATGATGACCCGTCCGGCCTGCGGCACCTTCAGATGCCCCTTGGCGCCCATCATGTAGCCGAAGCCGTCCTGCCCGATCCGGCAGCCCGGATGGATGACGACGCCGTTGCCGATCAGCGCGCACAGGATGCTGGCGCCCGCCCCGATGCCGCAGTCGCGGCCGATCCGCACGCCCGCTCCGATCACCGCGCCGGAGCCGATAACCGTGCCGGAGCCGATCTCGACGTCGGGCCCGATCACCGCCAGCGGATCGACGACGACGCCCTCCTCGAGACGGGCGGAGGGGTGCACCACGGCGCCCTCTCCGACGCCGTCATGGCCGAACCACGAGGCCGGCCGCAGCGTATCGGGATAGAGATCGCGCATCGCTGTGACGAAGGCACGGTACGGCTCGGCCACGCGCAGCACCGCGACATGGGCCGGCACGTCCGGCGCGAGGCGGTCGTTGACGAAGCAGGCGCCGGCATGGGTCTGCGCGAGCCGGGCGGCATATTTGCGGTTTTCGCAGAAGGTCAGGTGCATCGGCCCGGCGCGGTCGAGCGCAGCCGCGCCGGTGATCATGCGCCCGGCATGCGATGCGTCGACGAGCTGCGCTCCGGTCCGCGCGGCAAGGTCTGCCAGCGCCATCGGCGGAGGTCGCTCGAAAAATGTCGGCTGCGCCATTCCAACCGCCGCTATCAGGGAAAGGCCGTTTCCCGCGACGTGAACTCCGGCTCGCTGGCGGAAAATGCCTGGACCAAATTGACGAGCGGACACCGGCCGCGCGGCCGGCATCCCGCCCTTGCGAAATAACTCTCGCCCCGCCTCAGAACGTCGTGCCGCCGCCGAAGCGGAACTGCTGGACGCGGTCGTACTGACCCTTGCTGACAGGGATGGCGTAGTCGAAGCGCAGCGGACCGAACGGCGACTGCCAGATCAGGCCGACGCCGACCGAGGCACGGATCTTCTTGTCGTCGTCACCGACCGTGACGCATTGATTCCGGGCATTGTCCAGCGTCGTCCCGCCACAGCCCCCGATGAACGACGTCGGGCCCTTGTAGTCGAACAGCGAGCCGGCGTCGGCATAGACGGCGCCCTTCAGGCCGACTTCCTTGGGCAGGAACCAGAACGGCATCTGCAGTTCGGCGGACGCGCCCCAGTACTTGGTGCCGCCGAGCGCGTCGCCATAGTTGGTCGTCGCCCAGTTGGTGACGTCGCGCGGGCCGATGCCGAGCGGGGCGAAACCGCGCACCAGGTTCGGACCCATCTGGAAGTGGTCGAGCATGCGGATGCCGCTGCCGGTGTCGGTAAGAACGCCGCCCTGCACGCGCAGCACGCCGACGATATCCGACACCACCGGGGTGTAGAGCTTCACGTCGCCCGTGGTCTTGATGTACTTCACGTCGCCGCCGACGCCGGCAAAGTCCTGATTGAGGACCGCGATGATGCCGCTGGTCGGATCCTTGTTGTTGTCGAGCGTGTTGTACTGAAGCGTATAGCCGACTGCCGAGGTCGTAACTGCGCCGCTGGCCAG
>JACDJC010004072.1_pt1 | contig 10183 bp, 11 predicted proteins | sample 7454191 | NCBI WGS metagenome assembly JACDJC01 (sample SAMN14253291, study PRJNA609438) | sludge metagenome | isolation source: sludge after 25d culture with pyrite and EDTA | collected 2018-12-20
AGCGAAACACCTGACCGCGGTTTCACCGTCCAACCTGCGCGCTACGCAAAGGGCAAGATGCTTGTCCGTGTCACCGACAGCCATGACGGCTTGAAGGGCCGATCGTCGTACTTGCTCGACGCGCTAAACGCTCGGTACACGCACCGGGAGCACGGCTACATCTTAAGCCCCGGCGCAGTTGAGAAGCTGATCGCCCTGTATGATGCTGGGTTTGATGCGCGGTTGCGTCTGCATTATCCGGCTGAGACTAGCCGTCTGCACAAGGGCAACGGCCCCGATCTGTCGCTGCCGGATGCGTTGAAGGCGATAGGGTTCAAGCTCTCACGGCGGAGAGCTTGAATGATGTTCTCCTCCGTCTCAGTCGTGCACTACCTTACTGCGCCGAAAGTGCGTTCGGTGCTTTCGGGCGTGTGCTTTGATGACTATGCGCTTGCTGTCGATGACTTCGATACAGCGGACAAATCCGATTCGCCGATCATCGAGATCGACCCGCAGGGGCTTGTGCCGACGCAGGATGACGTTGAAGAGGACCACGTTCTACGGCTGGCCAAGGTGCCGAGTGTGGAGCTACCGCCGATCAAAGTCGTCGCCGTGTTGGGCCAGCTCCGCATTCTCGACGGCCATCATCGCGCATGCGCCGCAGCCGTCGCCGCTCGCAGGGTGCGGGCGTGGGTGCTGAAACTCGACGCTTGACTTCCTGTATCGCTTCTGTAAACTGGCTGCACAGAGGAGAAATCATGTTCAATGAATACGAAGAGTTTCTAACGAAAAAAGCGTACAAGATCGAAAATGTCGGCTTTGACACCGACGACGTGCATCCGATGCTGTTTCCCTTTCAGCAGGCTGTAGTGAAGTGGGCAGCGAAAAAGGGCCGCGCCGCAATTTTTGCAGACTGCGGCATGGGCAAGAGTTTCATGCAGATCGAATGGGCGCGCGTGATGGCCAAGAACACAGGAAAACCTGTGCTCATTCTCGCGCCGTTGGCCGTCGGTCAACAGACCATCAACGAAGCGGCCAAACTGGGCGTGGGTGTGGTTCGCGCTGCATTGCCTACAGATGACGCGATTCAGATCGCGAACTACGAGCGCATCCACCTGTTTGAAGAGGCAATTCGCGCGGGCAAGTACGCGGCGATCGTGCTGGATGAGTCGAGCATTCTGAAGTCGCTTGACGGCAAGACCCGAACCAAGCTGATCGAGCTGTCAAAGTTCATCCCCTACCGACTGTGCTGCACAGCGACGCCCGCGCCTAATGACGTGTCGGAGCTTTGCAACCATGCAGAGTTTCTGGGCGTCATGTCGCGCCCGGAAATGCTGGCTACATTCTTCGTCCATGAATCCGATGATCTGACGTGGCGGCTAAAAGGCCATGCGCACGAGGCTTTTTGGCGTTGGATGACACGCTGGTCGGTGTTTCTGCGTCGACCTAGTGACCTCGGCTTTGACGATGCCGGCTGGATTCTGCCAGAACTCTCGGTAAGTGACTGCATCGTCAAGACGGAAACCGCGCACGATATCGGCGGCATTGTCAAACGGTCCGCGGTCCGACGTGCGACACTTGGCGAGCGGGTTCGTGCTGTCACAGATATGATTCAAGCTGACGATCGGCAGCATCTGGTGTGGTGTGGTTTGAACGATGAAGGGCGAGAACTTGCCGCGCTTCTGGGCGCTAGCTGCGTCCTTATTGAGGGGAGCGACAGCGAGGAGAAGCGCATAGAGCGCGAGGCTGCATGGCGTACGGGGCAGGTGAAGGTGCTGATCAGCAAGCCGTCGATCTTCGGCTTCGGTATGAATTGGCAGCATTGCAGCCAAGTCGTGTTTCTGGGCCTAGGTGACAGCTACGAGCAATATTATCAGGCGATTCGCCGCTGTTGGCGCTTCGGCCAGACAAGGGCAGTCGATGTGCGCATCGTTGTGTCGGATGCGGAACAGGCAATCGCTGAGAACGTGAAGCGGAAAGAAAAAGAGGCGACAGAGATGGCGGAAAACATTGTGGAAGCGTTGCGGGTTGAGCAGACATGCGAAGTGCGCAGCGATCGTGAAGACGTGTACGAGGAGCTTGACGTACAAGGGGAGGGTTGGCGGCTCATGCTTGGTGACTCCTGCACTCGCCTTAAGGAAATCCCCGACGGCAGTATCGGCTTTTCGGTGTATTCGCCACCGTTTGCGTCGCTGTATACGTACAGCGCGTCGCGTCGCGATCTCGGCAATTCAAAGGACTACGCGCAGTTCTTTGAGCACTTTGCGTTCATCGCACCGGAAATGCTCCGCGTCACGATGCCAGGACGCCGCATGGGCGTTCATTGTGCGCAGCTATCGACGACGAAAGCGACGCACGGTGTCATCGGCTGGCGCGATTTCCGCGGCGACCTGATCCGCGCATACGTCGCTGCGGGCTGGGTGTACGATGGCGAAATCTGCATCGACAAGAACCCACAAGCCCAGGCCATCCGCACGCGCAGCAAACAGCTTATGTTTGTGCAGAAAGAAAAGGACAGCTCGTGGCTGCGCCCGGCGATGGCCGACTACATTCTGCTGTTTCGGCATCCGGGGGAGAATACCGTGCCTGTGAAAACGGACGTGACCAACGAGGAGTGGATCCTGTTCGCGCATCCGATCTGGTACGGCATCAAGGAATCCGACGTGCTGAAGTACCGTGCAGCGCGCGACGAAGAGGACGAAAAACACATTTGCCCACTTCAGCTTGAGACGATTGAGCGGTGCATCCGCCTCTGGTCCAACCCCGGCGAAACCGTGCTGTCACCCTTTGCAGGCATCGGCAGCGAGGGCTATGTCAGCCGGCGCTTCGGTCGGAAGTTCATCGGCATCGAGCTGAAGCAGTCGTATTTTGACATCGCTGTCAAGCATCTGGCCCAAGCGAATGAAGAAGGGCTGCGCGATCCGACGGTGCCAAACGATCTGCCGGAAAAGAAAGCGGTGAAACCCCGCAAATCGAAAGCAACGGCGGCAGCGCCACCACCCGCAGTATCCGAGCCGTCCGTTGTCGCTGTCGCCGCTACTGCTGCTGCTGCTGCTGCTGCTGATGCTGCTGCTGCTGCTACGGAAGTTGTTACATCTTCCACCTAAGAACGCCGCAGTTTCGCGGACTTGTGAAATAGTTGTTTACTTTCTGTTTCAAGTCGCCGATACTTGAGACATGAACAACACAGCACGCCAGACCAGTCAAGCCAGTCAAGCACAATTCGCCGCCTTCATTGGTCGCCGCCAGCTCAAGGCCATCCAGCATCAAACGCAGGGGCAGAGGGCGCATGGTTCCGCGCCAAGCTGGCCGGGGCTCTGATCAGGTTTTTTGTCCCCGCCAAGTGGACACGGCGACAGTCGCCGGAATGGTTCTAGCCGCGCAAAGGAGCAAATCGAATGAGCAGACAACCGCACATCATCGTTTCCGTGAAAAAGCTGCATCCCGACGCGATTTTGCCGCAGTACCAAAGCGAGCACGCCGCCGGCATGGATTTGCACGCACACACTTTACCGAATGGTGCATCTTTGCATCATCCATTTTGGCTGGAAGCGCGAGCACAAGTCCTCCTAGGCACAGGCATCTCCCTGGCCATCCCTGCCGGGTACGAAGGGCAGATCCGCCCGCGCTCAGGGCTTGCGCTGAAACACGGTGTAACCGTGCTCAACAGCCCCGGCACGATCGACAGCGACTACCGAGGGGAGGTCAAAGTCCTGCTTATCAACCTCGGCAGCGAACCCGTCCTAATCAAGCGCGGCGACCGCATCGCCCAGATCGTCTTCGCACCTGTGGCGCATGCCGCGCTTCAGTGTGTCGAAAGTTTCGACGACACCGCCCGCGGCAGCGGCGGATTCGGGAGTACGGACAAGCCCAGTGAGGTCAAGCCATGACCCGCCAAACCGTTGAAGAGTTCATCGCTGCGGGCGGCACGGTGACACGCTGCAGAGCGTACGAGCGAATGACGCTTGACGATGTGGCGCGCATCGTGCTCTCTGCACCTGAGAAGCCCGTCAAGCGCGAACGGAATGGCCGACGACAGCGCCCGCCGCAGCCTCAACGTGAGAGGGCCAAGGTCGCTATCTGTTGGCTCTGCGACCGGCAACTTTGGGCCGGCGGAACGAGCTATACGACGATCGTTGAAGACGGACATGAACACCCGACGCACAAGTTCTGCGCGAAGCAGGCGCAGCTTCAGAAGTCGGTGGAAGTGCAAGCGCGAAAGGCTGACCATGTGCGTGATTGATTTGGAACCGTGTGATGTTTGGCGGGAGTCCAAGCACAAAGCACGCAAAACGAAGCGATGTTCGTGCTGTCGCGCTTGGATTGAGCCGGGTACAGTCTACTGGGCGCATTTCAGCGTCTATGCCGGCGAAGCATCAACAGGCTCACTTTGTGAGCCTTGCTTCGCAGATCGCGAAACCTTCACTGCGGCGCATGAGCTGACGCCCAGCCCTACCGATTTCTGGCGGATGCTGTGTGATTGCATCGTCGAAAATGATGAAGATGATCCACAGGGCTGGAAAGCGATGCAAGCGCGCATCGTCGCCCGCAATCAAGCCGCGCTACAAGACAAGCGCAGTGCCGGACCACGGGAACAGGAGATCGCCCAAGGCGAGCGTCGCGCCCGTGGTGACGCAGCCCGTTGACGGGTCCACACTGTCGAGGAGTGTGGGCGTTGCGGCAAGCTGCCCAGCGAAGCGGAAATAGATCGAAGTGCCCTTGTCGTCTACGGTGTTTACGTCGCCCACTTCGCCCGTAAGCGTTGTGCCGGCAAGTGCAGCGCGGCGACGGTAGACAAGCGGAAACTCGGGCACCACGGGTTCGCTGTAGATCGTACTCGCTGCACAACCGCCGGGCATCGTCTTGACCGGCACGCCCGAAGAGTCATAACACCACTCCATCTGTGCGGGGCATCGCCCCCAGAGCTGCGCCGCTTCGTCGTACGCAAACATCGACATCGGCCCACGGTCATCACGGGCGACATCGGCAGCAAGCGCGCACGTCGAGCCGGTGCGCGCGTAGAAGGTCATGCGCTCTTTGTCTAGCAGGTTGCCGCCGCTTCCCTGCGGATTCGGCAGCGGACGGTCGATCATCCAAAGTGCGGCGCACGCGCCGCCGCTCACCGGATACCACAGCACAAACTGCGTCTCGTTCTCCTCGGAGAACCACCCCTGCATGCGGTAGCCGGGGGCGGGGATGAATGCGCCATACGTCGGCGATGCGTCGGTTCCCCCTCCGAGGTTTGGAATATACTGCTCATCCGCTGCAGAAGGCGTCTGCGTGGGCGACGGCGTGCCGCCCGTGAAGCCGTCGCGGAAGCTGACCTTAACGCGCAAGCCCCCGACGCCGTTGTGCTGAATGCAGAGTTCCGTTGTGTAGTAGATGCCCGTGTCGAGGTAGGCGACACCGCGAGCGACGAACCATGCGCCGGAAGTCGTCAGGCTGGCAGCCGACGTGATCACATCGCCGCTCTGCGCGTAGACGGTGCCGTTGGCCGAGGTCGGAATTGACCAGTTCGTCACCCCATCGGTCCGCCGCGTCATCGCATACTTGAACAGGTACAAAGCTTCAGCGGCAGAAACGGGAGTCTGGTTTTCGAGGTACGCCATACGCTGAGATGGTGCCTCAGCGTCGGGAATTACAGCATTGCAGCGTGCGCGTCGCGGGGCTAGCTCTTGTTGGTGAAGTACGCGCAGCCCTCGACGATGAACGCAGCTAGGGTGAGCATGGGCAGCGAATTACGCTCTTTGTCGCCGCTTTCGAGGCCGAAGGCAAAAGCCCACATCTCTTGGGGCGTCTTCGCGTTGGCCAGCGTGACGACGCTCACCGTCGAGGTCTGTTGCATGCCACGGGCGAAGCCGGCGCAGTAGAAGCCATACAGGCGCATGCACATGTCTTGCTTGGCCTCTTCGCGATGCTGCGCAGCTTTCTTGATTTGCGCCTTGCGCGCCTCGGGGCAGCGCACAGTCTTCGCCACAGCAGGCTTCTTTGCGGTCTTCGATTTCTTGCTCATTCGGTATTGTCCTCTGTCTAGTGCGACGGTTTGGTAGTGTCGGGCATTGCGGTTTCGGCAATCAGCCAAGCAGCGCCGATGACTTCGCCGGGGACGAAGGATTCCGTACGCGACGACGTGTGCGCCGTGATCGTCTTGGGCGGCACGCTGCACAGGATGTCAAGTTCGGTGTGCTTGGCGCTGTCAAGGTATACGACGTTTTGGAAGATGAAGCCTTCGCCGTGCTTGCGACGCTGCGCCACTGCGACGAGATGGCCAGGAGGTGCTTGCACGATCACGCCCGTCGGAAGCGTAATCGAGTCACCCGCCTGAACGTTGCGCTGTCCTTCAGTAGCAGCATGCCGTCGCTGCGCATCTCGGGCGCATACGTCTGCGGCACACCTGGCGCTTGCGAATAGACCAGTGCCGGACGCTCGCGATTGGCGTGCAACGTCATCGCCTCCTCGATGCGCTTGATACGCTCGTACAGCCGTCGCAGGTCTTCGTCGCTGGGCTTGAGGCCAAGCGCGGCTTGCAGCTCGTCAATGCGCTGACGAAGCTCGGCGGTCTGTTGGCGCAAATCGTTGAAGTCTTCAGCGAGAAACGGCTCGCCATCTTTGGCTTCGCGTACGGGATTGGCTTGTGGGTTCTGTGGCGGTGCGGTTTTGCTCATGCCGAAAGCATGCCACAGCGGAAACGGAGATACAAGGGGAACAGTGTAGAAAGTAGCAGCCAGAAAGCAGCCCAGAAACGACAACGGCGGACTTGCGCCCGCCGTCAAGAAGCCGTTAGCGGCTGTGGACCGCTACTCGCCCAGCTTTGCCGGGCTTAGATGCCAAGCTTAGATGCCGACGCACTTGCAGATGTACTGCGGCAGCAAGTAGCCAGCGCCTTCCCAGGTGTTGACCTTGGCGCGGTACTTGTTCTCCTCGAACACGAGGGCGTCGTTCGGGTTGATCTGCCATGCGTACTGCGGACCCAGAGCGCGCGAATAACCGAGGCTGAAGCGGCGCGAGTCCATCAGGTACCACGTCGCGGCGGGACCGGCTCCGGTGCCGTTGCCCTGACGGCTGGTCAGCATGTCGGCGAACACGACCTGCTTGACGTGCTTCAGCAGCTTGACGACGTTCTCACCGACAGCAGCGGTATTCGCCGGCTGACCGGGGGCGCTGTTCGTTCCGCCGTAGACAATCATCTGCATCGCCGTGGCTATCTCGGCGTCGAATTCCAGCTCCGGCGGCACAATCAGAGTGTCGAGCTTCACGCCGCCGGGGATGCCATCACCCAGCTTGATCGTTTTGGCGTAGCCGATGCGCTTCAGGATGTTCGCAGCGGTCAGCGGCGTGCCGGTGAAGTAGTTGTCGAACGTTTCACCGACGAGGTTGCTCGCCAGATCGCACGGAATCGCCGTCGCGAAAAAGTTCTTGCCGGTGATAGCGGTGTGCCAGCAAGCCGCGGTGTTGCCGTTGTTCAGAAGCTGCGACAGCAGAATGTCGGCATTCTTCTCAGCGGCGCGGCGCAGCATACGAACGAAGCCGTTCAGCGTGCCGTAGATGTCCGCTTCAAAATTCCAGCGGGACACACCCAGCTTGTGTTCGTATGGCCCCAGGTTGATGTCCTGGGCTTCACGCAGCAGCGGGTACTCGGAAGCGCCGCCGCCGTCATAGCTCAGGGCTTCCATCGCGCCGAGCGGCATGAGCTGCGCCACGATGTCCTTCTTGGGCAGCTTGCCAGCCAGAAGCGGCGACAGTAGACCGCCCTCGGGGGTGTAGATTTCGGGCCGCTTGCGCGCGAAATCCGACGGCATCGTGCAGCGGGCGATCTTGCTGTAGTACAGCGAACTATAGAAGCTTTGCTCGTCCGAATCCTTCGGATCGTAGGCTTCCTGCAAGCCCGCCTTGATCAGCGTGTTGAACGCGATCAACTGTTCGGCGGGGGTCAAGTTGGAAATGGTCTGGAGGCTCATGGTTACTTGATCTCCACGCGAACGGGACGCCCGTACACGCTGTTGGTGGCGTTGAAGGAAATGACCGCCGGGGCGCTGCCCTGACCGATCGGAGGACCGTCGGCGCTGTTCGTCGAAACCGTGGTTGCGCTCGACAGGTAGCCGGGCGACACACCGACATCGACTTGCGTAATCGGGTGCATGCCGTCATTGGCCATGTCAACCCAGAAGCCGTACTCGACATCGACCGACAGGTCGCCGTCGCCACCGCTGGTGTTGTCCGCGCTCGACAGTGCCCGCACGGGACGCTTGCCGGTTGCGGCATTCGCCACCGCGGGAACCTTCAGGTAGCCCGCGACGAAGACGTAGATCTTGCCCTGCTCAACGTTGACGCCGGCACCGATCTTGGCGCTTTTGATAACCTGTACGCCGAGCAGGTTTCCCGCCGAAACGGGGACGAGTTCTGCCATGTGCTTAGCTCCTAGCCTCTCGGCTCGTTACTGCTTCATCGCCACAGCGACAGACTGCGGCTTGATGTTCATGTACTTGGCGGCTTCCAGAACCGCTTCTTCGACGGCGCTGCGCGTCATCACCGGGGGCTTAACCGCCGGCTCCGCTGGGGCGAGTGGACCCTGCGCGGCGGGCTGGTCATTTCCGCTCTTCAGCGGTGCAGCCACGCGCGTCTGAATCGCCGACGTTTCGCCTTCGACCTTCATCGCGTAGCGGCGAATCTGCTCAACCGACCACGGCTGACCCTTGCGCTTCACACTGCGCTTCTCACGCACGGCGGCTTCGCGGTCCATCGGGTCGATACCCAACATCTCGGCTTCCAGAGCGGGGGACAGACCCACGGCGCTGCTCACCAGATCGGCGACGAGCTTGGCGCGCTCAGCTTCAACGGTCTTGTTCTGCGTCGCGCGCTGGTCGGCCAATACCTTGCGGTACTGCGCCTGAACCGACTCGGCGGCACGGAAGCTGACGATCATGTCCTCGGGGGCGGTGAAGCCCAGCACCGTCGCGGCGCTGTGGAACGTCTGCGCGGCATGCGGCAGCGCGGCACGCTGGCAGGCTTCCCACTTCTTGGCCATCTCGGCGTCGTCGGCCACTGGGCAGGCGCGCATCATCGAGCCGATCATTTCGGCATCGGCAGCGGCGTCGTCGTGCCCTTCGGCGATCGAATCGTTGATCATGCGCGTCATGTGCATTGCGCGCTCCATGCAGCCCGCCGCGGCATCACGGTGATAGGCCCGGTGCTCCGCCTTGGTGTGCATGCCCATCGCGTGCATGTGGTCCTCAGCGGCGCGCAGCGAATCGCCGACCATGTAGCGGTGATGGCTTCGGTGTTCAGGCTTCATCTTCATCGGCTCCGTAAATTGTGAGAAAGCCGCACTTGGCACGCTTCCATTTGATACGTTTGGTACGTTTCGTACGTCTGCGCTGAGATGGTGTGCGCGGTTTTCGCTTGCTTTTTCCGCGACGGTTTGCACGGTTGTTTGTGCGGCAGTTTGCGCAGTGTTTTGCGCTGTGGCCCTCAGTGCATCTTCCATCTTCAAGCGGGCGGAATCGGAGCCCCCGGCGCTGCGGACAAGCAAAGCCTGCGGATTCGACGGCACGGGGCACGATGAACCTTCAAGCACCCAGTATTCGTCGTAGACAAGCACCTTCTGGCCATCTTCGTCTTCGACGTGAAAGGCAATCGGGTCGAAGCCCACGCTGCAACCGTCGAGAAAGCCGTCAACGTGCTTGCGGTACACTTCGCGGGCGTCTTCGCTTTCCAGGTCGAAGAGGACGTTGACGCGCAGACGTTCGGTGCTCTGGTCAACGTCTACGATCTTGCCGATCTGCTTTCCGCAACTATCGCTATCGTGCGCATCCAGCCACGGCTTTGCAGGGCGAAAGCGTGCGCCTTCGGGGCGCAGTCGCGTTTTGAACGTGTCGAGGTCGCCCGTCACAAGGTCGAAAGCCAGAACGCCATGCGGCAAGCCGTCGCTTTTGGCCGCAGAGCTGGCAAATTGTCGTCGCATGCGTCGAGATGGTGGAATTTTGAAAATTCTTGCTTGACATTCTGTATCGGCGTGATAGGCTGGGAAACATGAGCAAGTTTCAAAACGGTCGGTATCGCTTCAAGGGCACCGGCACCCTATACTACGCTCGGCTTCGCTCAGATGGAATGCCGCCGTGAGGGCGGAACCGATGCCGTGGCGCGCATCATGAGCGAACTTATGGGCATGCTGAAGCTGTTGACCGAGCTGGGCGAGCGGTATTTG
>JACDJC010004073.1_pt1 | contig 10181 bp, 10 predicted proteins | sample 7454191 | NCBI WGS metagenome assembly JACDJC01 (sample SAMN14253291, study PRJNA609438) | sludge metagenome | isolation source: sludge after 25d culture with pyrite and EDTA | collected 2018-12-20
GCCTCTACATCCCTCGGCATCGCTGCCTCGCCCTGGGCGCCATCGACGAGATCGTACAGCGGCTTCAGCTCTTGGTAGACGGTCCAGCGGACGAGGATGTCGGCGTCAGTGTAGCCTGGGCGCGAATCTTGGGTTATCGCAAGACAGTTTCCGTTTGAGAAGCGGAAAAACTCATTGCCGTCGAACTCTTCGACCATTGAGAGACTCAGTTCGCACTCATCGCGGTCCAAAAAATTCTGGCACATTCGCCGCCACAAATCCGCCCGAAAGCCTGGCGGCTGCCCCGGCTGCCCCACCCTCACCACTTCCTGATCGAGCACCTCCCAATCGACGGGCGTACCGTCGGGGCGGATGGGGCGAAAGCTACGGTTTCGCTCGGTAGGTTGCGCCGTTGGCGCTGGGTCTCTTCGACGATAGCCTGTCCCGCTTCTGGTCTGCCACAACAACCCCAGCCGTGTCGCCGCTTCGACGTGCGCAGTGCTGGGGATTCCTCGACGGTATTCGGTGGACATCGTTACACCTTCTCGTATTCAGCGAGAATCCGTTCAACGGAAAACACACCGCAGTAATTTGTGGCTGTCGGGCGTTCGCCTTTGTATAGCCAAACACCGTCGGTGCGGAGCCGCGCATAATAAATGGTGCCTGTGTTCTTGAAGCGGTAACGACCGTTTTGAAATTGGCTCATGCTTCTCAGTCTACGGACTGGAAACAGAATGTCAAGCCGCAGCACGAACTTTCTTCTAAATGTTTGGCTTTGCTGCGTTCTTAGTTGCGAGGGCTGCGGCTTTTGCGGCTTGCATGTCGGTGGTCGTGGGCCAACGCCCGCTGTAGCTGTGGTAGATGGCGGCGATCTGGCGCTCGCTTATCGGCGGTTGGCCCATCGCTGCGCGAGCTGCGTTCTTTTTGAAATGCGACAGCCACAGGCCGACGAGGTAGCCCACCCTTTGGCCATCCGTCGCGCCCTGCGCCGCTCCGACGGGGACAAGCTTCTCCCTTGTTTCCTCGGGTGCGGCTTTCGGCTCGACGAGCGCGGCGCCGCAGGTGCAAGCTTGCACGGTATTCGGCCACACGCTAAGGCACTTTAGGCAGTAGCGGCAATTGAGCAGACCGCTCTTGTCTCGCGGCTGTCGCGCTTCCCCCGCAACCTCACCCGTTTCGAGTGAGAAGCCGTAATGATCACGTAGAAAGCCGAAGCGCCGCCAGTTTTCGCTGTGGCTGATGAGCCGAAACCAGGGTTTCGGAAGCGCCGCCATCGGTCCACGACTCGTTTGTATCGTGTCGCCCGTGGGGCGGCTGCCGCGCCCTTCAAACTGCCGGTAGCCGCTGCGGCTGAGTGTCGGGCGGCAGTCCGACAACACACACAGCGGCACGTATGGCGGCGGATTGTCTGAAGATGGCCAAAGGTGAGGCAACCTGAGCACGCGCTCGTAATCGCTCGGAGGATTCCAGCCTTCCGATGCAATATCGACTTGACAAAGCACGTCGATTCCGCTAGCCGCCCCGCGCTGTCCGCCGATCGCCAGTCGTGCGAAGAGTTCATCGCGCTCCGTCGCTGACGTTTCGCCATCCATGTGCGCAGCACGAAAACCAGCGGCTGTCAAGCGTTCACAGAGCGTTTTACTGTGTGCAATCGACACCGCGCGCAAAACTGCCGGATAGCCGTCTGACCAGTTTTTCAGCTCCTCAACTACATTGCCGACGAGCTTCCGACTGCGCATTTCAAGCTCGGTGCCGATGAAGTCGCCCGCTGCGCGATGTAGCCCTTCCAGGTCGGGCGCATCGCGTCGCAGAATGACCGGCTCCATAAGCACGCCGGCATCAATCAGGTCGCCTGGCTTCGTCGGCTCAATGAGCGTATCGAAGACTTTGCCCAGCGGCTTGCCGTCGAGCCGGTACGGTGTAGCAGTGAGACCCAGCACGTACACAACGCGATACAGTGTGCGAAAGCGTTGTATAAGCTTCCCGTATGTATTCTGCTGTGCGACGTGATGGCAATTGTGGACAAGCACTCCATTGACAAAATATGTGTGAGTGTCCTCTACCTCGATATTGTAGACATAATCGTATCGAGACAAGAGGGCCAGTTGTTCAGGACTTCCTTGTTGAGGAAACGAAACACGAACCACCCTTGTGAACGAAGAAAGCCGTCTTTCTTTTGATCCTGTGCTTTTCGAGCTAAAACCTGATGGCTGTTTCCGTCCACCTCCACAGCAATTTTGCGCTCTGGATGCGCCACATCTATCTTGTAGCATGTCGGATGAATTTTTGTCTTTTTTCGCAGGCCCGTTGCCACCGCGTATTCGCAAACCCAACCAGGAAAAAGCAGCATTAATTGCTTGTATGCTTCGACTTGTGCGAGAGGAGGAGGTTTGCCGTTGCCTCCCTGCTGAGTGGGCTTGTGCTTTATTGCGAGCAGTGTTATACGCATCGCCTCTTTGCTCTCGGGTCGCTGCATTGGATTGTGTGCTCGCATTCGTGCCGCAGCGTATTTGTGATTTGTCTTCGCGACAGTTTCGCTGGACACTTTCGCTCTGTACGCTCGACTGCATGTAAGTGAGCAGTAGACTCGTACGGCATACAGTTGATGGGGAGTTGTACAATTGACAGTAGCTTGGCACCAAAAGCATAGACGGATCTTGGCCATAAATGAGGTTCCCCTCTTGTAGATTAGCAGCAGGAACATAAGCACGCCCTGTGTAAAACGGATGCTCTGGTGTGCAAACAAGAACTGTTCCGTTTTCTAGGTATATTTTAAGAAGAGCGGCGGGCTTCTTCTTAAATGTCCTAACAACCTTTTTTCTCGTCAATTCTCCTTCACCTGTAGCAGACCAGACCAGATCACCGACGGCTATATTTTCTATCGGCTGGCCATCAACCAGAGTCCCCGCAACAAAACACTCATCAATAACCAGAAACAGCTTGTCATGCAGCGGCACCCACTCACGCCGTATCAGTGTGTCACGTCCACCTATGCGCAGCGGTGAGGGGATAGGCGATGGCTTGCCCGCCCAGAACACCCCAGGCGACAGATCGGCAAATTCCGCGCTAAACTGCTCCGTAAGCTCTTTCCTGTGATCAACTACGGCGATATCCCACCCAGAGAGAGCAAGTAATCGTTGTGTAACTAGACGGCTGCATTTCGTTTTTCCGGCCCCGACCGGAAGCGCAAGCAGTACACTTTTGTGCCCCGCTCGCCACGCGCCGGGAAGCAGCTCATCGACAAACCGTGCTTGATAGGCGCGACTCACCTACGTATGTCCAAGAGCTTGTAGATGCGACCTGTGCTACTTTCTTCGGCCAGAAACACAACAAGCACGCCTGCATCCGAGCGATTGCCGTAGTCAATGCCAGCATACAGGTTCCTGTTACGCGACAAAGTACAAGATACGACAGTAGGATTTAGCCTTGCGCGTTGTGCCACAGGCAAACGCAGCTTCTGCGTCTCGCTTTCTATTGCACGCCAAAACACGTCTGGGGCCAAAGGTGTGGCGGATGCAACAAGGGTTTCGTATTCTTTCATGTTTCGCTTGCCAACCGTCGCAGCTCCAAAAGCAGAACGTGCAGCTCGTAGGCGAACTGCTGCGCCTGTAGACGCACACCCTGTACGAGGTACCCCACGATGTTGGACCACACGATCGCGTGTTCAAGCGTAACGGGCTGCGGATTCACAGGTCGAAAGCCCGTTTCGCCGAAGCCGATATCGATGCCATACAACAAAGACTCAGGATGCTCGACCTTCATCACCGCGAGAGTGACGCCCTCGTGCAGTCGTTGTGCTGGGCTGTCCTTGTCGCCGATGCGGGCGAAGAGCTGGTGAACGGACAGCGGGGAGGGGCCGTTGCACGGCTCAGACAGAAGCGCCATGCCCTCGCAATACCGACACACCGCTTCGTCGGTGGACGCCAGCCGCGCACGGCTGTAGACCTCGTGCATGTACAGCGCACGCTGTGGCGGCGCTTCGGGTTCAAACGGTACGCTGCTCATTTGTCAAGTCCTCTCATTTGCACACCTCGATTCTTGGGTCGCAGGCGATCGTCGCATAGGTGGCGGTGCAGCGCCAGATCGTTGCATAGGTCGCAGCCAGAAGAAAGCCGACGGCGACGAGGGTATAGAAATCGCCGCTGGGCCGAAGTGGCGGCTTCGGGCATGCCGGGCGACGAGCTTTCATGCCAAACAGGTTGTGTATGTCGGCGCGACGAATCGCAGCTTCGATTCGACACCGGGGGGACGCGCACGAAGTGTGCAACGGAACAGCTTGTGTCGGGGTAGCGTGCATCGGTGGAACCTCCTCAGTGATTTCACTTTGCACGCTTGCAAACGGAAAGTCAAGCGTGTATTATGTGCCTCATGAGTGCCGCAGGCCGAAACCTTCCTGAGAACGAACGCCGTGCCGACGACTTCTACGCTACGCCGCCGTGGTGTGTCGAATCGCTGTTAGTTGGCTGCCCTCTCCCCGGTGGGCGCTGGCTTGAACCTACCGCAGGCGACGGCGCAATCGTTGGCGAAGTGTTGCGCCGTCGCAGCGATGTCGAGTGGCATCTTGTCGAGAGCCGAACGGAAGAGCTGCACTGCGGCGGCGGGCTTCTGTCACGTATGCTACGTGACGACTTCCCGATCGAACATGTTGCGTCGCTTGAAATCCGCGACTTCCTGACTACGCCCCCGCCCGCGCAACCGTACGATGTTGCACTTGGGAACCCGCCGTTTAGCCTTGCGCTTGAAGTCATCCAGCACGCGCTGTCGATGTCGCGCATTGTTTGCATGCTTCTGCGAATCAACTTCCTCGCCTCACAGAAGCGCGCCACATGGATGCGCGAGAACACGCCGTCGATCTACGTGCTGCCACGTCGGCCAAGCTTCACCGGCGGAAAGACCGATGCCACTGAGTATGCGTGGTTTCTGTGGGACCGAAAGCCCGCACGGGTCGTGATTCTGTAGGCTACTTCAATTCGCAGCGGTCGCCAGTGCAGACAAGTTCCTGTGCTGATGTCGTCGTGTCCGTCTGTTCGTACAAGGCGATGCGCGACCAGTCGATCGCGGGAAAAGCCGCAAGCCGTCGCTCATACTGTGCTTCGTCTACCTCAACGTAGGGCATCTGCTCATAAGCTGCATCGAAAGCAGGCAGGAAGCTGATCCCGCCGATTTCTTCCCGGTGCGCTTTTACCCAAGCGATCAGCTCCGCTTCCTCTTCTGGCCGATAGGTGATAGTGCAGCTTGGGTTGTGATCAGTCCAGTGACGCTTATTCAGAAGCCAATGCGCGAGCTGCGCTCGCGCTGGTAGATCCGCTTTAAGCACGGCACCCTCGGGTGCCCGGCAAGGGAAAGCACACACCCATGTTGAAGCGGTACCTGCATCTTGCCCATTCTCTGGAGAGAGGGGCGCACCTGCATCGCGCAGCACCTTATAGACCGGCGAATGCGCGCTGACGCGGGCATTGCGAATGTAGAAGCGCGAATGTCTGCCGTGAACACCGCTGCCGCAGTTCAAAAGCGCGGCACTGTTGCCGGCAGGCTTGACCGTCGTAATCGCGGCTGCGGGAACGATCCCCAGCACCTTGGCCATCTCATCGTTTACCTCCCGTGAAAGCTCGCGCAGCTCGGCAAAAACGCGGTCAGCGCGGCGTCCAGTTAGAAGGGGGCAATCCATCTGCCCGGTGATATCCACGCCCAAAAGCCGCTCGCGTTCTGCGTTCTGTTGCCACTGAGGGCGCAAACCGGGAAATTTCGTTGCCGTGGCTTGAATCGTGCCGAAAATCGTAGCGGCGCGCACTTTACGCCGCAGTGTCGTGATCGTGTCGTCCACTCGCGCAACCGGAATGCTGAGATTGCACAGGCCAAAGGGACGCAGCACGATCTCACCGCAGTTACTGACCAGCAGGCCGCCCGTCCAGTACGTGTGTTCGTCGGCGTCGACAGTGATGTCATAGACGGGGTGGTCGCCGAGAGACGCTATGTCTTGGATTTCCCAGGTAGCTTTTGCAGGCTTAAATGCGTTGCCTGTTCTACATGCCTGATTCAATCGCGCGGTCTTGTCCACCTGGACAAAACCGATTAACCGTTGAAAATCTTTGCGGTTTTTGGTGATATTCAGGTCATAGCTTTCTTTGCACAGGTACACACCATTGTCAAACTGAACCGTTTTGGCTTTATTTACGGTGGTATACGATACGATACCGATTGACGACAGCATGAATTGCACGTCTCGAATCAGCCCGTGCGACGCAGCTTTGAGCGTAATTCGATTACCACAGATTGAACCGTTGGCAGAATAGAGACCACGCAAGAACGCGCACATCTTTGGCGCAGCGGCGCGCAGATACCGTTGGGGCACTCGACGTAGGTATGTAAGTGGCAAATCCTCTGCCGTCACTGTGGTGACGATCTCATGACAATACAAACCGATACCTGGTCGGGCGCGCCGAATGAGTGGGCCGAGATTTGTAAAAATGTCGTGGTCTTTTGCGCCGATATCAAGAAGCACCAAATTACCTGATGCTTTATGCACCGTCCCGTCTCCTACTACCCAACCGTCCATGATTGCTTGATCGTCACCAGCCCGCGCTACTGGTCTAGTGCCAACAGCATGATCAATCGTTTTGGCCTGTTGCACTTCGACACGCCTACCATTTGAAATGATTTGATGATTTTCCGTGCCGACAAACATACCCGCTGAAGTGGTGTAAGCATGCACGGGCTTGACTCCCGTGTAGACCTTTCTTACCACCCGAGTCCACCGCTTGCCCGACCAAATTGTCGAGCCCACGTCTATGTCAGCGAAAGTGCGAATGCCGTCTGGAGTTAGCACCGTCGCAAAAGCGGGTTGGCACGGGTTCGTTCCTGCGACCTCTTCGACGGTCGTGCCTAAATCGCTCTGCCACATCTCACGGCGACGCACTGGCATCGTCCGCGCAGCCGCAGCCCCGCTAAAGATGCCGGGCTCCCCGTTTTGGCCTGCAAACATCGTCCGCATCTGCGTCTCAATCTCTTCGTCGGTGGGATCGCGTCGCCACACTTCGCTGTTGTTTGCATTCCACCGAATCGCCGGGTATTCTCCCGTCTTCGCCGCGCGCATCAACGCATCACCCTGAGAGTAGAGCGAAATCATTGCCGTACGCCGCATGCCGCCCGAAACAGCCGCATCGCCCACAGCACAAGCTAGGTCATGCACGTCGATGCTACGCAAGTACTGCCCTTGTCGTGCGAGGAGAACCCGCTTGAATGTGTCAAGCATCCGAAGCAGCGGTGCAGGCCCGGACGCGCGCCCACCCTTTGTGAAGAGCACAGCACCCGCGGGACGGACGTGCGACGTGTCAAACGTCACTTCGTACCCGTCAAGCCACCACGCGCGAATGCCTACGCGCAGTGCCCCTGCCCAACCCTCTGTACTATCTTCCACGATGTGGACGCATGGATGCTCTTGGGCTTGCACCGCGACAGGGGGTAGCTTGTCTATGTTGAGGCGCTCGACGGAGAAGCCCACGCCGCAGCCCGACATTGAAATGATCAGCATCTCAGGGAATGCTTCAACATCATCAACGGGTAGATACGCACAGTTGTAGATTGACAGATTTTGCCGACGTGCCGCAGGCCCAGCCATCGCCAGAAGACGCATTGACGGAAGCGCCTGCATAGTCAAAATCATCTCGCGCCCTTCGCTGCAAAGCCAGCCAGTCATCGGCGGCGCGAGTTCACACAGGTATTCGACAGCACGGTCTACCGTCTCAGGCCAAGTCTCGCGCCGGCCTTTTTCGTAGTCGAAGCGGCTTGTCTTATCGAAGAACTGAAACTGTTGTAGCGGTGAAGGGAAATATTTGGCAGCCTCAGCAAACACCGAGGCCAACGAGGGTGCATGCGACATCTGAAGAACTCCATTGATGGGGACACGCAGCCTAGCCGACTACGCGCAAGAAAGCAAGGTCAAAGCGCAGACGATGAGCGCAGCTTCGCTCATTCCTGCCCCGTGTAGCCGGCGGCTGAGGCGAGACGACGCCACTCCCAGATGAAGTCGACAGGCTCGATAAAGCGCACCCCGATGTGCTCCGTCAACGGCTCCTCGCCGCACGTCCACTCCGCTGGCGAGGGCTCCATCAGGTCGCGCTTTTCAGTCGCCAGCAAAATCAGGTCTGCGCGCTTGACGATCGCCGGAATCTCGACGGGCAGACCGTAACGCTTCATATACGCTTCGTGCGCCTTGCGCTTCAGGTCGCGCAGATCGGGCAACAACTTGAGAAGCGGCGACGGTGGATCGAAGCCTAGCAGGGCTTCGTCGCCCTCATGGTTAAGCGCGTAGAACTGTTCAAGCGGCGTACCCCCGAGTATCGCGACACACTCAGCGACGCGAATGCTGTGCTCTGCGACGGAGTAGAAAACGCGCGTGCGGCCACCAAAGCGACAGATGCGGCTGAGAACTGTCGCAGTCTCGCGCAGGCTGATAGCGTCGCTGTTGAACTCGGGAACGCGAAGCTGCTTGCCCTCAAAGGTTTGCAGCCAGATGGGGGTGGGCTCGCACACGATACAGGGTTTCTGGTCGGTGTGGACGTGGGGAAGGTTGAGTTGATCCATGTCTCGCCTCACGCAATCACAGCGCCAGCGGCGCGCAGGATGTGAACGCACGATTCGCGCTGTTCGGCAGCCTTCACTTTGAAGGTGAAAGACACGCCACCGACGAGACCGTCAACGATGTCTTTGCACTCTTTCAGGCCGCTGTCGAAGCCGCCAGTTTGGGCAATCTCGCGCAAGACTTTGATCAGTCCGATCTTGTTTTGCGGATTGCAGGGCAGCAACTTGATCGGCGGTACAGCCGGCGCAGCGACGGTGAGACGCTTTAGCTCCGCCTGAAACTCGGCGCGGGTCAACAGGTTGAAGGGCTGTGCGTTGACCTGATCACGTCGCGCGATGTTGATCGCCGTCAACGTAGACAACGACGCTTTGTCAAGGGATGCAGGCAAATCGTTCAAGATCGCGCGCAAATAAAGCTTGTACAGCTTGCTCATGTGGAAACCTCCGAAGCTGAGACTACGCGAAAGCTAGGCGCGGTGTACAGTGCGGTGCACAACACGGTGTACCGCGACAGCGGCTTGTCGCAGGTCGAAGCAGGCGGCGCAGATGACGAAGAGGGCAAGCCCGACAGCGGCAAGCGAGACCTTTTCGCCGCGTGCTGCACCCGCCCCCAGGGCGCACAGAAGACTCGTCGCGCGGTAAGCGGGGAATACGACACCCTGTCGTGTGCGGTGCAAAATGATGCGCGTTCCCAGCAAGCCCGCGCACAGGGAGGCGAGCCCCAGCACCCACAGTCGCCAATCAGTCATCGGCGCGGACGGCTGAAAGTGCGAGAAGCCCGAAGAGAGGGCCAAGGTAAGGAGGACGACGAGAACCTGTTTCGCCGCGATGAAGCCTGTCTTTTCACTGTGCGCCCCACCCTTGGCCATCTTGACCGCGTGCAGATTTAAGGCGTGCCCCGCGGTGTACAGCGCCGCGAGGCAGAGCGGCAGCAGCATCACGCGCAGGGGCTTTCCAAGGCTCGCTAGCACGACTGCGAGAATCGTCAGGCTCGCCAGCCCCCAGCGTTGCCAAAGCGGTCTAGTGTCGGTTTTATCGGGCAACAAAAGGCAGCCGGCTTTACCAGCGATGACCGTGAGCAGACTCGACGGCATGAGTAGCGCCAGCGTCTCGGACGTGAGAATCGTCACGCTCGCAACCGCTGACAGGCTCTCTTTCTTCGTTGGCGGCCAAAGCCGTTGCGGACGAAACACCGCGCAGCCGATGGCAAACCAGACGCCACAGGCGACGGCGTAGACCTGATACGCGCCAAGAGGGTGCGCGCTTCGGCCCAGATGACCGCACAGCGCCGAGTAGCAAAAGGAGGCAAAAGCGTAGCACACCAGAAGCACAGCAAGGTGGGGCTCTCGCATCGCAGACACCCTAGCACGCCGCACAGCAAAAAGCTACTTGACAGAGTGTATCGTTTCGCTTAGGCTGAAGACGTGAAACAAGAACAACAGCAGCAGCAGCCCGATCTACAGCCAGGTCGGTATTACGTCACGGCCATCGATGGCCAACGCAAATACTTCCTCGCCGGACCCTGGCCAGAGCACGCGCAAGCACTCGCACAGGTTGACGCGGTGCGACGATTCGCCGAGTCTACCGATCCACGAGCGGTCTGGATGTCGTACGGCACAGCC
>JACDJC010004074.1_pt1 | contig 10181 bp, 6 predicted proteins | sample 7454191 | NCBI WGS metagenome assembly JACDJC01 (sample SAMN14253291, study PRJNA609438) | sludge metagenome | isolation source: sludge after 25d culture with pyrite and EDTA | collected 2018-12-20
CCGGCCCGAGCGTCGGCGACGACGATGCGTCGCTGGCGAAGGCCGCTGGCGACATCGGCACCACGATCTTCCATCCCATCGGCACGGCGAAGATGGGCACGGCGAGCGATCCCGCCGCCGTGGTGGACGAGCGGCTGCGCGTCTACGGCATTAGCGGCCTGCGCGTGAGCGACGCCTCCGTGATGCCGACCATCACCTCCGGCAACACCAACACGCCGACCGCGATGATCGCCGAGAAGGGTTCGGCGATGATGATCGAGGACGCGCGGTAGGACGTCGCGATATCGTGTGCCACTCGTCATGGCCGGGACGAGCCCGGCCATGACGAATGAGGCGGTATCGGCGCCAAACTCTCCCGTCATTGCGAGGCGCGCCAGCGCCGAAGCAATCCAGTCTGAGCTTGCCTAGCATCCGGCCTGGATTGCTTCGCGGAGCCTGTCATCGGGCGGCGCATTCGCGCCGACCCGTTGGCTCGCAATGACGAAGGAAAACCTCCCTATGGCCGCATCGCCATCCGCACGACGCCGGGCGTGCGCAGCGGCTCGGCGAGACGCGCGAACTCGCACAGCAGCGAACGGGTCTTGCGCGGATCGATGATCTCCTCGACCCAGAACTTCTCCGCGGAGCGGAACGGCGAGCGCAGCTTGTTGAGCCGTTCCTCGATCTCGGCGAGCTTGGCCTTCGGATCGTCGGCGGCGTCGATCTCGGCGCGGTAGGCGGCCTCGATGCCGCCTTCCAGCGGCAGCGATCCCCAATAGGCCGACGGCCAGGCGTAACGCAGCGAGAAGCGGCCCGCGGGCTGATGCACCACGCCGGCGACGCCGAACGAGTTGCGCACGATGATGGTGCACCACGGCACCGTGGACTGGTTCACGGCGGCCATGGCGCGCACGCCGTGGCGGATCGTCGCCGTCCTCTCCGCGTCCAGCCCGACCGCGAAGCCGGGGCAATCCATCAGGTAGACGACCGGCAGGTGGAACGTCTCGGCGAGATCGACCGCGCGCACCACCTTCTGGCAGGTGTCGGCCGCCCACGATCCGCCATAGATGAACGGATCGCTCGCCAGCACCAGCACGGCGCGGCCCTGCAGGCGCGCCAGCCCGGTGATGATCGCGCGGCCGAAATTCTGGCCCATCTCGAAGAACGAGCCGCGGTCCACCACCGACTCGATGATGGGCCGCATCTTGTAGACCCGCTTGCGGTCGCGCGGCACCGCGCCGAGCAGCGCCTCGTCGGCGCGCTCCGGATCGTCGTGGCACGGCACGGTCGGCGGCAGATCGAACACCGAGGGCGGCAGGTAGGACAAAAAGCGCCGCGCGCAGGCGAACGCCTCGTCCTCGGTGTCGACGGCGTGATCGACGCCGCCGGCCTTGGTCTGGATCTGCCAGCCGCCGAGCTCCTGCTTGTCGAGCGCCGGGCCCAGCCGCGCCACCACCGGCGGACCGGCGACGAACATCGCCGAGGTCTTGGTCATCACCGAATAATGGCTCGCGGCCAGCCGCGCCGCGCCGAGCCCGGCCACCGAGCCGAGGCCGAGGCCGACCACCGGCACGCGCGCCATGTTCGCCGTCGTGAACCAGTACCATTCGGTGCCGCCGATGCCGCCCGGCAGGTTCGCCGCGCCCTTGGTCTCGATGGTCTTCACCGAGCCGCCGCCGCCGGAGCCCTCGATGACGCGCACGATCGGCAGGCGCAGATCATGCGCCATCTGCTCGGCCATGGTCGGCTTCGCGGCGATGGAAGCGTCGGCCGAGCCGCCGCGCACCGTGAAGTCGTCGCCCACCACCACGACCGGCCGGCCGTCGACGCGGCCGCGGCCGAACACGCAGTTCGCCGGCGTCACGCCCGTCAGCTCGCCTTCGGCGTCGTACTCGCCGATGCCCGCGATCGCGCCCATCTCGTGGAAGCTCGCGGGATCGACCAGGCGGTCGATGCGCTCGCGGACCGTGAGCCGGCCCTGATCGTGCTGGCGCTTGACCTTGTCGGCGCCGCCCATCTCCCTGGCGAACGCCTCGCGCCGCGCGAGCTCCTCGAGTTCAGGCTTCCAGCTCATCCATCTGCTCCTGGGTGCGCGCCGTTCGCGCGCCTCGGCTATTCCGGGCCGCGGAATGAAGGGTTTCGGTTGCCGGCGACGCTAGCGCGCGCCACCTTCCCTCACAACAAGAAGCAGCGCGATCAAACATCGGATGTTGCGCGGACCTACGCCTGCGTGTCATGATCAAGAAAAAGATAACACATTCCGCATAGCGGAAGGCCAACCTGGGGAGGGACAATCGGAATGACCCGTCACATCACCACGATTGCAGCGATGGTTGTCGCCACTGCGGCGACGATGGCGCCGGCGCAGGCGCAGGACATCAAGCCGCCGACGTCGATGGTTTTCACCGCCTACGACACCGGCACCTCCGGCTTCAACATCGCGGTCGGCGTCGGCAAGATGATGAAGGACAAATTCGGCTCCGACGTGCGCGTGCTGCCCGCCGGCAACGACGTGGCGCGGCTCGCGCCGCTGCGCGCCGGCCGCGCGGTGCTGGCGTGGATGGGCACCGGCAGCTACTTCGCGCAGGAAGGCGTGTTCGAGTTCGGCGTCAAGGAGTGGGGCCCGCAGGCGCTGCAGATGACGCTGTCGACGGTGGACTGCAACGGTCTCTCGGTCGGCGTCGCCAGGGATTCCGGCGTCAAGGAGTGGAAGGACTTCCGCGGCAAGCGGCTCGGCTTCGTGGTCGGCTCGCCGGCGCTGAACCAGAACGCGCTCGCCATCATCGCCTATGCCGGGCTGACCAAGAACGACGTCAAGATCGTCGAGTTCGCGAGCTACGGCGCGATGTGGAAGGGCCTGCTCAACAACGACGCCGACGGCGCGTTCGGCTCGACGGTGACCGGCCCCGCCAAGGAACTCGAGAGCTCGCCCCGCGGCATCGTTTGGCCGGAGCTCGATCCGAACGACAAGGCGGCGTGGGAGCGCGTGCGCAAGGTCGGCGCGTTCTTCAATCCGCACAACGTCACCTGCGGTGCCGGCATCGAGGCCTCGAAGCCGCTGAAGCTGGCGACCTACCCCTACCCGATCGCCACCACCTACGCCACGCAGCCGGCCGATCAGGTCTACGCCATCACCAAGGCGATGATCGCGGGCTACGATTCCTACAAGGACGCAGCCCCCGGCTCCTCGGGCCTCGACGTCAAGCGCCAGAGCAAGCAGTGGGTGATCCCGTTCCATCCCGGCGCGGTGAAGGCGCTGAAGGAAGCCGGCAACTGGACCGACGCGGATGAAGCGTTCAACAACAACCTGATCAAGCGTCAGGAAGTGCTGGCCGCCGCGTGGAAGGCCTACAACGGCGGGAGCGCGGCGGCGGAGCCGGCGAAGTTCCTGGCCGGCTGGATGGCGGCGCGCAAGGACGCGCTGGCGAAGGCCAACATGCCGAACGGCTTCGAGGACTGATCTCCCCGATCGCCGCCGCCGGACGCCGCCCCTTGCCCGGGAGCCACCATGCCATCCTTGCCCGATAACAGCGAGGCAGCCGCGGCTGCCGGTGCCGCCGCAGCCCCCGCCAGGGTGGTGTTCGACGATCCTCATGCCGGCGCCGGCAATATGCAGGAGGCGGAAGTCACGCGCGTGCGGACGCTGCACGGCGCGTGGCGCGTGGCGCTGGTGGCGGCGACGGCGGCGACCATCCTGCTGTGCATCAACCAGCAGTTCACGCTGCGCTTCTTCGTCGATTACACCCAGCTCAACACCGAATACTTCTACCTGCTGATCGCGCTGATGCTGCCGTTCACGTTCCTGATCTTCCCGGGATCGGAGACCGCGCCGCTCGACCGCATCCCCTGGTACGACGTCGTTCTGTTCGTCGCGACCTTCGCAGCCTCGATCTGGCTGATGGCCCACATCCGCGAGGCCGCGCAGTTCGGCTGGGAATATGCCGGGGCGCCGAACTCGGTGATCGCCGGCGGTCTCGTGATGTGGGCGGTGCTGATGGAGGCGCTGCGGCGCACCGGCGGCTGGAGCCTGCTGCTCAGCGTGTTTCCGTTCACCGTCTATCCGCTGTTCGCGGAAGCGGACTGGCTCGGGCCGTTCCGCGGCAGCCAGTCGACCCTCGACCAGGCCACCGCCTATCATGTGCTGTCGGGCGAGAGCCTGCTCGGCATTCCGATTCAGGCCTTCGCCGACACCGTGATCGGCTTCCTGGTGTTCGGCACCGCGCTGATGATGACCGGCGCCGGCAAGTTCTTCATCAACATCGCGTTCGCGCTGTGCGGCACGTTCCGCGGCGGCGCCGCCAAGGTCTGCATCTTCGCGAGCGGCCTGCTCGGCATGATGTCGGGCTCGATCATCTCCAACGTGCTGACCGCCGGCACCATGACCATTCCGGTCATGAAGAAAAGCGGCTTCCGCGCCTCCTACGCCGCGGCGATCGAAGCCTGCGCCTCGACCGGCGCGGTGCTGGCACCGCCGGTGATGGGCGCGACCGCCTTCGTGATCGCCCAGTTCCTCAACGTCGGCTACGCCGAGGTCGCCGTCGCCGCGATCATTCCGGCGGCGCTCTACTATTTCGGCCTGTTCATGCAGGTGGACGCCTATGCCGCCCGCCACGGCCTCGAGGGCATTCCGCGCTCCGAGCTGCCGCGCATCTGGGACACCATCAAGGAGGGCTGGTACTACGTCTTCGTCATCGCGCTGCTGATCGTCATGCTGCTGCACTTCAAGCGCGAAAGCCACGCGCCGTTCTACGCGACCGCGCTGCTTCTGGTGCTGAACCAGCTCTTCTCCAGGGATACGCGCTGGACGATGACGACGCTCACCAAGTTCCTGGAGGTCAACGGCCGCACCTTCGTCGAGCTGATCGGCATCCTCGCCGGCTGCGGCCTGCTGATCGGCGCGTTCTCGATGACCGGCGTGGTCTCCAGCCTCGCCAACGACCTGCTGCGCATCGCCGGCGACAACGCCTTCCTGCTGCTCGCCATGTGCGCCTTCACGAGCCTGGTGCTCGGCCTCGGCCTCACCACCACGGCCTGCTACATCTTCCTCGCCATCCTGGTGGCGCCGGCGCTGGAAAAGGTCGGCCTCAACCGCATGGCCGTGCACATGTTCATCTTCTACTGGGGCATGCTGTCGTCGATCACGCCGCCGGTGGCGATCGCCTCCTTCGCCGCCGCCGGCATCGCGGGCTCTCCCGCGATGAAGACCGGCTGGGAATCGATGTGGGTCGGCAGCATCATCTACTTCATCCCATTCTTCTTCGTCCTCAACCCGGCGCTGGTGCTGCAGGGCAGCGCGCCGTATCTCGAGGCGGTCGGCCTCATGGCGATGATCGCGATCGGCACGCTGTTCATCTGCGGCGGCATCCAGGGCTATCAGGCCTTCGTCGGCGACCTTCGGCAGACCGGCGCGCTGGAATGGCCGCTGCGCATGCTGCTGATCGTCGGCGGCTTCATCATCGCCACGCCCGGCGGCGGCATCGTGCCGCTCTCGCAGACGCAGGTGATGATGCTCGGCGCCGCGATTCTCGCACCCAGCGTTCTCATCGCCACCGTGCTGATCCGGCGGAACCCGCCGGAGCCGGCGCGATGGCGCAGCCGCACCTGAGCGGAACCTGCGCCGACGCGGTTCCGCTGCGCCGTGCCGCAAGGCCACACCCGGCAAAATAGCGGCGCGGCATCGCGCCGCGCGCGCCTTCGCGTCTGGCATTCCGGCGCGATGAATCTATAGTCCGGGCCAATCGAACGCCTGACTGGAAAAGGATGCCAATGCTCAAGACGATGCTTGCCGCAACCCTTCTTGCCGCCACCGCCGCCACGGGCGCGCTCGCCCAGAACCCTCAGCGCGGCGGCACCGTGGACGAACAGAAGGCCTGCGCGTCCGACGTGTCGCGCTATTGCCGCGCGGTGATGAACGAGAGCGATCTGACGATTCTCGGCTGCCTGCAGGCCCACCGGGCCAAGATCAGCAAGAAGTGCGACAAGGTGCTGCTCAGCCACGGGCAGTAGGCTTCACGTCCTCCTCGCGACACGACGACGCCGCGCACCCGACCAGGATGCGCGGCGTTGTTGTTTGATTGCGACGCGATCGGGCCGGCGTCACCCGCCTCAGGCGGACTTGCGGACGGCGTTGTCCATCAGCGTCTTGCCGAGCGACCACGCCGCGCCGGGCACGCGGTGGCTGCCCTCGATCACCGTGTCGAACGCGCCGGTGATCCAGTTGCAGTCCTCCTCGCTAATCGTCAGCGCCGGCAGCAGCTTGATGGTGTGGCTGGCGTGGCCGGCGACCTGGCTGAGGATTTTGTGATCCTTGAACAGCGGGATGGTGATGAGCTGGCAGAACAGCCCCTTGCTCGCGGTCTCCAGCACGCTCCAGGACGCCTTCAGCGCGAGCGACTTCGGCGGCCCGAACTCGATGCCGATCATCAGGCCCTTGCCGCGCACGTCCTTCAGGAGCTCGTAGCGCGGGATCATCGCCGACAGCGCCGCCATGATCTGCGCGCCGCGCGCCGCCGCGTTCTCGACCAGCTTCTCGGACTTCAGCACCTCGAGGGTGGCGATGCCCGCCGCCATGGCGAGGTCGTTCTTGGCGAAGGTCGAGCCGTGCACCACCGCGCGGTCCATACGGTTGAAGATCTTGTCGAAGATCGCCTTGCGCGTCAGCACGGCGCCGACCGGAACGTGGCCGCCGGACAGCGATTTCGACAGCAGCACCATGTCGGGCTCGACGTTCCAGTGCTCCACCGCGAGGAAGCGGCCGGTACGGCCCATGCCGGTCTGGATCTCGTCGGCGACGAAGAGGGTGCCGTAGCGCTTGCACAGCGCCGCGGCACCGGCGAGGTAGCCGTCGGCGGGCATGTTGACGCCCTTGCCCTGGATCGGCTCGACGATGAAGGCCGCGACCTGGCGCGACATCAGCGCCTTCTCCAGCGCGGCGAGATCGTTGAACGGGACCGACGTGCAGTCCGGCAGCAGCGATCCGAAGCCCTCGCGGAAATTGCGGTCGCCGGTCAGCGACAGCGAACCGTAGGTCAGGCCGTGATAGGCATGGTCGCAATAGACGATTCCGGGCCGGCCGGTGGCGCCGCGGGCGAATTTGATCGCGGCTTCGACACATTCCGTCCCTGAATTCGCAAAAAACACCTTGTCGAGATAGGGCACCTGGGCGATCAGGCGTTCGGCCAGGATGCCGGCGAGCGTCGACAGGTCGAGCTGGACGAGGTTGGGCAATTCGGCGTCGAGCACGCTCTTCAGCGCGGCGGTGATCGCGGGATGGTTGCGGCCGAGGGCGAAGACGCCGAAGCCGCTCAACAGGTCGAGGTAGCGCTCGCCGTCGCGGTCGAAGAGGTAGGGCCCCTGCCCGCGCTGGAAGCCGACGTCGTAGCCGATGGTCTTGAGGACGCGGACCATCTGCTCATTGAGATAGCGGGTGTGCAGAGCGTTGCGCTGAAACTGACGGTCCGCGAACATCTCCGAAATGTCTAGATTTGTCTGCATGATGTCATACATACTTCGCTTGCCGGGCACCTCGTCAACCTAAATTCATCAATGCGTCGATTTGTCTGTTTGTGGAACAATGAGCGGCATCCGGGTTTCAATGATTGAAGTGACGAGAGGCTCCATGCGCAAACCAGTGATTAGTGGAATATTCTTCCTCGCCGCCCTGGGCATCGCGCACGCTGCCGAGCCGCTGGGCGAATGGCGCGACGAGGACGGCAAGGCGACGATTCGAATCGTCGACTGCAACACGCGACTTTGGGGCGTGGTCGCCTCCGAATCGATTCCCGGCGGCGTCGACAGCAAGAACCCCGACAAGGCGAAGCGCACGCGTCCGATGCTCGGCATGCCGGTCCTTCTTAACATGAAGAAGGTCGAGGACGAGAAGGACAAGTGGGAAGGCCAAGTCTACAACGCCGAGAACGGCAAGACCTACGAGGCCTCGATCCAGCTCAAGGCGCCGAACGCGCTGCGGGTGGAAGGCTGCCTGGTGTGGCCGCTGTGCGGCGGCCAGACCTGGGCCCGGGTCGAGAGCACCACGACGCCCAACGGCGCGAAGGCGGGCGCCACGGGCTCGACAGGAGCGAAGACGGCGTCCCCGGCGCCAAGGTCCGCACCGCCGTTCCCGGCGCCGATCGGCTCGGCGCCGAAAGCCGCCAAGGGAGGCACCACGGCGAAGGCGCCGGCGACGGCCACCCCCGCCGCCGACCCCGTCACCGCGGAGATCTGCTCACTTCCCGAGATCGCGGGGGCGGCCCATTAGCGCGGGCTGAAACAGCACCGCCGCCGCGAGCGTCGTCACCAGCGACAGCGCCAGCAGCTTGCCCATGCTCGACGTGCCGGGATGGCTCGACAGCCACAGGCTGCCGAACGCCGTCGCGGTGGTCAGCGCGCTGAAGAAGATCGCCCGCGTCAGGCTGGACTGCAGCAGGTCGGTCTGGCCGGCGCGCCATGCGGTCACGTAGTAGATCTTGAACGCCACGCCGATGCCGAGCAGCAGCGGCAGCGCGATGATGTTGGCGAAGTTCATCGGCAGGCCGATGATGACGCAGATCTCCAGCGTCAGAACGCCGGCGAGCACCAGCGGCACCAGCGTCAGCAGCACGTCGCCGATCCGGCGCAGCACGATCCACAGCAGAATCGCGATCGACAGCAGCGCCCAGCCGCCGGCCTGGATGAAGGCCGCGACGATGGTGTCGCCCGACTTCAGGATCGAGATCGGGCCGCCGATGGCGTCGGGCTGCACCTTGAGCACCGCGTCGGCGAACTTGCGTAGCGTGTCGTTGTCGTTGGGATCGCCCTTGGGCTGGGCCTCGACCCGGACGCGGCCGTCCGTGGTGGTCCAGTCGCTGAGCAGGTCCGCCGGCAGCGTCTTGACGCTGACCGGCTGCGCCTTGAGCATGTCGCGCACCTGGTCGAGCGCGACGTTGAGCGGGGCGATGAACACCGCCTCGGCCTTGTCGCGGGTCGGCTTGTCGGCCTGCGCGAGGCGGCTCAGGGCCTCCGCCAGCCGCCGCGCCGCCGTGGCGCCCGGCCCCTTGTCCTCGCCCGCAGCCTTGCGCAGGCTCTCGACCGAGCCCTTCAGCGCGGCGACGTTCTCCTCGTCGGACGGCGGCGTGCCGCGCGTCGTCTCGTTGAGGATCGGGTTGAGGGAAGCGGCCGCCTTGCGGATGACGGCGAGCTTGGCCTGCTGGTCCTCGGGGATGAAGGTGTCGAGCGACAGCGTGCGCGCCACCTCCGGCACCTTGGCGAGCCGCGCCTCGATCTCCTTGGCGGCCGCCTGCGACGGCGCGATGACCTCGACCGCGTTGGTGCCGGTGTTGGGATCGCGGCGCAGGTCGAGATAGGTCGCGATCGATTCGACCTTGGCGCTGCGCAGGTTGATCGGGTTGAAGTCGAAATGCAGGAAATACAGAAGCGGCAGGCCGAGGATCGCCACGCCGAGAGTCGAGGCGACGATGGCGATGCGGTGACGCTCCATGAAGCGGTCCACCGGCGCCATGAACTTGTAGCCCAGCGGCTCCGCCTCGCCCGGCGGGTTGAGGATGCTGAGCAGCGCCGGCAGCACGGTGACGGCGGCGGCAAACGCGATCAGCATGCCGGCGCCGGCGATCTTGCCGAGTTCCGACACGCCCTTGTAGTCGGTCGGCAGGAACGACAGGAAGCCGGCGGCGGTCGCGACCGCGGCGAGCGTCAGCGGCACCGCCGAATAGCGCCCCGCCTTCTCCAGCGCGCCACGCAGGTCATCGACCTCGTGGCGCTCGGAGCGGTAGCGCACGCTGTACTGGATGCCGAAATCGACGCCGAGGCCGACGAACAGCACGAAGAACGCGATCGAGATCAGGTTGAACGCGCCCACCATCATCAGGCCGATGGCGGTGGTGATCGACAGGCCGATCACCAGCGTGAGGAACACGGCGAGGATGATGCGCGGCGATTTCAGCGCACACCACAGGATGAACAGCACCACCAGCACGGTGATGGTGTGGTTGACCAGCGCGCCTTCCTGGATGGTGGCGAATTCCTCGTTGGCGATCGGCACCGGACCGGTCAGGCGCACCCGCGCCCCGTACTGGCCGGCAAGGTCGAGATCCTTCACGGTCTGGCGGATGGCGTCGGTGGCGGCGCCGCCGGGCTCCAGCGCGTTGAAGTCGAGTACGGGGCGGATGTTGAGCAGCACGCGGCGGTCGCCGTCGGTCAGCGGCTCG
>JACDJC010004076.1_pt1 | contig 10179 bp, 6 predicted proteins | sample 7454191 | NCBI WGS metagenome assembly JACDJC01 (sample SAMN14253291, study PRJNA609438) | sludge metagenome | isolation source: sludge after 25d culture with pyrite and EDTA | collected 2018-12-20
GGCCGAAAAAAACTTCATCCGCAAGCCTGGTCTTCACCGCACTATGATGGGCGACGGTTTGGCAACTGCATTGGCGGGATTTGTGGGAAGCGTTCCCAATACCACCTACAGCGAGGTGACCGGGGCAGTTCAACTTACCAAAGTAACCGATCCGATGGTGCTTCGCATCTCAGCTATTACTGCCATCGTTTTTTCGGTGGTGGGTAAAATTAGCGGGTTTCTGAAATCCATCCCCCCGGCGGTGTTGGGCGGTATTATGTTGTTGCTTTTTGGAATGATTGCCACCGTAGGCATAAAATCGTTGGTAGATTCCAAAACCAACCTGAACAAAACGCGTAATCAGGTGATTATCTCCATCATACTCACAGTGGGAATCGGCGGTGCCATTATTCAGTTTGGTAATTTTTCAATGGCAGGCATTGGCCTGTCGGCTGTAGTGGGTGTGTTGCTTAACCTGATATTGCCGCATGAGAAGGGAGAACAGAAGATTGAGTAAGCTGGAAGCACGGAGCACGAAGCACAAAGACGGGAGACCGAAGACCGAAGACGGAAGAGCAGAGTCGGAAGCAAGAAGACGGAAAGAGGATTAAAGAAGGGAGAACAGAAGATTGAGGAAGCTGGAAGCTGGAAGCTGGAAGCTGGAAGCACGGAGCACGAAGACCGAAGACCGATTCCGATAGCTATCGGGATTAGGGAGCTCAAAGCTGAAAGCTGAAAGGAACCATCTCTTTTTTCAATCATTTTTTTTTCAATCTCATCCTTTTTAATAGATTTGTAACATGTATTACAACACGATGTTTAAGCGAATTTCTCTTTTAATTCTTTCCGGATTTTTACTCACCGGTTTGGTTTTTGCCCAAAGTCCCAAACGGGAGATGCGGGCGGTATGGATCGCCTCGGTGGCCAATATAGACTGGCCTTCCAAGTCGGGCCTCACTACCCAACTGCAAAAGGAGGAGATGCTGGAACTTCTAGATCTGGCCAAGGAGTATAAGATGAATACCGTCGTATTTCAGGTACGACCCGCCACCGATGCTTTTTTCCCGTCGGAGCATGAACCCTGGTCGCAATGGCTGACGGGTAAACAGGGCATTGCCCCCGATCCGTTTTACGATCCGCTGGATTTCACCATACGGGCGTGCCGCGAACGCGGCCTCGATATTCATGTATGGCTGAACCCCTATCGCGCGGTTACCGATACCGCACGTGCTTCCATCGCCCCCAACCACCCGGTAAACCAACATCCCGAATGGTTTGTCACCTACGGCAAGGCCCGGTATTTTAATCCGGGACTGCCCGAAACCCGGGACCATGTAGCCACCGTGGTAGCAGATGTGGTGCGGCGCTACGATGTGGATGCCATTCACTTCGACGATTATTTTTATCCCTATAAGATCTCCGGTCAGGAATTTCCTGATCAGAAAGCCTTTGAACAGTATCCCCGCGGTTTTACTGCCGGTGAAAAGGAGGAGTGGCGGCGCGACAATGTGGATCTCATCATCCGGCAACTGCACGACACCATAAAAACGGTAAATCCGCATGTTGAGTTTGGCATCTCCCCCTTTGGCGTGTGGCGAAATATCGACAAAGACCCTTTGGGATCTCGCACTCGCGCCGGGCAAACCAATTACGACGATCTCTATGCCGATATTCTGAAATGGCAAAAAGCAGGCTGGATCGATTATGTAACGCCTCAAATATACTGGCACATTGGAAAAGAGGTAGCCGATTATGCCATAATTGCCGATTGGTGGAGCCGAAATGCCTATGGTTGCCGCCTGTACATTGGTCAGGCTTTTTATAGGATAGACAAAAAATCGAAAGACCGGGAATGGCGTTCTTCGCGACAGTTGGTCAAACAGGTTAAGCTCAACCGCACCTATCCCAACATCGATGGCAGCATGTACTTCAGTGCCAAGAGCATGCGGCACAATCCCCGCAAGTTGAAACAAAAGTTGGAGCGGCAGCTCTATCAACACGAGGCTCTGCCTCCGGTGAATCCACGTGTGATTCAGGTTACTGCCGGGCCTCCCCAACGCCCGGTGATCGCACTAAGAGGCGATTACCTGCAATTAACCTGGAAGAAGGGTGAAAACAACGAAAAATATGTGGTGTATAAATTTAAGCGTGGCGAGCGTGCCTCTGTCGAGAACCCTGAAAACATTGTTTTGATAACCGGAAAAACCGGCACCACCATACAAATAGACCGAAAAACCAGACCCCAACGCTATTATTACGCCATTACTGCCCTGAGCACCACCAACATGGAATCGGTATGCGTAAGGTTCACAGATGAAAACTTACTGTGATTCTAAAAAAATATAAGGCATGAGCACAACCCTGGTTTTTCTGGTCATAGCGGCCTTTTTCTCGGTACTGTTTTTAATTTCGTGGTTTTCGTCGCGTGGCGCCAACAGCGAGACCTTCTTCACCGGCAACCGGCAGTCGCCCTGGTATTTGGTGGCTTTTGGCATGATAGGGGCCACCATTTCGGGCGTCACCTTTATATCGGTGCCGGGTGAGGTGGGCAGCAGCGCCTGGAGCTATTTTCAGTTTATTCTGGGTAACTTCGTGGGGTACTGGATTATTGCACTGGTGTTGTTACCGCTCTATTACCGCCTCAACCTGGTTTCCATCTACACCTACCTGGATCAGCGCTTCGGCTTACGCTCCTACAAGACGGGCTCCTTCTTTTTCATCCTGTCCCAAACCATTGGCGCCTCTTTCCGGCTCTACCTGGTGGCCGGCGTACTCCAAATTGCCTTTTTCGATGCGCTGGGCATTCCCTTCTGGCTCACGGTGCTCACCACCATCACCCTCATCTGGCTTTACACTTTTAAAGCAGGCATTAAAACAGTGGTATGGACCGATACCCTTCAAACCCTTTTTATACTCTTATCGGTGGGCATCACCATTTCGGTGATATTAAAGCAACTGAACATGAACATGGGCGAGATGTTATCCACCATTGGCGGACACCCGTACAGCCAAATATTTGACTGGAACTGGCGATCGAACACAAACTTTTTTAAGCAATTTATTGCAGGCATTGGCATCACCATTGTAATGACCGGGTTGGACCAAAATATGATGCAAAAAAACCTTACCTGCAAAAACAAGGGCGAAGCACAAAAAAACCTCTTCTGGTTCAGCGCCGCCTTCATCCTCACCAATCTCCTTTTTCTGGCATTGGGTGTGATGCTTTATCATTATGCTGCTGTACAGGGCATTACCCTTCCCGAGAGAACCGACGATCTGTTTCCTCTGCTGGCCATACGTTATTTTGGAACCATGACCGGGGTGGTGTTTTTAATCGGCATTATTGCCGCTGCCTATTCCAGTGCCGACTCGGCGCTCACCGCGCTCACCACGTCCTTCTCCATCGACTTTTTAAATCTCGACCCGACCTCCCCCGGGACCAACCGCACCCGTATAAAAGTTCACATAGCCTTCTCCTTCATCATGTTTATGGTTATTGTAATTTTTCGCATCATCAACGACGAAAGCGTGGTCAATTCGGTGTTTACCGCTGCCGGCTACACCTATGGACCGTTGCTGGGTCTCTTCAGCTTTGGCATATTAACGCGCCGGCAAACCAGAGACCGGGTGGTTCCCTATATCAGCGTGCTCTCACCCGTTGTTTGCTACATTGTAAGCGCCAATTCCGAAGCGTGGCTGGGAGGCTACAAATTTGGATTTGAATTGCTGCTGCTGAATGGATTTTTAGTATTTTTAGGCCTGCTTATATTCTCAAGAAAATAGACTCATGAAGGCATCGCAACGCTACCTGGCTCTGGATGTTTTACGCGGCATGACCATCGCCCTGATGATTACCGTCAATACCCCCGGAAGCTGGAAATATGTTTATCCGCCATTGAGACACGCCGCCTGGCACGGCTGTACGCCCACCGACCTGGTATTCCCCTTTTTCCTCTTTGTGGTAGGAGTATCCATGTTTTTCTCTTTCCAAAAATATGGAAATACACTCAACACCAGCTCATTGCTTAAGGTGGGCCGGCGCACCCTGCTCATCTTCGTCATCGGACTGTTTCTTAACTCCTTTCCCCAGTGGCAATTCGACTTTTCACAACTGCGCATCATGGGCGTTCTCCAGCGCATTGCCCTGGCCTATGGCATCGGGTCGATTATTGTGCTGGCTGCTCCCCGCAAATATCTTCCCTACATCGGCTTTGCCATTCTGCTTTTCTATTGGGGCCTGCTATACTGGCTTGGGGGCGACAATCCCTACTCACTCGAGGACAATGCCACCATTCCCTTCGACCGCGCCCTGCTGGGCGAACAGCATCTCTACCGCGGTTTTGGTATCCCCTTCGATCCCGAGGGACTGCTTAGCACCATCCCTGCAATAGTAACCGTGTTGTTTGGTTACCTGGCAGGAGCACTCATTAGAAGCACTGAAAAGCTGAAAGTACCCCGGATGCTGATTCTTTACGGCATCATCGGAACCGCTGCCGGATGGATGTGGGGTTATATTTTCCCCATTAACAAACCATTGTGGACCAGTTCGTATGTGCTTTACACAGCGGGACTGGCAGCCCTTGTGCTGGCCCTCCTGGTTTTCATCATCGACCTGAAAGGTTACAAAAAGTGGACTTCCTTCTTCGTGGTGTTTGGGATGAACCCCCTCTTCATCTATGCACTTTCGGGTGTGTGGGCCCGGACTCTTTCGAGATTGATACGCATCGAAACCACCGATGGAGAAACAATGGCCGGAAGCACCTGGCTCTACGAAAATATATTTGTGCCCCTGGCCGGCAACATGAACGGTTCACTGCTCTATGCCCTTACACATATTTTTTTCTTTTGGCTGATAGGCTATGTATTGTACAAGAATAGGATTTTTATAAAGGTATAGAGTTGAAAGACTACTCACCTGCTGAAGAGCAGATTAATGTATGGAGCCATGGTGCTGGTATCGCTCTTAGCGCCATTGCAATGGTACTGTTGGTGCAAAGCGCCCTCTTTCAATCACGCCATTTTTCACATCTTTGTTTTATCAGCGGCTGTTTGTCATTTCGTCTCAATTTATGTTTACACCATATAATACAACGGTTTTAGCACTCCGCCACATGAACACAATGGAGTGGAAAAAAACAAAGCGGCACATCAATTGTTACTTTCTAAGTGCCTTTTTGATATTGAGCATAAAAAAAACCCTATTTTTAGGGCCATTCATTTAAACCACACTATGCTAAAAAACTTTGGAGATAAAATAGCCATCACACAAGGCTCATTAAACGTTAGCTACGACAGCCTTTTAAAAAAAATAACGCAATATGCGCTGCTTTTGGATATAAAGCCGCAGCAAAATATAGTGGTTTTTATGGAGAACCGCCCCGGATGGATATATTCTTTTTTCGCCATCTGGCACAACCGGGGAATAGCTGTTCCGGTGGACCATCTGGCCACTGCCGATGAAGTGGCCTTTATCCTCAACGATTGCAAGCCTGCAGCCATCTTCACCTCTGCCCAAAGTGAACCGGTAATGCGCGAAGCGATGAAACTGGCCCGGCTGAATGCCCCGGTTATCAAGACCGACCTTCACGAATCACTTCCCACCGGTAATGCGCCGGCTGCCAATATGCCGGTTCCACCCGGTAACGATACCGCCATCATCATATACACCTCGGGAACCACCGGCAGTCCCAAAGGGGTGATGTTGTCGTACGATAACGTGATGGCCAATTTTGAGGGCGTGGTAGAACACATCCCTATCTACACCCCGCAAAGCCGGGTGATGATACTGCTGCCGCTTCACCACGTCTTTCCCCTGTTAGGCTCACTGGTAGTACCACTGTATGCCGGCGGAAGCGTAGCAATGAGTCCCTCCATGGCGTCCGAGGATATTATTAAAACTTTGCAGGACAATAAAATAACTATTGTAATTGGCGTGCCGCGTCTCTATGCGGCCATTCGCAAAGGCATTAAAAACAAAATTGAAAAAAGCGCGGTGGCACGACTGCTTTTTGCACTGGCTGACAAAGCCAACAGCATGGCGCTCTCACGGTTTCTCTTCACATCGGTTCATAAAAAAATGGGAGGCGCCATTAAACACCTTGTGGCAGGCGGTGCTGCCCTGGATGTAGAGGTGGCACGCGATTATCAAATCCTGGGCTTTGAGGTTTTAGAAGGCTATGGCATGACAGAAACAGCTCCCATGATTACTTTCACGCGCCCGGGTCGGGTAAGAGTAGGCTCTCCGGGAGAGGCACTGCATGGCACTGATATAAGGATTGTCGATGGAGAAATAACGGTTAGAGGCCGCCAGGTGATGCAGGGTTATTACAAGCGCCCGGAAGAAACTGCAGAGGTAATACGCGATGGATGGCTTCACACAGGCGACCTGGGCTATTTAGACGAGGAGGGTTTCCTTTATATAACCGGGCGTAAAAAGGAGATTATCGTACTCTCCAGCGGCAAAAATGTGAACCCGGCCGAACCCGAATTAAAACTGGAAGAATCGCCTCTGGTGAGAGAGTGCGGGGTTTTTTTTAAAGACGACCTGCTTCAGGCTGTGATCGTGCCCGAAAAGAGCGCCATAGCTCAAACCGACAATGCCAGCATTGAAGATATCATCCGCTGGCAGGTGATAGACCAGTACAACCAGACGGTGTCATCGTACAAAAAAATAATGCGCTTTTATGTCACCGACCAGGAACTGCCGCGCACGCGACTCTCGAAACTGCAACGCTTCAAGTTAGAGTCTTTTGCAGTAGATAGTGACCACAGCCATGAACAGGTTGCGATTCCCGACTTTGAAGAATTTAAAATGATCAGCGCCTTCCTCAAAAAGGAGAAAGGCCGGGAAGTTTTGCCACACCATCACCTGGAGATGGACCTCGGGTTGGATTCGCTGGACAAAGTAAGCTTCCAAACCTATCTGCATCATACTTTTGGCGTTGAGATGGAACCTTTGGATATGCTCAAATTCAATAACATATCTTTGCTGGCCCGGCATGTGAAAACAGCTAAAACCAAAATGGAGGAGCAAAAGATCAACTGGACCGATATCCTGAAGGAGAAAGTGCAACTGCAACTCCCCAGGACATGGTTCACGGGGAGAGTGATGGTAAGATTGTCTCGCTTTTTCTTTCATCTCTATTTTCGGTTCAAAGCACGGGGCATGAGCAACATACCGGAGGGCCCCTGTATCATTGCACCCAACCATCAAAGCTTTTACGATGCATTGTTTGTTGCTTCCCAATTGAAAATAAAGCAAATTAAAAAGACCTATTTCTATGCCAAGGAGAAACATGTGAAGCACTCCTGGCTAAAATTTTTGGCCAACCGCCACAATATTATCGTAATGGATTTGGACAAGGAGCTGAAAGAGTCCATTCAAAAGATGGGTGAGGTATTGAAGCGGAATAAAAATCTTATTATTTTCCCCGAAGGAACCCGTACCGTAAACGGCAGTCTGGGGCAGTTTAAGAAAACCTTTGCCATACTCAGCCGGGAGCTCAATATACCCATTGTGCCGGTTTCTATAAGCGGCGCTTTTGAAGCGCTGCCTAAGGGAAGCTTCTTCCCAAAACCATTCAGCCGGGTGCAGGTGGAATTTCTGGTACCCATTTATCCCGCCTCCCATAATTATGACTCGCTGACTGGAGCAGTAAAGAGGAAGATAGAAAACCGGAGCCTCACCCCAACACTCCCCGAATAGCCCATCCGAAAAACATCGGAGCAATCTCTCTGCTCTTCGTGAAACTCTTTTGTCTATGGGCCTTCGGTAAATTCAACACCCCTTTGACAAATGGTTGTGCCTTCGTGTTTTGGGGGCTCATTCCCGCTGCCCGTTTCGGCTGTTTGTCTAAATACTCATATTTTTTAGTGAATCTGTGACCATCTTTGCAATTCTTTTTGTATTTTGGGTTGTTTCGCAGTTAAATAAATATAATCATGACAAAGAAAGCAATCATTCTATTCGCACCCGGATTTGAAGAGGTGGAAGCCCTTACACCTGCCGATGTGTTGCGGCGGGCCGGCATGGAGGTTCAACTCATATCGATAACCCGGCAGAAGAGTGTGACCGGCGCGCACGATATCACCATCACCTGCGATGGTCTGTTTGAGGATCGGCCCTGGGATGATCGGGACATTGTGATTTTACCTGGCGGAATGCCCGGAGCTAAACACCTGATGGAACATCAGGGGGTGGCCAAACTTCTCAACAAGTTTGAAGAAAACAAAAAATGGATGGCTGCCATTTGTGCCGCCCCCATGATTTTAGGCGAGATGGGTTTCCTGAAAGGTCGCAAAGCCACCTGCTTCCCGGGATTTGAGCATCACCTGATAGGGGCACACCACTACCCCGTTCCGGCCATTACCGATGGCCACATCATCACCGGAAGAGGAATAGGCGCTGCCATGGAGTTTTCACTCGAAATAGTCACCCAGCTCTTCTCCTCCGACAAAGCTACCGAAATGAGGGAGAAGATGGTGGTGCCGCAGTAGAGACAACGCATGCCTTGTCTCTACCCAAAACCGCTAACACAAAACAATCTATGCCCTCCCAACCCATCATCTACTGGTTCAGAAACGATCTGCGCCTGCACGACAACCCGGCGCTGTCGAAAGCCATCTCAACCAATCGACCCATCCTACCTGTTTTTATAATCGACCCGGAATGGTCGTGCAACGACGGCGGGCTGGGCTTTCCAAGGATGGGCCAGTTTCGGGAACAATTCTTATTTGAATCCCTGGCAGCCCTTAAATTATCGCTTGAAAAAATAGGCAACACTCTCCATATATTCAAAGGAGAAACAGCAGCCCTGTTAATCCGGCTCTACCATAAAACCAATGCTGCAATGCTGATGGCCCAGCGTGAATATGCCTGGGAAGAGATACAGACTGAAAACCAGCTTTCTGAAGAGATCAATACCCGGTTTATTTGGGGAAGCCTGCTTTTTCAGCCCAATGAAGTAGATTTTGCAGTGGAAAAGTCACCGTTTTACTATACCCGGTTCAAAAACAAGGTGTTGGGCTTAAAGCCGATACCCTTGCCACTGGAAGCGGCCACACGAATAGCACCTTTTATAGGTGAGTTATTGACAAATGACATGGAGCCTTTTAACCCAAAAGCCGCTCTTAATAAAAACAAAAAAAATATTCATTTCTCAGGAGGCGAGCGACATGCCCTTTTGCGCATGCACAAATACCTAAAGGATGAAGGCCCGCTTCATTACGCAGAAACACGCAACTTTTTTGAAGGCAAGAACTTCAGCAGCCTGCTGGGGCCCTGGCTGGCGAACGGCTCTCTGTCGCCACGTCTGTTTTATCACCATCTGGCACAGATGAGACAACAAAACCCCGATAAGGCCGAAAATTTGCAAACCATTATTGAGCAACTCATTTGGCGGGACTATTTCCGGTTCCTGTTTCTGCGCTATGGGCACCGGCTTTTTACCGTTAAAGGGCTTCGTGTCAGCGAAACGGGTATGTTTAACGACCATGCGGCTTTTGACCGCTGGAAAGCAGGTGAAACCGGTCAGCCCATCGTGGATGCGCTGATGCACGAGCTTTCCGCCACGGGTTTTATGAGCAATCGTGGAAGGATGCTGGTATCATTTTATCTGGCTAAAGAGTTGAAGGTAAACTGGCAGTGGGGCGCTGCATGGTTCGAGTCGATGCTGCTCGATTATGATGTATGCAGCAACTACGGCAACTGGGCATACCAGAGCGGCCGCGGCACCGACAGCCGGGTGAACCGCCGGTTTAACCTGGAAAAACAGGCGGCCAAATTTGACCCCCACGGGAGTTTCGTGGAGAGGTGGAAAAAATAACTCAATCCGGGAGCTGCGGGAGAAAGGCATCAGGCAATAGGCATCAGGTAATAGGTAATCAAAGGTGAAAGGGGAAAGCTCAAAGGGCAAAGCTCAAAGCGCAAAGGTGAAAGCTCAAAGGGCAAAGGTGAAAGCTCAAAGCTCAAAGGTGAAGGCGCAAAGGTGAAAGGTGAAGGCTCAAAGGGCAAAGGTGAAAGCTCAAAGCTCAAAGGTGAAGGCGCAAAGGTGAAAGGTGAAGGCTCAAAGGGCAAAGGTGAAAGCTCAAAGGGCAAAGGTGAAAGCTCAAAGCTCAAAGGGCAAAAGACATTAGACGGCAGAGATGGCAGAGCGGCATTGTGGTAGAATATAAGGTGATTGGGATGGTTTTAAAGCTCCA
>JACDJC010004079.1_pt1 | contig 10174 bp, 9 predicted proteins | sample 7454191 | NCBI WGS metagenome assembly JACDJC01 (sample SAMN14253291, study PRJNA609438) | sludge metagenome | isolation source: sludge after 25d culture with pyrite and EDTA | collected 2018-12-20
AGGCGCTCGCCCCGGCCTCCGAGACTTCCTCCCCCGTCACGAGTTCCAGTGCGGTCCCGCCGCCGGTCAACGTGATCGACGTGGACAGCATGGCCCGGAACATCGTGGCGGCGGACTCCGCCGCCGATGCCGCGGCACTGTCCGCGCTCGACCAGGCGTATCCCGACACCGTGGCCACCCCGGTCTTCTCGCACGGGGGCGGTGCGGACGACCTCGACGTGGTCACCTCCTGGGACATCGACGTCGAGACGTACGTCTCCCACGAGCGGGTGCAGTACTACCTCGACTTCTTCCAGGGGCCCGGCCGCGAACGGATGGCCATCTGGCTCACGCGGCTGCCGCGCTACGAAGCGATGATCCGGGAGCAGATGCAGGCCAACGGGGTCCCGGAGGACATGGTGTACCTCGCGCTGATCGAGAGCGGGTACTCGAACACCGCGGTCAGCCGGGCCCGGGCTACGGGGATGTGGCAGTTCATGAAGGGGACCGGCCGGATGTACGGGCTCCAGGTCAATTCCTACGTGGACGACCGGCGGGACCCGGTCAAGTCGACGGCGGCGGCGGCGCAGCACCTCAACGACCTGCAGGAGCGGTTCGGCTCGATCTACCTGGCGGCCGCGGCGTACAACGCCGGCGCCGGCAAGGTGTCGCGCGGGCTTCGTGGCCTGCCCGCCGGCAGCGGTCCCTCGGTGGATCTTGCGGACGAGTTGGCCGAAGACGATTCGACCAACAACGACTCCGAGTTCTTCCGTCTCTACGACACCAAGTACCTCCGTCGCGAGACGAAGGACTACGTCCCGAAGCTGATCGCGGCCGCGCTCATCGCCAAGGAGCCGACGAAGTACGGCTTCGCGGCACCGCCGGCGGTGGCGCCCTTCGCCTACGACTCCGTGATCGTGACCGGCCAGACCGGGCTCGACGTCATCGCGCGCCTCTCGGGCGCCACGTTCGCCGAGATCCGCGAGCTGAACCCCCAGTACATCCGGATGGTCACGCCCCCTGGCAAGACGGCCGTGGTGCGTGTCCCGGTGGGCGCCGGCGACCGGACCACCGCCGCGTACGCCGAACTGCCCGCGTCGCAGCGGATCTCCTACCAGACCCACGTGGTCCGGAGCGGCGAGACACTCTCCGGGGTGGCCAAGAAATACGGCGTCAGCACGCAGCAGGTGCGCGACGCGAACGCCAAGATCCCGAAGTCCGGTATGCTCCGCGTCGGCCAGCGGCTGATCATCCCGACGAGCGGCTATTCGGCCGAGATGCGCGCCGCCATCGCCGCCACGGAGAGCTCGACCCGCGCTCCCGCACGGGGCGGGAAGACCTACACCGTCCGCCGGGGCGATACCCTGTCCGGCATCGCGCAGCGCTACGGTACCACCCCTTCGGCGCTGAAGCGGGCCAACGGACTCTCGAGCGACCGGCTCCGGGTCGGGCAGAAGCTTCGTGTCCGGAGTTCAGGCAGCAACGCCTGAGCCCACCGGGGTAGCAGCATGACGAACGGCCGGGGCAGGTGCCCCGGCCGTTCGTCGTTGTTGGAAGGGCGTTCCTAGAGCGACCGGAGGGCCTCGGTGAGTGCCGCCGCGCCGCCGGGGAGGGCGTACGTGAGGCGTCCTGCCGGGGAGACCACGTACACCATGGCGGGGTGCGAGAGGTCGCCGGTGGCCTCGTTGCGCACCCGCGGAATGCGCCAGTTGCTCAGGACGCGCTCGACGGCATCCACCTCGCCCGAGAGGACGTGCGCGTCCCCACCGAGTTCCCACCCCGCAGCGATCGAGGGGAGTCGGGCCGGCGTGTCGCGCCAGGGATCGAGCGTGACGACCAGCACCGCGGTCCGCCGGTCCGCGGTGGCCCGCTGGGCGTCGAGCGCCTCGCGGACCACCACCGGGCAGACCGTCTGGCAGTGCGCGAAGGCGAAGGTGACGAGGACGGGCCGGCCCCGGAAGTCGTCCAGGGAAACGGTGTCGCCCTGCTGGTCCACCAGCGTCAGGTTCGGCGCCGGGTCGTTGATCCGGGTGAGGACGGCGCCGCCCGACACGGGATCGAAGGGCTCGGCGTCGTTGCCGCGCACCCGAGCCGCGGCCAACGAAGCCCCGGTCAGCAGGAGGACGGGAGTGCTGATGAGCAGGACCCGCCCGGCGAACCGCCCGCTGGCGGCCGAGAGCGCCACGCGCAGCTCACCCCCCCAGACCGCGAGCAGGACGCCGATCATGCCGAGCGGCTGGCCGACGAGGAGGATCCAGCCGCTCGCATCGGGGAGCCCGTCGGGTGTCGAGCCGAAACAGAGCGCCCGCGTGCGCGCCAGCCACGCCGGCGCGCCGGGCACCGGCCAGAGCGCCAGCGCCCACCAGGCGATCGTGGTCACCAGGATGAGGTACAGGGCCAGGAGCGCGACGGTCCCCTGGCCCCGGGACGAAGCGGTCGTCATCCGATCTTCCAGACGAACGACAGGACCTTCCAGTTCACGAAGAAGTAGACGATGAAGGCCGCGAGGAACACGAAGACCAGCACCATGGTGCCGGGCGCCGGCCCGAGCCAGCCCTGGCCGGGAGCGTGCAGCTCCTCGTTCCGCCGGTCCACGTCGGCGGCGTGCACGGGCGGGTTGGTGATGCCCTGGGGCAGGCCGGCCACCGCCATGCCCGGCACGATGGTGCCGATCGGCTCGCCGAAGAAGACCGACTTGACGGCGATGGCCACGAAGATGAACGCGCCGGTCGCCGCGATGATCCCGCCCAGCGCCACGAAGGCCAGCAGGACGTCCACCGCCGGGTTGAACGCGACGTCGAACGGCGCCTGGCTGAAGCTGATGTCCCAGTGGCGGCGCGGGACCCCGAATGTGCCCGCGAAGGTCATCGACATTACGAAGATGAACATGCCGCCGGCGAACAGGTACGGCTGGATCTTCGCCAGCCCCCAGAACGCCACTTTGCGCTGGAAGACGAGCGGGATGAGGTAGTACGTGGCCCCCATGAAGGCCATCGCCGTGCCGCTGACGACCGTGGCGTGGAAGTGGCCCGGGACGCGGAGCGTGTTGTGCACGATGATGTTGATCTGCTCGGTGCCGATGGTCACGCCGGTGATGCCGCCGACGAAGCCGAACACCACCACCGAGAACACCAGCGAGCTGAAGCCGGGGTCGCCCCACGGCGCCTTGCGGAGCCAGCCGAACATCCCGGTGCCGACGCCGCGCAGGCGCTGGCCCAGCTCCATGCCGGCCGGCACGGTGAAGCCGTGGATCATGCTGGCCAGCACCGCCATGTACATGAAGTAGCTGGTGTTCACGATCTTCCAGGCCGAGCCCATGCCCGGGTCCACCAGGAGGTGGTGGGCCGAGGCCATCGAGATGAACAGGATGTACAGCACGAAGGCGGAGCGGCTGATCTTCTCGTTCAGCACCACCGCGCCGATGGTCAGCGCGCCGAGCATGTACCAGATGGCCACCATGGCGGCCACGTTGATCTGCTGCGACGAGTGCCCGAGGCCCCACCAGATCATCCGGTAGACCTGGGGGTCCACGTTCATCAGGCCGAGGGACCAGAGGAAGGTCGGGATGTAGATGGCCGCGCCGTGGAGCAGGGTGATGACGGCGATGATCGCCGCGGTGACGGCGCCGTAGACCACGAGGGGCAGGGAACCGGTGTAGGTCCCTTCCCGCCGGGCGACCACCAGGTTGGCGAAGAAGATCCCGCAGACGAGGAGCGCCCCGACCGCGAACAGGATGATGCCGAAATAGTAGAGCGGGTCGGCCTTGAGGGGCACGTACGAGGTGAACAGCACGTCGGCCTTGCCCGACCACATGATCACCTCGACGAGCGCGGCGCCGCCGAGCATGAGCGCGAACGCCGCCCAGCCCAGCTTGGGGGCCACGATGCGCGCGTTGATCAGCGCGGTGCTGGCGAAGATCAGCACCGCCATCTCGTAGAAGATGATGAAGAAGATCAGCATGCTCATGCCGTGGACGCCGAGGATCCGGTAGAACCACTCGGCGGGCAGGAGGTGCACCGCCTGCCACCGGGTCAGCACCAGCAGGACGGCGGCGATGGCGCCGATCAGCAGGGACACGACCGCCACGACCGCGTTCGCCTTGACCAGCGTCTCGGCGGGGCGGTGGATGCGGCGGGCGGTGACGGGGCAGGTCCGGAAATCGGTCGTGTTCATCAGATGCCTCCCGACTGCGACGGGACGGTCCCGGTGCTGTCCACGACGATCACCCGGCCGACCATGGTGTGGTGCCCGATCCCGCAGAACTCGTTGCAGATGATCCGGAAGTCGCCGGCGGCCGTGGGGGTCACGCGCAGGCCGTAGTCGTAGCCGGGCACCACCTGGAAGTTCACGTTGATCGGGTAGAGGCTGAAGCCGTGGTTGACGTCGAGCGAGGAGAGGTGGAGGATGTATTCCTTGCCCTGTTCCAGCTGGAGGATCGGCGTCCACTGGAAGGACATCGCCGTCAGGTAGATGTCGCTGCCCGGCGGCGGCGCCACGATGGGCATGCCGCGATCGTCGCCGATTTGGTATTGCTTGATGAATTCCTGCGTCCGGGCGAAGAACGCCGCGGGCTCGGTCCGGCGCCGGATGCCCGACGGATTCTGTCCGCCCTTCACCTGCCAGAGCGGCATCATCGCGAAGAGCACCATGCACCACCCGAAGGCGATGGCGACCCAGGTGCGTTCCGACTTGTGGGCCGGCTTCCACCAGTTCCCCTTCGGGGAGTCGAGGCCGGTATGGGTCTCAGTCAGCATGGCGGCGCCTCACGGGAGGGTGGCAGGGGGCAGGGTCAGGATCTCCCACAGTCCCCACCCGGTGTAGATCGCGGCCATCACCACGATGCCGGCGATCAGCAGGAGGAAGACGTTGTCGAACAGGCGTTGGCCCAGCGGAATGGCCTGGTCGTCCTGGACGGGCGGTTCCGGCATGGCGAGCTCCCGGGCGGCTGGAAGGTGGCGGATGGTGGGCGCCTGATTGAATTCATCATAGTGTTATGATAATATGATTCGCGCAAGACCCCCCGCTCCTTCCCCGCAGGGTCCCGAGGTCTGATGCCGGCTGCCGTCAATCCGATCGAACGCGCCGCGCGTCGCGCCCTGGGGGCGGCGGACGCCGCCCTCAACCGCCTCTACGGGTGGCGGTACAATCCGCTTTACCAGAGCGGGACCATCGTGGTCGCGATGTTCCTGGTCCTCCTCGTCACGGGGCTGTGGCTGCTGATCTTCTACCGGGTCGGCGCGCCGTGGGCCTCGGTGGCGCGCCTGACCGCCAATCCCTGGACCGGCAACTGGGTCCGCGGGCTCCATCGGTACGCCTCCGACGCCGCCATCGTGGCCACCGCCGTGCACGCCGTCCGCATGGTCCTGCAGCACCGGTTCTGGGGGCCGCGCGCCCTCGCCTGGCTCTCCGGCGTCGTCCTGGTCGGCCTGGTGCTCGTGCTGGGCTGGACCGGCTACGTGATGGTGTGGGACACCTTCGGCCAGCGGCTCGCCATCGAGGGCGCACGCTTCCTCGACGCCCTGCCGATCCTCTCGGAGCCGATCGGTCGCGCCTTCACCGGCGAACGGGCCATTCCGGGCGCCTTCTTCTTCCTGAACCTCTTCGTGCACGTCGCCCTCCCGCTCGGCCTCGGCCTCGTGCTGTGGGTGCATGTGTCCCGGCTCGCGCGCCCGACGCTCCTGCCGCCGAAACGGCTCGGGTGGACCATCGTCGGCCTGCTCACCGCCGTCGCCGTGCTCTGGCCCCTCTCCATGGCTCCGGTGGCCGATCCGTTCACTCGGCCAGCCTCGGTACCCGCTGACTATTTCTTCGCCTTCTGGTTGCCGTGGTCGCGCAGCGTGCCGGCGGGGGCCGCCTGGCTTGGAGGTGGGGTGGTGGTGGCGTTCCTGCTCCTGGTGCCGAGGCTCGGCCGGGGGGAGCGCACGCATCGTCCTCCCTCCGAGGTGGACGAGGGAATCTGCACCGGGTGCTGGCAGTGCTTTCACGACTGCCCCTACGACGCCATCCGCATGCTCGAGCGGACGGACGGCCGGGCCGATCATGTGGCGCGCGTAAGCCCGGACCTCTGCGTCAGCTGCGGCATCTGCGCGGGCTCCTGCGCCCCGATGGGGGTGGGGCCGGCCGGCCGTACCGGGCGCGACCAGCTGGACGCGGTCCGGCACTTCCTCACGAGCCCCGATCGGGTGCCGGGCGAGGTCGTCGTCATCGCGTGCACGCACGGGGCGCTCGCCGCCGGCGACCGGGTGAGTCAGGCCGGGGCCGTCCTCTACCCGGTCGACTGCGTCGGCAACCTGCACACCTCCGTGATCGAACTGGCGCTCCGAGGTGGAGCGGGCGGCGTGCTGGTGCTCTCCTGCCCGCCGCGCGATTGCCGCAATCGGGAGGGTCCGAAGTGGACCGGCGAGCGGATCTACCACGACCGCGACGCGGAACTGCAGGCTCGGGTGGACCGCCGGCGGGTGGCGGTGGCGTACGCCGGACCCGGGGAAGCCGGCGCGGCCGTCGAGGCCGTCGAGCGGTTGAAGGCGACCGTCGCCGCGCTGGAGGTGCCCGAGCCGGGGGCGGACCTGGATCTGCTGGCCATCTGTGAGTCTCCCGCGCCGGTGGAGGCGACATGAGCCGGCGCGCGGTGTGGGTGCTGGGCGCGGTGGCGGCGGCCGGAGCGACGGTCGGCCTGGCCGCGCTTTCCCGCGCACCGCTCGCGGCGTACCCCTCGGACACGCCGGTCCTCCGGCTGGCGTGGAGCGTCCGCCCCGAGCGGATCGAACACTGCCGGACGCTCACCGACGAGGAGCTGGCCGGCGTGCCGGCCCACATGCGGCAGCGAGTCCAGTGCGAGGGGCGATCCGCCGGGTACCGGCTGGTCGTGTCGATCGACGGGGCGCCGAGGTTCGACACGCTGGTCACCGGAGGAGGCGCTCGCGGGGACCGCCCGGTGTACGTCTTCCGCGAGCTGGACGTACCCACCGGTCCGCACCGCCTGGACGTGCGGTTCGAACGGCGGGCAATCCCCGGGGTAGATTCCGTCGGCGCCGACGCCGACGCCGACGCCGACGAGGACGCCTCCCGGGACACGCTGATGGCGGGGCGCGCCCTCCGCGAGGCGGAAGAGCGGACCCGCCGGCAGGAGGAAGCCGTCCCCCCGGTGATGACACTGGACACTGACATCGAACCCGCCCCGCGGGAGGTGCTGCTGGTGACGTACGACATCGACCGCCGGGCCCTGGTGCTCCGGACGCGGGCACCCGTCCGGTGAACCTGGATCCCGTGTCGGCGGAGACGCAAAGGCGGGTCGGCACCTGGCTCGCCCTCTGGGCGGGGATGGTGCTGCTCCTGGTGCTCATCGGGGGGGCCACGCGGCTCACCGAGTCGGGGCTCTCGATCACGGAGTGGAAGCCGGTGACCGGCGTGCTGCCGCCGCTCAACCGGGCCGCGTGGGAGGCGGAGTTCGATCGGTACCGGCAGATCCCGGAATACCAGCAACTCAACGCTGGCATGTCGCTGCCGCAATTCCAGGTGATCTACCTGTGGGAGTTCACGCACCGGCTCTGGGCCAGGCTGGTCGGGCTCGCCCTGGCCGTGCCGCTCCTCTACTTCGCCTGGCGGCGCGACGTGCGCGGCCCGCTTGCGTGGCGGATCGGCGGAATCCTCGTGCTGACGGGGCTGCAGGGCGCGATGGGCTGGTACATGGTCAAGAGCGGCCTGACCGTCCGGACAGACGTCAGCCAGTACCGGCTGGCGGCGCACCTCGCCCTGGCGCTGGTGGTGTACGGGCTGGCGGTCTGGACCGCCGCGGAGCTCCTCGGCTTCCGCCACCGCAACCCCGATGAGGCCAAGGAAGGGGAGGTGGCGGGCCTGCGACGCCGGACCGGGTGGTTCGCCGCGCTGGTCTTCCTTACGATCGTGTCGGGCGCGTTCGTGGCCGGGCTCGACGCCGGTCGCGCATGGAACACCTTCCCGCTGATGGGCGGCCGCCTGGTCCCGCCGGGGTATGCGAGTCTCTCTCCCTGGTACCTGAACGCCTTCGAGAACGTCGCCGCCGTGCAGTTCCACCACCGCTTGCTCGGGATGGCCGTGGCGCTGCTCGCCGTGCTCCTCTGGCGCCGTAGCCGCGAGGTGCCGCTTCCCGCCGGGGCCCGGGTACCGTTCTTGGCGCTGGCGATCCTGGCGGTGGTCCAGATGGGGTTGGGGATCACCACGCTGCTGCTGCATGTCCCGGTCGTGATGGGGGTGCTCCACCAGCTCGGTGCGGTACTCGTCCTGACGGCGGCGCTTCTGGCGCTGTCGGCGCTCCAAACGACGAACGGCCGGCGTGCATCGCCGGCCGTCGTCGATCGTGGAGCCGCCCGCCCCGTCAGTTCACGGTAACCGGGACGTTGGCGTTGCGCGGGTCGCCCTTGAGGACTTTCCGGGCATAGCCGTTCCGCGGGTCGCCGCCCTGGGCCAGGATGTTGGCCACGGTGGTCGGACCCCGGTTGTACGCCAGCAACGCGTGCTGCACGTTGCCGTCGAACTGCTTCACCAGATCCCGCATGTACCGGAATCCGAGTCGCAGGTTCCGGTCGCGTTCGAAGAGGTCTCGCTCCGTCACGGCGGGCTCGTAGACGCGCGCGGTCGGAAGCCGGATCTGGGTGAGCCCGATGGCGTTCATGGGACTCCTGGCGCGCTCCGAGAAGTTGCTCTCCACCTGAACCAGCTGGAACGCCATCTTCGGGTCGAGCCCTTCACTGAGGGCGATGTCGTAGATCGCGGCGCTGAGGTCGGCCGGGATCCGGTACTTGGCGGAGTATTCCTGGACGGCGTTGGCGCGGGCGAGCTGAAATCTGAGCATGTCGCTCTCGCCCGTGGCGGCCTCGAGCCGCCGGCTCATGTCCCGGAATTCCCGCGACACGAAATCCGCCGTCGGGCTCGGGGCAACGTCGGCAGCGCCCGCACGCCGCGGCCAGCCGGCGAGCGCGCACACCAGGACGGCGGCGCCGAGCAAAACGCCACCCCGCAGGACGAGCCGGGGCGTCGGTGAGTTGCGTTCGATCTGGTGGTCCGTTCGGGTCAACAAATCGTTGATCCTCCCTTGGGGTCTGCCGACGGGTCGGTCGACCGAGGCGATTACGTCCGCCGCCAGTCGCCGTGCGTCCCGCCAGTCTTGTCCAGCACCTGCACTCCCTCGATCGTCATGCCGCGGTCCACCGCCTTCACCATGTCGTACACCGTCAGGCAGGCCACCGCGGCCGCAGTCAGCGCCTCCATCTCCACGCCGGTGCGCCCTTCGCACCGCACCCGGGCCGTGACGCGCACACCCGGCAGGGCGGGCTCGAGCTCGGCGCGCACCTCGATCAGGTCCACCGGCAGCGGGTGACAGAGCGGGATCAGTTCCCCCGTCCGCTTGGCGGCCATGACGCCCGCCACCTCGGCCACCGACAGGACGTCGCCCTTCTTGATGGCATGGGCCGCCACCAGGTCGAACGCCTCCTGCGTCATCCGGACGCGGCCCTCCGCGCTGGCGGTGCGCACCGTGACCGGCTTGCCGCCGACGTCCACCATCCGGGCGCGCCCTTCGGCGTCGAGGTGCGAGAGGCTCACAACACCTCCGCCAGGTCGCCCGCGAGCACCGCCAGCAGGAGTTGCGGGTTCACGTTGCCCTGCGCCGACTCGCGCGCCTCGCTCACCAGCGCCTGCGCCGCCAGGAGCCCCGTCGCGGCCCGGCCCTGCAGGGCCGCCGGGACGGGCTCCGTTCCTTCCACTCCCGACGCCACCCGGGCGGCGTCGCCGAGCGTCTCGGCGACGGCATCGAGCAGCTCGGTGAACTCGCCCCGCGCCGACCAGGGAGCCTGCGCGAGCGCCTTCTCGGCGGCCGGTCCGGTGCCGCTGAGCACCGCCTCGAGCCACGTGGCGGCGGCCTTCCGGGTCCGGGAGCCCTCCCCGGTGTCTGAGAGCGCGGCGCCGATGGATCCGTTGGCACGCGCCACCAGCCGCGTCAGTTCCGCTCCCGCCGGGGCCGGCTCGAGCTCCCTGGACAGGAACTCCCGCACCTCGGTGGCGGAGAGCCGGCCGATCCGGAGCGGCACCGCGCGCGACCGGATCGTGGGCAGGAGCTTCCCGGGATCGGCGCACGTCAGCACGAAATAGCTGTCGGCCGGCGGCTCCTCGAGGAGCTTGAGGAGGGCGTTGGCCGCCTCCGGACTCGACTCCTGCGCCA
>JACDJC010004083.1_pt1 | contig 10166 bp, 7 predicted proteins | sample 7454191 | NCBI WGS metagenome assembly JACDJC01 (sample SAMN14253291, study PRJNA609438) | sludge metagenome | isolation source: sludge after 25d culture with pyrite and EDTA | collected 2018-12-20
AGGAGTGGCAAGCGTATCCTCAAATGATCTGGCAGAAAGACTCGGGATTAAAGCCAGTCAAGTGAGAAAGGATCTTTCATATTTTGGAGAGTTCGGAAAGAGGGGTGTCGGTTATAGTACAAAGCATCTTCTTGATAGTATTAGCGAAATCCTTGGAATAAGGAAGAAGTGGAAAACCTGTATAGTGGGGATGGGAAACCTCGGTATGGCGTTGGCCAACTACCCCGGACTTGAGAACTCCGGTTTCATTGCGAAAGCGCTCTTCGACAACAATCCAAACAAAATCGGTATTCCAATGCCTAACGATCTTGTAATAGAATCAACAGAAGTGTTAGAGGAAATTGTGAAGAAAAGGCAAATAGAGATAGGTGTAATCACTGTTCCCGCGAACGCGGCCCAAATCATCGCTGATTTATTGGCAAATGCGGGTGTCAAGGGGATTGTCAACTTCGCTCCAATCCGCCTTACTCTGCCTCCTGGCATAAGCAATGAGGAAATTGACATTTCTGTCTCATTCAGATCACTTGCTTTCAATATGACATTCGGTTCTTCCAGAAAAGGGAGAAGAGCTTAATGGTTCTTGTTTCAATAATCGGAGGAAGCGGGGCCGGAAAGACGTCCGTAACCAACGTAATCTTCAATCACTTCAACGAAAGAGCAGCTGTTCTCTCGATGGATGACTACTACAAGAACCTGGATCCCGGAACTGATCCGAGAGAGTTCAATTTCGATTCTCCGAAAGCCTTTGACTTTGAACTCTTTGAACAGCACCTCAAATCCGTTAAGCAGAACAAAAGCATTATGGTTCCAGTCTATAGCATGGTCACGTACAGGCGAGAAGAAGGAATCTGTAGAGAGTTTAGGCCTAAACCGCTGATTATCGTCGAAGGGCTCCTGGTAATGTTCAAGAGGGAAATGAGGGATCTCTTCGACTTCTCAATATACATAGATGCGCCGGCAGATGAAAGGCTTATTAGAAGGATAGAACGTGATACTAAAGAGCGAGGTAGATCCGTAGACAGCATAATAGAACAGTATAGAAAGTTTGTCGCTCCGTCTTTTGAAAGTTTCATTGAACCCCAGAAATACTTTTGTGATATAGTTTTACCTGACGGGGCCGCGAACACTACCGGTCTTAATGTCATAATCAACGCCATTGAGAACATGTTGAACAAGTGATCGGGCTGGAGGTGTAGAGTGCCAAATAGAATACTCTCGGTCATTGTGTTTCTGGTAATCGCAATTCTTTCCTTTTCCTTTAGCCAGAAAGTGATCATTGAGGATTTCGAGAATTACATTAGTGATTATGTAAGCCAAGAGCCGCAGCTGCCCAAAGTTGTCAGGCTCAATCAGGACCTTGATTATCTGTCAATCTACAGGATGTACAAACTCCAGATGGTTGGGAGCATTGAAAAGAAAGAGAGTTCAACGACTATCGCCGGGTTGCTGACCAGGCATCTCGGAGCTTTCACAGACATTGACTTTCGCGATAACGACGACAGGATAGCCTATAGCGCCTTTCTTGCGTGGGTTCTAACAGACATGTCAGGAAAACCCTTTGAGACCTATACGTTAAATGAGATGCCGGCATATCTTGAGGTCTTCAACTCCTACACGACAAGAGTCAGGAGTATGGCAGAGACTGTCTATAAGGAGTGGATAGCATTCGCTCTTGGCCTCGTGAAGAGCAAACCTGAAGCGTTTCCCGAAGAACTGACTATAACAAACTCTTTTTCTTCCTTCAACCTTGCAGTAGACGCTCCTGCAGAGTCGGAACAAGAAATTCTGAGTCTTTCAGATACCAGGATACTTGATGCCCTTAACTCTACGATCTCGACCTTGAGTTCGAAAGAGTACCGAGTGGACACTCTTGTTGATGAAGAAGTAAACAGATTAGCAATTCAGACTGCTATGGATCTAGCTCAGATTTCCGGTCCTGAGATGATGGCATCTGGGAGAGAACTCTTCCGGCTATGGCTTCTGAGATCTATGGCTCTGATTGATTATGCTCCCTTTTTCCCGGAGTCGATCCCGGTGAAACCGAAAGAATTGGCAGGGTTTGAGCTTGGCACTGAACCAGATGACTCTGAGTATCGAGAACTAATGGACGTCCTTGAGGAGAATCCAGAAATAAAGGCTCAAGTCTTTGAAAAGATTCAGATGGGCGCCCAGCTGCTTTCAATTAAGCAATTCACTCCGGTCGGCCTAATCGAGAACGACATCACCAGTGAAGTGAGAAAGATCATACCCATTCAAACAAACATAATGGGTCGGATAAGGAACGAGCTCTCAGCCAACCTCGTTTCAAGCGTTGAAAAGAAAATCGATCTCTGGTGGTTGAGAATTGTTGCCTACGCATTGATGGTTGTTCTGGGATTCACTCTCTTCAACTCTGTCAAGAAGTATCTGTTAGGTACTATCATCATTCTTGAAACCTTGTACATATTCTTCATTGGTAACATTACTGTTGGCATCTTCGATCTTTCTCTGCATTCAATAGTGGCATTGCCCGCCTTTGCATTCGCGTTCATTCTGACCGTTTCTTCGCTAATGAATAGGAGAAAGAGAAACAGAGTTCTGCTCTTGAAACTGCTAATGCTTGTTCTCATAGCCATTCTGCCATTCCTTAATCTTTTTAACGAGCAAACAGAGCTTTCAATGGACAGTTTCGATGGATTCTACGATTCAGTTTACTATTCAACTCTGAAGAACGATGTGTTTCTTGCCCCTGAGTCGATGATCAGCCTGCAGACAAGAGAGTTGAACTCACTTGTTTCGAGTGAGTTGAACACTCTGAAAAGAGTCCTGAGGATAATCATCACCAACAAACTGAACTCTTTTTCATCCGAGGCAGGGTTGACCTACAGTATAGATGCCAACGGAAGATTGAGGGTAACGGCCCCGACCTTTAGCGAGTATTTGTCTATTGAGAACCAGGCCGTATATGCATCCGAGTTGCAGGACCTCACAAAAGATATCAATAGCTTCATAAGAGACAGCAACAGAAATAGCAAAGGTTACGCCAATGCCGTTTCGAAATTACTGGCCACTTCAGAGACAATTGTCAAATACGCTGGACAAACAATGAGAAAGGATTTCACCACTTCACTTGAAGATACTCTAGGATCAAGACCTGAGCTTTCCATCGCTTTGGACGATTACCATCAAAGAATCGATCCGCTGCTAGAAAGCAAACCCTCGCCAATCCCGGTCAAAGTCTACAGAGTTCCAGAGTTTGCGGCGCTAGTAGTTGCTCTCCTTTTGCTGACGATTACGCTATTTGTTGTAAAGAAACCTGTTATCTCTTATATCCACCTTGCAGTAATTGTAGTATTCCTGTTAATACAGCTCCCGGGCCTGAGCGATCTAAATCTCTTTGTCCAAGGTGGTTCTCCGATGCTGAGTGTGCCTATTGAACCTTCGATAAACATTTTGTTTTTGGTAGTTTTTGCGGGTATAATTGTGTTATCAGTTCTATGGATCTTACTATCTCATAAGAAAGGGAGTGTTGTTGAATGAAACTAAGACTATTGTTGGTGTTCTCACTTATTCTCATGTTTGCTCTCCCAGTAATGGCAATGAAGGTAATCATGATTACTGACGTTGGGGGGCTCGGAGACAAGTCATTTAATGATGGAACTTGGGAAGGAATTGTCAAGGCCTCTGACTTCCTGGGAATTGACAGAGAAGTCGTACAATCAAAGGAACAGTCCGACTATATCCCTAATCTGTCAAACGCAGCAAAGGAAGCAGACATTATCTTCGCAGTTGGCTTCATGATGGCCGATGCGCTGTATAAGGTTGCTCCTCAGTTCCCGGATACTTACTTCGTAGGCATAGACATTGACCCTGTTGAGAACATGCCGAATAATGTAGCAACGTATCTCTTCAAAGAACAAGAAGGAGCTTTCCTGGTAGGTTATGTAGTAGCGGCCATGACAGAGACCAACATGGTAGGCTTCGTTGGAGGTCTTCCAATTCCCCCAGTTGAAAGATTCCGCTACGGCTATGAGGCCGGAATAAGAGTCTACGAAGAGATACACGGAAAGACGATAAGCATGCTTCAGGGATACACTATGGATTTCAACGATCCTAAGAAGGGTAAGGACCTTGCCATCGCTCAGTTCGCAGAAGGCGCCGACATTGTCTTCCATGCAGCTGGCGCGTGTGGAAATGGTGTCATTGAAGCTGCAGCAGAAAAGGGAGAAGGTTTCTTTGCAGTTGGTGTCGATGTTGATCAGGATTACATGGCTCCTGGAAGAGTCCTAACAAGTTCTGTCAAGAGAGTTGACATGGCTTCCTATCAAGCCGTTATGAGTATCGCTCTCGGAACTTTCGAACCCGGAGCAAAGACACTCGGAATAAAGGATGAAGGTGTTGGAATTAGTCCGATGACCTACACAAAGGATGTTGTTGGACCGGTTATTCTCGGCGAAGTTGAGTTCCTTAAGGGTCTTCTAAAAGCCGGAACGCTTATTGTTCCTGATACTCAAGAGAAGCTCGATGCGTTCGTTGTTCCAGATATAACCCTTCCGTAATGGAATTAATTCACACAATCGTGTGATATCAAAGATCGGGAGAGCGACCTCTCCCGATCTTTCGTATCATGAACGATGGAGGTGAGCGTGTGGAAGAAAGCTACGTTGAAAGCCTCGATCTCTCAGGTATCGCAGTAGCTATGAAAGGAATTGTGAAGACCTTCCCTTCCGTTGTTGCTAATGATCATGTGGATTTCTTTGTTAAGAAAGGCGAAATACATGCGCTTGTGGGCGAGAACGGAGCAGGAAAGTCTACTCTCATGAATCAGTTGTATGGGCTTTATACTCCTGACGAAGGAGAGATCTTCATAAATGGTAAGAAAACAGTTATCAACGGGCCAAAGGATGCTATTGACATAGGAATCGGGATGGTCCACCAACATTTCATGTTGGTGGATAACCTGACTGTCGCTGAAAACGTAGTTCTAGGTTCAGAACCGAAGCACGGTCCCTTCAAAATGTTCATGGACACTAACAAGTCGCGTAAGATCGTTACGGACTTGTCTAAAAAGTACGGACTAGCCGTTGATGTGGATGCTTTTATTGAAGACATTCCAGTTGGTATGCAGCAAAGAGTTGAGATTCTGAAGATCCTATTCAGGGGTGCCGAGATTCTCGTTTTCGATGAACCGACAGCCGTTCTAACCCCTCAGGAGACCGAAGAGCTTTTCAAAATACTTAGAGTGTTAAGAGATAATGGAAAGACGATTATTTTCATCACTCATAAGCTAAATGAAGTCATGGCTATTACCGATAGGGTGACAGTGATGAGACTCGGGAAAGTAACCGGTAAGGTGAACACCAAAGACACAAATCCCAGACAACTTGCAAACATGATGGTCGGAAGAGAAGTTCTCCTAAGAGTCGAAAAGGAAGAGAAACGCGCCGGCGAAACCGTTCTAGAAGTCAAAGATCTCCATGTGAAGGATAATCGAAACTTAGATACGGTCAATGGTGTCTCGTTCTCGGTTCGTCAGGGGGAAATTGTGGGAATCGCCGGCGTAGCAGGTAACGGTCAGACAGAGCTTATCGAGGCGATCACCGGTCTTAGGAAAGTTGAGAAAGGAAACATATACTTGAGTGGCGTTGATCTTACTAATCAAACGGCGCTTGAAATAAGAGAAGCTGGTTTGACACACATCCCGGAGAATAGACTGAGAAGGGGAATGATAGCCCAGTATCCAGTCTATTACAACCTCATCCTTGGTAAACAAGACGAAGAGCCCTTTTCTCAAGAGGGGTTCATAAACCTTAGAAACGTAAAGGAATTCTCAAAAGGCGTAGTAGAAGCTTTCGATGTGAGACCAAAGAACATAAACATGCTCGCTGGCAACCTCTCGGGCGGGAATCAACAGAAGGTTGTCGTGGGCCGAGAACTGAGCGTTGTTCCGATAGAACCGAAAGTTGTGGTAGTCTCTCAGCCCACCAGAGGTCTGGATATCGGAGCAATCGAGTTTATTCATAAGACCTTGATTTCGATGCGCGGCAAGGGCATTGCCATGCTTCTGATCTCAATGGAACTCGATGAGATTTTTTCTCTCTCTGACAGGATACTTGTCTTCTATGAAGGAGAGATTATGGGAGAAGTTACTCCAGATGAAGTCGACAGAGAGGAAATAGGACTTATGATGGCAGGGCATAAAAAGGCCGAAGTCGTTAGGGAACGGAGTGATGAAGGATGAATACCAGCAAGATCTACGCATTACTAGTACCGATCGTCTCCGTTTTGATAGCTCTCCTGATAGCTTCCGTGATTATTATCATGATCGGCAAGAACCCAATTACTGCGTATTCCATAATGATTGACGGCGCGTTTGGTAGTCAGGAAGCACTTGCAGATACTATTATGAAGATGACACCCCTGATTCTAACCGGTCTCGCAGTCGGGTTCGGATTCAGAGCAGGAGTCTTCAACATAGGCGCTGAAGGCCAGATGACGATGGGTGCCCTAATAGGTGCAATAGTAGCCATGAATATCGGGGGAATTCCTTCGGTTATTGCCATCCCTCTTTCAATTATAGTGGGAATGCTCGCAGGTGCCTTCTGGGCATCAATAGCTGGTTTTCTGAAAGCTTTCACTGGAGCGCATGAAGTTATTTCAACGATCATGCTCAACTGGATTGCAGCTAACCTTGCTTCCTATATGGTGACCGGACCCTTGGCGGTCGGCTCCGGTACTCCGAAGAGTCCGGAAGTTGCAGAAGCATCGAAGCTTCCGGTAATACTAAAAGTTCAGGCTACTGAACTAAGCGTTGGGATTTTCATTGCCATTGCTGTAGCGATCATAATGTACATCCTGATAGAGAAGACCACCATCGGTTACAAGTTAAAGGCCGTAGGATTCAACCAGCATGCGGCTGAGTATGGCGGTATTAGTATTAGAAAGAGCATAATTCTTACAATGGCAATTAGTGGTGCTCTTGCTGGTATGGCAGGAATCGTCGACCTCATTGGAGTACCTCCTCATAGATTCGTCGGCGAACTCACAGGAGGAAGAGGATTTGACGGTATCACCATTGCGTTAATTGGGAGAAACCACCCAATCGGGATAATTTTTGCGGCTCTTCTGATAGCAGCCTTAAGAACAGGCTCCAACGCGATGCAGATTAGAGCCCAAATCCCTAACGACATCGTATCTATCATTCAGGGGATAGTAATCTTCCTTGTGGCTGCTGAGAGAATTGTCTCCACTCTTATTCTGTGGAAGCGAAAGAAAGGAGTGACTGCTATATGAGCTGGATCGAAGCGATCTTCGCAATACTTGTCAACCCCCTATTCTATAAACTCACTTTGCTCTCTGCGACTCCTTTAATATTCGCCGCTCTTGGAGGCACTTACAGCGAAGTCACCGGCGTTACGAACATCGCTCTTGAAGGTATTATGCTCATGGGAGCTTTTACCTCGATCGTCTTCACCCTACTTTCTGGTAACGCCTGGATCGGTGTACTAATGGCCGTCATCATAGGAACGGGGTTCACCTGGTTCCACGCATGGGCAAGTATTAGGTGGTCGGCTAATCAGATAGTTAGTGCTACCGCTCTTGTGATAATCGCTCAGGGAACAACTTCATTCCTGATGATTCCGATCTTTGGAAACGAAGGCCAGACCGATTTCATTGGAAGAGTTCCATACCTTGACGCAGGTTGGTTGAAGGGTATCCCTTTCATAGGCGAGATTTTCGGCTCTATGAGTCCTTTTACGTATATCTCAGTAATTGCGGTTGTTGCCAGCTGGTTCTTACTGTACAGAACACCTCTTGGTCTTCAAATGAGAGCGGTCGGAGAAAATCCTGAAGCTGCTGATACTCTAGGAATAAACGTCTACAAGATCAGATATTTCGGAGTTCTAATGAGTGGAGTTTTCGCAAGTCTTGCCGGGGCCTTTCTTTCGGTCGGTGAACTGGGAAGATTCGTTGAGAATATGATTCATGGAAGGGGATTTATTGCTCTTGCCGCTATGATACTCGGAAACTGGAATCCGGTTGGGGCCATGTGGGCTGCAATACTTTTTGGAGCGGCGGAAGCGATGAACCTGCAGTTACAGAGTAGTTCAATTGTGTCGGTGTCGGCAGGTGTGAAACCATTATTCAATATGATTCCATTTGTTGTCACGCTGATAGTAGTGGGCGGTTTTATTGGCAAGACGCGATCACCTGCTGCTTCGGGAACACCTTACGAAAAAGAATCCTGATTACGAAAACAAGAGGCCTTTCGGGACCTCTTGTTTTACACAAATCTCAGAGCCTGTTGAAGTCTGTTCAAAGTCTTGTTTCTACCGAGAAGAAAGATAACATCAACAAGTTCTGGCCCTTCATCGGCCGCTGTTAGAATATGTCTCAAGGACATGTAGAACCCCTTTCTATCGGGTTTGAATTCGTTGAGAACTGCTCTGATCGTCCCGACTATTTCATCGTTGTTCCATGCATCAAGATACTCTATTCTGTCTTTGAAGGCCTCAAGAGCCTTATAGATTCCCCTATCGTTATCACTAGAAGGGTTGAAGGTAGAGATTTCCGGCTCTTCGAAATAAAGATGCATTTTCTCCGGTACTTCCAATAGGGTTTCCACTCCCTTTCGAACGGAGTCAATTGCCCTTCTCAACCACTTCCTATTGGCGATGACTTCTTCTGAAGACATTAGACCTGCTCTCACAATAAACGGAATCGTCAGATCGGTTATCCTATCCAAATCGCATTCACGAATGTAGACCCCGTTCATCCATCTTGCCTTGGTTTCATCGAAGATTGCAGCGCTCGTATTCACTCTCTCAATCGAAAAGCTTTCGATTATCTCCTCGTGTCGTAAGATCTCCTTACCATCAGGATGTGACCACCCTAGTAAAGTAAGAAAATTGAAGAAAGATTCTGGCAAAAAGCCTTTCTCTCTGAATTGCTCTACAGATGTATCTCCATGTCTTTTGCTCAACTTCTTTCCATCAGGCCCAAGAATCATCGACAAGTGTGCAAAAGATGGTATTGGTGCTCCAAAAGCTTCATAAAGAGCAAGTTGCCTTAGGGTATTAGATAGATGATCATCTCCTCGTAAAACGTGAGAAATCTCCATAGAAACGTCATCAGCAACTACCGCAAAATTATATATTGGTTGACCGTTGGACCGCATTATCACAAAGTCTCCAATTGCTCCCTCTTTGAAAACGACCTCGCCTTTGATTTTATCGGGAAGCCTGTACTCCTTGCGTGGCATGTTAAAGAAGACAACCGGATTAAGTCCTTTGGCTTCGAACTCCGAAACCCTTTCTGGCGAGTTGAAGACCTCCAGCATCTCTTGAGAATAATGAGGTGCCTTTCCTTCCGAAAGCATTTTATCGTGAAGCGCTTCAATGTCTTCAGGATAAGCATAGACATTGTAGGCTAGCCCCCTTTGAAGGAGATCGAATACCATCTCCCTGTAAACTTCTCCTCTTTCACTTTGTCTATAGGGCCCAAAGGACCCACCCACATCGGGTCCTTCATCCCAGGTGATCCCCAACCACAAAAGTGACTCCATGAGTTGCTCCTCAAATTCCTTTGTGGATCTTGAAACGTCGGTATCTTCAATACGAAGGACGAGCTTGCCGCCGTAATGCTTCGCAAACAGGTAATTGAACAACGCAGTTCTGGCACCACCAACATGAAGGTATCCAGTAGGGCTGGGCGCAAACCTTACTCTAATCATCATCATCACTTTCCCTTCCAGCAAAAGCAAGTAAAATCCCCGAAATACTCTTGCTATCAGTTATTTGTCCGTCAACAATCATTCTGATCGCCTCTCTTGAGTCGATCAGAATCGGTACCACAAACTCTCCTTCATCGGGACAGGGATCCTGAACCCTTTCCACCTCTGCAAGGTAGATATGAATTATCTCATCGGAAAATCCCGGCGAAGTCTCAATCGTAGTCAGTTTGCGTAAGTATCTTGTAACATATCCCGTCTCTTCCAGCAGTTCTCTTCTGGCGCAGTCTTCTGGGTTCTCACCGGCATCAAGCTTTCCGGCAGGTATCTCGAGCATGAACTTCTGAACGGGGAAACGGTATTGCTTCACGAGCAGCAATTTATCATCTACGAATGGAACGACAGCAACGGCACCGGGATGACGAACAACCTCTCTAAACGCCGTAGTACCGTCTTG
>JACDJC010004084.1_pt1 | contig 10166 bp, 7 predicted proteins | sample 7454191 | NCBI WGS metagenome assembly JACDJC01 (sample SAMN14253291, study PRJNA609438) | sludge metagenome | isolation source: sludge after 25d culture with pyrite and EDTA | collected 2018-12-20
GTTGTCCCCTTGGATGCGTTTTCAGCTCCGAAGAGCAGCTCGGAACAGATCGTGCGCAAATGGGATGCTTTCAAACGCCTGTTTCAGCGCAGTTCAACCACTGAAGAGAGCCCGTTCAAGCCGGAGGCAGAGCTCAGACGACTGCCGCGTCAATTTGTAGAGCACCTGACCGAACCTGTGGATTGGAGCTCGGCATTAAGTGCTTTTGCCGCAGCCCTTAACGGCTGGAGCGGTACCGCAGAGGAGCCTGAGGTGATTTTTGTGGTTGGCCCGCCCTGGAGCGGCCATGCCGAGCTTTTGAATGCCTGGGCGTCCGCCCGCAGGGTTTTTTGTGTCAAACCGCCTACCCCCCAGGACATTTTACATAACAATTTGGATTGGATGCAGCCTTTGTCCGATTCTGACGCGTTCTGGGTTATGCCGGAACTAGAGCGCTGCTACCTGCGTCATGCCAAAGGATTGGATATGGTACGGTCTTTTCTGGAACAGGCCATGCGTGGAGTTTACGGCCCGGGGATAATAGGCTGTGACAGCTGGGCCTGGACTTATCTGCAATACGTATGGCCGGTTCCGTGTTCCAGCGTGCTGACCCTGCAGGCTTTTGACGCTGCCCGCCTGACGCGTCTGCTTCGGCAGCTGAGTACAGCCCGGATCAAGACCAGGCATTGTTTCAAAAATGTCAGTAACGGTGAGACGGTATTGTGTACTGAAGATGACGAAAGTGCAGAAGTGAATGCTGTGATTCGCCAGATTGCAGTGCGGAGTCGTGGCAATGTAGGTCTTGCTTTAAGTTACTGGCGCGAGGCTCTGCGTTCTGAGCCGGAAACCTCTGATGAGGTAGAAAGCAGGAACGATGCAGACCGTTCAGGTAATGAACATACCGTGTGGGTGGATAGTTTACCCACAAGCCCAATTCCACCGGATGATGGTAACGACGAGGTCGCGTTTTTGCTCCATACGCTGTTATTGCATAATGGCTTGTCGGAGGAATTGTTCCAGAAGGTGTTGCCCCTGGGATATCTGCGGATTATGGCGTTGCTGCTACGCCTGCGGAGGCAGAGGATTGTCGAACAAGTAGCCGAGCGCTGGCAGATAGCTCCGTTGGCTTACATCGGTGTATGCACATATCTGCGCCAGCGTAACTATCTGATGGATCACTTTCAGGGGTAGCATGATGGAAAATGGCAAGATTTCAGATATTTTCAACTCACTGGATGCTTCCGCACTCCTGGAACTGGCTATAATCGTGGGCGCAGCCATAATAAGTGTCATGCTGATCCAGCGGGTTCTCCCCTTGTTGGCTGAGAAATTACATGATCAGCGGCGCCACTTCATACTGACGTTGGTTCCGCTGTTGCGCCTGGTGATTATTGTAGGCGCTTTTCTCCTCTGCATACCGTTGATCATTGAACCATCTCTGCAGAATATGGTGGCTTTGCTTGGTTCGCTGGGATTGGCGCTGGGGTTTGCCCTCAAAGACTACGCCAGTAGTCTGATAGCCGGGGTTGTCGCCACTGCTGAACGTCCATACCGTAGCGGTGACTGGATCGAGATCGACGGGGTGTACGGTGAAGTTGTCCATGTGGGGCTGCGCACGCTGCAGATAATCACGCCGGACGATACCTTGTATCACATTCCGCACCTGAAGATCTGGAATGAGCTGATTGCCAATGCCAACAACGGTACCCCCCGCTTGCAGACGGTAGCTGATTTTTATCTTGATTCCTGCCACGATGGAGTAGAAGCGCGCGGCCTTCTGTATGACGTTGCTCTGAGCAGTGTTTATCTTGCCCATAGGGAGCCGATCGAGGTGATTCTCCAGGAAAAACCCTGGGGAACCCATTATCAGCTAAAGGCATATTCCGTTGACCCGAAGCAGCAATTTCGTTTCCGAAGTGATTTGAATATCCGCGGACGCGCAGTGTTGGAGCGCCAGGGGTTCAAGTTTGCCTCAGCTATCCTGGCCACTGCATCTGAATAGAAAAAATCAGAAGTTATCCTTGCGCCTTATCAGGCCACCGCTCCTGCCCAGAGCAGTGATTCGATGGTTATTGCAGGGGTGGAAATAGACGAGGGCGGCACGGGTTGGCGGGAGTCTCCGCTGTTGATCGCGCTGTTGGGAGCAGATGTTGTTGAGTTCTGCATGGTGGGTGATTCGGCGTTGGATGGTTCAGCCGAACGTGTGCTGTTCTGCTCTGTGCGCAGATCCATCCGGGCCTGAGCCGCTATCTGGGCGGCGCGCGCAGCGACACGCCTGTCTTGAGCGGAGGGTTGTGCCGGGGCCAGTGCTGCGGCCTGAATCTGCTCCATCTTAGCGATGGTTTCCTGTGGATCACCTGCAATCTTGCTCAGATCGATGTTGACTTCGCCAGCGACCGCGTAGCGTTTTCCATCTGGGCCGGTTTCGTATTCCAGCGTTGGAGCACCAGCATATTGTCCCCCTACGGCGGCATGGGCCGCTTCATGGGTGCGCACCTCCTGGTCACGCAGCTTAAGCTCCTGCACTTCCTGATGCTCCAGAGCGCTGAGTTTTGCGCTAATAGTTGCGGATGCTGTCGCTTCCTCTTCCGCATCTTCAGCCTCAGATGGTGCAGTGTCATCCACACCGTCCAACTGCCCTTGCTGCTCTGCCTGTGCTTCTTTAGTAGTGAGAGGGGCAGAAACTCCTTCGCTATTTTGCTGTGCCAGACGGCGCGCCGCAGGGCTGAGCTCAACAGTATCCGCAGCGGCCAGGAGCAGGGATCCGCCTTGCTCTGGTCGAGCGTATTTCCCTTGAGTGCGCCCCTCGACAGGAACAGAAGCGGAGACAGGCGCGGGCGTTGTGTCTCCTCTGACCAGCCCCGAATTTATGTAAGCTGCGCTACTTAGCATATGTATCACTCCCGGCTCATTATTGAGCCTGTCACCATATCCCGCCGCACACCAGCGGCGCGATGTTAAAGCTGTAGCCACGCTGTCCCAGATAATGAATCTGCTGCTGTTAATATATATGTACCATTTGTAGCATCAGCTTGAAGTTGTTGCCAGATATTTAGTGCCTTAAGCTGAAATTTACGCTCCTGAGTATTGACAAAACAACGTTTGTTTTGCAGACTGTAAAAGCGAATGAGAATCGTTCTCGATTGCGTGAGTGAAATAGTCGGGTTTAAGTGTTCGCACTGCACTGGTGTCGGGAGGTGGGATATTATGCAGATGGACCGCAGAAAATTTCTTAAATGGGGGCTGGCTGGAGCAGTGGCTGGGATGGTGTCGCCACAGACGGCGAGCGCGTGGGAATCTAAAGCACCGCCAGATGGCGAATCATTCAGTTGCCTTACCGATATCAGTCGCTGTATCGGGTGCCGTAAATGTGAGAAAGCGTGTAATGAAATCAATGAATTACCTCCACCAGCCCAGGCGTTTGACGACCTGAGGGTTTTCGACCAGCGGCGGCGCCCGGACGTGCGCAGCTTCACCGTGGTAAATCGCTATCACAGTGGACGAATAGATGCTGATGGGGGGTTGTTGCCCGACTATGTCAAGGTCCAGTGTATGCACTGTCTCGATCCGGCCTGTGTTTCGGCATGTATCACCGGCGCTATGAGTAAGAAGGAAAACGGCGCAGTTCACTACGATGCATCCAAATGTATCGGCTGTCGTTACTGTATGGTGGCGTGCCCGTTTGAGATCCCCGCCTACGAATACCACAATCCCATTACGCCGAAGATCATGAAATGCACTATGTGCGAAACGGAGTTTACTGAAAAAAATCGTCCCCCGGCCTGTGCCACCGTGTGTCCGACCGAGGCCATAACCTTTGGCACACGTTCGACCCTGCTGCGGATGGCCAAAAATCGCCTGCAGGACTATCCCGCCACTTATGTGCCGCATGTCTACGGGGAACACGAGGTGGGTGGCACGGCGTGGCTCTATATATCTTCGGCACCGTTTGCCCAGCTCGATTTTATCAGTTTGCCACACAAGCCGTTGCCAAAGCTCAGTGAGACTTTGCAGCATTCGCTATTCAGTTATCTGTGGTCACCGGCGCTACTGTTCACCCTGTTGAGTCTTGTGATGTTTAAACAGGGCAAGCATGCCCAATTGGCAGATATCGAAGTGGATGCAGAAAAGGAGGCGCACGATGAATGATTCTGCCGGGCACGATTTTGCTGTAGATGGAGCTGCGCCTCTGAGGCGTCCTTTGTGGACACCGGGGGTGTTGGTGCTGCTGGTGTTTATGGCGCTCGGTTTTGTGTTTGCGCTGGCGCGTTTTAGCGGCGGTATCGGCGCGGTGAGTAATCTCAGCACCGCGCACCCCTGGGGCCTGTGGGTCGGGATCGATGTCGCCACCGGGGTGGCTCTGGCCGCAGGCGGTTTTACCACTGCGGCGCTAACCCACATCTTCGGACGGCACCAATATGAAGCCGTTGTGCGCCCCGCGCTGCTCACGGCTATGCTTGGTTACACCTTTGTGGTGCTGGGGTTGCTGGTGGATATCGGGCGCTCCTGGGCTATCTGGAAACCGATGGTTTTCTGGAATCCGAACTCGGTATTATTCGAGGTAGCCATGTGTGTCATGGTCTATCTGACGGTTCTGTACATAGAATTTATGCCGATCGTTATTGAACGATTCAGTAATAATATTAATTTACCGGGAAGGCTGTCCAGGCTCAATGTGCTACTGCAGGGGCTGCTGGATCGAGCTGAAGCAACGCTGCGCAAAACGATGTGGATTTTTATTGTCGCCGGAGTGGTGCTTTCGTGTATGCATCAATCCAGCCTTGGATCCTTGATGCTGATAGCTCCGACCAAGCTGCATCCGCTGTGGTACACCCCGATTTTGCCGCTGCTGTTTCTGATCTCGGCTATTGCGGTGGGATTTCCCATGGTGATATTTGAGAGCACTCTGGCGCACGCGAGTTTGAAGAGCAGTGATGAGGCTGCGCTACTGGCTGATCTGTCCCGCTTTATTCCGTATGTTCTCGGTTTCTACCTGGCGTTAAAGCTCGGAGATATGCTCCTGCGCGGTACCTGGGTTTACCTGCTCGACAACAGCATGCAAAGTAACGCCTTTATGATTGAAATTGGCGCGGGGGTTATTGCGCCTATGCTCATTCTGCTGAAAAAGCGCCGCCGTGCATCGCCGCGCTGGTTGTTTTTTGCTGCCTGCTGCGTTATTGGCGGGGTGGTGCTGAATCGGGTCAATGTGTTCATAATTGGGTATAAGCCGCCATTCGGGGCGGGAACCTATTCCCCCGCTGTGGGAGAAATCTTTATCACTGCGGGGCTGATTGCCACCCTGATGTTTCTGTATCGAGTAATTGTTACGTATATGCCGGTTCTGGAATCACGGCGGGAGGATGTCATATGAAAGGACTGTATCGAAACAGATTCTTGGCGCCATTTGTGTGGCTGAGTATATGTCTGGGTACGGGGGGTGTGATTGGGCTGCTCAACGGCACACCAGCACTGGGGGCGGCTGAATCCAGACAGGAGGATCAAGTTGGTGGAACCAGACAGGAGCAGGCGGCGCAGCGCGCCCGGGAGCGCGTGCCTCTGGTGGAAGAGGTGTTGCACGAAGATCCGCTGCGCCGCTCCATGCGTTTGCACCAACTGGGTTTGACAGTCAAAGATGTTAAGCATACCTATTCCCTCCTCGACAGCCCGATTATACAAGAGCGCGAGGATCATTATGGTCCGGTGCGTTTCAATCACGGGCAACACGCCGCCAGTGTGGGGGATTGCAGCGTATGCCACCATAAACGCCCGGCAGCAGATGTAGCGTTCAGCCCTAATCCAGAACTTGTGCGCTGCAGCGCCTGTCATCAGCACGCATTTAATCCGGAATTTCCGGAACGTCTGGGGCTGAAGGGGGCGTATCATCAGCGCTGTATCGGTTGTCACGAACGGGAAAACACGGGGGCGCGCACGTGTATCGATTGCCACTTGAATCAGGTGCCGGAACACAAAGAGCTGGTGAAGCTCCCACCTGATCCTGATCCTCTGGAGGTGACGGCAGAGTGTCTGCGCTGTCACGCCGCGCAGGCAGAGCACCTGAAACATACGGCTCACTGGCTCTGGCGCGGCCCTTCCACCTACACCGCCGATGCTTCGCGCGCGGTGCACCACGGCAAAGGAACCACCGCCCTGAATAACTACTGAGTGAGCATCATCAGCAACGAGTCTCGTTGCACAAGTTGTCATGCAGGATACGGTTGGAAGGATGCTAACTTTGACTTTGAGGACACCACGCACATGGATTGTCTGGTGTGTCATGATACCACCGGCACCTATAAAAAGGCCCCGACGAAGGCGGGGTTTCCCGAGGCGGATGTCGATCTTAAACATGTGGCGCAGCAGGTGGGACACACCAGCAGGGCCAGTTGCGGCACGTGTCACTTCAGCGGCGGTGGCGGTGACGCAATCAAGCATGCCGATATGGGGAGTAACCTGAGGGATCCAGATCCGCGCTGTGATGTCCACATGGGGGATCTGGATTTTACCTGTGCCGAGTGTCATACCACGCGCCAGCATCGTATTGCCGGGCGCAGCTCGTCCGTAGCTCCGGCTGAAGGGGTGGTTCGTTGTGAGGATTGCCACTCCGATAAGCCTCACAGCGGCAACAGTCTGCTGGATCACCACCTGAATCAACACGGCAAATCCATGAGCTGTAACACCTGTCATTCACCGGTGTACGCCAAGTGCGCCCCAACCAAAACCTGGTGGGACTGGTCTAAAGCCGGAGACCTGGAACGGGTAGTGCGGATGGAACGTCTGGGTGACAGCGATCCGCTGCCGGACTACGATGCGAAGAAGGGGGAGTTTGGCTGGAAGCGTGCAGTCAAGCCTGGATATCACTGGTATAACGGCCATATGGAACGCATCAACCTCGGTGACGCTGCCGCTTTGGAGAGGCCGATAGTTAAGCTTACCGCGCCGATAGGTTCTATAGATGATCCGCGCTCGCGCATCACTCCGTTCAAGATTATGCAAGGGGTTCAGGCGTTTGACGCGCAGCATAAAACCCTGTTGATACCACACCTGTTCCCGTCCGGGCCGGAGGACGAGAGCGCCTACTGGAAGAATTATGTCTGGCGCAAGGCCTTTTTAACCGGGATGGAGGCGGCAGAGCTGCCCTTCAGTGGCAACTGGCGCTGGAAAGAGACCTGGACCTTCTGGCGCGTGGAGCATGAAGTGATGCCGGCTGCGCAGGCGCTGTCGTGCAAGCAGTGCCATACCAGCTTGCGTGAGGAGCAGACCTGCAACCGCTGCCATCAGGACAGTCGCCATGTGGATTTTAAACAGCTGGCCCACAAGGATACCGATTTCAGCTTTCTGGAAGGGAAGCGGGAGAATATGGAGGAGTTACACCAGGGGGATTATCTCGACTTCGAGGGTTTAGGCTATAAGGGTGATCCGATCATCTTCGGCGGGCGTTTCAAACAGCTGCCTCTGGGGCGCAAAGAGGATATGGGAAAGCAGGAGCAGCTGCAGTGAGAATACGGCGGAGCAGCAGGGTAAATTGATGCTGCTCCGCTGTGGGATAAGAAGATGGGGAATTACCTGATCTTCCAGCTGGTTCCTTCAGGGCTGTCCAGCAATAGAATGCCGCGCCCCTCGAGTTCATCGCGAATAGAGTCAGACAGGGCAAAATCTTTGTCCGCACGCGCCTGCAAACGCTGGGCGATCTAGCGTTGTATCTCCTCAGCGCTGATATCCATATCAGTCAGCGCCGCCATCTTTTGGTGTTCCAGCCATGTTGCAGGCTCAGAACCGAAGATCCCCAGGACGCCGCCGAGTTCGAGCAGGGTCTGGTGTAGGCTGTTTACCGCCGCAACCTTGTCTGCCTTCTTGCGGAATTTCTTTTCACTCATCAGGCGGTTCATGGAGCGCACCCCGTCGAACAAAAAGCCGATGGCCTGCGCGGTGTTGAAGTCATCATCCATCGCTGTGCGGAAGCGCTCTTTGAGCTCCTCCCCTTCGGGGGTGGCTATGCTGGAGTCGATATCGCACTGGCTCAGCACTTCAGCCGCCGCGTGCAGCCCCTCGTAAAAACGGCTCAAACCGTGGCGCGCCTCTTTGAGGTTCTGTTCGGAGAAGTCGATGGGAGAGCGATAGTGGGCCGAGAGGATGAAGAAACGCACCACTTCGGGGTCGTACTGCTGCAGGATATCGCGGATGGTGAAGAAGTTACCCAGCGATTTGCTCATCTTCTCCTGATTGACATTGACAAAGCCGTTGTGGACCCAGTATTTGACGAAGGGTTTGCCGCTGGCGCCCTCACTCTGGGCGATCTCATTTTCGTGATGGGGGAAGATGAGATCCTTGCCGCCGCCATGAATGTCGAAGGATTCGCCCAGATAGCGAGTCGACATGGCCGAACACTCTATGTGCCAGCCCGGGCGCCCCTCTCCCCAGGGGGAGCTCCAGGATGGTTCACCGGGTTTGGCGCCTTTCCACAGGGCGAAATCCATGGGGTCACGCTTTTTTTCTCCAGGAGCGATGCGCGCTCCAGCCTGCATGTCATCGAGGTTGCGCTTGCTCAGTTTCAGATAGTTATCGAAACTGCGCACCGCAAAGTACACATCGCCATCCACCGCATAGGCCTTTCCCGCATCGATCAGTTGCTGCACCAGCTTGATAATCTCGCCCATATGCTCGGTGGCCTTGGGTTCTATGCTGGGCTTTTCCAGCCCGAGGGCGGCCATATCCTCATCAAACGCCTGAATAAATTCCTGCGCCAATTCGGTTGAGCTGATGCCGCGCTCGTTGGCGCGCTGGATGATCTTATCGTCCACATCGGTATAGTTGCGCACGTAGGTGACCGCGTAGCCGCTGTACTTCAGGTAGCGAAAGATGATGTCGAACACGATATTCGCGCGCGCATGGCCGATGTGGCAGTAGTCATATACGGTGACACCGCACACATACATCCCCACCTTACCGGGCTGGAGCGGAGTAAACGGTTCTTTGGTGCCAGTCAGGGTATTGTAAAGGCGTAAGCTCATAACGGTAACATCAGTCCTTGTGTGTGGTTCAGGGTTCGGGGTGGATTTTATTTATTCACCTTTACCCAAGAGTCGCGCAGGGTGACAGTGCGATTAAACACCGGCAGTTCTGCGGTGCTTTGGTGTGCATCGAGGCAGAAATAGCCGCAGCGCTCAAACTGGTAGGCCTGCTCTGGTGTTGCCTTCCAGATATCGGGTTCAGCCAGGCAGTTCTCCAGGGTTTCAATGGAGGCTGGATTCAGATCTTCAAGCCAGTTTTCCGCGTGTGCTCCTGCTCCCGGAGTTTCAACCTGAAACAGACGGTCGTACAGGTGGACTCTGATTTTTACGGCGTGAGCCGCGCTGACCCAGTGGATCACCCCTTTGACCTTGCGCCCCTCGGGTGCTGCACCTAAAGTGGCGGGATCGTGGGTGCAGTGCAATTCCTTAATGGTGCCGTCCTCGTTGTAGATCACCTCTTCACACTTGATTACATAGCTGTTGCGCAGGCGCACCTCGCGGCCAGGCCCGAGACGGAAAAACTTCTTCGGCGGTTCGAGCATAAAATCATCCTGCTCGATGAACAGTTCGCGCGTAAAGGGAAGATTGCGTTCCCCCATTTCGGGTTGCTGCGGGTGGTTGGGGGCGACGAACTCCTCCTGTTTGTCTTGCGGGTAATCGGTGATAATTACCTTCAGGGGGCGCAGCACGCACATGGCGCGCGGGGCGGTCTCATTGAGCTCTTCGCGCACGCAGTCTTCCAGCACACTCATGTCGATCCAGCTGTCGCTCTTGCTGATCCCGATGCGGGTGCAGAATTTACGCAGCGCCTGCGCCGGGAAGCCGCGTCGGCGCATCCCCGCCAGCGTTGGCATACGCGGGTCATCCCAGCCACTGACTACAGCGCTGGTTACCAGCTCCTGGAGTTTGCGTTTGCTCAGCACTGTATAGCCTAGATTCAGGCGCGAATATTCGTACTGTCGAGACTGATGCAGCTCAAGTTTTTCGATGAACCAGTCGTACAGGGGGCGATGGTCGGCAAATTCAAGGGTGCACAAAGAATGGGTGATCCCCTCCAGCGCATCGGACTGACCATGAGCGAAGTCGTACATGGGGTAGATGCACCATGTGTCCCCGGTGCGGTGATGTGGCGCATGTAAAATACGATACATAACCGGATCGCGCATGTTCATATTGGGA
>JACDJC010004086.1_pt1 | contig 10164 bp, 10 predicted proteins | sample 7454191 | NCBI WGS metagenome assembly JACDJC01 (sample SAMN14253291, study PRJNA609438) | sludge metagenome | isolation source: sludge after 25d culture with pyrite and EDTA | collected 2018-12-20
AACATCCCAAATGCTCAACGCCCTAATCAAGCTTAAAACAAAACATCAGCTATGACTGTTTATAAAGTTAATTCAGCTTTTTTACGACTATGAAACGAGCAATATTTTTTATATTTTTGAGCTATTTATCGATGAATATGGTACACGCTGATAATAAATCGAATGAACAGATAGCGACCTTTGGTGGTGGCTGTTTTTGGTGCATAGAGCCTCTCTTTGCCGAACTGAAAGGGGTAGATAAGGTGGTTTCGGGATACAGCGGTGGCCACGTGCCCAACCCCACGTACAAAGCGGTTTGCACCGGCAGTACCGGCCACGCGGAAGTGATTCGCATCCATTTTAATCCCGAAATCATTTCCTTTAAGGAACTGTTGACCGTCTTTTTTTCAATGCACGACCCTACTACTCTCAACCGTCAGGGCGCTGACGTAGGCACCCAATATCGCTCCGTGGTATTTTACCACACTCCCCAACAAAAAGAGGAAACTGAAGCCATCATCAGGCAGTTGGAAGAGGAAGGTGTTTTTAACGACCCTATTGTAACGGCGGTATCTCCGATAACCAATTTTTACAAGGCTGAGGATTACCACCAGGATTACTACAATAATAATCCCAATCAGTCGTACTGCCGACTGGTGATTAATCCTAAAATGAATAAATTCCGTAAAGCCTTTAAGGAGAAGCTGAAAGCGCAGTAGGTTGTGGGCGGAGGGAAAGGCTCAAAAGCTGAAAGCTGAAAGCTGAAAGCTCAAAGCTTAAAGGTGAACGGTGAAAAAACCCCAAAGCTGAAAGCTCAAAGCTCAAAGTAAAAGGGGAAAGGAGAAAAAAGCTTCCTGCCTGCCTGCCGGCAGGAAAGCTCAAAGCTCAAAGGGAAAAAAAATACAGCGCACTGTTGAACAGCAAACAATTACCTTTTACCGATCACCTTTTACCGTTTACCTTTTACCGATCACTGTTTACCTTTTACCTATTCACCTTTCACCTATTTCCCTTTCACCACTCATCTCTCAGGCTCCTGCTTCACCATAGGCACGAAACGAACAGGCAAAAGAGTGGTTTGGGTATAACCCTCTTCTTTTTTCACTATCCGCTTGAGCGATTGCACACGATGAACCGGACCTACGGGTAGTATCATGGTGCCATGTACCTTAAGCTGATCCACTAAAGCAGGTGGAATGGATTGGGGTGCGGCTGTTAAAATAATGGCATCAAAAGGAGCCTCATCGGGCCATCCTTTATAGCCGTCGCCATGAAGCACTTTTACCTGAGTGAATCCGGTCCGGGTAAGATCCTTCTGCGCCTGGGCAGCCAGTTCAGGTACAATCTCAATGGTGAAGACCTGCATCCCCATCTGAGCCAATACGGCAGCCTGATAACCCGAGCCGGTGCCTATCTCCAGAATTTTACTCCCGGGTTTTACGCGAAGCGCTTCGCTCATATAGGCTACAATATAGGGTTGTGAGATGGTTTGGTTGTGACCAATGGGCAGGGGACTGTCCTCATAGGCCAAAGACTTTACATTCTCGGGAACAAACTCGTGGCGTGGCACCTGGCGCATTGCATTCAATACGTTGCGGGAAGAAATACCGCGTGCTTTAATCTGCACGGCCACCATCTCTTCTCTCATTTTATCAAAATTTTGCGAGTCGGCTACGCTCATTTGAAAGAATAAAATAAATATAAGTAAAACTTTAAGTGAGAGAAAACCTGCCTTGCGACAGGTTGTCTCCCAAAAGCAATAAAAAGCTCTAACAAACTGATTGTCATTAGTTTTTATGGGTATCATGCTTATTAAAATGTTTTTTTACATGTGCTATCATCTGCGCGCGACTCATTTTATCGGCTGAGTCAATCTCCATCTTCTTAGAGGCATATTCGGGATGTTTTTTTAGTGTCTTCTCAAAATGCACTTTGGTTTCCGCAGGACCAAAAAGGTAAATCTCACCGGTATCGTGCGAGATGTGCTGCAATATTCGATCGAAATATTCGTGCATCTGCTGTTTCTTTCGGTTGGTGGTTCTCTTCTCCAGCGAGGGAAGAATGGTTCCCGAACCGCTGTTGGGCTTCGTTTCGCCCGGAAACCGCGTGCGTGATTCCACATCCGACTCAATGGTTTGAATCTCTTCTTGCTTGCCATTTAACAGACTCACCAATACCGCTTTATCGGTATTCAACCAAATTCCAATCTGTTTTTTCATAGTACATATAAATAAATAGTAAGACAATATATAAAACCAAAAGATACGACAGATTTTCGGAAGTGTCAACTTCATTTTGTCCAACCGGCAAATATGTTGTCTGACCATGAAAAACCAAGGATGCCCGGAAAGTATAAATATACCAATTATTTGTTTCCTTTGCATGTAGTAATGAACCATCAACCCAACAAAACGGCTAAGCTGTGACGCGATATTTTATTGAGATGGCCTTTAATGGCGAAGGTTTTCACGGGTGGCAAAAACAACCCAATGCCATTACTGTACAACAGACACTGGAGCAGGCGATGCAAACGCTCTTGCAATCACCTGTTATGATAACCGGCGCAGGCAGAACCGATACCGGAGTGCATGCCACCTATTTCGTGGCTCATTTCGAGATGGCTACCATAACTTGGGAATTGTCCCATCTGGTGAAAAGATTGAACAGCTTTTTGCCCCCTGGAATCGTCATTTACGCCATCCAACCCGTCTCCAACGAAGCCCACAGTCGTTTTAATGCCATCGCACGTACCTACGAATACCATTTGGTGCTGGAGAAAAATCCCTTTCTCAACCGGCTCACCTACCGTCCCCATTATCTCCCCGATTTTGAAGCGATGAACCGGGCTGCCACCGGAATGATGAAATTCTCTGATTTCACCAGCTTCAGCCGGTTGCATGGCAATGCCAAAACAAATGTCTGCCACGTAACCCGCGCTTACTGGGAAAAACGAAACACGCAGTATGTATTTGTGGTAACAGCCAACCGTTTTTTACGAAATATGGTTCGCGCCATGGTGGGCACACTGCTGGAAGTGGGAAAAGGTTCAATTACGGCAGATGATTTCTTTGAAATTATTGAGGCACGCGACAGAAGCAGAGCCGGCACCTCGGCACCCGCGCAAGGGCTCTTTTTAACCGATATTGAGTATCCGGAGGGGATTTATAAGAGGATAAGATATTAAGGATTAGGGAGCTGAAAGGTAAAATAGGCATCAGGCATCAGGCAATAGGGTAAGAGGTTAAAGGTGAAAGGTGAAAGGTGAAAGGTGAAAGGTGAAGGAGAGATTAAGGATTAAGGATTAGTCCCGATAGCTATCGGGATAAGGATTATGGAGTTCAAACGTGAAAAGTAAAAGGTAAAAGGTGAAAGCGTCAATCTTCTGTCTTCTGTCTTCTGTCTTCCGTTCCGATAGCTATCGGAATCTGTCTTCCGTCTTCCGTCTTCGGTTCCGATAGCTATCGGAATCGTGCTCCCGACTTCAATCTTCCGTCTCATTCCATATCTCCCATGCAGCCTCGGCCTGCAGATGAAGCATCTCCAAACCATTTTTGACCACGGCCCCTTTTCTGGCACAATTTTGCATAAACCATGTTGAATCGGGATTATAAACCAGGTCGTAGGCCAGGTGTTGCGTGGTGATACCTTCGTAAGGAATATCGGGGCAGGATTGGTTTTGGGGGTACATCCCCAAGGGGGTAGTGTTGATAATGAGTTTATAGTGAGAGACTATTTCAGGTGTAAGCGATTGGTAACTAACCTGGGAGGGAAGAGCGGGCGAACGAGAAACAAACCGGAAAAGAATCCCCATTTCCCGAAGGGCATGTGCCACAGCCCTGGAAGCGCCACCTGTACCGAGGATAAGCGCTTTTTTATGCTCCGGTGTAATCAAAGGCGTCAGCGAGCGTGTAAATCCCACCACATCGCTGTTGTAGCCCTTGAGGTGCAGCTTTTTATCCTCCCTGATTATCTTAATCACATTTACTGCACCTATCGCACCGGCCGTGCTGTCAACTGCATCCAGATAATCAATGACTTGTTGTTTGTACGGGATGGTTACATTTAAACCGGCCATATAGGGATGATGAGCCAGCAACTCCGGCAACTCATTAATGGCCGGGATGGCAAAATTGAGATAACGGGCTTCAATATTTTCCCTTTTAAATTTTTCGGTAAAATAGTGTTGCGAAAACGAGTGTTCAAGCGGATAACCTATCAGACCAAAAGTTTTCATGACGTTATTGTTTTTTCACCGCCCAAATTTCGGTAATTGCAATACTTAATATGCCTAAAATAATAAAAACCAGGGCCCATGCCAGACCGGTGTCCCACTGAGGTATTTCCCAATTGTAAGCCACTATTTTAGTTTTTGCGCCAAAGGATTGGGTGATGGCAGTTTTCCAGGGCCACAATATGCCCAGCGATCCAAGAATAAAACCTGACAGCAACGCAATAGCAGAATCGGGAAAGCGTTTAAGCAGCCAGGAGAGAAGGTGACTGAAAGCAATCAGTCCAAAAACGGCTCCTGCCAACACCGGAATCAGCAGGTCTATCCGGAAATCGTTTACGGCATCAATCATTATCAACTGATAGTTGCCCATTAATATTAACACAAATGAGCCGCTCAGGCCGGGCAATATCATGCTGCAGGTGGCCACAATACCACAAAGAAAAAGATACAGGAGTGAGCTGTTCTCCGAAGCCGGAGAAAGCACCGATACCGCTACTGCAATGGCTGTTCCGGCTATAAATGAGAGTATTGCCCCTGTATGCCAAACCTTTACGGTTCGCCCTACAAAATATACCGATGCCATCACCAACCCAAAGAAATAGGACCAAATATACACCGGATAGTTGACGAACAAAAACTCAAAAAGGCGAGCCATAGAGAGAATGGCTGCCACAACACCGGCAAACAACACCAGTAAAAAATAGAGGTCTACATGTTTGGCAAAGCTTTTGAACGCACCCTTCCACAACAATTTTAAGGCGGTAGCATCAAATGATTTAATGGCGTTAATGATCCGCTCGAAAATGCCCGTTATCAGCGCGATGGTACCTCCCGAAACGCCCGGTATCACGTTGGCTCCACCCATGGCCATCCCCTTCAAAAACACCTTAACAGACGACTTCATTTTCAATTTATCCATAGTTTACAGGCAAAACAAAGGCATCTCCTGAGTGTTGATTCCGAAGATGCCATTCTCTGATTTATTTTGGTTGCACCGTGACGCTACTTCTGTTTTGGAAGATAGTCGAGCAGTGTATCGCCTCTCAGTCCCAACCGAAGCGTCTCCAGGGGTATAACTTCGTTGTGGGCAATATTGCCCAGATTCACATTGTGCCCAAACTGTTTTATAAACCACACCTGCTGGGACTTTTGTGGCGCTTCCCAAATAATATTATCGGAATCCACATGGGTACGGATGTCCTGAATGAGGTTGAGGTTGGCTGAACCATCGCTGTTGAAAATTCCGGTGGTACCACTCTCACGGGCTTCGGCAATAACTTTATGAGCACCGGCTTGCAACTCCGATTTCATCATGGAAATCCACTCGGTATTGGGTATTATTTTATTGGAAATCTTAGAGCCCACTTCGCTCAACACCACAAAATCTTTGGCTAAGGTACGAATGTATTCAAGCTTTTCAGCATGAGGCAGGGTAATGGTACCATCCGATACCTCCACATACTCAAGCCCATAGCGATCCAGGAACCGGCGGAAGTCATCGAAGAGTCCTCTGATTACAAAGGCCTCAAACAAGGTTCCCCCGAAATAGGGATTGAGCTCAGCTTCGCGATAAATATTGAGTTTCGACTCCAGATTGGGCACCAAAAGACTGGTGCCAAAACCCAGTTTTACCAAATCGGTGTAGGAGGCGTTACCCTCCACAAAATTTTCGGATTCTCTAACGCTCAAACCCTTATCCATCATCATGGTAAGGCCGGTTTCGCGTGGTTTTTCCGGACGCTCGGGTAAATGTGGCAAGTTATAGTTCATCTGAATAAAATTATAAATGTTTCTCCACCAGGCGGGCCAGTTGTTCATTCTGCCCGGCCAGCTCGTAAATTTGAGGAAAAAATCCGGCAAATGGTTCAAAGGAAGCCGGATTTATCTTTATGCCTCGTTTTAAGATCACCAACCCACTCTCAATAGCGCCCAACTCGAAAAGCTGAAATGCAGCCTCCATATATTTAAAAGCGGCAATCAGGTGAAAGTCATGAATATACTGTTTAATAAAGCTGCCAAGCGTGTAAGCAGGCAATAAATTCTTTTGGAGCTGATAAAGATCGAAGAGGTACTTAAGGGTATAAGGATCGTCCAACACGGCCCTTTTCAGATACATGCGTGCCATACGCCAGTTCTCCTCCAGCATATAGCTTTGGGCGCTGATGAAAAACAGGGCTGCTTTGGTGTTGTCCCAAAAAAGGTCTTCCTCTTTCAAAGCTTCTTTTATTATCTTCCTGCATTTTCGAGGCTCATCATTGGCCAGATGGTAGTTGGCAAAACCTTGCCAGGGATAAAAGTCAAGCGGATCGGTAATAATAGCCAGTTCAAAAAAACGGGGTGCCAGATGGTGGTTCTCCAATTGGCTCCAGCAATCGGCAATATAATGCAAAACTTCCGATGAGAAGGGAGTATATGAAATATATTCCAGGTAATTATCGAGGGCCTCGGCATACCGGTTGCTCTGTGCCAGAGAGTTGCCCTTGTTAAAATAAGCCCGGGAATGGTGAGGATTTAACGCCAGCACATAATCAAGACAGGTCATGGCCTCCCCCAGCTCGCCTATCTTTAACATTATGAGGCCTTTATTGTACCATGCATTTTCACTGAACGGATTGATTTCCAACAACTCCGAGTAGAGTGAGAGCGCCATATAATCACGGTCGGCCTTATGGTTTGCATAAGCAAACTCGAACAACAGGGATTCATTATTGCCCATGCTATTTCGCCGTGGTTCAAGGATTTTAATGACCTGATCGAAGTATCCGAATTGATTGAGATAGAGCGCTACATCCAAAAGAAAATTCTCTTCCCCATCGAAATCGGTCTTCAGGCCTTCATCGAAGATGGCAAAAGCTTCCTGGGGTTGTTTGCGGCGCAGATACAACCATCCCAGGTTCAGGTAAATTTCGGGATTTGAAGGTTCAAGCACCAGCAACTCATTGAGCAGACTTAGTGCCTGATCATCCAGGTCGCTTTCGATGTAAATATCTGCCTTTCGAACTTTTAGAGAGGTGGCTTGCGGATGCAGCTTGATGCCCAGCTCTATAACTCTGGCAGCCTTGTCGAATTGAAGCTTGTCGGCATAAAAATCAAAAATATTTTCGATGGTATGCACGTCAAAAAACACGCTCTGCCGCCTGACTTCCATTAGCTCAAAACGTTTAACTGCTTCCTTAACCTCATTAAAATGTGCAGATTGTGAATTGCGCATAGATGGTTTATTTTGCCATACAAAGTTAGCCAATCTTCGCAATTTCCCAACTATTTGGGAAGTTGATGCCCCGGTCTTAACAAATCGTTCACTGTTTTCACCGGATTGAAAGTCACAGCCGGCACTTCCACAAACAGCGTCAGCCAGTTGGCCATTGCACCATTCCACAGTCCGGGTCGTTCCAAAGCCTTAATGGTTTTTCCACCCACCGATTTTTCGGAGATGAACCCGGTTTCGGGATCGGTAAACCGGGTTAGATTAAATTTTGCGCCTTTAAAATCCTCGACAATGCACACGATATCTACCGGGTTGAAGTGCGTGCTTGAGGCGAACAAATGGCTCTGTTGCTCATTCTCCATGTCCACCTGCGAGCTCTCCACAATCTGAAGAGCCTCCTGTCCCTCGCTGTTTCTCACCCAGAAGGGGCCTCCGCCGGGCTCGCCCTCGTTTTTCACCATGCCACAAACCCGGATGGGGCGATTGAGATAACCTATTAAATAATTGGCCTGCTCCTCTATGGTTTCATCCGCCAGGTGTCCCGGAATATCGGTAAAGAGCGCTTGTTTAAGGTAGCTGCGAATTTCATTGATCAACGACTCGCCGGCACCCTGCTCTAAACGGATAAGGAATGCATGAACATGGTTGCGTATATCCAGTGCCAAACCAGCCAACGCCTTTTTATAACTTATAGTTTGGGGCAACAGGTGAGCCCGCACCACATTGTCGATATTCTTAATAAAAATTAGCCCGGCCTCCAGTTCATTCAGATTCTCGATTAACGAACCATGACCCCCGGGCCGAAAGAGCAACTTGCCCTCCTCGTCGCGAAAAGGCTCATTATTGGGCAGTACAGCTACGGTATCGGTATGTGGTTTTTGGGAGCTGAAAGAGACCCGGAAATTTGCCCCGCTCTTTTGGGAGAGAAGAGGCTCATTGGCATTCAACTCATCCTTAAAGAGTTGGAGGTGTTCGGTGCTCACCGTAAAGTGTATTTGTACGGTACCACCCTTGTCGCGTGCATATTCAACGCCTTCAACCAGATGTTCCATCACGGAAGTGCGGACTCCCTCGGGGTATTTGTGAAAAAGAAGCAGTCCTTTGGGCAATGAGCCGTAATTAAGACCCTCCTCTTCCAGGATGGCTTTAACGATCTCTCTTGCATGCGATTTACGCTCTTCCAGGCTGTTTAAATTCACTTTAGGCAATTGGGTTTTTAATACGTCAAAAAAAGCAAATGCCGGCAATTGGGTAATCAACTCTTTTATTGGATGTTCGGGGTCCAGGGCATTCACATCTTCAGGATGCTGAAGATATTGATACAACGCTTTAAACATGCGTGTAGCAGCTCCGGAAGCAGGTACAAATTTTACAGGAGACAAACCTTCGGCTATTTCCCGATTGTATAAACCGATAACACGTTGGAGCTGCTCATCGTTAAAACGAACAATGCCATCGCCAATAGTGGCCGGGCGGCTGATGCGAAGCGGGGAAAACCCTTTTTTGAACCGTTCGAGTTGTGCCTCCAGGGCTTCCGGTGAAATATTCATTTTCTGGATCTGGGCTAAATCAGTTTTTGGAATCATATCGCAATGCATTTTAAATTTGATGGGAATTTAAGGTTTTTTTTCCAGATATAGGATTAAAGATTTGGGAGCTCAAAGCTCAAAGCTCAAAGCTCAAAGGAAAAAGAGAAAGCATCCTGGCGCAATCAAAATTTTGCCTTATGTTTTCAAACGCCACAACCAGTTTTTTGCTCCTCCACCTTTGGATAGCTTGTTTCGCAACTGCAGGAGGGTTAGGGGGAAGCTGTTCTCTCTCCCACTTCCGGCCCCTTCTCGGTCCACTCTATCGTCGCGTACTCCGTGTAAAAATCGTGTTCAAAAAAGAGGGTATAATGTTCCCGGGCCACCTCTTTTAAAAATTCCTCCTTCTCCTGCATGGCTGTTACCGGAAAAAGATCGTAGGCTGCAATCCATAATAAAGGCACATGAGCAGCCGTGGGGATGAGATCGCCCGTAAAAACAACTGTCTTTCCTTCAGACTTGATCAACGGGATCATCTGGCCGGGCGTGTGCCCGTTAAACAGGCGTACCTGAAATCCGGAAAACAACTCCCCTTCTTTTTCAACCAACTGCAGATTACCTTCGGTTTTCAAAAATCGCAAAATTTTCGGATAATAGGCCGCCTGCTCGCGGATATTTGATATTTTAGCGTGCCCCCACTGCGTTTTGCTACACCAGTGTGTGGCACGGGGAAATAACAGTTTCAGCTCGCCCGATTGGTTTAAAACGGCGCCGTTGCTGTGATCCCAATGGAGATGCGTGAAAACTACATCGGTGATGTCTTCAGGGGTGTAACCATATTGAGCCAGTGATGCAGGAAGGGCGTCTGTTTGTTCATGTCCGTTGTTGCGTTGTATCTTATCCGTGTAATGATTGCCCACCCCCGCGTCGATCAGGATTTTGTGTTCTCCCTGATCTACCAGCAGGCAACGCATGGTCAGCTTCACCGCATTGTTTTCATCGGCCGGGTAAACCTTTGACCAGAGCGGTTTTGGAATCACTCCGAAAAGGGCACCCCCGTCACAGGTGAAATTGCCGGCATGTATGGGTGTTAACTTTTGCATAGGTCCAAAAATACAAAGATATTCTTATTCTGGCTCCTTTACCACAAATTCGCACTACGGTTTTCCTTTTTCCTTCATGTGAATTCGTGGTTTATTTTTTTTTACCACAAAGGCGCT
>JACDJC010004089.1_pt1 | contig 10157 bp, 11 predicted proteins | sample 7454191 | NCBI WGS metagenome assembly JACDJC01 (sample SAMN14253291, study PRJNA609438) | sludge metagenome | isolation source: sludge after 25d culture with pyrite and EDTA | collected 2018-12-20
CACCCTCGTTGCCGGCGACCCGTGCCGCTACTTCGTTCTCGCCACCTCCAAGATCGAAGGCGAGACCCACCCGCTCAACCTCGACGGCGACTGCGGCACCGCCTCCACCCAAGCCGAGTTCATCTGCCCGGTCAACGGCCTACCCGAACAGCGCTCGTGCGTGGAGACCTACGGCGTGGCCCTCGGCCAGCGCGATGTGGACATCATCGTCGAAGCCGGCGCAGACGGGGCGGCGGCCACTCTGGTGCGCGGAGCGATCAACCCGAGCCACGTCTACCTCGATGGCCTCACCTCGGCGGTCGGGGAGTATGCGGCCACCTCGGGGATCACCGACCTGGACACCCTGGACGTGGTGGTCCTCGCATTCTCCCTGAACCCCGACGACTGGTCGCCGTCCACTGGCGGCGGGATCGGCGGCTGGTACAACGGGGCCAACGCTGCCTGCTCACTGAACTTGCTGTCCAACGGGAAGCTCCAGGCCACGGTGCGGCAATCCGATGGCACCGCCCGCACTGTCACCTCCACGGTTGCTGTGCCGTTCAATGACGGCGACACCGGCTGGGTCGCCGTGTACATCAAAGCCAGCACGCAGATCGCCACCTTCTTCACCGCCACCCTCCCGATAGATGTCACTCCCTCGGGTTTCACTGTTCTCGGAACGGCGTCCCTCCCCGTCACATCCTGGGATGGGACGTGGATCTCATCGACGACAGTGATGATCGGAGCGACCGCCACCGGGGGCGCCGGGATCGCGGGCCGCATCTACCGCGCCTTCGCTACCAACGGCGCCGCACAGGTGTGGGGAGCCGAGATCCTCGATCAGACTCCCGGCGCGACCTCATGGACCACCAGCGTCGGCGAGACGTGGACGTGCACCGGCACCGGTGTCGAGATCGCAGAGCCAGCCGGCGCCTACGGGTGCGCGGACCCCAACCTGGAAGTCGTGTTCGAGGCGCTCATCTGTCGGCTGGCGCCAGATGAGCGCGTGTGGATTGACTCGTCCAACCAACGGGTCTGGTACGACGACGGGTCCGGTGACTGGGAGGACGGCACCTCGAAGCTCTGGCTCGGCGGCTCCACCCTGCCCTACTTCTTCTCGTTCTTCGGGGAGGAGGACGCCCGTGTGTGGATGGAGCCGGCCAACCTCCTCGGCCACTCCACCACCGCCGCCTACACGATCTACACGACCAACAAGGTCTGCTCGTAGATGCCCTGGCCGTCAACCTCACCACAGCAGACCATCCTCTGCGTGGGCGACAGCATCACCGAAGGCGTGGGAGCCTCCACCTTCCACGGCCGGTGGCTCGACCTGCTCCAAGACGACCTCCGCTCCGCGAACCCGACGAGCGGCATCGGCGACGGCGGCGGGGTCGCCTACCTCCCCGCATGGCGCAGCTCCACCGTCGGCAACTGCCCGAACTGCGACGACGGCAACCCGACGTGGGCGGGCAGCGTGTCCGCAGGCGCGCCGCTCCCGGTGACGGGCATGGGCTACCGCTCGGGCATCATCGACACCGGTGGCACGATCACCTACCCGGCAGTGACCGGCGACATGATCGAGGTGTGGTACGTGGAGGGCCACGCCATCCCCGACATCGACCCGCTCGAGTTGTCCGTGGACGGCGGCGACCCAATCCTCGTCATCACGGACTGGAACGTCGGGTCCCGCCACGACAACGCCGTGCTGATCGACCTCGGCGACTCAGGCCCCCATGAACTCGTGTTCTCCCGACACGCAGGCGGCGGCGGTGAGGCCCCGATCCTCGGTGGCATCCGGGTGTTCGACGGCGACGGCCCCACGGCGCGCTACCTGTCGTGCTCGGGGTCCACCGGCTACTACTACACCCCCGACTCCGCTGCGGTCTCCGTCGTCGGCGACGTCGACCTGCGGGCCCGCATCCGCCTCGACGACTACGTGACCGAGCAGACCGTCCTCGCCAAGTGGAACTCGTCGCCCACCGACAAGCGGTCCTACCACCTGTCGATCTTCGGGAACAAGATCCGCCTCGTCTGGTCGACCGACGGCACCCTCGCCGGGTCGGTGACCGTCAACTCGTCGCTCATCTCGTTCAACCCCGGCACCGACTACTGGATCAGGGCGACGCTCGACGTCGACAACGCCGGCGCCTATCAGGTCAAGTTCTACCTGTCCACCGACGCCACCAACGACCATGACGCCGTGACGTGGGGCGCGGCCATCTCCACAACCAACGGCGGGTCGACCACCTCCATCCACGACAACGACTCGTGGCTCACCGTCGGCGCCAGGGTGGCAGGCACCCCGGCCACCTGCACCGGGCGCATCTACGCCGCCGCAGTCCTGTCCGGCATCGGCGGGACCGTCGCCGCCGAGCCCCGCTTCGACCGGGGACGGTTCCGGGTCACCGACGACACGAACACGAAGTGGTCGCGCAGCGTCGCCACCGGGGCCACCCTCGTGTCGGCCGGAGCCAAGGGAATCCAGATGGTCGACGCCGCTCATGCCGGGGCGGGCACCGACTACTACGTGAACGGTGTGACCGGGTCGAGCCTCTACTACACCGACCTGGCCGACTGGTCGACCACCCTCAGCCCCGACGTCATCATGATCGCGCTGGGGGTGAACGACTGGATCGACTCGATCACCCCGGCCACGTTCAAGTCCAACCTCGAAGCGATCATCGGCGGGCTGCTCGAACCCGACCCGTCGGTGCCGGTGTTCCTCATCGCGTGGTATCAGCCGGACCTCTCCTACGGGGGGGCCTACGGGTGGGCCGACTACGTGTCGGCCATGGAGGAGATCGCAGCGGACTCCACCACCACCTTCCTCGTGGACTTCTCCGCGCCGGCCGCGCCGTCGGTGTCGCTCGGCGATGGTCTGCACCCCGACGACGACGGCCACGCCACCATCGCCACCTACATGCTCTCCGTCCTCAGCGAGTTCTATGGGGTGACGGCCTCCACCCTCCCATCCAGGGTGGTGCCGACCCATGTACTCGGGTGCTCCGACCGCCTCGAGGTCTACGTGCTCGACCGGTCGTCGCAGCGCCAGGTCGACGTGATCCCCTTCACGCAGGTGACATGGGAGCGGGTGCTCGACGCCACCTCCACCGCCTCGGTCACCATCGGCGGTGCCAACGGGCGCGCCGGCTCGTCGTGCTGCGCGCTGCTCGCCGACGTCCACTGCTGGGCCAACGAGATTGCCATTCACCGCAACGGCTCACGGATCTGGGCCGGGCCCATCACCGACATCAAGTTCGACGACGACGCTGCCACCATCTTGGCCGAGGACGTCTCGGCGTGGCTCGGCGAGCGGCGCGTCCACCAGAACCACACCTTCCGGCAGACCGAGTTGACGGTGATCTACAAGGCGATCATCGACGACGCCATGAGCGTGGACAACGTGCCCGGCGTACAGGTCCGCCGCTCGCGCACCGGCCTGCACGGCACCCGCAAGATCCGCACCGACCAGTACCGCATGGCCGACAAGGAACTCGCCGAGCTGGCCCGCGACGGCATCGACTGGACGACCATCGACCGCACCATCTACGTCGGCGGAGCCAACGCCTCCTACCTCCCCCCTCCTGCGACGATCAGGGACGAGCACATCGCTAGCCCCCCCACCGTGAACGAACAGGGTGTCGTGGTCACCGACTTCACCGTCATCGGCGGCGGCAACGAGGACGACAAGGCGACCGTGTGGGGCACCGCGAAGCAGTCGAGCCGGCGCATCAAGAGGATCTACGGCATCCACGAGCAGGTCATCACCGAGGACCGGGTGAAGGACGCCGAGTCCGCCACCACCGCAGCACAGGCCCGCATCGACGCCTTCGAGATCCCACCCGTCACGTTCAGCGGAGGGCAACTCTCCCCCGACTCCCCCTTCCCCATCGAGGAACTGGTCCCCGGTCGCGCCTTCTCCGCCCGACTGCTCGACGGTTGCCGGGTGGTCACCGGCGACTACTTCCTCACGAAAGTCTCCGGGTCCCACAGCGCCACCGAGGACTCGGTGACCATCGAGCTCCAACCGGTCGGGGGGACCGAGCAGTGAGGGGCGCGCGCCTCCCCAACGAGGGCGACGAGCTGCTTGACAAGTTGCGGAGCCTCACCCGTCGCATCGAGATGCTCGAGCGCCGCCCCGACGGCCGCATCACCGGACAGGAGTTCCCGGCGTACTGGACCCCGCAACTCCGTGCCGTCACCTCCAACCCCGGCGGCACACGCGACCTGCGCCAAGGCAACTACTTCCTACAGCCGATCATGAACGTCACCGACTGGGTGCTGTGCACCGGCTGGGGGCTGGTGCGGATCGACTCGGCCTCGGCCACCCGCGGCTCCGGCTACTACCTGCTCGACCTGCCCTTCCCTGTGCCCCGCCCGAAGATCGGCGGCGTCCGGGCCGACCCCTGGTACAAGATCGGGACCGTGGACATCGGCTTCGCCGACATCACCCACCGCTCCGGGCTCGGCCTGCACCGCAACGGCATCACCCCCGGCACCGCCGGCGCATCGACCGGCACGCAGAAAGCCGCCATCATCACCACCAACGAGGACTGGTCCTTCGTCGACGAAGCCCACCCGAAGTCCGGGGTCGATGTCGTCAACGTCCACTACGACTTCTCCTACGCGATCCCGAGGCCCTCGTGATGCCCCTCTGGACCGGTGCCTGTCGGTCATGAACTCGACCACCTCTGTCGCGTCCGGGCCTGCTGCAACCCGAACCACGTCGAGCCAGTGACCGACGCCGAGAACAAGGCGCGATCGCCCTTGATGAACATGGACGGTCCGAACGCCAACAGGGTCAAGACTCATTGCCCAGCGGGCCATGCCTATGATGAGGCGAACACCTACCGCTACCGCGGTGGCCGGTACTGCCGTGCCTGCAAGCGGCTGAGGAATAGAGGTTAGATGTCAGTACAAAGTTGTGGATGCGGAATGCGAGAAGGGAACTGGCCTTGGGCGCACGCCACCTTGGACCCCGAGGATGCCAACGGAATCCTCTGCGGCGAGGACGAGAACGGCGACACGATCCTCTGGTCGTACCCCACCCCCGACATCGCCGGGTACACGGTGGCGACCAAGGGCACGGCAGCCGGGATCCTCTCGGGTGGGGCGACCAACCTCGGGTCCGGGTGGACCGAGCGCGCCGGCGCCGGGTACTTCAACGCGGCGGACACCTTCACCGCTCCCATCGCGGGGATGTACGACTTCACGGTGGGGGCGCTGTCGGACGCTTCGTCGGTGTTCAACATCTACTTCCGCATGACGTCCAACTACGCGGCGTGGGGCAGCCCGTCGCTCAAGACGCAGGTGTACACCGACGCCGTGCTCGGCGGCGCGATCGTCCTCAGCGGTGCGCTCCCCTGCGCTGCGGGCGGCACGCTCGTGTTCGACCTGATCCACGACAAGGGCAGCGCTCAGGACTTCTCCGACTGCTACATGGCCTTCTCTTGGAAGTCTCCGATCCCGTCCTGATCGGACGCCGTAGCGGCTCCTGAGCGGCCCTGCGGCATCGGTAATCCACCGCGCCAGGCTCGCGACGTGGCAGACTGCTCTCCCGATGGCAGTCCCCCCCCCGTCACGGGAAGTTGATTAGGGCGAACTCTCCGAATGTTTCGATGGCGGCGGAGTCGTAGGTCCGGGCGGCAGTTTCCTCGTCGTCAAACAGGCCGAGGTGCCGCTTGCGTCCGTGGTGGGTGATGGATGCTTGCCATCGCTGACGCTGCTTGTTCCAATGGACGCCCTTGAATCGCGAGGATCGACCGGTCTGTGGTCGCTGGTTTGCCAAGTTCTGTGACTCAGTTGCAAGCCGCAGGTTGGACCTTCGGTTGTTCAGCCCGTCGTGGTCGATGTGGTCGACATCAGGGTCGCCATCCCCGCAGCCCATGATGGCACGATGCATAGGGAGTTCCGTGCGTCCCCTCGGTGTCGACGCGGCGACACCTGTAAGCGCGTAGAACGTGAGCCCACCCCTGTGGGCGTGCCAATTGCGGCCTTCTACTAGCGCCAGGTCGGCCAGGTCGACAACTGCCTCCAACCCTTGCGTGAGCGGCACCCTCACCACGTCCCCGTCGATCACGACAGGTCGGATAGGCTTGCGCATTGCTGGACCTCCCAAATAGGTCTGGCATCAGGGCCGGGGTCTAGTCACCCCGGCCCTGCCAGTCTACGTCGTGAATCCACGCATGGAGTGGGTCGGCCTACTAGGCTCACCCTTTGATGGCAGGCCGTCGCGCAAACGTAGAGGTCCTCGACGACTCCTTCATGGAGTTCGGGACTTGCCGGAAGCGCAAGCGCGAGGTCGTGGAGACCTCCGACGGGCCGGTGGAGGTGGAGCGTCCCATCGTCGACCCCCGGTGTTTCTTCTCCGAGGACGGGCGGTCGCTGGCGGATCGGTTCCGCACCGTGGAGGCGCGGGTGGCGTGCTGGATGTGCCCGGTCAAGTCCGAGTGCCTCGAGTTCGCCCTGGCCGGCCGCTTCGAGCACGGGGTGTGGGGCGGGCACCTGCCGGACGAGCGGCTGATGATCTTGTCGCGCCGGGCAGGCAACCGCAGACGGGTCCCCGTACCGGCCTGACGTGATACAGTTGAAGCGTGCGAGTAAAGGTGACAGGCCCGAAGATCAGCGGCGCGCCGGACCCCGGCGAGATCGGCGAGGTGGACGACGAGCTCGGGGAGGCCATGATCCGTCGTGGCTACGCCGTGAGCGTGGAGTCCCTGTCAGCCCGACTCCGCGACGTCGCGGAACCAGAGGAGTTCACCTCCGAGTGGCGCGAGTCTCCCGGCACCGGCACCGAGATGACCGAGATCGATGTCCCGGTCGGTGAGGTGGGTGAGGTCGAAGGCGACGGCTCCGGGGAGAAGCTTCCTCCCGCCAAGCCCAAGGCCGCAGCCAAGAAGAAGGCCGCGCCGAAGGCGTCCCCTTCGGACTGACCTGTTGATGTGATACGCTCTCGGCCATGCCGAGACGAACATTCAACCGGGCCGAGGTCTACGTCGATGACGAACTGGTGGAGGCGTCCGCCAGCGTCACCTACGACTCCGGCAAGTCCAAGATCGACGTGAAGGTGGGATCGTCGACCACCACCTATGAGCAGGTGGTCGCCACGTCGGGCCCCGACACCCGCGGCCGTGACCGGGTGCGGACGTGGACGTTGGCCGACGGCCGGGTGGTCACCGCCATCACCGCCGGGTGCAACTGCCACCGATGACCGTCCTGTTGATCTGCGGCCTCGCCGTTGCCCGCCTCACCCGCCTCTGGCGTGACGACAAGTTCATGGAGGGGGCGCGATGGTGGGTGCAGGGTCTGCTCACGGATTCGATCACGACCACGTACCGACGCGGCGACCGACTGCGTGAGTGGATCGACTCCATGCTCGGCTGCCCGTGGTGCTTCTCGGGCTGGCTGTCGCTGTTCGCCGTGATCCTCGTGGACTCCGCGACGTCGCGGAGCGTGGACCTCCCCGTGCTGGCGTGGTTCGCCGTCTGGTATACTTCCAACGTGTGTTATTGGGGTTTGGAAGTGTTGGCGGATGCCGATGCGCTCCTATGGCACCGCAGGGGAGAGCATGACATCCAATAGCGGATGTTCCGTGGCTGGTTGTGACCGTGCCGTGCGGTGCAAGGGGCTGTGTAGCCGTCACTACCAACGCCAGCGGGTGCATGGAGATCCATTGGCCGGAGGCCCGGAGTTGCTTCGCTGGCCCGAGAATCTGCTCACACGCCTAGAACCGCAGCCCAACGGGTGCATTCTGTGGGGAGGGAAACCCAACCCAGACGGGTACTCACAGATCGCCAAGAACGGCAGGCTCCACATGACCCATCGCGCCGCCTACGAACTGTGGGTCGGCCCGATCCCTGAAGGCATGACGATCGACCACGAGTGCCACAACCGCGACGAGACGTGCAAGGGCGGCGACACCTGCCCGCACCGACGCTGCGTGAACCCTGAGCACCTCGTCCCGAAGTCGATGCGAGCGAACACGGAAGCCAGTCCCCACACCAACGCCGGGAAGGCCACCTGTGTGCGGGGTCACCAAGTGGTAAAGGAGCAGGTTGGGTATTGCGCCGAGTGTGTGTCGATGCTCCAAACGGGGAGGTCGTGCTCTGGTTGCGGTGATCCCTTGACCCGCCAACACTGGATGGTCTTCTCGCCCCCGTCGGTCGGGTGTCGCGAGTACCGCCTGTGTGCCGGCTGCATGGAGGGAATGGTCTTTCGCTCCACGGACGGTGAACGATCGTGAAGCGCGAGGACTTTCAGCAGGTCCGTCCTTGGTCCGAGATCGAAGTGGCGCAGGCCATGACCGTGCTCTTGGATCAGATGGACGACGCCATCGCCACCCTCAAGGCGCTCGGCGTGCAGAAGGCCGAGTCGCAGTCGGCACTCGACCGCCATCGCGCCCACTACATGCTCGTCGCCAAGGTGGAGCACGACAACCTCAAGTCTGATGCGATGAGATCCGCGTGGATGATCGACCAAGTGGACGGCACCTCCGAGTTGATGCTCGCCAACGACCTCAACGAGACGCTCTACAAGGACCAGATCGCCCACATCCGCGCCATGCAGTCACAGTCCGAGATGCTCCGCTCCATGATGCGTTCCGCCCGCGACAGCGTGGAGTCGTGGCCCGAACACCGCGCCGCCGCAGCGCAACGGGAGCGCGAGGGGCACTAGCCTCAGGCCATGCCGATCGGCCAGCCGTTCACCGACGACGACAAGGAAGCGTTCCTCGAACTCATCGCCTCCAAGGGCAAGTCCATCGCGACCGCGGCCATGGAGATCGGCTTCTCCCCTCGCACGGTGAAGCGCCACCTACAGGACGACGCCGACTTCCGGGCCATGCTCGAGGAGGCCGAGGACATCGCGCTCGGCCGGGTCGAGGACGTCGTGTACGAGGAAGCCACGAAGCACCACTCGGCGTGGGCGGTGAAGATGTGGCTGACCAACCGGGCCCCCCGTGGCCGGTGGGTGGACGACCGCTCCCCCGCAGCAGGCCAGGTCGGCGCCGGCGGCGGCAACCAGCCCGCCATCATCGTCGCGGCGATCCGCGAGGCGGTCATGGCCCCCGACTCCCACGCCGTCGCCGTCAACGCCCTCACCAGCGTGCCGCTCCCTATCGAGGCCGAGGCGCGGGAATCGGCGTGAGCGACTACACGGCACTCCCGGTCGAAGCACAGGAGCACCTACGCAGGTGCGCCACGCCGGCGCACCTCGCTATGACCGTGACGGCCGACCTCGCCGACGACGTGAAGTGGAAGCCGGCGCGCCACCTCATGTACCTCAACGAGATCATCACCGCCGCCTGCCTCAGCCCCCGCCAGGAGTTCATCGACCTCGAGCTGTCCGTGCGCCACGGCAAGGCGTTGGCCTTGGACACCCCGGTCCCCACGCCTTCGGGGTGGGCGACCATTGGCGAACTGGCAGTGGGCGATGAGGTGTTCGATGACCACGGCGAGGTGTGCAGGGTCATCGCCAAGTCGCCGGTGTTCCGGGGTAGGCCGTGCTTCGCAGTCTCCACCGACGATGGGGATTCGATCGTCGCCGATGCCGAGCACGAGTGGCCGGTGAGCCTTTCCGACACCTATCACAACCGGGCACCGGAAGTGGATGGGCCGTGCCCGCTATGCCCCCGAACGTTCGATACCGCACGAGGCCGCTCGACCCACATGGCTCGCTCTCACGGGATGAGCCCGGCGATGCTCGCCGAGACATCTGCGGTGCGATGCCACACGAGCGCCGACTTGGCCGAGCGGCGGGCGAAGTACCTGTCGCGTGGTCGCTCCGATCGCCCCAAGTCGCTCATGCGGGCGGTCCTCAAGACCGACTCCCCCACCCTGCCGTGCGATCCATGGGTGCTCGGGTTCTGGCTGGGTGATGGCACCTCCGTCCATGGAAGCGTGACGATCGGACAGCAGGACGCCGCCGAGATCAGGCGGCTGTTCGCCGCCGCAGGGTACACAACCACTGATCGAACCAACCCCACGCAGTTCGGCGTGCTCGGGCTCAAGGTCCAGTTGCGCGAGGCGGGTGTGCTGGCGAACAAGCACGTCCCGGTCGAGTACCTGAGGGCCTCCCCCGTTGACCGCCTCGCCCTGCTGCAAGGACTCATCGACTCCGACGGCCACGTTGCAGCGAAGGGGCAGGTCGAGTTCTGCACGACCAGGCGCGTCCTCGCCGAG
>JACDJC010004091.1_pt1 | contig 10153 bp, 7 predicted proteins | sample 7454191 | NCBI WGS metagenome assembly JACDJC01 (sample SAMN14253291, study PRJNA609438) | sludge metagenome | isolation source: sludge after 25d culture with pyrite and EDTA | collected 2018-12-20
GTTGTGTTTTTTTACAATGAACCATCCAAAACAATTCTTCAGGCAATTCTTTAAAATGTTTCAGCCGATCCCTGCTTTCATGTTCCAATACTTCCTTGAGAAAGTTGATTTTTTCTTGCATATCAATACTTTATCCTAGATTAACTTGACAATTAATTTTTTTTACATTTGTTTTATGATGGCTGTGTTTAACGCTGAAATCCTTGTAAAGTTAAAATAAAAATATTTTAAGACTATGAGTCAGGCTTCGGTATTTGTTTGTCGCTTTTGCAACAAAGATTTGACTGATCTATTTGTTATTGTTCATGATCAAGTTTCAAGTTATTTAAAGTGCGTACGCATTCAAAAGCCAACCAATCTCTACTTTGTGAAAAAAGTGGATAATTCAGTCGTTACGCTCACACGTGAAGAACTTGTCGCGATTGGAATGATTGATTAAATACCAAATGAAAACGCAAAAACAATTTCCAAAATGATCTTTTATTACAAGTTTTTGTATATTTCCGAGTCTTTGATTGACTGCAAGAAATACGCAATATCAAAGCGACGAGTATCCATATTTGTTAAATAAACGTGTGCCTGACGAATCAAATTTATATCGCGACTTTTCAACAGTGCTTCTGCCAAAGAATTGTAATAAAATGGATAGTCGGGGCCCAGCATTTCAACAACGGCTGCTTCTTTGTTAACTAAAATAGGTGTTTTTCGAACAATTGCTTCGATAACTGTGTTGCATGCGCTTGGTTTTTTCAAACACAAAAATACAATATTCTCCGACAACAATCGGTCATAAGCATCGTTGCTCAATGTTTCAATAATATCAACGCTTGGCAAAAGAGTCTCGTGAACATGTGAGCGTAGTCCTTCCACCCATTTGTTTGTCACGATTGATTCACTTCCTAAGCCAGAAACATTTGTACAATCAATGCGGCACATTTTGCAACAGTGGCATTTTGTATTACATGGTGAATTTCCACAATCAATACGACTGATACGACACATACAATTACTACTATCAGACGAATCATCAATTTTTGAATTTTCATCTGAATCACAAATTTTGTCACACTCATTGATACACAAACTCTTTGGAGGTAAATAAAGACTCATGTCGCGACCACGCAAAACACATCGTCGTAAACGTCGTTTCTTTCCGTCAATCAATACAAAACCAATACTTGGTCCCCAGTCTTCGTCATAAGTAACTCTTCTTCGCTTTATATTATGCATTTCGCGACTCGCAATTGTTAATGCCCGATCAGCATTGTCTAAAAGTCCAAGGTCATAAATTGCAAATTTGTCGCGCAACCAAGCACCAATTTCAACTAGCATACGATTCTTATTTGCAATAAATCCTTCCATCGAAAAACAATCAGCATATCGAGGCAGTTCAGTTGGGTGAGTCAATGCACAAACCGGCACGTGTTTTTCAAGACGAAGTTTTTTCAATTCGCATTCAAGCCACTCTTTCATATATTCACTCAAAACATAAAGGCCACGACAGGTCTGCAATGACATGATAAAAAGAGGATTTTGAAGCATTCGAACTGGATTGTAATCGCTGTATTCGGGAACTGGTGTGTGATGAATAAACCCAACCCAAGACTGTGTGTAAGGAATCACTCCTGCGCAGGACAACATTTGTAAACCCCAATGGAAAGTTCGGTCAACGTAGAGATCACACAACACACCAGATTTTGATGCCAAAATTTGCATATTTGACGTAACAAAAGGCCAACCGCTTCGATGAAGTTTCGTTCCCTCAACCTGTTTGATGTAATTGAAATAAAACTTTTGCTGCGATAACTTTTTCTGTTCGTTACTCACGTAATCTTGCATCGTCCAATCGATGTATTCGCGGTATTTGAATGGATTCTTTTTCATATTTTCGATAAAACCCCATGTATACGAACTATCAGTCTGATTTGTAATTGCATAAATGGTATTATTACAAATTGTCGCAACTGCTTTCTCAATTTTGTGTTTGCTTGCAATTGGACTTTGTTTAAATACAGAACAATCTTCTTCATCGACGGGTGCTTCAACATCTAATGAAAATTGTAAAAGTGATTGCCATGTTTCTCCTACTGTTGCGTATATTTTGTGCAAACTATCTTTTGGATTGTCTTGATCAATGCAAATTGCTTTTCGAGTTTCAAATATTTGACGTTCGTAAACACCAGATAAAAGTAAAGCCTGTCGTTGACAGTGAATACTTCGGAGGCGATCCGCAATCTGATGTATGTTGCTAATGACTTGTGAAAATTTGACCTTAAATTCTTCAACCGGCAAGTTGACGGCACGTAATGTTTTTGGATCTTCTTTGACAATAACTCCACATTCTCCTGCTAAACCAGTTTCTTCCATAAGCAATCGGACTTTTCGAGTCAATGACAACGACACAAACGGAATGTTTTGGATTATTGAAAATACATGTGCGTGAAATCTCATACAAACATTAACTTGGCAAGTCGACATGAAATCCATCATCTCTTCAGGAGTTAATAGAGCCTGTTTTTCGTCATATTGCAATTGATTTTTCTTGACTAGATGCGGTAAAAGACCAACCATTTTGCGACAGATTCCGACATCATCGCTGTCTCTTTTTCCACTTGTATCAAATCTTACCAAAACAACATCGTGTGTTGTTGCGACAAATTCTATACATTCAGCAACTTGACGTTGAACTCTTTTTTGCCTATCTTTATTGTCAGGAAACTGTTCATCAATTGCTTGAATAAGAAAAAAACCTGCACGAGGGCGAGGCAGGATTACTTTTTGAGGAGGTACACAATCTAATGCAAATACAAGATCTGGAATATAATGCGTTCGTTCAACTCCTATTTTCTTTTCTGCCGCTCGTAAATCAGTCTTGTTTCTCAGAAATACAGCATCAAATTGATCTAAATGGCCTAAATTGATGCATGAAGGGTAAGTAATACCGGCACCAAATAAGATTTTTGGAATTTTAACCTCTTTCGCACCAATATGCTTGAGAAAGTATGGAAGAACGACATCTCCAGCGCCCATCAGCACGACGTCAAAGTTTTCATCTATTTCACGAGTTGGTGGAAGATTGTTAATATTCATAAACGTATAAAAATGTTGTAAGCCAACAATTTTTGGCAAGGCAACACGAAATGCGTCGTCACCAAGATTATGTTGATCGTAAAACCCTGCAACAAGAACTCTCATCTCTTTTTTTAAATTTAATTATTGATGAAAAAAAACTACTCTTTATTAACAACTTGTTCGTACAGACTTTGAAGAGTCTTTTGTATTGGAATATTTTCTCCAATTTTTACACGCTCCAAGTAAGCAAAAGCATGTGATATCATTGCTATTTTCTGATCAATTCTATCTCTATTCCTCATACACGTAAATTTGTTCAAGCAAACAGTCTTGAGAATCATTTCTGCTTCACACCATTTTTTCGGTTCGGAATTGATAAAACGATACACCTCACTATACATTTCCATACATTTTGGGACTGTCAATATGCCTTGGTCACACAAATCAACAAAATTTTCAACCTGTTGAATAAATTCTTTATTTTTCTGGTTCATTCGTTCAAAAAAGTTTTATGAGTGAAGTATTTGCAACGCTGAAAAATTTCATTGAACAAAACATTCGATATAAGGACTGGGTATTTTTTGTTGGTCAGAATGGAGATCACTGCTATGTGCAAGTTCAGTTTATGGCTACCGATAATGCCGATCCAACAAAAATTTCAAAACAACACGGAAGAAAGTGGCAACTCTCTGTTTGGATGACGCCAACTGAAATCGTGCAAACTTGTTGGGCAGCAGTTCAAAGAGCAGAACTACACGAAGCGGCAGAAAGATTTAAGTACAAGGGCGCGGATATTTTTAATACGCATTTATCTGCCGATGCGCTTGTTCCATTGTGTGAAAAAGGCTGCTACGAACACCGTGGTGAAACAAATTAAAAAAATGAGCCAAAAAAATGTTTACTTAACCTTGAACAAGAATACACTTTCAAATTGGATGAAAGCGTCTGATGAAGAAGTTGACAGAACAAAAAAGGTTTTGGTAGATTTTGTTTCAAAATTGACTAAAGTAGAGGAAAAAGAACCAAAAAATTATCGTGTTTCTATTCACGCATCACCCTCATCTACACAGTATTCTATATTAATGATTTCACCCTTGAGAAAAGTTTATATGTTTTGCTTGGACAAAGATTTGAAAGTTTTGATGGCATCACATGTTATGAGCCGCGATTTCTCAACAGCCAGTGAAAAAGACATGCGAACAAAGTTACCGTTAAAGTTAAACGAAGAATATCAACTTGATTACGGTGAAAAATTATTTGCATTGATTGATAAAGATGGTGTGAAAACAAATCTCAAATGGGTTCATAAAGTTCCAAAAGAAATCGCTGAATTGGGTGATGGGTGGGTTGATGTTGAAATTCATGAACACGAGAGAGTAGTTGACGGAAATTTAACAGATTTGACACAATCAGATTTTATTTTATACAATCCTCCAATTGAGTTGGGTGGTTCGATTTGGCATCGAGTTGTAAATATTATTTGTGACGGTTATGGTTACTGGGATGTAAAATACTATCTTGTCAATTGTGCAGAAAAAACCTGCATTGATCTAAATGGATTTGACCATTATTATTGTTTGGGCGGAAGATTTGACGCTATATGGATAGAAAACAACCAATTGCTTGGTGTTTTTTGTAGCGATGAATCAAAAGCAAAAATTCAAGAGAACGTTCAATTATATCCGTCGGAACCAAACAATCTTCTGAAAGAGGCTCTCTATAAGAAATTATTCCCAATGACTCTTGGAATGGATGGACTAAATACGCTTGTTGCAAATCTCGATGAAAAATTTAGCGTCACATCCATGGAGCGAAACATAGGTATTTTTATTCAGAAACATTTCCAAAATGACACGGCAATACTTGTGTACGAAAAGGACTCAAGTCATCTTCATTAATTGACCGGGCCATTTTTTCGGCAGAACCTTCGGATGAGAATAAAAAGATATCACACACAAGTTTTTGAAGATGACCGTCAAACTCAGTGTCACTTTCTTGATATTCGTCAGACAGAATAGGATTTTGCTCAGTGGAGTCAATTATTCGCAATCGCACATAACGAGTTACACACCAAGCAACGATTGGACAAGAGCATTCACTACACATTTCTTGAGGAAGTTCAAATGTGATGTTTCTATGATTGTGAGCGGGAACTACAACTCCTTCTTGTTTTGCGTCGAGCGATTGTCTTGCGTCGCTTCGTTCACGATGTAGAGTTGCACACGTATCCCTGACGAATGCCCAGCAAAAAGTGGTTGGCTTTGCGTTTAAAATTTGTACTGAAGTCATTGTTTGTTAAATTTGTTGAATAAAATAATTTCAGACAATTAATTCAAGTCTATCAAAAATTTCAGACCGGAATTTTGAGAATATTGAGAATGTGGTGTCTTCTTGTCGCAACGAAAAATTAAATTTTGGTCACTGATAAAGATGGTTTTTAATGTGGGATATCTGTTTTTACACTTGTTGAAACAAAATTCTTGATAGAGATTGTCATTTGCAAATTTTTCAGACCAAAATTTTTAAAACGATGAGTGGTGTGATGACAAGAAAACGTCTTCGAGAAGATGAACAACGCAGAAAAGACGAAGAAAAAAAGCCAAAGGTCGTTAACAATGTTTCTCAAAGCAGCGAAAGAACAACGGCAGATCTAGCAAGGCAAAATTTTATCGATAGGCTGCTCGGCTCCGTGAAAATAGAAGACGAAGAAGACTATTGTAATCATTTAGATAGAAATCTCTTTCCTGCACATAATGCTCTAGGTGCTTGCAAAGGAATAGAGCCGAACGATTTGTTTGTTCTTAACGGTGCAGCAACATCTCGTTCTCTTCTTCGAGGATGGGTAGAAACATTCAAAGACAAATCAGTGATGCCGACCGATCCGTTGAATCGTCACGAACTGACAAATGACGATCTTATTTCTCTTGGTTTTTCTCCAAACGATTTTTTGGCTATTCGTCAACAGGCAGTTCAATCGGCTCAAACTTCTTCTGTATCATCTCTATCTGCACCTTCTGTTATCGATCTTCGCAAGCCACATACTTTTGATAATATTTCAGACAATGATTTCGCAGTTGCAATTATTACTTCTTTCTATCAAAACACGATTCCTCCGTCGTTTGAACAAGTTGCAGAAAGAATCAAAAAAGGAAAATGTTTTACTCTTTTACTCGCCTATGATGCTTTCTATGCTTCCGAAAATGTGGCTGTTCCGCTGTGGATGTTTTTGTCAAGAGTTATTGGCGATATTGATTTAATTTTCTGGCTGCCGTGCTTGTCGGAAATTTACATTAATAATACCGAAGTGGAAAAGGTGCAAAAAGCGGTTAAGAATCTTCAAGCAAGGAGAGTCAAACCTTTTCTTCACATTTTGGAATCACTTTTCAGTGGCGATGCTTTTACACAAATTTTCAATTTTGTATTGGCGTTCGATTCATTTATGCCGAAATCGAAAAACCATTTCAAAGACTTGGTTGAGACGACAACGAATGTTGTTTTGAGAATTTCTGCTGAATTAGTTCCTGTGCAAGTTGCTGGAATTTTAATTGGAGTTTCACTTCAGTGGTTGCTTCCAATCTCTCATTTGGTTGCACAATTTTACGATAAATTGTCGCAAGAACCGGCGAAAAAGGCTCTTGTTTACATCTGGTCAAAAGTTGCACAATATGACAAATTTAAGCAATCAACAATTCTTGTTGCATATTTTTGTCATTTGCCGCAAACATTCTTGGTAGAATTTGTCCGTATTGCAATTAATCACCGATCCAACGAATGCGCAAATTACTATTATGAACAACTTGCTGACGAAGCGGATCGTTTTTTTGCTCTCAAACTTGCGATTGATTTCGGCAACAGTGATTTTTTGCAGAACAAATGCTCTCGCTTTAATTCAACTGTATCATCTGTGCATAACAGCAGAGTTTTACTGGCTATTGCTGCTGAAAATGGAGACTTGGATGTTGTACGGCCAGTTTTAAAAAACCAACAAGTTTCTATCGGTGTCTGGTGTAATCTACTTGTCTCTGTACCGAGTTCAAATTTCGACACTTTCTTATACCTTTGGAATTTGGGTTTTGAAAAGTTTCAAAAACATTTTGATAACTCTGATGATGTGCACGATGCTATTTTGACATTGTGCAGAATTGGTCATCTCGAAAAACTCAAATATTGGATTTCCAATTCTTCGGCGAATTTATTCGAATTATTGCACGAGAGACTGCTATTAGAGTGCTGTTCTTCGCCTTTTGCAAAGTTATTTTTTGATTATCTGATATCACATTGCAAGAAACAGTTTGGAAGGCATTTTTCTCCTTTCTTTTCAAATGGTGCTCTATTGATTCGTGCTGCTTCTCGTGGTCGTGATTTGATTGTCAAAGAATTATTACCGAAATTGTACCGGACGGCGGACATGCCTTCATATATTGTGGATAGTATAATTACTGCTTCCTTCGTTACCGCGACAAAAGGCTCAAAAAGAACGACGTTTTTTGTTCTTTGGGAGTTTATTGGCGCAAGTGTCGAACAAATACCGCCATTTTCACGAGACGAGATATTCGCTGCAGGTCGTGCATGCCAGGATGATTTTATCAAGGAAGCACTTCAACTGATTACGAGGCAACAATGATGAAGAGGAAAATTAAACTTTTATTTCTTGTTGAATATAAATATCAATGTTTGAACCGAGCGCATATCCATTTACCATCATTTTGAGAGAAGCGTTGAGAAGATTGAGATTTTGCAAAAATTCTTCACCGGTAGAGTCTTTACAATTTTGAAACTGTTCTTTAAGAGTAATATTATTTTGAACAATTGGTTCAAGAAGATTAAGCCACATAGCACGTCTATCAGTTGCCTTTTTTCGAGTTGTTTGAGCGTTTTGGCGAGTAGCATGTGCAACGATTGCAAACTCGTGTCGCTCAATTGCAAGACTCTTTGAAAAATCAGATTTTTCCGGCACAACAACTTGACGTGACTTTGCAAGTGATGTTTTTTCGTTTTTCCAATTTACAACCAAGTTTTTTGCCCCTGTTTGTAAAATAAACTGCTCAACGTTCCAATTACCAGATGCGTGTGCAAGCATAAGCCACGTCAGACCACAATCAACGATTGGAGCATCAAAATCCATTTGTCGAGGCAATGCAAAGTTATGTGGAATTAAGCCAAGCAGGCAAACGACACAAAGTAGCGCCTCTTTTGATCCAGTATATGTTGTTTCTTGTCCAGACTCGTAATCTTTGTAATATTGATACGCAAGTCGCAGTTTATCTCGATAAAGAAAAGAATTTGAATCTTGCATTTTCATAACCAATTCAAGAGTTGCGACGCAGTCGTTTTTCCCGGGATTTTCAGCAACCCATCGATGCAAATTACCCATATCTCCCCAACAACCACTGTGCCAATGCGCACCGTAATTTGTTGAATCAATATTGTAACCATTCGCAACAAATAATAGTGCCAACGGATAATTAGAGCAATTCAAAATGTATTGAATTGGGCGGCTTCCAATTGGCCACGTGTCATTCAAATTGTACTTTGAACCAGAATTTGTATCGATACCAGGACATTTAAGCAATCGATGAAGAAATTTTGGATTTCGCCTGTTGGATCTTGTAAATCGAAGAAGTAGGTGACCCCAACCATCGTGCAAGTTGACATCAAGACCCTGGTTTAAAAATTGTTCCAACTCGTCGTAATAGCCCTCTTGCATTGTTACCCATGGATCGCGATTGCGAATTTTTTTACCAAGAAATCCACCAGAATCCTGTCGAAAAGTTTTCGAGGCAAGTAATTCGGTAGAGCCAGAAATCAATGAAAAGCCGAAATAACCAGCCTGTTTTGTCAAGGTATCAATACAAATAATAATACGACGCAAAACTTCATATCGCTGCAATGCTCTTTCGACACGTTCGCGATCTTGCAAACAGAGTGTTGAAATTTTCTCTTTTAAGGTTTTTTCACCACCGAATTCGATCTTGACTTCTGCCAATAAACGACCAATCATAAATTGCTGGTGATAATATTGTCGATGAAGACAAGCGTGGACATTTACATCAATTAACGCAATTGTTTTTTGAACTTGATCAAACTTTGCCACAACACGATCAAACAGAGCGTCGACAGGATCTTGAATTTTCCAGCGTTGCTGAGCAATTGAAAATAATTTGCTTGTAAACACATACAATTCCCAATTTGGCATTTGATGCTGGGGCTTAAAAGACGGTACAAGAGAGGAGAGAAGAGGAATAAGAATGTGAAGAGAGTTTTGTGGACAATCAACATCAACCAACTCGTTAAAGACAGAAAGATTTTCAAGATCAACCCGGTTTTGAGAAAGTTCAATTGATGAATTTGAGTGACAATCAATCCACGTAGAGAGACGACGAAGTAAGTTGCGACGTTCAAAATTATGCAACACAAATTCTCCATTAAGATCTTTTTCTACCGCATCAACAATGTCGACCAAATCTTTGCGATGCAAGTCGCGAAATGATGTGCACATGATTCTTTCAAGACGTTCCAGTTTGAGGCAGATAGCGTTGAGTTTTTTGCACACTACATCAATTAAAACAGATTCGACACGTTGAAAGCCTTGCTGAATTGTGGAGAGAATTTGTTGCAACATTGACGCAATCTGTTGACGCCATTCACTTTCTCTATCATCATCATCGTAATCATTGCAAAAAATAGACAATGCCAACGAAAAAGCACTCACAGCAACACCCCAGTATCCAAGACCAAGAGACAAACCCATTTTTGCTGTTTGAATTGTTTGAAGACTTGAAGAAAAGGTCATTAGACTGCTGCCAGCGTTTGCAATTCCTTTCCATGTGCGCGCATGACCGCCAGCCATAAGTGCCATTTGAGATGCTTGCGTTAAAACAGTTCCAACTCCTGCAATGTGCGTGATAAATTCTTTTTCACGCTGTGAAGACAAAGGTAAACTTTTTGAAACGCCTTCTTTTTTTGAAATTGATTCGCTTTTTGAGACATTGGCCTGAGAGGTTTTCAGACCATCGAACAAATATTTTTTTACATCTTTGATGTCGGGAAACGTTGTTTGACCAGCAACAAAGTTTTTTGA
>JACDJC010004095.1_pt1 | contig 10144 bp, 7 predicted proteins | sample 7454191 | NCBI WGS metagenome assembly JACDJC01 (sample SAMN14253291, study PRJNA609438) | sludge metagenome | isolation source: sludge after 25d culture with pyrite and EDTA | collected 2018-12-20
CCAATCTTGTTTGCCACATCGCCGTTTCGGGTAGTACGATCGCTTCCCGTGATAACCATATCTACCATTCCCTTCTGCATGAGGTGGCCCCCAGCATTATCCGGGATGATGGTATGAGGCACACCTGCGAGTCCCAGCTCGTAAGCCGTAAGGCGTGCGCCCTGGTTTCGCGGGCGTGTTTCATCTACCCAGACATGGATTGGGATTCCCATCCGGTGAGCAAGGTATATTGGAGCTGTTGCGGTACCCCACTCCACGCAGGCAAGCCATCCAGCATTGCAATGAGTCAGAATTTGTACGGGCTTGCCCTTCTTTCGGGAACTAATTTCATGGATCAAGGGCAATCCATGCTCACCAATCAATCTGCATGCCTCAATTTCCTCGTTCCGGATGCGGTTTGCTTCCAACAATAAATCCGATACCACATCCGCCTTACCTTTATTCTGTTTATATACGGCAGCCATTCGGCCTGTCATTCTAAAAAGGTTGACAGCCGTGGGCCTTGTGGCATTCAAGACAATTTCAGCCTGAAGCATGGTATTGTCACGGTCGGGTCCGTCACTATTCAGTGCGGCCAGATACATACCATACGCGGCAGTAACTCCAATCAGGGGAGCACCACGCACCACCATTTCCCGAATGGCATAACAAGCTTGTTCGAGTGTAGAGATTTCAAAAATCCTTGTCTCAAAAGGGAGTACGCGCTGATCAAGAACCTGAACTAGGCCGTTATCAACATCTGACAACCAAAGGGAGACATTCGAAGGAAATTTATTGTCCATGTCTGATTAATCATTTTCTTTGAAGGGCAAATCCAATATAGAAATTGTACCCTGATTTGGGCAAAAGTAACCCTAAAATTTCGTATCCGTGATTCGTAATATCATATTTGACCTGGGTGGTGTTTTACTGGACCTTGATTTCGATACCCCGTTAAAGGAATTTCAATTGTTGAACCGGAATGAGCCGTTTGAAGACTTGCGTGACTTTATCCATCATCCCCTGTTCGCGGGATTTGAAACGGGTGCATTACAACCAGAGGAGTTCAGGGAACGGCTTCGACAGTTACTGAAAAATCCGGAAATCGAGGATGAAACCCTGGATCATGCCTGGTGCTCCATGCTGGCACGGGTACCCGCCACAAAAGTCGCTATCCTTCAGGAGCTTGCCAGTCGATTCAGGCTGTATTTATATAGCAACACCAATGAAATCCATATAGTGCGTTTCAAGCGTGATTTTGCCATTGAACATGGGATGGAATGGGAAACGCTATTTGAAACGGCCTTCTATTCTCACGAAATCAGGGATCGTAAACCTAACATTTCAGGTTACAGGAAAGTACTTGAATTGGCGGGATTGAACGCAAGTGATACCCTGTTTGTTGATGATCTGGAAGTCAATATCCGGGCAGCGGCAGAAGCCGGATTAAGAGTTCTTCATTATATTCCCGGACAGGATCTGGCAAAAGTCATCAGGCAATTTGATAGTATCGGTATGTAAGTGCTTATGCAATAACCTTAAGCGATATCCAACCAGTAAAAACATTGCTTAAATCCTGTTTTTCAACAAGCTGGTCTAATGATTTCAGGATAATTTGAATTGGTTACCAAAGAAGATTCAAAAAAAGAGTTCCGGCTATCATCAAACCGGAACTCACCAAATATCTCTTATGATATCCCCTGTAACGACAGGGGATATTCCCTAAGGCATTTAACCTATTTAGGCAGAGGGTATCCTTTCAGTTTCTCGAGATTGCTGGCAATCTCCGATTCAGGATATTCATAGTCGGAAAGCTGGCCTGTCATATACTTGTCGTATCCCACCAGATCCATTAATCCATGTCCGCTGAAGTTGAATAGGATCACTTTTTCCTTGCCCTCTTCCTTCGCTTTTTTGGCCTCACGGATTGCAGAGGCAATGGCATGGGTGGTTTCAGGGGCAGGAATGATTCCTTCTGTTTTTGAAAAAAGAAGCCCCGCCTCAAAACATTCACTCTGGTGTATTGCCTGGGCCTCCATCAGTCCATCTTTAAGGGCAGCACTGACCAACGGCGCCATTCCGTGATAACGAAGGCCACCGGCGTGAATCGGGGCAGGTATGAAATTATGCCCCAGACTGTACATCGGCAATAGCGGTGTCATTTCAGCCACATCGCCATGGTCATAAATAAAGGGCGCTTTGGTAAGGGTCGGGCATGAGAAAGGTTCGGCTCCAATGACCTGGATATCGGCGCCATTTACCTTGTCATAAATAAATGGAAATGCCAATCCTGCAAAATTGCTACCGCCACCACAACATCCAATTACGATATCAGGTTTTTTGATTCCCACTTTGGCAAGCTGTTTTTTTGCTTCCAGTCCGATGATGGTCTGATGCAACATGACATGGTTCAAAACGGAACCAAGTGAATAGCGGGTTTGTCCGGTAGGATCGGTCACGGCAGCTTCCACCGCCTCACTGATGGCAATGCCCAGACTGCCCGGAGTATCAGGATATTTTTCAAGGATATTGCGACCGGCTTGTGTCTCGGTACTTGGACTGGCAACACATTTTCCGCCCCAGGTCTGCATCATCAGCTTACGGAATGGCTTTTGGTCGAAACTGACCCTGACCATGAAAACCTTCACTTCGAGTCCCAACAAGGCACCTGCATAAGAAAGGGCAGTCCCCCACTGGCCGGCCCCGGTTTCCGTCGTTAGCCTTTTTATTCCGAACTGTTTATTGTACCAAGCCTGTGCGATGGCAGTATTGGGTTTATGACTTCCGGCGGGAGACACGCTCTCGTTCTTATAGTATATTTTGGCTGGGGTGCCCAATGCTTCCTCCAGTTCATAAGCCCTGACCAACGGACTCGGACGCCATTGGACAAGGATATTCCGGATTTCTTCGGGGATATCGATCCAGCGGTCCTGGCTGACTTCCTGTTCAATCAGGTTCATTGGAAATACGGGCGCCAGCATTTCAGGGGTGATTGGTTTCCCACCCGGACCCAGAGGCGGATTCAACGGACTTAAAAGATCGGGGGTTAGATTATACCACTGTCGCGGCATTTCCGATTCGTCCAGTAAAATCTTTTTCATTCGTGTCATAATCGCGATACATTTATTAGTTAATTCATTGTTTTGAAATCCTCAGAAATGACATAAAAAAGAAGGGATTTGCTGCGCAAACAACAAATCCCTTCTTCACAGGTACTTTCAAGCCGGACGCCATTGTTTACGCGATGAACACATTATTGTGCCACCACCACCAATTTCCGTTATGAAAGCTTGAAAACATCATTCCCGTTTAAAATATCGGCGTAAAAGTAACCATTAATTTCTTTTGACAAAACAGAAAAAATGAAAGTTGTAAATTTAAATCGCTTCTAAATTAACACATTCAAGACCGATAAATTTACAATTCGAAGAATCAAGCCATTTCAACCTCTCCTACCCACAATATCAGGCCTTAAAGAGCTTCATTGACAATAAATCATTTCCATCACTGTCAACTTATGATGAAAACCTGATGTGACAAAATTACAAATAACTGTAACGATTTTACCGGTTAACCGTCTTATAACCCGAAAGCCATGAAAAAATCCCTTCCATTAGGGAAAATTTGACACTTACGGATAATAATCCGCCATTTATCGGTAAAGAATATGTATTCGGAAAGTTATAGCCGAATTTTGAGATGTAATTGGAAACGGAAAACTAAAAACTACTTGCCATGATTGTTTTAGACAGTATTCATAAGTCATATGTTACAGGAACCAACTCGCTTCATGTGTTGAAAGGCATTGATCTTGAGATAGGTGCAGGCGAGTTTGTTTCTGTAATGGGTTCTTCAGGTTCTGGGAAATCAACCCTTTTGAATATACTTGGAATATTAGACGACTACGACAGCGGAGCCTATGTCTTGAACGGCAAAAAGATTAAAGGGCTGAACGAAACCAAAGCTGCCATGTTACGCAACGAAATGATCGGGTTTGTATTTCAATCGTTCAACCTCATCTCCTTCAAGAATGCAAGGGAAAATGTTGCATTGCCACTTTACTACCAAAAGGTCAGCCGTCGAAAAAGGAATGTCATTGCCATGGAATACCTCGACAGGATGGGATTGAAAGACTGGGCAGATCACCTGCCAAGTGAATTGTCGGGTGGACAGAAACAGCGTGTTGCCATTGCCAGGGCATTGATATCCAACCCAAAAGTAATTCTTGCCGACGAACCGACCGGAGCTCTCGATACCGCAACATCATTCGAAGTGATGGACATCCTTAAGGAAGTTAACGATCAGGGAATTACAGTTATTATTGTCACGCACGAACATGACATCGCTTCCATGACTCGAAAAATCATCCGCTTACGTGACGGCATTATTGCCGAGGTAATCGTAAATGGAGATCTGCAATTATACAGGGACAGGGTTTTGGCCGAATAATACAGAAGACTATGTTTGACATTGATATTTGGCAGGAAATATTCAGCACCATCAGGAAAAACAAACTACGAACATTTCTGACCGGTTTCTCCGTTGCCTGGGGAATTTTCATGCTGATGGTACTCCTGGGATCTGGAAACGGACTTCAAAATGGAGTCAGGGAACAGTTTTCGGATAATGCAGAAAACATCATGTGGATGTGGACAGGTGAAACCTCCATTCCCTTTAAAGGATATAAAGAAGGCAGGGAGATCAGGTTTAACAATGAGGATTATGATTATCTTCTCGATAAAGCTGAAGGGGTTGACCAGGTTTCTGCCCGCTTTTTCCTGAGAGGTGATATCACCTATTCCTATGGAAAAGAATATGGTTCTTTTACAACCAGCACCTGTTACCCTGCCCTCGCCGACATGGAGAAAATCAAGATTTCATCGGGCAGGTTTATCAATGACCTTGACATGATGGAATTCAGGAAGGTCGTTGTCATTGGAGATGACATCCGTAAAGCGCTCTTTAAGGAAGAAGACCCTTTGGGGAAATATATAAATATAGGCAATGTACCTTTTATGGTCATCGGTGTCTCACACGACCCCAGGTCACAGGACAACCGGCAGTCATACATGCCATTCACCACTGCCCAGAGGATATATGGGGGTGGAAACAGGGTACATACTTTTGCCATAACAACAGAAATGGTGCAGACTGCTGAGGAAGCGACGGCCATTAGTGATAACATCAGGCAGCAAATGGCCATGCGGCACAGCTTTGATCCTACCGACCAGAAAGCCATGGGATCATTCAATATGCTGACAGAGTATATAAGAACCATGAAAATCTTTCAGGCCATCAAAATGTTTGTCTGGATCATTGGTATTGGTACCCTTATCGCAGGGATTGTTGGCGTCAGCAACATCATGCTGATACTTGTCAAGGAACGCACCAGGGAAATCGGAATCCGTAAAGCATTGGGAGCATCCCCTGCATCCGTAATTGGATTAATTTTGCTCGAATCCATCCTGATCACGACCATTGCCGGATATATAGGCCTTGTTATGGGAGTCGGCCTGATGGAAGGCTTCAATTACGCTCTTGAACAGATGATATCTTCCGGTGGAGGAGATCAGATATTCTTCAGAAATCCAACTGTTGATTTTGGGACTGCCATATCGGCTACCCTGATCCTGATTCTCTCAGGTGCACTTGCCGGATATATCCCCGCACGAAAGGCAGCCAGTGTAAAACCTATTGAAGCCCTGCACGATGAGTAATACAGGAGTCGTGACCAAGGGAATGAAGAAAATGAAAAGTGAACAAGAAATTCAAATAGAAATCAATCATGTTTGATATAGATCGCTGGAATGAAATATGGCATGCGCTGACCAAGAATAAAGTCCGAAGCCTGTTAACTGCCTTCGGGGTTTTCTGGGGAATCTTCATGCTGATCATCATGTCGGGAGCCAGTAACGGACTGAAAAACGGTATTGTTGAAGGTGTTGCCAAGTTTGCCACCAATTCTGCCTTTATCTGGACCGACAGGACCAGTGAACCTTACAAAGGATTTACGAGGGGAAGATATTGGCTCTTCAATTCAGACGACCTGGTGTATCTTAAAGCAAATGTGCCTGAAATGGAATTCCTCACCCCGAAGAATTTCGGACAGTTTGGAGCAGCCAATAATGTTATCAGGGGTAGGCTATCCGGATCATATAACGTAAAAGGCGATTATCCCGATTATGTCAAAATTGATCCATATACCATAGTATATGGAAGATGGATCAACGAGATGGATATCCGTGACCGTCGAAAGGTGTGTGTGATCGGTGAAAAGGTATATGAGACTCTTTTTGAAGCTAACGAAGACCCATTGGGTGAATACTTGAAGATTTCAGGGGTATATTATCAGGTTGTCGGGGTCATCAGGCCCGAAACCCGTGTCAACATAAACGGCAGGGCTGAAGAATCTGTTTTCCTGCCATTCACAACCATGCAGCAAACCTTCAATATGGGCGACCAGGTGCACTTTTTGGCATTTACCGCAAAAAAGGGAATTCCGGTTTCTGTTGTCGAGGAGAAGGTGAAAACCATTCTCAAGAAGCGACACAGCATTTCGCCAACCGATACACAAGCACTTCAGAGCGTCAATATTGAAAAACAATTCCAACAAATCAGTGGCCTGTTTCTGGGAATTGGAATTCTCACCTGGATTGTTGGTATTGGGACGCTTATGGCAGGGGTAATCGGTGTAAGCAACATTATGCTCGTTATTGTCAGGGAACGAACCAAGGAAATTGGGGTCCAGCGTGCACTTGGAGCAAGGCCTTCGACCATTATATCCCAGATCATGCTTGAAAGTGTGGTATTGACCACTGTGGCCGGTTACATTGGACTTTCCCTCGGGGTTGGTCTGCTCGAATTGGTCAACAAGGCCTTGGAAATGCAAGCAAAAGGAGGTGACGAAATATTCTTCCGCCACCCTGAAGTGAACCTAAACATTGCCTTGGCGTCCTTGGCAGTCTTAGTGATTGCAGGACTATTTGCAGGTTCAATTCCGGCTAAAAGAGCACTAAGCATCAAGCCTATTGAAGCCCTTAGGGAAGAATGACCTTTAAGGCTAAAGTTATTATTCAATATAAATGTAAAAATCAGAAACAATCAAAAAATATTCAGACAATGAAAAAAGCACTTAGAATCATCGGCCTGATAACCCTGGCAGCCATATTTTTAGGTACTCTGGGGTTCTTGTACAAGAAATCAAAACCTGAACCGGATAAATTTGAGGTTAAATCTCCGGAAATCAACAGTATTGTCAAAAAAACAGTGGCTACCGGTTCGGTTGAACCACGAAGGGAAATCGAAATCAAACCTCAGGTTTCCGGAATTATCGATGAGATATTTATTGAAGCCGGAACCATGGTTCGCAAGGGAGATGTGCTGGCAAGGGTCAACATTATACCGGATATGGTAAACCTGAACAATGCCGAGTCGAGGGTTAACCGGGCACAATTGAACTTTGAGGATGCGAAGATTGACTTTGAACGTCAGGCAACCTTATTCGAAAAACAGGTAATCTCGAAAGAGGAATACCAAAAGGCGAGGTTATCCTACGAATCTTCACGTGAAGAACTTGAAGCAGCCGAGAACAACCTTGAACTGATCAGAAAAGGAGTCACAAAATCATCAGCTACAACGACCAATACCCTCATCCGTTCGACCATTGACGGCATGGTGCTGGATGTACCTGTGAAGGAGGGTTTTTCGGTCATTCAGGCCAATACCTTCAATGCCGGGACAACCATTGCCATTGTTGCCGACATGAAAGACATGATTTTCATCGGAAAAGTAGATGAAACAGAAGTGGGTAAAATTACTGAAGGGATGAATATTGAGCTTACGATCGGGGCCATTGACGACGAAAAGTACGATGCCGTATTGAAATATATCGCACCAAAAGGAAAATCTGAAAACGGAGCCATTCAATTTGAGATCAAGGCTGACGTTATTCTGAAGGAAGGACAGTTTATCCGGTCAGGATACAGCGCAAATGCGAATATAGTTCTTGCACGTCGCGACAGCGTTGTCACCATTCCTGAAGGACTGCTTCATTTTGAAAAAGATACTGCCTATGTCGAAGTGGAAAATGGCGAACAGCAATTTGAAAAACGAATCGTTAAAACCGGTTTGTCCGATGGAATCAACATTGAAATCGTGGAAGGGCTGAAGATGGAAGACAAGGTGAAGGGAGAAAAGCTGGATCTGAAGAAGCTCAAGGCTGAAGAAAAGGCTAAATCCAAAGAACAAGCCTAATTTCTCATAACCAATCTCTTGCTCAATAAATTTACATTAATCCATAGCTAGGATCTTAAATAAATTCAGTTGTATGAAAAGGTACACAAACATCCTGATGCTCCTCATCCTGATCATTCCGGGCAAGTCATTGCTTGCACAGGAAACATGGTCACTGCAGCGATGCATCAACTATGCTTTAGAAAATAATATCCAGATCAAGCAACAATCTGTAGCGGTTGATTACCAGGAAAACCAGGTTAATCAGGCACGGTATGACAGGTTGCCAAACCTGAACGGCCAGTTGGCCAACAATTACAATTTCGGCAGGTCACTTACTTACCAGAATACTTACGAAAACACCAATTCAACCAGTTTAAGTGGTTATCTGGGAACAGAAGTAACCCTTTGGAACGGATTTACCTTGCAAAATGTGATCAGGCAGCGCGAACTTGACCTGAAAGCAACCTTGCAGGATATGCAAAAAGCCAAAGATGACCTGGTTTTGGGCATCGCAGCCATGTATCTGGAGATACTGTTTGCAGAAGAACTTAACCTGATTGACCAGAACCAGGCCGACATAACCCGCCAACAAATTGAGAAAACCAGGCAATTGGTGGAAGCAGGTCGTGTAGCTATGGGAACCTTACTTGAAATAGAAGCACAGTTGGCCAATGAGGAACTTCAGGTCGTCAACAGCCAAAACCGGATCCAGTTAGCATACCTGAATCTTTACCAGCTGTTAGAGTTGCCCATGGCCCAATCTTTCAAGGTTGAGAAACCACTTATTCCGGATCTGAATACATCACCCGTGACATACAATTCACTGGAGATTTTCAGAAATGCCATGCAAACACGTCCTGAGATCCTGGCCTCCCAATTACGGGTTGAGAGTGCGCAAAGGCAACTTGATCAGGCTAAAGGTGCCCAGTTTCCACGACTTACCTTTGGAGCCAATTATTACAACAATTACAACGATAACTATTTCAGGGCAATAGACAATGATCCGACAAAAACGGAAGTCATTCCTTTAAAGGACCAGCTTACCAACAACAAACGGTATGGATTCGGATTTACCCTGAATATTCCAATCTTCAACCGAATGCAGGTTCGCACCGGAATTTCAAATGCACAGTTACAGATCAATGATTATGAATTCCGTCTTCAGACAGCCAGAAATTCGCTCCAGAAAGAAATCGAACAAGCATACACCAATGCAGTGGCAGCCTTGAAGCGTTACGCATCAAGCGAGAAAGCAGTTGAATCATCGGAGGAAGCATTCCGATACACAGAAGAGAAATATAACGTCGGGATGGTTACCACTGTCGAATACAACCAGATCAAGAATAATCTGACTGCAGCCCGCTCACAATTGTTACAGGCACGCTATGAGTATATTTTCAGGACAAAGATTCTGGATTTCTATAACGGGGTTCCGATTACACTCTAGTTGAAATTGTCAGGCAGAATAAGACTAAAGAGCCTGATTTAAAAAATAAAGCACTAACCTTGAGGGTGTCCTGTTAATCTGGGACACCCTCTCCATTTATAATTCTCCAAAATGCGGTTCTTAATTATTCTGCCACAGAGAGACATTACCATATGGGATAAGTCTGTCCTGGATGATCTACTTCGTATCCATCTTTAACACCAGGAAAGAATGGGGTTTCAGCCTTAGTTCAAACACATGGTTAACTAAAGGATTTGCTCCGCGACGAGGAATTTCCCTTTTACCGGGTTTATAGACTTCTCCGGTTTCAAGATTGGTCAGTGTCAGGCAATTTTCTCCTGTAACCACCTTAATATCCACGGTCGTATCTGCAAATGACTCTACAATAAAAGATTGGTTATCGTATACAAAAATGCTGGTCATGCCCGGAGCTTCCAACTGGACCGGCATTTCCACATTAAAGACCTGCCTGATCCGGTTAAG
>JACDJC010004096.1_pt1 | contig 10144 bp, 4 predicted proteins | sample 7454191 | NCBI WGS metagenome assembly JACDJC01 (sample SAMN14253291, study PRJNA609438) | sludge metagenome | isolation source: sludge after 25d culture with pyrite and EDTA | collected 2018-12-20
AAGGCTTTATGCTGACGCTCTGGCCGCTTTTGCGGTCATACCGCGAAGCATTGCCGTACTGTGATTCTGTATAGACGATATTCGGGTCCTCAGGATCAATTGCCACCCAGAAACCGTCGCCACCCTGTGTCACGAACCAGTCGTCATTTGTCACACCGTCACTTGTGCTGGCTGACGGGCCTCCCATGGAGTTGTTGTCCTGGGTGCCGCCGTAGATGTAATAGAAGGGATATGAATTGTCAACGGCTACCCTGTAGAACTGGGTCACAGGAAGGTTCGATTTGAAAATGAAGTTCTTCCCGTTGTCAAAGGTTTCGTAGATGCCGCCGTCACCACCAATATAGTAGTGTTTTGTATCCGTCGGATCAATCCACATCGCATGGTCGTCAACGTGGCGCCCTTCATTGCTGACCCTTGAAAAAGTACGGCCGCCGTCAACCGTTTCCATTGTGTAGGTGTCAAGGCTGAATACCCTGTCAACGTCAACCGGATCACAGATAATCTTGTTATAGTACTGTCCGCTGGAGTGGTATGAATTCATTCTCTCCCATGAAGCGCCCCTGTTTACTGACCTGTAGAAGCCGCCCGATTCGCCCTGGGCTTCAACGATGAGGTAAAGTACATCAGGATTGACAGGAGAGATTGCAATACCCATTCCTCCTATGTCACCGCCGGGAAGGCCCTTCATTATCTTGTCAAAAGTCACCCCGCCGTTTGTAGACTTGTAAACTGCCGATTCCGGGCCCCCGCTGATCTTCATGCCCACATGTCTGCGGCGCTGTTCGCTCGTAGCGTAGATCACATCGGGGTTGCGGGGATCGAGGACCACGTTGTTGATACCGGTGTTCTCACTGATATTGAGGATCTTCTCCCAGCTTTTCCCTCCGTTTGCGGATTTATATAGTCCGCGTTCACCGCCTGGTCCCCAGACAGATCCTTCAGCAGCAACATAGATAACATCGCTGTTGCGCGGATCAATTGCTATTCCGCCAATCTGCCGTGACTCCTTGAGGCCCATGTTTTTCCAGCTTGCGCCGGCATCATCCGAGCGATAGACACCGTCACCCCATCCGAGGGCACGCTGATGGTTGTTTTCACCGGTACCTGCCCATACAACATTATGATTGTTAGGATCAATGACAATGCACCCGATGGAATAAGCCCCGTATTTGTCGAATATTGGCTGCCATGTGGTGCCGTTGTTCGTGCTCTTCCAGATGTTGCCCGATGCAACCGCTGCGTAGATCTCTGAGTGATTACATGGATTCACAGCCAGGTCGGCAATACGGCCGGATGCCCATGCAGGCCCGACGGACCTGAAGGTGATGGCACCGAAGAATGAAGAGGAGACGGAGGGTTTTACCTGGCTCTCCGATGCCTTCGGGTCTTTCCCTGCCTGTTTCTTCTGTGCCCACAGGCCGCATGAACCTGCCAGCACCATTACAATGATCAGTGTGAGGATTTTTTTCATAGAGGGGTATTATTGGTTAGTTACTGATTGCTAAGTTAAGATAAGGAAAATTGTCAGGTTAATTTTTAACGTTATTTAATTATTTTGCTGCGAATTAAATGGAACATCAATGAACAGCACATATTTCACGAGGAGGACTATAAGAAAATACGAATCACGCGGGGTTGATGAGAGCCTGCTTGAACGGATACTGACGGCGGGAACAAGAGCTTCAACCACAGGCAATATGCAGGTATACAGCATTATAGTCACCAGGGATGATGAAATGAAGCGGAGGCTGGCTCCGGCTCACTTCAACCAGCCGATGGTGACACAGGCGCCGGTGGTGCTTACATTCTGTGCCGACTTCAACCGTTTCAATCTCTGGTGCAGGCAGCGTGATGCTGAACCCGGATATGACAATTTCCTCTCCTTCATGACGGCTGCCATCGATGCGTTGATTGTCGCACAGACAGTTTGCTGTGCTGCAGAGGAGGAGGGACTCGGGATATGTTACCTCGGAACCGCCACATACAATGCGGACAGAATTATTGAGGTGCTTGAACTGCCGAAGGGGGTGGTGCCGGTGGCCACGGTGACCATCGGATGGCCGGCGGTAATCCCGGACCAGCCTGACAGGCTGCCGCTGGAGGCGGTTGTGCATTACGAAAAATACCGTGATTTTACCCCTGATCTGATTGATGAACTGTACAGGGAGAAGGAGTCAAGGGCCGACTCACAGCAATTCATTGCTGAAAATGGCAAAAGGACCCTGGCGCAGGTGTTCACTGATGTGCGGTACAAGAAGGCTGATAACGAGTACTTCTCTGCGAAATTCCTGGAGGTGATAAGAGACCAGGGCTTCATGACAAAATGAGTCCTTCTCCTCACTGTTCCTTGAAGTGACAGGACCAGGGCTTCTTGGAAAAATGAGTCAGGCTTCTCAAAATCTCTCAGAGTGACAGAAAAAACATCTCTTCTGACGCATTGAAATTATAAGTGTTTATTTTACATTTATAAAATGATTTATTATATTTGTGTCTGTGGCTCCCGGAGCGGGTCATGGTTTGTGTCAGAAGAGGCCAGGCCGGTTTGCACATATCTAATCAATTAACAGAGAAGTTACTATGAAAAGCCTGTTCAGAAACTGCCTGCCTGGTTTAGTTGCCAGTCTTATTACGCTGTCAGTTAACGGTCAGCAGGTGACCGATTCCGTAAATCTTGCCCTTACTGCCACGGTAACCACATCATACATCTCTTCATGGGAGACCCTTGCTGCTGTTAAAGACGGCTTTGAACCGTCAGGTTCTGCAGATCACTCCCACGGCGCCTACGGTAACTGGAACGGGGAAGCCGATTACGGAAAATTCAACTGGGTACAGTATGAATGGCCTCTGGCACAGAACATAACCTCCTCCTCGGTTTACTGGTGGGATGACGGACTTGGAATTGACATACCCACAGAAGCATACATCACGGTATGGAACGGTTCGGTGTGGGCAGATACGGTTGCAATCGGCAGGGAGATTGACAGATACAATTCAGCAAGTGTCATTTACCGGACCAACCGGATAAGGATTAACATGAAGAGCCTTATGGCGACAGGCATACTGGAATGGAAGGTTTTCGGCACTGCCAACACAAGCTGTGTCCCTTCAGTGCTCTCGCCTCTTGTACAGGCGGGAAATCAGGCCGTTAAGGAGTCGAACACGGTCAGTGTTGCGTCAGGCGATTCGCTTCTGCTGGATGTGGTCCTCATTGAGGGAGGTGACTGGAGCTGGTCGGGACCTGAGGGCTTCACGGCCGGCAGCAGGAGTGTGAAGCTGAGAAATCTCCGAACTGAGCAGTCGGGAACATATACCGTCTCGTACCTTAATGAGTGCGGAGCCTTTTCCCACAAGGATTTCTATGTCACAGTTTGGAGCGGTTCAGACCAGGCTGCTTCCTATACGTGGTCTGATTACAGTCCTAATATTAGCTACAATTTCAGGGATGAATTCCCTGCGCTGGTTGAACCGACAATGGATCTGGACGATTGTGCAGGCGTTGTCGGGCATGTTTCATCCGGCTGGTGGACCTTCAGGTGGGGTGCATCTGCAAATTCCCTTGTGACGGCCGCTTCGGTCAACCCCATGCTTCAGAGGATGAACAGGGATTTTGCCTATTTCAGGGATGTGATGGGCTGGCCTCCCGACAAGAGGGCCAAGCGGGGTTACCGCAGCGCCATATACCTTTACGGTTCAGGTCTTTGCACTGACAATGCCTCCAACACGGAAATGGGTGGCTGGCAGAGCAGCATAACTTACAACGGCGAGTCGTGGCCCATGGTACTGATATCATATTATCCCGTATACTGTTTTGATCCTTCATGTTCATACACTGACAGGGAATACCAGAGCGGTGCGGTAGTGCATGAAGGTATTCATTCTGTACTGGCGGACCTTCCCGGATGCAGGCAGGCCGCATGGTTTCACGAGGGGGGCAATACATGGCTGCAACAGGAGGCCTACGCAGAACAGTCAGATAATTATGGCAGTATGGGCTTCCTTAACGGAGCTTCTTTCGTTGCGCCCTTCATGCCGATAGAGTGTTACAGCGGCTGGCTTCAGGACGGATCATTCGGTGGCCCCTCCGCGGAGGGTGTCAACCGCTTTGACGGAACCACGCAGATATGTACCTGGAGAAACCTTCTGGGAGGAGTGCAGTACAGCAATACTTTCCCGACATTCCTCGGGATGACCCTGGGCAAGGGAAGCATTCCCTGGATCTGGCGCAATTGTCCGGAACGGGTGCTGGAAGGCATCGCGGCAGGGCTGGGGGAGACACAGACACGAAGGCTGATAATGGAGTACAGGGCAAAACAGGCGTTGCTTGACATGGGCAAATGGACAAAGGCAATCCGTGACCTCCTGGATTCGCAATTCGGTACCCAGATAAAGGCCGAATGGCAGCCCAGCTGGCTTAATCCGGCCACTTGGTCTGCCACACCGTACGTAAAGACAACAAATGACGGCAACGGTCTTCTTACGCCTGACAGGGCCACTACGCCCGGGTGGAGCGGTGCCAACCAGATTCCCCTTAAAGTGACAGGAGACATCGTTACAGTCGATTTTATCCCACTGTCATCCAACATGTCATGCCAGATCTGTTACCGCACCTCAGACGGCGAAACGGTTTATTCTAATCCTGTCTTTGGCGGTGAGTGCAGCCTGCGGCTCGAAAAGGCACCTGCCAACGGAGTGGTGTTTGCAGTAATCTGCAATACCGACTACATCTATAAGGGTGAGGTGACGAGGACTGCCCATCATGATTACAGGCTCCGGCTCATCACAGGTGTTACAGGTACTGCTGATGTCAATACCAGGTGGTATCAGTGGGACAGGGAGCTCGGCTCTTCAACAGCAGTCAGGAATGTTGACATTACGGATAACTGTGTTGTGTATCCAAACCCCGTTTTTCGCAACGAGAGCATCGTCATCCAGCCTGAAGAGGATTATCAGGGACCTTTGTCGGTTGAGCTCTGGAATCTCAGCGGTGTAATGGTTCACAGCGAAAACCTGTCCGCAGGAAACAGTCTTTCGATGTCAAATGTTCCGGCAGCCGGAGTTTACTTTCTTATCACCACCTCGGAGAGAAGCAAATCAATAAGCAGGATAATCGTCAGGTAGTGAAGCTGAATCCAAGTTCTGCGGCGATTACCTTAAGATCTTCAACCACTGCAGGAACGATTGTGATTCCTGCCTGCCTGTTACGCTCCTCGGCTTCCCGCTCGGGATCTCCGGGTATCAGAACCCTATGCTGATCCTTTGCAGGCTTCGCATTGCGGAATGTCCTGATCCACTGATCCATAGCCTCCATGAATTCATTGGCAGGCCTGAAGGCGTCAATCCTCATTGCGCCGAAGAAATGACCCGTACCTTTTCCGGGCTGGTTCTCCGGTACAGGAAGGTATGCCACGCTGGGCGGTACGAACGGCCCGAAGTTGGCACCGCTGAAGAGGGCACTGAATATGTCCACGACAGCTGTCATGCAATAACCCTTATGGCTACCGTGCAGGCGGTCGCCGCCAAGTGTGACCATTCCCCCTCCGTGGCGAAGGATACCGGGGTCATCCGATGGGTTGCCCTCAGCATCCTGGACGTAGCCAAACGGCACCTTTTCTCCCTTTTTTTCGGAGACGGCAAGCTTTCCCCTGGCAATCGGAGTGGTTGCGAAATCAGCGACAAAAGGGGGCTCCTCCTTTGCAGGGACAGCCACAGCCAGGGGGTTGGTCCCCAGATAACGGCTCACCGAGAAGGTGGGCACAACCAACGGATTGGCGTTTGTCACTGTGATGCCCACCATATCATGCTCCAGAGCCATCATGGCATAGTAACCGGCTATTCCGAAATGGTTTGAGTTGCGGGCTGCCACCCAGCCTGTGCCGGTGGCAGCCGCTTTCTCAATTGCCAGACGCATAGACCTTACACCTGCAACCATTCCGAAGCAGCTGTCGCCGTCAACTACAGCGGTAGAGGGGGTTTCATGAACCACCTTTACGTCAGGGTTGACGTTCACCCGTCCGCTTTTCCACAGTTCGTAGTATTCGCGAACCCTTATCATACCGTGTGATGAATGGTCACGGAGCTCCGCAGCTACCAGCACAGCGGCCACAGCGGCGGCGTCATCTCGGCTGCATCCCACACGCATGAAGACGTCGGTGGTGAAATCAAGCAGGTATTTATGATCGTATTTTTTCATGGTCTGAAGGTCTGAAAGTCTGAAAGTCTGAAGGTCTTGCGGTCTTGAAGTCCTGCAGTCTTGCGGTCTTGCAGTCTTGCGGTCTTGCGGTCTTGCAGTCTTGCGGTCTTGCAGTCTTGCGGTCAATTATCAACTACTGACTGGAGGCTGGAGACTGCCGGCTGCCGACTGAGGACTTCACTACTGCCTGTTGCCTGTTGCCTATTGCCTATTTCCTGACCCTTACAGGATAGGGAGGACGGACAGGCTCGGCAGGAGGATTCTTTTCCAGCTCGCGCAATGCCACCTCAATAGCCTTTTCAAGCTGCGGATCCCTCCCTTCGATTACATCGGCAGGCCACTGCTCAACTTCAATGTCAGGAGCAACACCTACATTTTCAACGATGAACCCGTCTTCTGTCCATATGGCAAGGTTGGGTGCTGTAACCATGCCTCCGTCCATCAGCTCAGGGAATCCGAGTGTTCCCACCAGGCCGCCCCATGTGCGCTTGCCTACCAGGGTGCCAACCCCAAACTTGCGGAACATCCATGGAAGCATGTCACCCCCTGAACCCGCCGTCTCGTCGATTATCATTACCTTAGGTCCCTGTATTGATGCGCTCGGAGTCTTGAGATCATTTCCGTAGCGCATGTTCCAGTAAGACTGGAGCGGACGCTGCAGCAGATCAATATAGTAGTCGGCAATCATTCCTCCGCCGTTGAATCTCTCGTCCACAATGATGGCTTTCCTGTTGGCCTGCGGGAAGAAATACCTCTTGAAGTATTCATGACCCTGTCCGGCCGTGTTGGGAACATAAACATAGGCCACTTTTCCGTCGGTTGCTTCAGTCACCTTTTTCAGGTTACCCTCTACCCAGTCACGGTTCCGGAGGCTCATCTCGCTGCCCACGGGCACAACTTTTATCACCCTTGATGCTGTATAGTCAGGATTGGGTCCTACAGTAAGTTCAACTATCTTACCGTCCCTGTTTTCGAGAAAGCTGTGTATGTTCTTATCCGCCGTCACATCCTTTCCGTCGATGGCAAGTATGTATTCGCCTGTCTTTACGTTCAGTCCCGGCTCCGTAAGAGGAGACCTGAGATCGGGGCTCCAGTTCAGCCCTCCGTAGATCTTCCTGAGCCTGTACCTGTTGTTTTCAACTGAGAAGTCGGCACCCAGGAGCCCTCCGCCAACCCTCTGGGGTGTGGCAAGCCTGTCTCCTCCGCCAACGCGGTGGTGTCCCACGCCGAGCTCACTGCACATCCACTGGATTACCCGGTTGAGATCACTGCGGGACGTCAGGTGAGGCAGGAACTGTGAATACTTTTCCTTCATTGCCTTCCAGTCGGCCCCGTGCATGCCCGGGTCATAGAAATAGTCACGGTTGACCCTCCACGCTTCATCGAAGATCTGGGGCCATTCCTCCAGCGGATCAACCCTGACAGATATTGCGCCGGTATTCAGCACTCCCTTTCCGGGTTCAGGTTTTCTCCCTGCTGCAGTAATCCCAACGGTCTGCCCCTTGATGTAGAGCATCTTTTTTCTGTCAGAGGATACGACATAGCTGTCGAGCTCCATCACCTCCTCGTCTTTCCTCTCCTTGAGATTATATTTCCTCATGACTGACGCTCCGGGGCCATCAGGCATTACGATATAGAGAATCTCACCGGCTCCGGCAACTCCAAGTTCGGCATAGTTGCCCGGTGACACCGGCACATTCACTATCCTTTCCTGAATACCGTCCGTTTCGATTTTAAGCAGTTCGCTCTTTTCGGTTGCAGGAGCCTTTGACTGTGTCTTCGCCGTGGCTTTCGCAGCACCCTTCGCGGCAGGAGCGGGAGCGGGCTTTTCTGCATCGGCCCTCTCCTCCGTTCCCTTCTCCTCATCACTCTCCTTTGCAAAAGGAGAAAGGATATCCTTACGGAGTGTCACGAGGTAGACAGAACTGTTCATCCTCATATCGGCGCTTGAAAGGTCGAACCAGTTTACGACCGGTCCGGCATCAGTTGATGCAAGGAAATAGATGTAATCACCGCTGGGGTCAAAGACCGGCTCGGCGGCATCACTGAGTCCGTCAGTAACGGCGAACGATTTCTGCTGGTCCACTGAATAGAGGTAAACAACCCTGAAGAATGTGTTCATCATCTTCGTATAGACGATCCACCTCGAGTCAGATGACCAGTCGCCGAACATCTCCCTGAATGGTCCGGGGAAGAACATTTCATCCGTATCAATCTTCCTGACTTTTGAGGTGGGTAAGTCAAGAAGCCACAGGTTTCTGCCGTTATCGGTAAAGCTTATCTGTTTGCTGTCAGGAGACCATTTCGGCCAGGCATAGAATCCTGTTCCTGGCAGGTCGAATGCCTGAGGTTCTCCCTTGCCGTCCTGCTGCCTGATACAGAGTTTGTATTCCCCGGAAGCGTCGGAGAAATATGCAATTGTTTTTCCGTCGGGTGACCATGCAGGAAATTTTTCGTGTGATCCGGGCGTCTGTGTTATATTGCGCGGGTCTCCCTTTTCTGCGGGCAGGGTGATGATCTCGCCCCTGAAGCCAAAGACTGCACGGCTTCCGGTTGGTGAGATGTCAGCGCTGCGCATATAGTTGAATCCCTGAAGGTAGCGCGGACGAAGTTCAAGCAGGTCAGCTGCAATTCCAACCTTCAGTCTTGCAGATACGCCGCCGGCGATGTCAAATGAATGCAGGTATCCTGCCTGTTCAAACACAATCTTTCCCCGGTCAGCCGAAGCGCTGAGCACAGGGAAGTCGGTAAAGGTTGTGTGCTGCCTTATTTCGGCACCGCTGCCGTTGCATGAGAAGAGGTTGAACTCTCCGTTCCTGTCGCTTAGGAAATAGATCCGGTCACCGATCCACATCGGGTGGGTGTCATTGCATCCTCCCTGCGGCTGGGACACTTTAACCACCGAGTGGTCAGCCATTGTAAGGAGCCAGATAGTTGAAACGGTGCCTCCCCTGTAGTTTTTCCACTGGGCATGAACCGGTGCCAGCGGGGTGTAGGCCATACTTTTACCGTCAGGTGAAAGTGATACATAATGTGCATTTGGAATTGACATCTGCTCAGGGTATCCGCCGTCAATGCCCACCGTGAAAAGCTGGGCGTAACGTCCTGTAAATGAAGCTCTCTGTGACGCGAAAACCACTTTTGTGCCGTCAGGGGTGAAAGTCCGGGCGACATCTGCTCCCGGGTGCCATGTGAGCCTCACCGGCAATCCCCCTTCAACTGGTACTACAAATACATCGGTATTACCGTCATACTGGGCGCTGAAGGCTATCAGCCTCCCGTCAGGTGAGAAACAGGGTTCCCCCTCAATCCCCTCGTCAACAGTGAGTCTTCGGGGATTGGTTCCGTCGGCATTCATTACCCAGAGATCTTCAGCGTAGATGAATGCGATGTGCGATTTACTGACTGCGGGCTGTGACATCATCCGGGTGTCGGAGGTATCAATACCGCTCATTGTACCTGCACTGCAGAACAGCAGGGCAGCAAACAAAACAGTTGCAAAAAACTTACTTTTCATGGCTATCTGGTTTTTCTGATAGTGTTCGTTGCATTTGCCTGTGCCTTCGGGGTGATTACCAGGTCATTGATGCAGACATGATCCGGCAGGCTGGCACAGTAATGAATTACGGCCGCGATGTCTTCGCCCCGCAGGGGCTCAACTCCGGTGTATACTCCCGCAGCCCGCTGCTCATCGCCCTTGAATCGCACAAGGGAGAATTCAGTCTCCACCATGCCCGGAGCGATGTTTGTTACCTTTATCCCGTGCTTGAGCAGATCAATGCGCATGGCCCTGGAGAGTGCATCAACCGCATGCTTCGTTGCACAGTAAACCGATCCGTTCTCGTATACCTCCTTACCGGCAATTGAGGCGATGTTGAAGATGTGCCCCGAGCCCCTTGCAACCATCAGCGGCGCTATCACCCTCGTGACATAGAGAAGCCCCTTCACGTTCGT
>JACDJC010004097.1_pt1 | contig 10143 bp, 7 predicted proteins | sample 7454191 | NCBI WGS metagenome assembly JACDJC01 (sample SAMN14253291, study PRJNA609438) | sludge metagenome | isolation source: sludge after 25d culture with pyrite and EDTA | collected 2018-12-20
AGGTTATTTGGTGATATTTGGGCTGCTTGGCGCGTATATCCTGCGCCTAATCGCCCTCAAAAAACGACTTGACAAAGAAGAAAAAGAACTTTCAACGCACCAGTAATCGTTTTCCGCTTGCTTTTTATTCAGCTTCAAGGCATAAACCCCGGCTGTGGGCTTCCAGGTATTTTGACCACCGATGCAAAAAAAGCGGAGAGGGCGAACCCTCTCCGCATTACTACGACCAATCAAGCCGGCAATCTATTGCTGTTGGAATAAAGATTAACTCAAAGTTGCAAAGAATTAAGGTTCTGTTGGGTAACCCGCGGCGATCAGAGCTTCGAACCCACCAAGAACTGGCTGGACCTTGCGATAACTATCCTTCAACATGATGAATGCCGAACCGGCACTCGTGTTTTCGGCTGGTCAGGTACAGTAGGTGATATACCAGACATCTTTATCCAGGGTGTCAACCCAGGATTCAATCTCCCCGTAGGGTGTACTTATGCTGCCCAGGGCGTGGCTAGCCTCGTACTGAGAAGCTGTGCGTGTGTCCAGAAGAATGGCTTCATTAGCGGATACCGCCGCAATTGCCTCGGCTGCGGTGATGCGCGGGACGTCGGAGGCAGACATGAGGATGGGATTACCGGTTTCCTTACGGATACCACGATAGATCATGAAGCTGAGTGCAAGCACAACAAATAATCCGACCAGGACTATTGGGACAAGAGATGGTTTCTTTTGCTGAGGGATTCTGCGTTTCATGACAAAAATTATCACATTCGGTAAATATGAAGGCGAGAAGATGTATAAGGTTACCAGCCGAATTTCGCACCGGTTAAAAAACAAGCATTGACCATAGTATTTGGTATGTCATTTATAATAATTCAAACTTACCTATGAGGGCATGATGCTCGAGATCAACGTAAATGGCGTTAGCTATTCTTTAGAAGAAGTGCCGGGCGAAAAGCTTAGTGATTTGCTGCGCCAAAGGCTGAAACTCACCGGAACAAAAATTGGATGCGGGGAAGGGCGCTGTGGTATCTGTATTGTGCTAATGGATGGAAAACCAGTACGGTCCTGCATCACAAGAGCGGCAAAAGCCAACGGAAAGTCGATCATCACGGTTGAAGGCTTACGCGCCTTGAGGCCAGTGGAACGCCAGAATGAACGGACAGATTTGCGAGCCCTCCACCCACTGCAAGAAGCGTTTATCACTCATGGCGCGATTCAGTGCGGTTTCTGTACCCCGGGTCAGCTGATGCGGGCTCACGCGCTTCTGCAGGACAATCCCGACCCGAGTGTGAAGGAAATTCGTGAGGCAATGGACGAAGTCGTATGCCGCTGCGGCAGCTATGAATCCATCGTTTCCGCGATTCAAGCGGCAGCCAAATCCTTGAAAACAGGGCTGGCGGTGGAACCGAGAACGATCACCCTCGGTAAACAGGATCTGACCCATATCGGCAAGCCGGTCATCCGCCCTGACGCGGTGGCAAAAGCAATCGGAGGAGCAAAATACACGGACGACTTTCAATTCAATGGCATGCTCTATGCGCGGGTTTTACGAGCTGGGGTCCCTTCCGGGTTTTTACGCGAGCTGGATGTAAACGAGGCAAGTCGGCTGGAAGGTGTCAGGGCAATCCTAACCGCGGCTGACCTAAAACATGAACGGCTGCATGGAATCTATTCAAAAGATTGGCCAATCCTGATTGGAATTGATGAAAGGGTGAGGTATATGGGGGATGCCATCGCCCTTGTGGCTGCGGATACGCAGGCAGTCGCGGATGAAGCCTTGAAACTGATAAAGATGGTTATTGAGCCCCGCCCGGTGGTAAACAATCCGATGCAGGCGGCTCAACCGGAGGCGGAACAACTGCACGCGAAGGGCAATTTGCTCAAAAAGATTAAGGTGGGCAAAGGCGACCTTGAGGCAGGTTTTGCGCAGTCAGATGTGATAGTTGAACACACTTTTTACACACCTTTTATGGAGCACCTGTTTATGGAACCTGAGTGCTCAATCGCCGTTCCCCGGGCTGATGGAGGCATGGATGTGTTCACGGGCTCTCAGATCCCCTACGAGGACAGACGGCAGGTAGCCGAAGCTCTGGGGCTGGAAATTGGGAGCGTGCGCGTTAGGGGTCAGAAAACTGGCGGCGCGTTTGGTGGAAAAGAGGATATCGCCGGGCAGGTACACGCAGCCCTGCTGGCGGAAGCAACCGCCAAGCCGGTAAAACTGCTTTTCACCCGTCGCGAAAGTATGTTGGTGCATCCCAAACGTCACGCCACCTGGATTAAGGTGAAACTCGGAGCAAAACAAACAGGGGAGCTGGTTGCCGCGCGGACTGAAATTTACGGAGACACAGGCGCTTACGCGTCGCTGGGGGTTGCGGTTATGACCAGAGCAACAACCCATTCGTGCGGTCCGTATATCATCCCCAATACCCTTTCGGAATGCTATGCGATGTATACCAACAATCCCCCCGCCGGGGCTTTTAGAGGCTTTGGCGTTGTGCAGGCGATTTTTGGCATCGAATCAGCGATGGACATGCTGTCGGAGAAGCTCGGGATGGACCCCCTGGCGCTGCGCAAATTGAACGCGCTGCGTAAGGGCAGCGTGACCAACACCGGGCACCGCCTGGAAGACAGCGCGGGTTTGCCTGAGTGCCTTGACGCTGTTGGGGAGCGTTTGGCTGAGCTTGGAATATCTGAACCCTGGAAGCCTAAAGAAGAAGAAATCGATGGACGAAAGGTCATAACCTGCTGGGGAATGGCATCCGGTTTCAAAAACACAGGTCTCGGAACCGGCACGGAAGATAGCAGTGGTGCTATCGCGCGCCTTCTTCCGGCTGGCAGGCTGCAAATTATGACGGCTGCTTCGGAAGTTGGGCAGGGAATGAACGCCACGCTGCAATTGATCGCGGCTGAAGTGTTGGGAATTGTGCCTGAGAATATCAACATCTACCTGATGGATACCGAGCTGACTCCGGATGGCGGTCCAACTACCGCCAGCCGACAAACCTACGTTACTGGCAATGCTGTTAAAAATGCGGCGCTTGCTCTAAGAAGCCGAATTGAAGATTTGGTGACAGCAAAATTTGGCTGTGAAAAATGCCAGTTGAACTTCGGTTCTGAAGCAATCACCGCGGGCACGGATCAAATTGGGTGGCGGGAAGTGTATGACTTGCTCCAGAAGAGCGAGGAAGGAACATCAGTCGAAGTCCGCTACTCAGCCCCTCAGACTTTTTCGCTGGAAACCGGGGGAAAAATCCACGTTGCATATGGGTTTGGAGCCCAGGCGGTCAAGGTTGCCCTAGACGTGGAAAACGGAGATGTAAAGGTGCTTGAGGTGATTGCGGCAAGCGATGCCGGCAGAGTCATCAACCCGCTCGGTTTTCAATCTCAGGTTGAAGGCGGCGTGGTGATGGGAGTGGGGCATGGGATTCTGGAAGAATTTAAAGTCGAAAACGGGGTGATCCTGAGCGATCGGATCGCAAGGTATGAGATACCCCGGATGACGGACAGCCCACACGTCGAATCTCTGATTGTAGAAGACCCTACCTCAGAGGGACCGTATGGAGCAAAGGGGATCGGAGAGTTGGTCTGTGTGCCAACCCCGCCGGCGATCGCGAACGCGGTTTATAACGCCATCGGTTTGCGTGTGGACAGCCTGCCCGTTTCCAAAGAGAAAGTAAAAGCCTGGTTGGAAAACAACACGCAGAAAAGTTAAAGCATCTGGCACTCATATTGCAACGCATTGGTTGATTTTTCTCGTTTAACGAGGAGGTTCAACGCAACAGGAGGCAGTATGAGCAGGGCATTTGGCATCGATATCAGCAAATATCAGTCCAGCAATGATGGCAGCAAGAAGATGGACTTCGAGGCAGTGAAAAAACACTCGGAGGAGGTCACGTTTATTGCCGCAAGGAGTGGTATTTCGTGGGGCTACAGCGACCCGATGTTCCAATATTACTGGAAAGAGATGGCGCGTATCAACGTGATGCGCATAGCCTATCACGTGCTCTACTTTGGGGAGAGTGCCCTGGCGCAAATGGATTCGATGTTCAAAATGTTGGATGGCAGGTCTAATTTTGCTTATGACCGCATCGCGCTGGACCTGGAGGTTGCTGGCATCAACCCGCGAAACAGGATTACAGCCACCACTCAAAAGTGCCTGGATATTTGTAAGGCGAGAACGGGATTTTTCCCGATTGTCTACTCTCGCGCGAGTTGGGTGAATACCTACCTTACTGTCGCGGATCTGCCGACCGTCAACTGGTGGCTGGCGACCTATCGCAAATCGCTTGTTTCTCCGCTTTACACGCCAGAACATGATGGTCCACCGCTTCTTCCCAAGGGGGTCAGCACGTATTTGATCCAACAAACCGGTGACCGGTCCAAATCGATCGGTGGGGTGAGCCACTACATGGATTACAACCGCTGGAATGGGACAAAAGCCGACGTCTTGCGATTCTTTGGCAACCCCAGCGGGGGTGTTGTGCCACCCGAGAACAAGGTGTTATTCAAGGCAAAGTGTATCGTTAGCGCGCTCTACAAACGCAGCGGACCTGGAACTACCTATCAGGTGGTCGGGAATCTGAATTTGGGCGATGTGGTTTCTGTTTATGAGACCAAAGATGGCTGGTATCGGATCGACCCGACCGCGCAGTTGTGGTGCTCGGGCAAGAGCTCCTATTTGCAGCGTCTGAGTGATATCGTACCAGCAGAAAACGCCTTGTTCAAAGCTAAGTGCATCGTCACCGCTCTTTTTAAGAGGCAGGGACCAGGCACGAACAACAAAATTATTGGCAACCTGATCAAGGATGACGTGGTCTCGGTGTATGAAGTGAAGAACGGGTGGTATCGCATTGAATCGAAACAGAGCGTCTGGTGCTCCGGCGCCAACCAATATATGCGCGTGGTGGGATAGAGCACGGCGTTTTAGCTTTGCTCAGACCAGCAGGCTGAATGAAGCAATCCTCTGCCAATGAAAAGTCAGACTGGTTAGCGGAACGCGAATCTTTCTCTAATAACAGATACGCCGAGGTGAGGCGGTTTCCGCAGGGGGTTTACGCCTCATGGAAACCCTGAGACTAACCCGGAATCTCAAACAGCCCGATCTGAACCATGTAAAACAGCCTTCCACCCCGTTTCCAGGCGCGGCTTCAAGGTTGGACGACCCAATCTGGTCCCCAAAAAACATCTATAATCAACTTAAGTCTTGACATTTTTAGTTATGGAGCTAAAATAGTTGAGGTGTAAACTACGTGCGCATGATGATTACCGATGGAACAAGTCAAATTTGAATTGTACGAATCGCTTAAGTCGATTTTTCTCCATATCGACAATCACGAGAAAGCTTTTCTCGCTAAGTTTGGTTTGAATGTTCCCCGTTTTTATGTTTTGATGCACGTTCAACAAAATCCCGGAATTAACTACATTGTATTAAGCGATCTCCTGCTCTGCACCAAGAGCAACACAACCCGCATTGTAAGGGGGATGCAGCAAGACGGTCTGATTACCCGAGAGATCGATCCTTACGATCGGCGCAGTTACCAATTGACCCTGACGAAAGCGGGGCTTGATTTGTTTAACCTCGTACACCCCGACTATGACGTATTAGTCGACCGGTTGATGTCCAAGCTTGATAAGGCAAAACTCGAAGATTACCTTAAGGCAAGCACAGAAATTGAAAACACCCTGACCCCCAAACGGGCGGACCATTCGTAGTTTAGATTCGCCAGGTAGTAGATCAGGATGGAAACCAAAAACCATGGCAAAAAAGCCAAACAAGTTCTTACGTTTCAAAAGGAGAAAGAAATGAAGAAAAGCTATTTGTTTATTGCAATCGCTCTGATTGCGACTCTGATTCTTGGCGCCTGCGGCACCACGGCAGAGACCCCCGTCGCCACAGAAGCTCCTGTGGTTGAACAACCCACCGAAGCTCCCGCTACCGAAGCCCCAACTGAGGCTCCCGTGGAAGCACCAGTAGCCACCCTGCGTATTTGGGCTGACGAACAGCGCGCTCCCGTTCTAACCGAGCTTGCTGCCCAGTTTAAAGCTGAATACAATGTGGATGTTGTTGTCGAGAACATCTCCGGCATTCGCGATCAATTCCTCGTGGCTGCCCCCGCTGGCGAAGGTCCCGATATCATCGTGCTTGCCCACGACCAGCTGCCTGCTCTGACCGATTCCGGTTTGATTGCTGAGCTCGATCTGGGCGCCAAAGCGGCTGATTTCGACGAAGAATCCCTGAAAGCTTTCACCTATGAAGGCAAGCTTTATGGTATGCCTTACGCCCGTGAGAGCCTCGGTTTCTTCTACAATGCTGACCTGGTCGAAGAAGTCCCCACCACCTGGCAGGGCGTCTATGACCTCTCCAAAACCCTTATCGACGAAGGCAAAGTCCAGTTCGGTATGGTTTTGGGCGGCACTTCCTACGACGCATACCCCTGGATGACCTCTCAGGGCGGCTATGTGTTCGGTGTGGATGCCAACGGCGACTATAACCCCAGCGATGTTGGTGTTGGTTCCGAAGGCATGATCGCTTTTGGCGAAATGGCACTCCAGTGGAAGAACGACGGTATTCTGTCCGATAATCTCGACAATACCACAGCCAAATCCATGTTCCTGAACGGCGATGTCGCTTTCTTCATGAACGGTCCGTGGGAAATCAATAACCTGAAAGCCTCCGGTCTGAACTTTGGCATCGCCAAATTCCCCGATGGTGGTTATCCCTTCCTCGGCGTCCAGGGCTTTGCTGTTAATGCAATGTCCGAGAACGTTCTGCTTGCTCAGACCTTCCTGACCGATTTTGTTGCCACGGAAGATGCCATGATGGCTCTCTACGAAGCCGACCCCCGCGGTCCTGCCTATCTGCCTGCTGCTGAACTGGTTGACGATCCCTATCTGCAGGCTATCGCCGATGCCGGCGAAAATGCCGTCCCAATGCCCGCCATCCCCGCCATGGGTAAGGTTTGGGGTGATTGGGGCAATGCCCTCACCTTCATTTTTGACGGTTCCAAGACCCCAGCCGAAGCCTACACCTTTGCTCAGGAAGCAATCGTTGCCGCTATCGCCCTTGATACCACTGGCATGGTCAACCTGCCTGGTTCCTGGCAAACGGCTGCTGGCTTTGCCTGTGAATGGGACCCCAAATGTGCTGATACCGCTATGACCCTTGGTGATGACGGTCTCTATACCGCAATCTTCACAATCCCCGCTGGTGATTACGTAGTCAAAGTTGCCCTCGACGGCGGCTGGGACACCAACTATGGTGTTGACGGCGTTGCTGGCGGCGACAATATCGTCTTCAATGTTCCTGCCGATGGTGTCGTTGTCTTCGTGTACGATCCCGCGACCCACCTGCTGACCATCGAACTTCAGTAAGTTTCAGTCTGATAAGGAGGCTTGCAATTGCAAGCCTCCTTTTTTCAAAAGGGAAAGGAGAACTATGTGATGGACGCAGATCAGACACCAACAAAGAAAGATTTTGCAAAAAAGACCATCCTGGGGGCAGGTAACTTATTCACCTCTCTAATCATTCTCGTTGTGGACATCGCCCTGGGCTTTTTTGCGTTTAAACTCTTCAACTTCGGCTATACCCCCTTGGGAATCTGTTTTGTTCTCATCATCATTATGATCAGTGTCGCCTTCCTGATCCCAAAAGCCCACATGTTCAAATGGATGGCGGTTGGGCTTTCGGCTTGGCTTCTTTTTTCAATTTTTCCGATTGTCTACACAGTCTACAATGCCTTCACCAATTATGGTGATGGTCACCTGATTTCGCAGACTCAGGCGATCGATCAGATTCAGGCGCAGACCTACCTGCCTGAAACCGGAAAAGCCTATCAATGGATTGCCTATCGATCCACCAGCAACGAATACCTGCTGTGGCTTAAGGACACGGAAGGCAATACCAAGTTAGTCACTCAGGTCGATGCGGAAGGGGATGCGGAAATCCCGCTTGTGACCGGAGAGAATGGGATTGGCGAGATTGACGCCGATGGCGCGCCGGTCACGATTGAGGGCTATACCCGTCTCAACCGGATCGCAGCAGCTACAGACAAGAATCTGACCAATATTAAGTTTGGCGACCCGGAAAACACCATCCAGGTGCGGTCTCCATCGGAAGCCGCGGAGCTGCTGCCGCTTTATACGTATGACTCTGAAACCAACACGTTTACTCACGCGGTAAATGGCAAAGTTTTTTACGACAAAGAAGGCACTTACACAGCGAACAATGGCGACAGATTGATACCTGGATATACAGCCACTGTTGGCATGAAGAACTTCATCCAATTCGTCAATAGCCCCGGTTTACGCGGACCACTGGTGACTATTGTTATCTGGAACTTCCTTTTTGCCACTTTCAGCCTTCTGTTGACCTTCTCTGTGGGTTTACTGATTTCAATTATTTATGGTGATCCCAAATTCAAGGGGAAGAAAATCTTACGCTCATTGCTGCTGATTCCATACACAATACCCAGTTTGATCACCATCTTGATTTGGCGTGGAATGTTTAACCCGGATCTGGGAATCATCAACCGCGTGCTCAAAGATCTATTCAGCATATCGCCCCGCTGGTTCACCGAACCATGGCTGGCACGCATCGCACTGTTGATTGTGAACACCTGGTTAGGATACCCATATTGGATGTTGGTAACCAGCGGCGCGCTGCAATCCATCCCCCACGACATTTATGAAGCGGCTGAAATTGACGGCGCAAGCGGCTGGCAGCAGTTTAAGAGTATCACACTGCCTCTGCTGCTCGTGAGCGTTGGACCGTTGATGATTTCTTCTTTCATCTTCAACTTCAATAACTTCAACCTGATTTACGCCTTCATCAATGGTGGTCCGCCAATCCCGACCGCCACAACGCAGGCAGGCTATACCGACATCATCATCAGCTATGTCTACAACCTGGCGTTTGCCAGCGGACGCGGCGTGCAATATGGCTACGCTTCAGCTATATCGCTGGTGCTGTTTATGTTGATCGCGGTCATGTCCTTACTGCAATTCAGGTTCACAAACATGTGGGAGGAGGTTGGTGAAAATGCCTAAAAAACCGCAATCAATAAAACGCAGCCAGACCATCGGCTTGATCTGGCGCTGGGTTTTGGCTGTTGTCTTGATCACGTTCAGTATCTTCCCGGTGCTGTGGATCGTTTCAGCCTCAATCAACCCAGTCAATGACCTGGCGAATCAAAAATTGATTCCCGATAACTGGAGTTTCGTTAACTTCCGTCAACTTGTAACGAATCCGATTTTCCCGTTCTTCACATGGCTGAAAAACTCGTTGATTATCTCAACAGTGTCTACCCTGCTGACGCTTTCATTAACGACTTTGGCAGCTTTCGCCTTCTCCAGGTTCCGCTTTAAAGGCCGCCAGGGCATGCTCAAGTCCATCCTGCTTATTCAGAGCTTCCCAAACCTGTTGGCAATCGTAGCGCTGTTTACGATCATTAAACAGATCGGGGATGTTATCCCCTGGCTTGGTCTGAATACCCATGCCGGCTTGATTCTGGTCTATTCCGGGGGCGCGATGGGCATGAACATCTGGCTGATGAAAGGGTACATGGATACGATCCCGCGCGATATCGATGAATCCGCGCATGTGGACGGCGCTTCGGATTGGCAGGTCTTCAGCAAGTTGATCCTGCCCTTATTGAGGCCTATTTTGGTGGTCATTTCGATTTTGAGCTTCATCGGCACGTATGGCGAATTTATCATCGCCAGAACACTGCTGACGCAGCGCGAAATGCAAACCGTGATGGTGGGCTTGCAGATCTTTACATCCGGGCAATACACCAAGAACTGGGGCGTATTCGCGGCTGGCGCGTTGATCGCCGCACTGCCGATCATGATCATTTACCTGATCCTTCAAGACCAGATTGTTGGCGGTCTGACCCAAGGCTCGGTAAAGGGGTAGGCAGTATCCTGATCGTTAAACAAAAACCGGGTTCGAATGAGCCCGGTTTTTTGGTCTCCGGGAAAGGTCAGGTTGATTGCGCAGCAAGGGTTTTAACACCCTTCGAAATTACACACCTCTCAAACTTAATCGCAAGAGGAAGAGGGTTTTGGTCGGTTTTAACACCCTTCGAAATTACACACCTCTCAAACTCAAACCGGAATGGAATTAGAATTTTGACGGTTTTAACACCC
>JACDJC010004100.1_pt1 | contig 10140 bp, 8 predicted proteins | sample 7454191 | NCBI WGS metagenome assembly JACDJC01 (sample SAMN14253291, study PRJNA609438) | sludge metagenome | isolation source: sludge after 25d culture with pyrite and EDTA | collected 2018-12-20
CAAGGAATAAAGCATTTTATGGTAGAGAGGGATGGTGAGGTAAATGGACTTAATTGTTTGCAAAACAGCTATAGGTACCTGAGAGAACTTTCACTATAGCCGGAAGCCTAATCATGCCAGCCTTGCAGGGCTGATTTTAAAAACATACAGTTTTTGGTAACCTGAAGCACGGGATTTCAGTTTAATATATAAAACTTGAATCCTATGAAAACGACTTCCACAAAATTGTTGAAGCAGCTGACTGAGAACCTTTGGCTTCAATACCTCCGAAGAGTCCCCTATGCGCGCAGTTATTCGGAAATGGTCGAAGCCAAAGGAGGACGCATTGTTCATGATCACATTGCATTCAGGACCTTGAATACCCATACAGGGGAGCAGCCATCAGGTATAAAAGCTATTGGACATATTCTGGAGATACTGAACTACAGCAAAGCCGGAAAATATAAATTTCCCAAAATGCAGGTTACTGCAGTTCATTATGAACATCCCGATCCGTTGCTCCCAAAAATTTTTGTCAGTCAGCTTGAAGTTGATGAACTGACTGATTGGGCACGCAATATGATCAATCAGAAGGTTTTTGAAACTCCCTACCTGATCTCTGACCAAGCCATTGAGTTATTAAATGTGATAGGTGAACATGGAAAAATCAATGAGGAGGCTGCCGAAATCCTTGTGGAAGAACTTACGGGATATTTCAGGCGGCCGTGGAAGCTGCCTCAAAGAGATGATTTGCTTCAAATCAATGATTTGTCACAATACGCTGCCTGGGTTTTGCTTCATGGGAATTCAGTAAACCATTTTGCGGCATCGATTAATCTGCAAAATGTACCTGAATGGCCTGACCTGGAAACTACCTGCATTGCGTTGGCTGCTGCCAAAATTCCAATGAAAGAGGAGATTGAAGGCGAAAAGGGCAGTATTCTGAGACAATCGGCCACGCAGGCCGTGAAGGAGATGTTTCGCCTCAAAAACTCTGAAGGTGCAATCGTGGATACTGAATGGACCTATGCCTATTATGAATTTACGGAAAGAGGATATATCATCAGTGAATCTGGTGAGGAATTATTCTCGGGATTTCTTACGGATCAGGCATCCCATCTTTTTAAAATGACGGAAACGCGCGACAATTAGTGATGCTGCAAATTTTTTCAGGTTAACCCCAATGCTCTTAATTTATTTCGGGGATGCTTCCATGTAGGCTCCAAATTGATTGTCGCAGGCAAATTCAGTAAGAGGAATGAATCCGGAAATTATTTTTCCGGACTCATGGCATGTTTTGAAGTGTGGCTCTTTTGCTCTTACCATCTGGCTAAATGATTTTTCTTTCCCTTGCCATATCCTGAATATTCCTCTGGATGATGAATGGATGTAATTTTCCAATTCAAGAGATATATGGCCCATGGTGTAGCGCCAATTGATTTCAAGGCAGGGATTTATTTTTAAATTACCGGCTTCATCCCTGAAAATAAGGGTGTCGATGCCAAGAGGACCCGAGTAACTGTTGATTAATCCGGTTTCAGTCAAAACCTTTATGTGAAGTTTGGGTAAATGTAAAATTGCCCATTCAAGAAAATTCCGTTCAGGATGAGTAATATCAGCCGGGAAGTCTCCAAGATAATTTCCTTCATATTGGCCCTTTGTGTTGGTGAAGAACCTTGAAATACCTGAGAATTTGATTATTCCGCGATTACTGTCATAAAGAAATGCCAGGTCATGCACTTTCTCAAGAAGGGGTTCAGCCATGACGAATCCTTGAGATTTCAGGGCACTTGCTAACTGCTGTTTTATTGACTTGTGAAATGGTATTTCCGTAATCGGAATCAGGCCTCTACCTGAACTGCTCCAAGGCGATTTCATCATAAGGGGCCCATGCTTCAAGGCATATGATTCAATCTCCTCCAATGTTTGGCATACCTGTGGTGCTAATGTCAATGGAAGAAAATTTTCATGAAAATGATTTTGAAGTATGTTTAGGAGCACCATTCGTGCTGTATCACGACTGCGAAGTTCCTTGTCTGATTTTTTCCATAAAGCAATTCCCGGATTCTTTGAAATACAATTTCCACTATTGATTACTGGTTTAATGAACCGTATAAAAGCTGGGCTCCAACCCCATGGATGAATATCCCTGACTTGCTCAGGGTTATTTAGAAATGAATCAAATGTTATGAACCTGGGATCTGGGAAACCTGCTGATTTCAAAAGCAGGCACAATTCAGGAGAGGGAAGCCTTTTGAGCAATATGATATCCTTTGGAGTTGCAAGGAACCTAACAATCGATGCCATATCTTCTTCCATGCGCATCAGGACAGCATTGGGTTGCCAGTTTGGACTGCCGTTGGCAACGGCAAAGTCACAGGTTGGATTAAAAAGGAATAGATCTGGCAGGCACATTCCAGGTTATTGAGGATCTCCCGGATTATCTTCTTTACTGATGTCCCCCCAAAAGTCGAGGAATGGAAATACCGAAGGGGCAAAATCCTTAACTGGTTCAAACATCCTGGAATTATTCTTTGCTTCGACCGGTATCAGGTGAACGTCCTTGTCGATTTTATTGATGACCACCAGGAATACGCTGAGGATAAGGATTCCTTTGAGTAACCCAAACAGCAATCCTGCAAGTCGGTTAATGAAATTTAATTTAACAGCCTTAACGAGATTGCTAATGATAGCCCCAATAATGTTTATAAGGATAATCACAAAAATGAAGATACCTATGAAAGATAATATATTGACATATTTGCCATCCAGATTAAATGTTTCTGTAAGATAGCCGCCAACCACTGCTGAAAATTGAATTGCAGCCCAAATTCCAATCACTAACGCGACCAGTCCTGCAAGTTCTTCAACAAACCCGTTTTTAAATCCATTTATTGCGGATAACAGAAGTAGTATCAGAAGTATGATATCCAGGTAATTCATAAATTGGCAAGTGTGGTTAATAATACAGGTTAAAGTTATAAAAAATATATGCCCCCATTCTTGTCCATCAAAATTTCCTAAATTTGACAAAAAATTGGTTAGATGCCACTGTTGAATTCAGTAATTAATTGGCTTAATGTCAAAAGGATATACCAGATTGATTTATATTCAAAGTACCCTCATGACATCCAAAAGGAAGTGTTTTTCGAATTAATCAGAAGGGCTTCGGATACCGAATGGGGCAGGTTGTATCAATACAACAAGATCAGTTCCATTGAAGAATATCAGAAAAACATTCCTATCCAGACTTATGAAGATATTCGGCCTTGGGTCGATCGCCTCCGCGAAGGGGAGGAAGATGTTTTGTGGCCAGGGGAGGTGAAGTGGTTTGCCAAATCATCCGGAACCACCAATGACAAAAGCAAATTCATTCCCGTTACTTCAGAAGCGCTGGAAGAGTGTCATTTCAGGGGAGGGAAAGATGTACTTGCCTTGTATGTCAGAAATAATCCCAACACAAACCTGATTTGGGGAAAATCACTGACACTCGGCGGGAGTACACAGATCAATAACTTTAGCAATAAGTCATATTACGGTGATCTATCCGCAATCTTGATTGAAAATATACCTTTTTGGACCCAGTTTATTAGGACCCCATCTTCTGATATTGCCCTGATTGAAGAATTTGAGGAGAAAATTGAGAAAATCATCGAAACATCGGTTAATGAAAATGTTGTTGGAATGGCCGGAGTACCTTCCTGGTATCTTGTCTTGCTGAAGCGGGTCCTCGAAAGGACAGGAAAAAAGAATATTCTGGAAGTCTGGCCAAACCTGGAGCTGTTTATTCATGGCGGCATTAACTTTCAACCCTACAGGGAGCAGTACAAGGAGCTTATTCCTTCACCTGATATGCATTATATGGAAACATACAATGCTTCTGAGGGTTTCTTTGCAATTCAGGACAATCCCAGTACCCAGGATATGCTTCTGATGCTCGATCTTGGGATCTTTTATGAGTTTATCCCAATGTCCGAATGGACGAATGAAAATCCGACCGTCTTATCCCTTCAGGATGTTGAGGTGGATGAAAATTATGCCCTGCTCATCAGTACAAATGGTGGCTTATGGCGATATTTGATTGGCGATACGGTTAAATTTACCTCCAAGTATCCTTATAAAATTAAAATAACAGGGCGTACCAAGCATTTTATCAATGCATTCGGCGAAGAAGTCATCGTTGATAATGCAGATCAGGCTCTTAAGGTCGCATGCGAACATACGGGAGCCATCGTTCATGAATACACGGCTGGTCCGGTCTTTATGGGTATGAATAATAAAGGGGCCCATGAATGGATTATTGAATTTGACAAAGAACCTTCAAACCTCGAGAAGTTCACAATAAGCCTCGACAATGCCTTAAAGATGCTCAATTCAGATTATGAAGCCAAAAGGCATAAGGATATCACGCTTGAATTGCCCCATATTGTTAAAGCTCCGGCAGGAACCTTTTATGAATGGATGAAATCTCGGGGAAAAGTCGGAGGACAAAATAAAATACCCAGGCTTTCCAATGATCGGATCTATCTTGACCAGTTGAACAAAATCATCAATGAATAATATTGCTATCTTACAAAATCAATAAATCACTTATTATGCACATTGCAGTTGCCGGTAATATCGGGGCAGGCAAAACCACCCTCACTGAGCTTCTTTCGAAACATTACGGTTGGGTCCCCAATTATGAAGATGTTGATGATAATCCATATCTCAATGACTTTTACAATGATATGCAGAGATGGTCATTTAATCTTCAGATCTATTTTTTGAATTCACGGTTTAACCAGATACTCGAGATACGAAAATCGGGGAAAACCATTATTCAGGACAGGACCATTTATGAAGATGCCGAGATTTTTGCTCCGAACCTGCATGCCATGGGATTAATGAGTACCCGTGATTTCAAAAACTATAAAACGTTGTTTGATCTGATGACCAGCCTGGTCCAACCTCCTGATTTGCTGATTTATCTGAAGGCATCCATACCTACGCTTGTTAACCAAATCGAAAAACGTGGCAGGGAATATGAAAATTCAATCCGGTTGGATTACCTGAGGCAACTTAACGATCGATATGATACCTGGATAAGGAGTTATACGCTTGGGAAGTTGCTTATCGTCAATGTTGATGATCTGAACTTTGCAAACAATAAAGAGGACCTCAGCAATGTCATAAACAAAGTTGACGCCCAATTGTATGGTTTGTTCTAAAGTAAGAGTTTGCGAAGAATCTTCCCTGTGCAATAATCCTTCGGATTAGAAGTCAGGGGAGATTTTTTGTTCTGTCGATTTAACTTTCTCCAGTATTTGATTCCATTCTAAATCAGGAATTTTGGCTCCCATAAATTCAACTACCTTCGACGATACATAGGAGGCAATATCACCACATTGCCTAAGATCCAGGCCACGGGTCAGGCCATATAAAAATCCCGCTGCATAGCAATCACCGGCACCGGTTGTGTCTTTTGCAATGGTATTATATGGCTTTATCTTGATTATCTGACCTCCATACATAACCAGGGAGCCTGTTTTGCCTGTCTTGACTATTGGCAAATCACATAACTGGGAGATTTCCTTTAATGCTTCCCCGGGCTCTTTGCCAGTAAATGCCATGGCTTCCTCTTCATTGGCAAAAACAATGTGCACAAAATCTTTTATGATTTCTTTGAGAAATTCCAGATTCTGGGCAACGATGTTAAAACTGGAAAGGTCGATCGCCACCTTGAGACCCGATTCGTACCCTTGTTTGAGAATGGTTTTGATCAGTTCGTGATTCTGGACCAGATATCCTTCAACGTAAAGAATGTCATACTGATTCATAAGATCCTTCGTGAATTCGGAAGGCAAGAGTTCTTCTGCAGATCCAAGGTATGTCGCCATTGTTCTTTCAGAGTCAGGACTCACCATCGCCATTACCCGGCCGGTATCCAAATCGCCTGGTGAAAAATGTGTCGTGATGTTTTTTTTATGGAAGTCAGATAAAAACATTTCTCCAAGTTCATCCCTGCCAACTTTCCCGACAAATCCACAATCAGCTCCAAGACAGGTAAGAGCATGTATCGTATTCGCTGCAGATCCACCAGTGGTGAGTTCCTTTTGATAAGCCTTGGTGGCTTCATATATAACGGAAGATTGGTTTCGGTCTACCAGGGTCATGCTGCCTCGTGGAAGTCCATGTTGGTTGAGAAAATTATCATCTGGCAAGGCGATCATTATGTCAACAAGTGCATTGCCGACTCCTAAAATTCGTGAAGGGATTTTTACCTCGTATTTCATTTATTTATTTTAAAGTAAACACCAATTCAATACTAAAACCAGAAGTATTGTCCATGTAATTTGTGTTTAAAAAATTGCAATTCGCTATTCAGTTTTAACCAGTCAAGACATGATTTTGTGCAACAAAAGTAGGGTATTTTTCTGTCTTAACAAGATTGTAGCTCCTGGGCAAAACTTGTCTGGAGGAAAATATTGAAGAAATGATTCAATTGGCAAAATACACAGATATTGGATTAAAGATAAGTTTTGGAGGAAGAATACAATATGGAACTGTTTGCAATAAACAGTATATCAATAACATACAAAGCATGTGTTTAAAATAACAACACTGGTGAAAAAATATACAATATGTATAAAGCCATGAAAGACAGGACGATAGGAGAATATGCGTATGGAAGTGTTTAAATAGTCAACACATTGGGTTGTTGCAATATTCCACAGAAGAGTTTGTAAGTAACAGATAATAAGCAATATAGAGCTCCAAAAATTAATTGGCACCAATATTGAAATATACTATGGCAGATAGTAAAATTTCAAAGTTGAGATCAATTATAAACAATAAATACTTACAATCATGAAAACCATTTCTTACTTACTGATCGGATTTTTCCTGACATTTTTTAATCTCGCAGGAATTGGTGCCGAAGATGAGAAACCAGTTAGTCAAACATTGGCGAATGGATCACTCATTATTAAGAGCGCTCCTGAACTTATGGATTTGGCAAGAAACTGGACTGAAGAATTCCGAAATACATTCAATGATGCCAATATTTCATTGGAGTCGGTCGACAATCAAACTTTAACAACCGGTCAGGAAATAGTCCTGGTTACAGGAACTGGCCAATCGTTAATTAAAGATCCCAATATGTGGAAGATGGTCGTTGGACGGGATGCAGTTGTACCGGTTCTCAATTCTGCCAATCCATTTATGAGCCGTATTATGGAAGCCGGAATTAACAGCGAAAAGCTCCATGCCCTTTTGTCTGGAGAGAACATTACCTGGGGAGCGCTTTTAGGAACCGCTGATGATGCTACAGTTTCATTGATTTTCCTTGATAATCTCCATGTAAAAGAAAGTTTTGCCGGTTTTGCCAATGTAGAACCTGAATCGTTGAATGGACGTTTTATGGCTGAGCCTGCTGATATGCTTGCTGCAGTAAATTCAGACAGACTATCTATTGGTTTTTGCAAGCTAACTGATATTCCTGTCAGTCAATGGGAAAACCCGGAGGCAAGCTTTGCCATTTTACCCATCGACAAGAACAGAAATGGGAAAATTGATGATTTTGAAAAGATATATTCCTCATTGGCTGACTTTACAAGGGGAATCTGGATTGGAAAGTATCCGGCTGCATTAAGCGGAAATATATATGCAGTCATGAATTCAGCACCCGAAACTGAAGTAGCCAAATCTTTTCTTGCCTGGCTGAATGAAGATGGTCAATCAATCCTCGGAAGCAATGGATTCTCTGAACTCCTTTCCAACGAGAAGGTTTCTAATCTTGAGGTCTTGAATGTTCCGATAGCATTGGAAGAAGTAGTCGAATCTGCATCCGGAAAATATACATGGTTAATTGTACTTGGAATTCTGGTGATTTCTGTTGCCGCGATATTTGGTTACGGGATGTATAAACAGAGCAGGTCTTTGATCAGGATCGAAGGTAGTCCTGCGATTCAGGCTTCCCTGAATGAAGAGTCAATTCTTGCTCCTGCCGGTTTGATGTATGATAAAACACATACCTGGGCATTTATGGAAAAGGATGGTAATGTAAGAATTGGTCTTGATGACTTTATGCAACATATTACCGGCCGGATAACCAGGGTTGTGATGAAGAATGAAGGTGAATCCATTCGGAAAGGTGAAAAGCTAATGTCAATCATCAGGGATGGCAAACAATTGGATATTTATTCTCCGATCTCCGGAACCATTAAACAGACCAACACGCTTCTGGTTAGCAATTCATCGTTGATAAACGATGCTCCCCATGCAGAAGGTTGGGTATATATGGTTGAACCCCGGAATTGGTTCAGGGAAAGCCAGTTTATGCTGATGGGTGAGAGATATAAGGATTGGTTGACAGATGAATTTACACGGCTTAAGGATTTCATCGCAGCCTCTGTTTATCGAAATGCCAGAGTTTACGAGCAAGTTGTATTGCAAGATGGGGGAGAAATCACTGACCAGGTTTTGGCCGATCTGGGGCCGGAAGTGTGGGAAGACTTTCAAACCAATTTTATCGATGTGAACAGGTAAATAATTCAACTTAAATTCTAACATAAAACTTACGTTATGAGTATCAATCGACGCAACTTTTTTAAAACAGTTGGGGTTGCCGGAATAACATTGTCAGGACTCGAAAGTCTTGGATCTCCTGCCGAAGCTGCCAAGGCAGATGACACTGAGTTTTACGGTTTCCTTTATGACTCAACAATCTGCCTGGGTTGCAGGGCGTGTGAAAAGGCCTGTGCCAAAGCACATGGATTTCCGGAGCCTGAGGACGACGCTGAAGTAGGAGTAATCCGAAAAACCAGTATTAACCAGCGAAGTGTAATCAACAAGTTCAAAACCTCCCAGGGAGAAATGATGGTGCGTCATGCCTGTATGCACTGCAATGAACCTGCTTGTGCTTCGGCTTGCCTTACCCAGGCAATGTACAAAACCAAGGAAGGTCCCGTCATTTGGAGAGCTGATAAATGCATGGGCTGTCGCTATTGCATGATTTCATGCCCATTTGATGTACCCAAGTTTGATTATAACAGTTCAAATCCCATTATCCAGAAATGTGACATGTGTTTCGACAGGGTACAGAACGGAGAAATACCAATTTGTGCCGAAACTTGCGGGGATGCTTTATTCTTCGGAACCAGAAGGGAATTGATTACCGAAGCACACCGGAGAATTGCAGAAAGTCCGGATTCCTACATCCCACAAATCTTTGGTGAAAAAACTGCCGGAGGAACCAGTTCATTGTATCTTTCGCCGGTACCTTTCGACGAATTGGGCCTGAACACCAAGGTTTCAAACGAGTCCTACCCGGCTAAAACCAAGGGATTCCTGTACAGCGTGCCGTCAGTGTTTGTACTCTTACCCTCTCTTCTCTTAGGCATGCACGAAGCAACCAAATCAAAACAAACTAAAAATCACGAAAATGACTAGTCCTGCATATCCTATAACTACGGAAAAGAAAGAAAAATCCATTTGGAAATTTCTTGTCGAAGAATTCAAACCCAGAGGCAAATGGCTAACCCCATTCAACATTATCTCGCTGCCTGTCATGCTCACAGGTCTGGTTCTGATTGTATTTCGGTTTTACGAAGGCCTCGGTGCCGTATCCAATGTCAACCAGGAGATTCCATGGGGCTTGTGGAAAGGATTTAATGTTGTAACCGGAGTGGCATTCGCTGGTGGAGCCTATGTTCTGACTTTCATGGTATATATTCTCAAAATGGACAAGTATCATTCCATTGTCAGGGTGACGGTTTTAAATGGTTTCCTTGCCTATATGTTTTATGCTGGTGCCCTCGTTCTTGACCTTGGTAAACCCTGGAATATATTCAATCCCATTATCGGTAACAGTTTTGGAGCGAGTTCAGTCCTATTTCTGGTCGCATGGCATTTTATGCTTTATATTTTTGCCCAGCTGATAGAGTTCTCACCTGCCGTTGCAGAATGGCTGGGTGCGCGAACCGCAAGGAAGATTCTTTCCGGATTGACTATCGGTGCCGTGATTTTTGGGATTACACTTTCTACCCTTCACCAATCAGGACTCGGGGCCCTGTTCCTGATGGCAAGCGAGAAGATTCACCCACTTTGGTACAATGAGTTTATCCCGATTCTTTTTCTGGTATCCAGTGTTTTTGCGGGATTGTCGATGGTGATTTTCCA
>JACDJC010004102.1_pt1 | contig 10129 bp, 7 predicted proteins | sample 7454191 | NCBI WGS metagenome assembly JACDJC01 (sample SAMN14253291, study PRJNA609438) | sludge metagenome | isolation source: sludge after 25d culture with pyrite and EDTA | collected 2018-12-20
AACGGCGAGCCGCAGCCCCTTCAGCGCGGCGCCCTCGCCCGCGATGGCCGGCGTCACGCCGAACTCGTCGCGGAACGACACCGCCTCCATGATGGCGACTTCGCCGCGCGGCGTCTTCGCGGTGAGGCCGATCGAGCTCGAATGAAGATCGCGCACCCCGGTGAAGGCTTCGAGGAAGATGTGGTGGTCGGTCGGATTGTCCGCGACCAGCACCGCGCCGGCAACGCCTGAGGCGCCATTGGCGTGGCGCTGATAGTCCGGCTTCCAGAACGCCGCCGGATTGTGCTGCTGGCAGGCGGCAAATCCCGTCTGCGGCGACAGCGGGTCGCGCGCGAACGTCAGCGAGAAGCCGACCGTGGTCGCCATGCCGTCCGGCAGCACGGCCTGCCGCGAAAACGGCAGCGCCGACGAGGCGCCGATGCCGGCGCGCGCAAAATCGGCGACGTCGGCCGCGATGTCGCGGCTTTCCAGGATCAGCATGGAGAAGCCGTCGCCGCGTGCGATCGCCTCGCGGTTGGCGGCCCCGAAGATGCGCGGCAGGCCCTCGCCGACCAACTTTTCCGGCTCGGCGACGGTCAGGACCTCGATGAAGAAGCCGGGAAACTGCACCACGTGATTGTGCGTGCCCCACGGATGCCTGTTGCGTGCGCCGACCGTGAAGCCGGCGCGGCGATAGAATTCCGCCGCCGCGTCGAGGTCGCGCACGGCATGGACGATATGATCGAGACCGCGTGACATGGATCGAACCGCGTCCGCTCACTTCACCGCGGAGAACGCCGTCGGCGCCAGGAACTGGTTGGTGATGTTGGCGACGATCTGGCCGTCCTTCTCGGACTCCACGCGCGCGGCGATCCATTCGGGGTCGGTCGCGAAGGCGGTCCACTTCGCGTCCCGCTCCGCCATCGACTCCCATTCCAGCAGGTAGGTCAGATCCTGGTTCGAGTCCCCGACCAGCGTCGTGAAGAAGCCGGCCTGCCGGATGCCGTGCTTGTCCCACAGCTTCAGCGTGGCGTCGGTGAAGCGCTTCAGCAGATTGGGAAGGCGTCCGGGCAGGCAGCGGTAGACGCGCAGTTCGTAAATACTCATGATATCTCCAGCAAACACGACGGAACCCGGTCCCCAATAACCGCGTTTCGAAACCGGACGCCAGAGCGGATTTGGCCGGGGAGATATCTTCTCGCGCCCGCCTCGTGCCGGACCGCGGGGGTATTCACGGCGATGCTGTCATGCCGCTCCGCGAGCGGCGTGCCCCCCTATCCTCCCGCCGCCGGGGTTACGGATAGGAGGTACAGTCGACGCCAGCGATAAAGGAAACGGTGCCGGACGCGGTGCCGTCTCCGCCGCAGCGCGTACCGCCGACCGATCCGCTGACGCTGTTGCCGGCGGAGCCGGACGCGAAGCCGCTGCCGTTCACGGCGTTGATGACGTCGCCGCCGACGGTGCCGAAGACATTGCCGCTGACGATAACGCCCTGGGAGCTGGAGACAGAGACGCCGTGCTTGGCATTTGTCGCCGTCATGATGGCGTTGCCGAAGACGACGGCGCCGTTCGCGTTGACGGCCTGAATCGCGTGGTTGGAATTACCCGTGCCCATATTGCCGATGGTCAACCCGCCGACGACGCTGCCGGCACCGAGCGCCAGTACGGAAACGCCGAACGCCGCGCCGGTCAGGTTGCCGGCCGCGCCGGGGGCAAGGAAGTCAACCACGGTATCCGTCAGTGCGCCGCGCAACTCAAGCGTCGTTCCGCCGCCGATGAGGGTCTGGCCGGGTTTCACCGTCGTCCGTCCGAAAACAAACGGCGCGCCGCTGAGGATGACGATGCTGCCCGCCCCCAACGCATCGAGTTTAAACTGAAGATCGAGAATGCTCGCCGGATCGATGGCCTGCGCCACGCCGGTGACGGTCCGGTTGTTCCAGGTATTGACGGCGGCCTCGCGGATCCCGGCCTTCTGCACGCGCCAGCCGGTGCCGGTGACGATGTCGACGTCGCGCACCACGCGCTCGGTCATGCGCCGCTCCTGCGCCGACAACCGCGGCGCGATCTTCTCCGATTGCAGCGGCACCCTCAGCCGCGCCAGCGCGAAGCCCTGCGCGCCGCGCACCTCGTCGTGCTGCACCTCCGCGCCCAGCGTCAGCCGCGCCCCGGAGAGCCCCGCCACATCGTCGACGGAAAACTCGATGCGCCCGCGCGGCCCGGCGATGTCGCGGGCGATGCCGCCGCCGTCAAAGTAAAAACCGCCGCCGTAGAGCCGCACCTGCGTCAGCGCCGCGACATCGAACACCGGCGCGCGCCAGCCGATCTCGCCGTCGACGCCGGTCAGCGCCCGCTCCAGCAACTGGCGGCGCTCCGGCGTCACGATCTGGATGGTGCCATTGCTGAAGTCCGCGAACGGGTCGCCGCCGCCGAGCACGCCGATCTGCCTGCTGCGCGTGCCGAACGGCGCGTAGACATTGGCGCGCAGGTCCCAGTCCGCCGACAGCATCTCCGCGCCCAGCGTCGCCTGATTGAACGTGTTGCCGTAGCCCGAACGGCGCACATCGTAATAGCCGTAGACGCCGAGATTCCAGCCGTTCGCCAGCATCCGGCGATAGCCGAGGCCGAAATTGCCCTCGCGGCCGTCCTGCGAATCGAACCGGCCCCTGATGTCGGTGAACAGCAGCGCGGTCTGATCCTGCCACAACGGCGCGAACAGCCCGGCGTCGCCGAGGGTGCGGGCATTGCCCCGGCGTCCTTCGAAGTCCAGATGCGCGCCCCACTTCGCCGGATCGGCAGCGGCAGGGTCAACAATCAGCGTTGCCGCCAGCAGCGCCAGCGCCGCGCCGTTCGGCACCGCCCGCTTCGCTCGCCCCGTAACGCCGGGCTGCGGGCGCACTTCTACCTTCGAGCCGGTCATCATCATCTGCTCCGTGGCGGGATCGCACGATTCGGCGATAGCACGGTTGCATTATATTATGATTCGACTTTCGGTTGTGTTACTTGCCATGGAACCGCAGGAACCGGCCCGATTCCATCCGGACGGACGTCATGTGGATTGCTGCAATCGGCGGGCCGGACCCGGCCGCGTTTCAGCCTGAAACGCGCGTTGACCGCAATACCCGGCTTCGGCACCAAGCCGGGGGGCCGTCACACCAGACGGCTCTGCACCACCGCCGCCGCGACGAAGGAGGCGAACAGCGGGTGCGGCTCGAACGGCCGCGATTTCAGCTCGGGGTGATACTGCACCCCGATGAACCACGGATGGTCCTCGTATTCGACGATCTCCGGCAGCACGCCGTCCGGTGACAGGCCGGAGAAGCGCAGGCCGTGCTGTTCGAGACGGTCCTTGTAGGCGGTGTTGACCTCGTAGCGGTGGCGATGGCGCTCGGAAATCTCCAGCGCGCCGCCGTAGATCGCCGAGACGCGGCTGCCCTTGCGCAGCGCCGCCGGATAGGCGCCGAGCCGCATGGTGCCGCCGAGGTCGCCGGCTTTCGAGCGCTTCTCCAGTTCGTTGCCGCGCAGCCATTCCGTCATCAGACCGACGACCGGCTGGTCGGTCGGACCGAACTCGGTGGAGTTGGCGTCCTTGATGCCGACCAGATTGCGCGCCGCCTCGATCACCGCCATCTGCATGCCGAAGCAGATGCCGAAATACGGCACGTTGCGCTCGCGGGCGAAGCGCGCCGCCCTGATCTTGCCTTCCGCGCCGCGCAGGCCGAAACCGCCCGGCACCAGGATGCCGTTGACGTGCTCGAGGACCGGCGCCGGGTCCTCGTTCTCGAACACCTCGCTCTCGATCCAGTCGATGTCGACCTTCACCTTGTTGGCGATGCCGCCGTGCGACAGCGCCTCGATCAGCGATTTGTAGGCGTCCTTCATGCCGGTGTACTTGCCGACGATGGCGATGGTGACGTCGCCTTCCGGATTGCGGATGCGCTCGTTGATCTCGTGCCAGCCGGCCAGAGCCGGCGCCTGCGGCGCGTCGACGCCGAACGCCGCCAGCACCTCGTCGTCCAGACCGGCGGCGTGATAGGCCTCGGGCACGGCGTAGATGTTGTCGACGTCGCGCGCCTCGATCACCGCGCTTTCGCGGACGTTGCAGAACAGCCCGAGCTTGCGCCGCTCCTCCTTCGGGATCTCGCGGTCGGTGCGGCACAGCAGGATATCGGGCTGGATGCCGATGGAGCGCAGCTCCTTCACCGAATGCTGGGTCGGCTTGGTCTTCAGTTCGCCGGCGCTGGGGATGTAGGGCAACAGCGTCAGGTGGATGTAGATGACGTCGCCGCGCGGCAGGTCGTTCTTGATCTGGCGGATCGCCTCGAAGAACGGCAGCCCCTCGATGTCGCCCACCGTGCCGCCGATCTCGACCAGCACGAAGTCGTAGCCGTCGTTGCCGCTGACGATGAATTCCTTGATGGCGTTGGTGACGTGCGGAACGACCTGAATGGTGGCGCCGAGATAGTCGCCACGGCGTTCCTTGGTCAGGATGTCCTGGTAGATGCGGCCGGTGGTGATGTTGTCCTGCCTGGTGGCGGGGCGGCCGGTGAAGCGTTCGTAATGGCCGAGGTCGAGGTCGGTCTCGGCGCCGTCGTCGGTCACGAACACCTCGCCGTGCTGGTAGGGCGACATCGTGCCGGGATCGAGGTTGAGATAGGGATCGAGCTTGCGAAGACGGACCTTGTAGCCCCGCGCCTGCAGCAGCGCGCCGAGCGCCGCCGAAGCCAGACCCTTGCCGAGCGAGGAGACCACGCCGCCGGTGATGAAAATGTACCGCGCCATGGGAGCCTACCTTTAACGCCGCCGCGGCGATTCGCAAAAAAACCAACGTGGGCGCCGGCCGATTGTGGACGGCGCTGTGGGTGACTTCAAAACATGAAGCTAGTCAGTCGTTTGGAGTGAAATCTTGAGACCGGCAGGGAAGCTGTTGGCGAAGCCCCTGCCCATCTTTGTCCCGCGCGCGGGCTATTTCGACTGCGGCGCCTGGGGCGCGGCCGGCGCCTCGGGCTTCTGCAGCGAGTCCAGGAGGCCGCCCGCCGGGGCGGCCGGCGCGCCGGGCTGCGAGATCGGCGCCGGGCTGGTGCCGATGATCGAGGCGGGCTTGCGCTCGTAGCTCGCCAGCCACGACAGCAGCAGGCTGGTGATGAAGAATCCCGTGGCCAGGATCGCCGTGCTGCGGGTCAGGAGGTTGGTGGTGCCGCGGCTCGACATGAAGCCGCCGCCGCCCCCGCCGCCGATTCCGAGGCCGCCGCCTTCGGAGCGCTGCAGCAGCACCACGCCGATCAGGGCCGCCACCAGCATGAGGTGAATGACGATAATGACAGTCTGCATCGTGGCCTCGTCACAAGCGCTCGCGCCGGCAGCCGGTCGTGCGTGAGCTTGCGGGGGTTGGAGTTGCGCGGTCTCTACACGATCGCAGGGGCGAAGGCCACCCCTGCCGGACCGCGCCGGATCGTCCGGGATTTAGGGACAGCCGGCCGCGATCGCAAGGAAATCGGCGGCCTTGAGGCTCGCGCCGCCGACCAGCGCGCCGTTCACATGGGGGACCGCCATCAGTTCCGCAGCGTTGGAGGGCTTCACCGAGCCGCCGTAGAGGATGCGGATCCGGGACCCCTCCCCGCTGAACCTTGCCGTCAACTTGTCCCTGATAAAGCCGTGGACTTGCTCGACATCCTTCGCGGTCGGGGTGAGCCCGGTGCCGATCGCCCAGACCGGCTCGTAGGCGACCACGAGGTTCGACGCGGCGGCGCCGTCCGGCAGCGAGCCGGCAAGCTGCCGCCCCACCACGTCCAGCGCCTGCCCGGCATCACGTTCCGCCCGGGTCTCGCCAACGCAGACGATGGCCGTGAGCCCGGCGCGCCAGGCGGCCTCCGCTTTTTGCCGGACCAGCGCGTCGCTCTCGCCGTGGTCGGCGCGGCGCTCGGAATGGCCGACGATCACCGCGCTCGCGCCGGCGTCCGCCAGCATCTCGGCGGAGAGATCGCCGGTATGGGCGCCGGAGGCCGCGGTGTGGCAGTCCTGCGCGCCGATCGCGACCTTGGAGCCGATCGCCACCGCGGCCGCCGTGAACAGCAGCGTCGCCGGCGGGCAAACCAGAAGGTCCGCCTTCCGCCACAGCCCGCCTGCGCCTTGCGCGATCGCCCCGAGCTCGCTCATCGAGGCCTTCAGGCCGTTCATCTTCCAGTTGCCGGCGATCAGGGGGCGGGGCTTCTCGGTCATCTGCTCACTCGCGCTTGAAATGAATGATCTGCGCTAGCAGAGGCCCATGCCGGACGCCAGTCCGCCCGGTTCCGCGCGAGCCCGGATCGGGCGCGCCGAAGGGTCGCCCCCGCGATGGTTGCTAGGGAACCACCACCCCTTTATATGTCGGCGAAACAATGCGGTAACCGCGCCTCCGGGCGCGCCGCCCCCTCCTGACAGACGTGGACCTAATGCTCCGAGGAATCCGCACCGCCTCATCGAACTGGCTCGGCAAGACGGTGATGTCCGTCCTGTTCGGCGTCCTGATCGTCTCCTTCGGCGTCTGGGGCATCGCCGACATCTTCAAGGGCTTCGGCCAGTCGAGCCTGGCCACCATCGGCCGCACCGAGATTTCCACGGAACAGTTCCGCAACCTGTTCACCGACAAGCTGCAGCAGATCGGCCGCCAGATCGGCCGGCCGCTCACCATGGAGCAGGCGCGCGCCTTCGGCCTCGACCGTCAGGTGCTGCAGCAGGTGATCGCGGAAGCCGCCCTCGACGAGGGCGCGCGGCGCATCGGCCTCGGCCAGTCGGACGCCGCCGTGGTGCAGGCGATCGCCAGCGACCCGAATTTCCGCGGCCTCGACGGCAAGTTCGACCGCGACCGCTTCGCGCAGATGATCCGCCAGTTCGGCTACACCGAGGCGCGCTACGTGGCCGAGCAGCGCCGCGTCTCGCTGCGCCGGCAGCTCACCGGCTCGGTCGCGGCCGGGCTGGAAGTGCCGAAGACCCAGCTCGAGGCGCTGGTGCGCTTCCAGAACGAGCAGCGCTCGGTGGACTACGTCCGCCTCACCGCGGCGCAGGCCGGCGCCATCGAGACGCCTTCGCCCGAGACGCTGGCGGCCTATTTCGAGGCGCACAAGCAGCTCTTCCGCGCGCCGGAATACCGCAAGATCGCGATCCTCGCGCTGACGCCGGACGACATCGCCAAGACCATCACCGTGTCGGACGACGACGCCCGCAAGATGTTCGAGCAGCGCCGCGAGCGCTTCGTCACGCCCGAGCGGCGGCAGGTCTACCAGCTCGCCTTCCCGAGCTTAGAGGAGGCCAAAGCGGCGCGCGAGCGCATCGCCGCCGGCACCTCGTTCGAGGACATCGCCAAGGAGCTCGGCCGCACGCCGGCCGACATCGACCTCGGCATGGTGACGCGGGCGGCGATCGCCGATTCCGCCATCGCCGACGCGGCGTTTGCGCTGGCGCCCGACACCGTCAGCGAGCCGGTCAAGGGCACGCTCGTCACCGCGCTCATCAAGGTGACCAAGGTCGAGCCCGGCACCACGCCGAGCTATGAGAGCCTCGCGCCGACGCTCAAGCGCGAGCTCGCGCTGGAGCGCGCCCGCGCCCAGCTCCAGGACATCCACAACAAGATCGAGGACGAACGCGGCGGCGGCGCCAACATCGCCGAGGCCGCCCAGAAGCTCGGCCTCAAGGCCGTCACCATCGAGGCGGTCGACCGCTCCGGCCGCGGGCCCGACGGCAAGCCGGTCGCCGGCCTGCCGCAGGGCATCGACATCGTCTCGCAGGCCTTCGCCTCCAATGTCGGCGTCGAGAACGATCCCGCGCAGTTCAACGGCGGCGAATTGTGGTTCGACGTGCTCGGCATCACGCCGTCGCGCGAGCGGCCGCTCGACGAGGTCAAGGACCAGGTCGAGACGCGCTGGCGCAACGAGCAGGTCTCCACCCGCCTGCGCGCCAAGGCCGCCGACATGATCGGCAAGCTCGGCAAGGGCGCGACGCTCGAGGCCGAAGCGGCCGCGGCCGGCGTCAAGGTCGAGACCGCGAAGGCGTTCAAGCGCGACGCCGACGCCAAGACCGCGCCCGAGCAACTGGTCGCTAGCGCCTTCCGCACGCCGAAGGACGGCACCGGCCAGGTCGAGGGATCGGGCGGCGCCGAGTGGATCGTGTTCAAGGTGACCGACATCATCGTGCCGGCGGTCGATCTCGCCTCCGGCGACGTCAAGAAGCTGAAGGAGAACCTGCAGCGCGTGCAAACCGAAGAGCAGATCGCCGAATACGTGACCAAGCTCGAATCGGAGATCGGCGTCACCATCAACCAGCGCGCCTTCGCCGTGGCGACCGGCGCGGCGTCGGCGCAATAATGACGGGCTCGCTCTCCTGACCTCCTTCGGCGGCCGCCTCTTCCGGGCGGCCGTCCCTGCAAGCGGACACCCCATGGACGACTTCAAGGCCATCATCGGAAAAGTCGCAACCGGCGCGGCGCTGTCGCGCGCCGAGGCCGCCGCCGCCTTCGACCGCATGATGTCGGGAGAAGCCACGCCCTCGCAGATGGGCGGCCTCTTGATGGCGCTGCGGGTCCGCGGCGAGACGGTGGACGAGATCACCGGCGCGGTGTCGGCGATGCGCGCCAAGATGCTGACGGTGACGGCGCCGGCCAACGCGGTCGACATCGTCGGCACCGGCGGCGACGGTTCCGGTTCGGTGAACGTCTCGACCTGCGCGTCCTTCATCGTCGCCGGCACCGGCGTGCCGGTGGCCAAGCACGGCAACCGCGCGCTGTCGTCGAAATCCGGCGCGGCCGACGTGCTCGCCGCGCTCGGCGTCAGGATCGACATCACGCCCGAGCATGTCGGGCGCTGCATTGCGGAAGCCGGCATCGGCTTCATGTTCGCGCCGACGCACCATCCGGCCATGAAGAACGTCGGCCCCACCCGCGTCGAGCTCGCCACCCGCACCATCTTCAACCTGCTCGGGCCCTTGTCCAATCCCGCCGGCGTCAAGCGGCAGATGGTCGGCGTGTTCTCCAAGCACTGGGTCGAGCCGCTCGCGCATGTGCTGAAGAACCTCGGCGCGGAGGCCGTCTGGGTGGTGCACGGCTCCGACGGCCTCGACGAGATCACCCTCACCGGCCCGACCTTCGTCGCGGCGCTGGAGGACGGCCATATCCGCACCTTCGAGATCGCGCCGGAAGACGCAGGGCTTGCGCGCGCAGCCGGCGAAGCGCTCAAGGGCGGCGACGCGGAAGCCAACGCGAAGGCATTGCGCAGCGTGCTCGAAGGCAAGCCGAGCGCCTATCGCGACGTCGCGCTGCTCAACGCCGCCGCGGCGCTGGTGGTGGCCGGCAAGGCGCGCACGCTGAAGGAAGGCGTCGCGCTCGGCATCACGTCGCTCGACACCGGTGCCGCGGCCGAGCGGCTGATGCGGCTCTCCGCCGCCTCCCACGCGTGAGGAGCGGCGGCCCTTGTCCGACATCCTCGCCAAGATCGAAGCCTACAAGCGCGAGGAGATCGCCGCTGCTAAACGCGCCTGCCCGCCCGCCGAGATCGAGGCCCGGGCGAAGGCCGCATCCGCGCCGCGCGGCTTCGTCCGCGCGATCCGCGAGAAGCTCGCGCGCGGCGACACCGCGCTGATCGCCGAGATCAAGAAGGCTTCGCCCTCCAAGGGGCTGATCCGCACCGACTTCGATCCGCCGGCGCTCGCCCGCGCTTACGAGGCCGGCGGCGCGGCTTGCCTGTCGATCCTGACCGACGCGCCCTCGTTCCAGGGCCATCTCGATTTCATGGTGGCGGCGCGCGCGGCGGTGACGCTGCCGGTGCTGCGCAAGGACTTCATGTACGACACCTACCAGGTGGCGGAAGCGCGCGCCCATGGCGCCGACTGCATCCTCATCATCATGGCCGCGCTCGACGACGCGGCGGCAAAGGACATCGAGGACGCCGCGCTCGCCCACGGCATGGACGTGCTGCTCGAGGTTCACGATGCGGCGGAGCTCGACCGCGCATTGAAGCTGCGCTCGCCGCTCCTCGGCGTCAACAACCGCAACCTGCGCACCTTCGAGACCACGCTCGCCACCAGCGAGGCGCTCGCGCCGCGGATCCCGAAGGACCGCATCGCGGTGGGCGAAAGCGGCATCTTCACGCCGGCGGATATCGCGCGCCTCAACCGCGTCGGCATC
>JACDJC010004103.1_pt1 | contig 10124 bp, 8 predicted proteins | sample 7454191 | NCBI WGS metagenome assembly JACDJC01 (sample SAMN14253291, study PRJNA609438) | sludge metagenome | isolation source: sludge after 25d culture with pyrite and EDTA | collected 2018-12-20
ACGGCCACGCCGACGCCGACGGAGACGCCGCCACCCTAGCTCCGGTGGATTGTCGAACAACCAAATCCCGCACTCCCTCATGATGGCCCGATTGCGGGCCTGGCGGTTGACGCGCTATAATCCCCTTCCGTCGGGCCGGCAAAAAGCAATCACAGGGCCAAATCACCTATGCATTTCATTTTCATTATTCCGGGTATCCTTTTTCTTGTTTTCGCGGCCGTCGGGGTCGCGGCGGCGCGGCGGGCGGGCGGCCCGGCGGTGGGCGACGCGGCGGTGGGCGACGATAACCCGGCGGAGCGGAGCGCCCGGCCGACTGTGGCGCTGAAGGCGCTGTTCGCGGCGCTGATCGTCACCGGCGTCCTTGTGTCGGCCATCATCGCCGGGCGCGGCGTGACGGCGGCGGGCAGCTCGCCCGTGGTTGCTCTCCCGTCGCGGCCGAATATCGTCGTTGTCATGACCGACGACCAGGACATGGACAGCCTGCCGGTGATGCGCCACCTGATGTCCTACATCGGGGGTGGGTGGGTGCGCTTCACGTCGGCCTTCGCCAACGACGCCAAGTGCTGCCCATCGCGGGCCACGTTCCTGACCGGGCAATATAGCCACAACCACGGCGTCATCGCCAACGGCAAGGGCGACCGTCTCGACGACGCGCACACGTTGCCCGTTTGGCTCGATGACGCGGGCTATCACACCGGCCTGTTTGGTAAATACCTCATCGGCTTCCCCTGGTCGATGCCCGCCGGCTACCAGGTCCCGGGGTGGGATGAGTTCTTTGTGAACCATGAGCCGGTCGACAAGCAAACCGATCAGGCGCTGGCGTTCCTCGACGAGGCCCCGGCCGACAAGCCGTTCTTCCTCTATCTGGCCTATACCGCGCCCCATCACGAAGCCCGACCGCCCGAGCGCTATGCCGACAAACCGGTCTACATCCCCCCGCGGCGGCCGAATTTCAACGAGGCCGACGTGAGCGACAAGCCGCTATGGGTGCGGCGTCTGCCGCCGCTGTCGGACGAGGTTATCGACCAGTGGGACAAGGAGCGCGCCAACGGCCAGCGAGAGCTGCTGGCCATTGACGACGGCGTTCTGGCGATCCTCGACAAGCTGGAGGCGATGGGCAAGATGGACGACACCATCTTCATCTTCGTGGCCGACCAGGGCTTTTCGTGGGGGTCGCACCGCTGGATGTACAAGAACTGCCCCTACGTGGAATGCAGCAACTTCCCGCTGTTCATTCGCGTGCCGGGCGGGGACAATCGTGTGGAGTCGCGGCTGGTATCGAACGCCGACCTGGCGCCGACTATCGCCGAGCTGGCCGGAGCGCCCATCACCGGCCGCGTGCCCGACGGCCGCAGCTTCGCGGCGCTGCTGTCCGATCCGGGGATTGCCTGGGCCGAGGGGGTGCTGATGGAGCGCCACGCGGGCGATTCGCCGTCTATTTTCTATGCCGTGCAGACGAACCGCTACATGTATAGCGAGTACGGCAACGGCGACGTGGAACTATACGACATGGTCGCCGATCCCTGGCAGCAGCAGAACGTCGTCGATGACCCGGCCTATCAGGCGGCGCGGGCCGAGATGGCGGCGCTGCTGGTGGGGTTGCTGGCCGGGGAGCCGCTGCCGACGCCCACGGCCACGCCGACAGCGACGGCCACAGCCACAGCCACGGCCACATCACCCGGCGAGGCGACAGCCACGCCAACGCCGCCATCGACGGCCACGGTTACGCCATCGCCGACGGCCACGGCCACGTTGCTGCCGATCACGCCCACGGCGTTCAACTTTCTGCCCGCGCTGCTGGACGGCCGCCCTACGCCCGCGCCGTGAGGTAGATTGGGGCGGGATTGCTCCGAAAACCCGCCCCCGGCCCTCAAATCCCCAAAATCAACCCCGCAATGGTGAAATAGATAAACAACCCGGTCGCGTCCACCAGCGTGCTCATGGCCGGGCCGGAGACGACGGTGGGGTCGATCTTCAGCCGGTAGGCCAGGATGGGCAACACGGAGCCGAGCACGTTGGCCCAGACGACGATGGCGAAGATGGCGACGGCGACGGTCAGGGCCACGTCCTGTCCTGTGTGCCACAGCAGCGCGCGGCCATAGGCCACGATGCCCATCATACTGCCCAGCACCAGACCGATCATCGTTTCATGCGCCAGGGGGCGCAGCAGTCCGCGCTTGTCCAGGTCTTCCACGGCCAGGGCGCGGATGATCGTGCTGGTGGTCTGCGAGCCGGCGTTGCCGCCCGTGCCGATGAGCAGCGGGATGAAGAAGGCCAGCGAGACCACGGCAGCCATCGCTTCCTCGAAGTGGCGCAGGACGCTGCCGGTCAGCGTCTCGGTGATGAACAGCAACAGCAGCCAGCCGACCCGTTTGCGGGTGACGGTCAGCACGCCCGAATCCAGGTAGGGCTGCTCCAGCGGTTCGCCGCCGCCGAAGCGCTGGAAGTCCTCGGTCGTCTCTTCTTCCAGCACGTCGACCACGTCGTCGATGGTGATGACGCCGACGAGTACGCCCTGGGCATCCACGACGGGCAGCGACACCAGGTCGTAGCGCGACATGATGCGGGCGACCTCTTCCTGGTCGGCGCCCACGGGCGCCGAGACGGACTCTTCCTCGACGATGTCGATGAGTAATGTGTTGTGGTCGGCGCGCAGGAGGCGGCGCATGGTGACCTCGCCCGCCAGCCGGCCGAGGCGGTCGATCAGGTAGACGTCATAGGTGTCCTCGGCGTCGGGCCGCCAGATGCGCAGGGCGGCCAGCGCCTCGCCGACGGTCATGCGCCGGCCGAGGGCCAGGAATTCGCTGGTCATCAGGCCGCCGGCGGTGTCCTCGGGGTGCAGCAGCAGCGGCCGCAGCTCGGCGCCGTCTTCCAGATGGGAGAGGACGTACTCCTGATCTTCAGGCTCCATTTCGACCAGCAAGTCGGCCGCTTCGTCCGGCTCCATCTCGTCGATGATGCGCACGGCGTCTTCGCGCGTCAGACTGGCCACGAGCCGGGCGGCGTCTTCGTCCTCCAGCTCTTCCAGGATGTCGGCCGAGTCCTCCGGATCGAGATGCGGCAGGAGCGCGGTCTGGTCTTCATCGTCCAGTTCGTTGAACAGGTCGGCCTGGTCGGGGGCGCGCAGGGCCTCAATGGCCGCCACCGCGCCGGCGAGATCATCCATCTCGAGCGAGGCGCGAACCTTGCCCAGGATATCTTCCAGGTTTGTGTACAGCATGGGACACCTCCAGGGTTTTATGCCTCCCGGAGGCGGAACGAAGGTCTGCCAACCAGGGGCTGATTATTCGGTTGACAGGGGCGGCGTCTGTCTATGACTACCGCCAGGTTCAGATTTTTCGTTCACTTCTTTCTCCGTCTTTTGGCCGGTGGGTCGGTATATTTGGTAAGGCCCCACCGAACGCCGGACGCGATCTCGGATTATAGTGCGCCGCGGGTTGTTGTCAATATGGATGGCGGGCCGCGGACGACAGACCGCGGCCCGCTGATGGCAGGGTAGTTGCATGGCGCGCTTTTGCGCTCCGATCTCCTGTTCGATACTATAGATGGCCTGAGCGACATCGAGGCGAGACAATGCGGCGTCAACAGGATTCTGCGAGACCCATGGCGTCGGCGGCATTGTCCCGCCCCTGCGCCGTTGTTGTCCGTTTTAATTTGTTAAATTTCATCATCCCGCGTTCTCAAAGGTCGGATCATATGAATATCAAGGGCGCGTTCACATCGTTGCCGCCGGTCGCGGCGGTTTTGGGAATCAACACCATCCCGGCGCTGGGCTGGTTGCGCGAAACGTGGTCGGCCGAAACGACCATGATCCTCTACTATCTGGAGACGGTGGTCGTGGTGGTGCTGGTCGGCCTGATGGTGCGGCTGGCCGTGCCTACCGTGGACGAGCGCGGCGAGCGCATCGCCGGCAAGCGCAACCGGCTGGCGCGGGATTACTGGCTGGTCATGGGCGGTTTTGCGGTCGCCATCGGCGTGTTTCTGGCGGTCATTCTGCTGTTGTTCATGGCCACGCCCGTCCCCTGGCGAACGGTGGGCGTGGTGATGGGGGTCATCCTCGTGTTGCAACTGTTCGCCTATGGCTGGGAGGCGAGACGGATGTGGCCGCTGAATATCGCTGACGCCGAACAGCTGGTGAACCGCGACATGGGCCGCATTGCCGTTCTCCATCTGGGGGTGCTGTTCGGCGTTTTCCTGGCCACCGTGCGCTCGGACTGGTTCGTCTGGCCGTTCATCATCCTGAAGACGACGGCCGACGTGGGCGGGCTGTTGGCGAGGACAAGGGGCAATGTGGCCGCCGGCTTTGTCGCGGGCGAGTTGGGAGATTAGGCAATGTCGGGCGTTGCGTGGCCCGCCTGGCGCAGCACGCGCGCCAGATCCTCGTCTGTCGGCTCGGTCAGGACGATCTTGCAGGCTCCGTCGCCGAACACCAGCGTCGGGGTGCTGCGATAGCCGTTGTTGATGAAGATGACGAAATGCTCGGCCGCGGGGTCGTGCTCGATCATGACCGCCCGGTGGGGGACGGCCCATTCACGCAGGCGGCCGACGACGCGCTCGGTGTCGTCGCAGTCGTCGCCGCCGTAGAGGGTGAGGGAAAGAGGGGTTGCATTCATACCCCTATCTTACCTGCTCAGGGTGTTGGCGTCGATGTTGTAACGATTCGGTTAACCCCCACGGCTCAGCTGAGGATGTAGTCCTCCAGATGCCGGATAAGCACCTGTTGTTCGCTCATGATGGACTTGACGACGTCGCCGATGGAGATGACGCCCACCAGGCGGCCGTCTTCCAGAACGGGCAGGTGACGGATGCGCTTGTCGGTCATGATCGCCATGCACTTGTCGGCCGCCAGTTCGGGCGATACGCACACCACGTCGTCGGTCATCACCGCCCAGACCGGGGTCGTGCGCGAGGATTTGCCCTGCAGCGCGATCTTCCGCGCATAATCGCGCTCGGAGAAGATGCCGACCAGCATTTCCCCATCCACCACGACCAGCGCGCCCACGTCCTTTTCGGCCATCATGCGTAACGCATCGAGGACCGTCGCATCCGGCGCGATGGCATACACCTCACTGCCCTTGCTCATCAGCATCTGATTGACCGTCGCCATATTATTCCCTCCGCCGTGTGGGATGTTGGATGATGTGTGGGGTGATGTATGGCTGAATTGTAAAAGATAATGACGGCGATGTAAAGCAGTGGCCGTCGGACCGCGGGGTTTTTCAGTAGTTCGAAACAGCGGCCAAACCTGACAGGTGGGCGACAACCCGGCTTGTTGTTATCAGAGTACGCACGGTCGCCCACCTGTCAGGTTTTTGATCAAATGGCGACTACTGAAAAACCCTGCGTCGGGCCATCGGGCCGTCGGGCCGTCGGGCTAATAGGGCCGATACCATCCCTCGCCCACGTCATCGGGCGCGGCGGGGTAGTACTTCGTCCAGGGGGCGGCGTGCTCGGCGATGAGATCGCCCAGTTGCACCATGCGCTCGATGGCGGTCTTGTGCAGGAAGTCGTCGTGGGCCTTGTTGCGCAGCTCGGTGGCTTCCTGCCACACGGCGCGGCCGACGACCACGCCCGACGCCCCGCAGCGGCAGGCGATCTCCGTCTGGCGGGTGAACTCCTTGAAGGGCACGCCGCCGCTGAGCAGCACCCAGGGCACGGCGCTGGCCTCCGTCAGCTCGCGGCAGGCGTCTTCCCATTCGCCGCGGCGCGGTTCCTCGCGGGGGTCGAGCGGGAATTCGGCCTTCAGCACGTCGATGCCGCGCACGGAGAGCCGCCGGGCGGTTTCGATGACCACGGCGCGCTTTTCGGCCGAGGGCAGGCCGTTGCTGCTTTTGTTGAGCGGGAAGGAGAGCGGCTCCAGGAACAGGGGGATGTCGGCCGCGCGGCAGGCGGCGGCCACCTCGTCGACCAGAGCCTCCTGACGGGCGGCGTGGCGCGCTTCGGGGTGGTAATAGAGGCGCATCTTGACTGCCGACGCGCCCATGCGGGCTATCTTCTCCACGCTCCACTCGTCGAGCAGTGTCGTGCGGCGGTTGCCGGCGTCGCCGGTGTAGCCCGCGGCCTCGACGGTGACGATCAGGCCGGTGTTGCCGGGCAGTGATCCGGAGGCGATGGCCTGGGCCGCGCCGAATTCGGGGTCAAGTAGCACGGCCGAACTCACCGGAGCCAGCGCCTCGACGACCTCGGATTTGAACGACACCATTTCGGCGTAGCTGAGGCTCTCCGGTTCGGCCGGCTTCAGCAGTCGGCGCAGGTCGTCGCGATGGTCCAGCGCGACGACGACGAAAACACCGTCGGGTGTGCTGCACTGTTGCAGACGGCGCAACCTGCCGATGGTCAAACTCATGTTGTCTCCTGGAAGGAAGGTTTGTGTGACGAATGCCCCGACCGATGGCATCGGGGTCCAATGGCCCACTCGTTCCCATTATCCGCGTAATGCGCCCGGCGCGCAACCGGCAGATGATTTTCTTCAGTTTTTGGGATATTTACGAGAGCCACGGAGGCCGACTCATGAATCCATCCCGCCCGCTCCCATGCGCGCTCTTTTGACCCGGCGGGGAAGGAGCCGGGCAGCGACGAAGACGAAGAGCATGGCGAACGTGAGCCAGCCCAGGAGCGAGAAAAGCCGTGCGAAGCCGATGGTTTCATACGCCGGGCCGCCCAGAAAGCCGCCCAGCGCCGACCCGAGGCCGAACATCATGCCGGAGAAAAGCCCCTGGGCCGTGGCGCCCAGACCCAGGGGCGCGGCCGTGTCGGCGTCGGCCACGCCGGCCGTCCAGATCATGGCGAACGACGGCCCGTGGAGCAGGCTGATGGGCAGCACCAGCAGCGGGTTGGTCATGGCCCCCAGCGCCAGATAGCGCAGCGATGCTATGCCCAGCGCCGCGGCGATCATCTTGCTCGTGCCGAACCGGCGCAGCAACTCCGCGCTGATGAACCAGAACGGGACTTCGCTGAGGGTGATGACGATGAGCGAGACGGACATGAGCAGGCGACTGGCCCCCAGTTGTTCCAGATAGAGGAACTGGTAGCTGAGGAAGACGCCGAGGGCCACGCCGTAGACGAGGGCCGTCAGAAGCAGCAGCAGGAAGCGGCCGTTGCGAGCCAGCACGCCCAACCCGGTCGAGTAAGCCCGCCGCGCGCTGCCGCCCAGGTCCATCGGCAGCCCGGTGGCAATAATGAAATTGACGGCGATGAAGATCAGGAAGCCATAGAACGACCAGGCCAGCCCGCCGCGATTGATGGCCGGAGCCAGCACTGCGGCCGCCGCCCCCCAGCCGATGCTGCCCCACAGGCGAATGCGGCCGTAGCCCGCCTTGTTGTCGCCGAGGCCGTGGAGAACGGCGTTATCGACCAGGGGTACGATGGGGCCGACGAAGACGGCGTAGGCGATGACTCCGGCCAGCAGCGCGGCAAACGACGCGGCGAAATAGAGGGCCAGCACGGCCGCTCCCGTGCCGCCGATGGCCAGCAGCAGCACGCCACGATGGCGGCGCGTGGCGTCGGCCACGCCGCCCCAGAACGGGGCGCTGGCCCAGGTGACGAGCGGGATCATCCCCGCCAGCACGCCGATCTGCGCGCCGCTCATGCCCCGTTCCTGATAGTAGAGGCTCATGAACGGCACGAGGCACGCCAACGCGGCGTTATAGAAGAGGTAGAAGGCCTTGGGGCGGGGGTAGGTCATAAAGTGGGTAGTGGTCAGTGGTCGCGCGACAGGAGTCGCGGTGGTCGGTGGTCAGTGGTCGCCTTGCGTCCGTCGTCCCTACTCCCCCGCGGCGAAACGCGCGAAGTCCCACGCCACCCCGGCCGCGGCGCTGTTGGCGCTGACGACCAGCCCCCACGGCGCGAGCGACGCCCGCGGCAGCCCGTAGAGCGCGCCGTCGCAGGTGAACCCGGCGATGAGCGCCGGGTCGAAGGCGGCCTGCGGGTCGGTGTCGGTGATGACGGCCGGGGCGGGCGAGAGATGCGCGGCCAGCGGACAAACCGCGCCGCCGGCCAGTTGCAATAAATCGGCGGCGTTGCCGGCGACCAGCGCGTCGGCCGCGGTCGAAGCATAAGTCGCGGGGTCGAATGTCTCGACGGCGAGCGTGACGCCGGGGTTGGCGGCGGCGTAGGCGTCGGCCAGGGCGCGATAGGTCGCTTCGTGCGGGTCGCCCGTCTGCACCCACAGACGCAGGGCGACGGCCTGGCCGCCGCCCGATTCTTCCGCGCCGCCCCCCTCGGCCGAAGCGAGGTCATTGATAGGCGTGGGCCGGGTTTCGCCGCTCGGTCCCCCGCCGCGGCAGGCGGCCGACAGCAAGACGATGAACAGAATTGCAAGACAGGTTACTTTTTTCATAAGCAGCAAGCGTGAAGTATACGCCGGAACGTTGCGGATAAAAACCCCGGACGGGGCGGTCAGGACGATTGCCTTGTCCGGACGCGCGTTTTATATGTATTTATATGCATGAAATACTGGAGTTATGACCCATTTTGCGCTAAGATGAAAGTCGTGGACATCCTTGCCGCGTTCTTGCCCTTTGACCGCCACCTGGCGATGTCCGCCGGAGATGCCCTGCCGGACCGCGCGCGCGGGGCGGCTCTCTTCGCCGACATTTCCGGCTTCACCGCGCTGACGGCCACACTGCGCCATGAGTTGGGGGCCAGGCGTGGCGCGGAAGAGGTCATCGCCCATATTGACAGCCTCTACGCGACGCTCATCGAGCAGGTCCACAATTATCGCGGCAGCATCATCGGCTTCAGCGGCGACGCCGTCACCTGCTGGTTCGATGAGTCGGCCGGCGGCGCGCCCGATGCGGTGGAACGGGCCGCGACCTGCGCCTTCGAGTTGCAGGCGGTCATGGCCACGCGCCCGGCCATCGTCACCCCGGCCGGGGCGTCGATCCCGCTGGCAATTAAGGTCGCCGTGGCCGCGGGACCGGCGCGCCGCTTTCTCGTGGGCGACCCCGACACCTATGTGATCGAGGTGCTGGCCGGGGCCACGCTCGACCGTATGGCCGCGGCCGAGGGGCTGGCGCGGCGCGGCGAGGTGGTCGTCGCGCCCGAAGTTGCCGCGCGCCTGGGCCGCACGGCGCCGGTGCTGGAGTGGCGCGAGGCCGCGGGCGACGCCTATGCCGTGCTGGGCAGTCTGACGAACCGTGTGTCGCCGTCGCCCCCGCCCGAACCGCCCCCGCTGGAGCCGGACGTGGCTCGTCGCTGGCTGCTGCCGCCGATTTATGACCACCTGCGCGACGGCGCGGCCGAGTTCCTCTCCGAATTGCGCCCGGCGGTGTCGCTGTTCGCCCGCTTCAGCGGTATCGACTATGACGCCGACGACGACGCGGAGCGCAAGCTGGACGCCTTTGTGCGCCGGGCGCAGGCAGTGCTGTCCCATTATGACGGCTACCTGTTGCAGATTACCATGGGCGACAAGGGCAGCTACCTCTACGCCTCGTTCGGCGCGCCCATCGCCCACGAGGACGACGCCGCGCGGGCCGCGGCGGCTGCGCTGGAATTGCGTGAGTTGCCCGCGGCGCTGGGCTTTCTGAACCCGCTGCGTATCGGTCTCAGCAGCGGGCTGGTCCACAGCGGCGCCTACGGCAGCCCGCGACGCCGCACCTATGGCGTGATGGGCAACCAGGTCAACATCTCCTCGCGGTTGATGAGCGCGGCCCAGCCCGGCCAGATTCTCATCTCGCGCCGCGTGGCCGAGGCGTTGCCGGGCGAGTTCGAGTTGAGCAATCTGCTGCCGATTGCCCTGAAGGGGGTGCTGGAGCCGTTCCCGGTGGCCGAGCTGCGCGGGCGGCGGGCGGCGCGGCGGGCGCGGGCGGCCTACGCGCCGGCGGTCATGGTCGGCCGCGACGCGGAACGCGCCCTGCTCGACGACGCCGTGGATTGTCTGGCGACGGGTGAATCGGCGGCGCTCCTCATCGAGGGCGCGGCGGGCATGGGCAAATCGCTGTTGATGCAGGAACTGGTGGCGAAAGCCGGCGGCGCCTTGCCGGCGGCCCGCGTCCTCATCGGCGGCGGCGACGCCGTGGAGCGCTCGACGCCCTACTACGGCTGGCGGCCTGTCTACGAGCGCCTGTTCGCGCCCGACGGTCCCTTCGACGCCGCCGCGCGCGAGGCGTTCCTGGCCCGGCTCG
>JACDJC010004104.1_pt1 | contig 10123 bp, 9 predicted proteins | sample 7454191 | NCBI WGS metagenome assembly JACDJC01 (sample SAMN14253291, study PRJNA609438) | sludge metagenome | isolation source: sludge after 25d culture with pyrite and EDTA | collected 2018-12-20
CGGCCGCATCGCCGGCGCGCTGGTCGGCAACGTCATCGACCGCGCCATATTCGCCGAGGACCGCAGCGTCGAGGGGCCGCGGCTCGCCGATCTCGACGTCATGGCCTCCACCGAAGGCGCGCCGATCCCGCGCGTCTACGGCCGCGCGCGGCTTGCCGGCCAGGTGATCTGGGCGACGCGGCTGGAGGAGGTCATCTCGACGCGCGTCGAGAGCGCGGGTGGTGGCGGCAAGGGCGGATTCGGCGGCCCGACCACCACGACGACGACCTATTCCTATTTCGCCAATTTCGCGGTCGGCCTGTGCGAGGGCGAGATCGGCCATGTCGGCCGCATCTGGGCCGACGGCGCGCTGCTCGATCTGGCCGGACTCACCGTGCGCGTCCATCGCGGCGGCGAGGATCAGGCGCCGGACGGCCTGATCGTCGCCAAGGAAGGCGCGGCCAACGCGCCGGCCTATCGCGGCCTCGCCTATGTGGTGTTCGAGCGGCTGGCGCTGGCGCCGTTCGGCAACCGCATCCCGCAACTGTCGTTCGAGATCGTGCGGCCGATCGGGGCGCTCGAGCGCATGGCGCGTGCGGTGACGCTGATCCCGGGCGCGACGGAATTCGGCTACGACACCAACGCGGTGGTGCGCGTGCTCGGCCCCGGCCAGTCCGCGCCGGAGAACCGCCACGTCGCGACCGCCGCCGCCAACGTCGTCGCCTCGCTCGACGCGCTGCAGGCGACATGCCCGAATCTCGAGCGCGTCGCCGTCGTCGTCGCCTGGTTCGGCAATGACTTGCGCGCCGGGCAGTGCGCGGTGCGGCCGGCGGTGGACAACGCCGTCAAGGTGACGTCCGGCGGCACCTGGTCGGTGGCGGGACTGGGCCGCGGCAGCGCCGCGGTGGTGTCGCAGGTCGACGGCCGCGCCGCTTACGGCGGCACGCCGTCGGACGACAGCGTGCGCCATCTGATCGCGGAATTGAAGGCGCGCGGGCTGAAGATCACGCTCTATCCGTTCCTGATGATGGATATTCCCGCAGGTAACGCGCGGCCCGATCCGTGGAGCGGCTCAGGATCGCAGCCGGCCTATCCGTGGCGCGGCCGCATCACCTGCGATCCGGCGCCCGGCCTCATTGGTTCGCCGGACGGCACCGCCGCGGCCGCAACGCAGGTCGCGAATTTCTTCTCGGGCGGCGGCGCCGGGGGCTGGAACTATCGCCGCATGATCCTGCACTACGCCACTCTCGCGGCGGCGAGCGGCGGCGTCGATGCGGTCCTGATCGGCTCGGAACTGAAGGCTCTGACGCGGGTGCGCTCGGCGCCCGGCGTCTATCCCGCCGTGACGGCGCTGGCGACCCTGGCCTCGGATGTAAAGGCCGTCGTCGGCGCCGGCACGGTGGTGACCTACGGCGCGGACTGGACCGAATACGGCGCGCATGCGGTCGATCCCGAGGCTTCGGAAGTGCGCTTCCCGCTCGATGCGCTGTGGGCCTCGCCCGCCATCGACGCGGTCGGCATCGACTATTACGCGCCGCTTTCGGACTGGCGCGACAGCGCCGGCCATCTCGATGCGGCGCTTGCGTCTTCGATCCATGACCGCGCCTACCTCGCGGGCAATCTCGCCGGCGGCGAAGCCTATGACTGGTACTACGCGGATGACGCCGCGCGCGCGGCGCAGGACCGCGCGCCGATCACCGACGGCCTCGGCAAACCGTGGCTCTACCGCGCCAAGGACCTGTGGAACTGGTGGTCGCAGCCGCATGTCGAGCGCGTCGACGGCGCCGAGCTCGGCACCGCGACCGCATGGACTCCGCGCGGCAAGCCGATCTGGCTCACCGAAGTCGGCTGCCCGGCGGTGGACAAGGGCGCCAACCAGCCGAGCACCTTTCCCGACGCGCGCTCGGCGGAGGGCGGCTATCCGCACTTCTCCAACCGCCAGCGCGACGACCTGATCCAGCGCCGCTATCTCGAGGCGCTGCTCGGCGCGTTCGATCCGGCGTTCGGCGCGAGCGAGATGCGCAACCCGGTGTCGCCGCTCTACGGCGGGCGCATGATCGACGCCTCCGCCATTCACCTGTGGACCTGGGACGCGCGGCCCTATCCGGCGTTCCCCGCGGCGACGGATGTGTGGAGCGACGGCCCGAACTGGCAGACCGGGCACTGGCTTACCGGCCGGCTCGGGGCCGCGCCGCTCGATGCGCTTGTCGGCGCGATTCTCGACGACGCGGGCGTGGAGGGCGCGCGCACCGACGACCTGCGCGAAAGCTGCGACGGCTACGTCATCGACCGGCCGCTGTCGCCGCGCGCGGCGATCGATCCCCTGGCGCTGGCCTACGCCTTCGACGCCACCGCGGCCGGCGGTCAACTCGCCTTCGTGCAGCGCGGCGGCGCGCCCGTCGTGGAAATCGCCGACGACGATCTGGTCGATCCGGCGAAGGGCGCGCCGGCGCGGCTGACGCGCGGGCAGGAGACCGAGCTGCCGCGCGAGGCGAGCTTCGGCTTCACCGACGGCGCGGCGGACTATCGCCGCTCCGCCGTCACCTCGCGAAGGCTGGTCGGCGGCTCGAACCGTACGCTGCATTCCGATCTCGCGGTGGTGACCGACGATGCCGCCGCCGCGCGCCGCGCCGAGATCTGGCTGCAGGACCTGTGGGCCGGGCGTGAGACCGTGGAGTTTTCGCTCGGCCGCCGTCATCTCGCGCTGGCGCCGGGCGACGTGGTCGGGCTCACCCTCGACGGCCGCCGCCGGCTCGTGGAGATCGGCGAGGTGGTCGACACCGAGCAGCGGCAGGTGAGGGGGCGCGGCATCGATCCGGAAGTGTTCGCGGTGCCGCTGTTCGCCTCGCGCGTGAAGCCGCCGGCGATCCCGCCCGCGTTCGGCCCGGTGCAGGCGCTGGTGCTCGACCTGCCTTCGCTCGATGCGGCCGAGTCGCCGGTGCTGACGCGCCTTGCGGTGTTCGCCGATCCGTGGCCCGGCTCGGTGACGGTGTGGCGCTCCGCCGACGGCCTGAGCTTCGCGCGCGCCACCACCGTGTTCGCGCCCGCCGTCATCGGCGAGACGCTCGACGCGCTGCCCGCCGCGCCCGCCGCGTGCTGGACGCGCGGCGGAGTGCGCGTGCGGCTCCATGGCGGCGCGCTCGCCTCGGCCGCCGACGCGCGCGTGCTCGACGGCGCCAACGCCGCGGCCTGGCTCACGCCTTCCGGCGACTGGGAGATCGTGCAGTTCGCCGGCGCCGAGCTGGTCGGCGAGAAGACCTACCTTCTGTCGCGCCTGCTGCGCGGGCAGGCCGGCAGCGAGTACGCCATCGCTTCGCCGCTGCCGGCCGGCGTGCCGTTCGTGCTGCTCGACGATCACCTCGTGACGCTTGCGAGCGGGCTCGGCGCGCTCGATCGCGCGATCGAACTGCGGCTCGTCGCCACCGGGCGAAGTCACGACGATCCATCGGCGCTGACGCTGACGGTCGCGCCGCAGCCGACCGCGCTCGAACCGCTGTCGCCGGTGCATGTCACGGCGCGGCGCAGCGCCGACGGCATCCATGTGACGTGGATCCGCCGCACCCGGCGCGACGGCGATGCCTGGGGCGTCGAGGTGCCGCTCGGCGAGGACGCCGAGGCTTACGTGCTCGACATCCTCGCCGGCGGCGACGTGGTGCGCAGCATCGCCTCCGGCGCGCCGTCCGCGCTCTATGCCGCGGCGGATGAACTCGCCGATTTCGGCGCGCCGCAGACACTGCTGCACGGCCGCGTGACGCAGCTTTCCTCCACGGTCGGGCGCGGTCGCCCGGCCGCCTTCACTCTCACCCTCTGAGCGACCATGACCAACACGCCCTATCTCGGCCTGCCGTTCATCGAAGGCGGCCAGGCGCAGAAGCACGTCACCCACAACGAGGCGCTGCGCATCCTCGATGCGCTCGTGCAGATCGGCGTGCTCGATGCCGACCGCACCGCGCCGCCGTCCGCCCCGGAGGAAGGCGACCGCCACATTGTCGCGCCCGGCGCCACCGGCGCGTGGGCGGGACAGGCCGGTGCGATCGCGCTGCATCAGGACGGCGGCTGGCGTTTCTTCGCGCCGCGCGCCGGCTGGTGCGCGTGGTCGGCGGCCGACGGCGCGCTGCTGGTCTATGACGGCACGGCGTGGGGCGAGGTCGCAAGCGGCGGCGGAGAGGGCGGTGGCGACGGAAGCGGCGGTGGCGGAGGGGTGGACGAGAGCGTCGCCAAGCTCGGCATCAACGATATCGCGACGGCGCCGAACCTTCTGACGGTGCGCTCGAACGACGCGCTGTTTCACGCCATCGACGCCGTCGACGGCGGCAGCGGCGACATGCGCCTGCAGATCGCCAAGGACGGCGCGGCGAACACCGCGTCGGTGTTCTTCTCCGACGCCTATGCCGGCCACGCCGAGTTCGGCCTGACCGGCGACAACGACTTCCACCTCAAGGTCAGCGCCGACGGCACGACCTGGCGCGACGCGGTGACGTTCAACCGCACGACGGGCCGCGCATCGTTTCCCGGCGGCGGGGTGCGCGAGCTGCTCACCGCCAACCGCACCTACTACGTGCGCGCGGACGGCAGCGACGGCAACGACGGTCTCGTCAATTCGGCGGGCCGCGCCTTCCTTACCGGCCAGAAGGCGATCGATACGGTCGCCGCCCTCGACCTGTCGATCCATGACGTCGACATCCAGTTCGGCGACGGGACTTATACCGGCGCGCTGCTTGTCGCGGGTCCGTGGGTCGGAACCGGCACCGTCACGATCAGGGGCAACGCGAGCACGCCCGGCAACGTCATCCTCAGCACGACTTCAGCCACCGTGCTCGAAGCCAAAAACAACTCTACCATAACCATCAAGGACATGGAGCTGCGCACCACCACGTCAGGTCACACGATACTGGCGTCGTCCGGCGCCTACGTGAACTTTGCGAACATCAGATTCGGGGCCTGCGCGCAGACCCATATCAGGGCCGAAGGTGGCGCGGGCGTTACTGCGACCGGCAATTATTCGATCGTCGGAAACATGGGCTACCACTGGTACACCACAGACGCGGGATCATCGATAACCGCTCAAAACAAAACCATCACCCTAATAGGGACGCCGAACTTCAATACATTCGCGGTTGCGAACATGCCCAACAGCATGAAGGTCAATTCGCTCACTTTTGTTGGATCGGGGGTCGGGTATCGATACTCAGCCGCCAGAAATGCGGTGATCACAACTGGAAATGCCAGCACAACTTATTTGCCCGGTAATGCAGCTTCTCCGACCCCGACAGATACTGGCGGACAGTACGGATGATTGATGATTTCGATCCCCGAAACTGGTTCTGGATCGTTGACGGCGACGAGACGCAAGCCTGGTCGAGCGCGGCGCGCGGCTTTGTCGATGTTGCGCAGGCCGATCCCGAGCGCGTCACGCGCATCGAGAGCATGGACAGCCTGAAGCAGGTGCTGCGCGCCGCCAACGTGCCGCCGTATCATTCGGTCTCGCCATACCGCATCGTGCGGCGGCTGGAGGCGGCGGGGTTCGCTGCGTCGGCGCTTGCGGTCCTCGACGCGCCGGAAAACGCCGTGCTCAAAGCGCGGTTCTACACGCTCGCCGGGGCCGGCGGCATCCCGACCGACGATCCTGACGCCATCGCGCTGGTGCTGGTGGCCGGCGCAGATCCGGCCGTGATCCTGGCACTGGAATGATCCAGAACATGCAATTCCATACTACGGATGCCATTCCGTCGAGGTGGAGCGAAACGGAAGAAAGTGCTTCCATTTGTTGTGAACGTAGGTCTTGCTCAGGGCAAAGGCCGGCGTGCTTCGGGCAACGATCTTGACCGAATCTTTACTCCGCAAAATGCGCTCGCCCTTGTTGTTTCGATATTTATGCCAGGCCAGCGCGTCGACGGCATAATTCCTAAAGCCGTGGCTGCGCGCGTTGAGACACAGATCGATTCCGTAGCAGTGCCAGCCCGGCATGTCAGGATCGAATTCAAGTCCTCGGCTCTTGCGGTATCCGAGCCAAAGTTCGTCGAGCGATTGAACCTCGCAGGGCGGAGGGCCGATGCGCTTGATGAAGCTTTTTCCCCAAGCGTCGGCCCAGTGCCCGCGCATCGGCGGGCCGGCTATGTCGAATGAAACAACGCCAGCGGCGCCGATCACGCCCCATTGAGGGTCGATTTTCTCAACCTTCGCAAGACTGATATACATTTCATCTTCCCACACTTCGGGAAGCCAAACGTCCTGATGCAGGAAATAAACGAGGTCGTTTTTCGCCTGTCTGGCCGCGTCATGATAAATGCGGCTCATATTTTGACCGGCCTTGTTGTCGACGTTGTCCACGATGATCCACTCGTGGCGGGTGGAAGATCGAACCGGAGAGTCGAGCAGGTTGTGTTTCGCCTCTTCGAAATCGTTCACAACCGAAATGAAGGTTATCGGTTCTCTGTCGCCGGTGAAGACGACCGGTGGTTTTCTGCGCCGGAGAGCACTCATAATCCGGGTAAACATGGTCCATCCTGCCTCGGGGCGGCAAAGCCGCTTAGTGATTCAACGTAGGTTTGCCATTCTTGAAAAAGAGAGCTCTCAGGCTCGGCGATTTTCATCATCGAGCCTGGTAACACCGGAATAAAGGCGGCGTCCCCGCCGAAGTCGACTTCGTCGAAGCCGAAGGCAGTCATGCCGCGGTCCTGAAGTGGCCTGTATCTGAATCCCGCCTGCGATGAACGAGCCCCGCAGCACCGACAACATTGTTGTGACCCGCGTGCGCGAAGGGGAGGGTATAATTCTATCAAGTCGCATCAGACATGTGGCGATAGTGGGCGCCTGATGTGCCGAGGATGGGTGTTTGATTGGGCGACTGAAAAACGGATTAGCTCCGCTGAGCGGCAATCTTTGAAATGGCAAGAGACCCAAGAAGGATAAACTTCTGCTCAATAAATCTGTACGTCAACGAGGAGCATGCAGCGGTAGCGGCCGTTACGCAGACCATTATCAATACAAATGACGTCCAGCCGTGAATGTCAAGCTGATCGATAACAATCTGCGATATCCTTGGTACAAACAGGAAGTGCACGAAGTAAGCAGAGTAGCTGATCTCGCCCAGACGGCGGGCCATCACATTGTCCAAGAAGTTTTTGCTGGCCGTCGTGGAAAATAGAACGACCGCACCCAAGGTGATAAAGATTGCTGTCACTTCGATCAGGAGCAATGCTGAAAGAGCGGCGATGACCGATAGCAGCAGAGGCGTGTTCTGCTCGTATTTTCCAGCAAAACCAGAGACTGAAACGTAGTAGCAGGAAATGCCTATTGCAAACGCAAGGAAGTTTAGCGGGAGCGTTGTCCATAGATATGCAGACAGGAGATAGTTCGGATGGGTTGGATAGATCGCTGCGAGAATGTCAACGCCGTATGTCTTTAGGATCCTAAACAGGAGAAGGCTGACAATCACGAGTAAGACAGAGCTTCGCAATGATCGGACTGCGCCGATCAGCAATGGAAATATCGCATAAAAGCAGACTTCAACTCCGATCGACCATCCGCCGGGAACAACGAGATTGTTGGTGGCCGGATGAAGCCAGAATAAAAATCCGGCCGATAACGCTACGTCGGATAAGGTAAACAGTCTCGGCCCGCTGGCGTCGATCAAGGCAAAAACAGATGTGGCAAGCCAGAACATCGGCGCGATGCGAAATGCGCGCCGAATATAAAATTCTGTCGGTGTCTGCTGTCGTTCTATCCAGCTCTTGGTAAGAGTGAACGCTGAAATAATAAAAAACAGCTGGACACCAAAGCGTCCCGAAAATGTCCACGCTTCAACTGATCCGCCGACGCGCTGCCCAACGTGAACAATGATAACGCCCAAAATGGCGTAGCCGCGTAGCGCGTCGATCGCTCCGAGTTTCCCTTGCTTCAACAATACCGCACCTGAGCGTCGCAACTCATTGCTGCGGACCGCCGTCCGAAGCACCTTTCTATTTTTACTCCACCAAAAGGACCATCTCAATGCCCCCCGCTGCATTCGCGGCGCGCGTTGTCGCGCCCGCGTGGTTCGCTGCCGCGCAACACGAGATCGGCACGCGCGAGGAGCCCGGCAACCGCGGCCCGGCGATCCGCCGCTACATCGCGGCGGGACGCTGCGGCGCCGAGGGCGATCCGTGGTGCGCGATCTTCGCCAATGCGATGCTCGAGCTTTCAGGCGTCCGCGGCACGCGCTCGGCGCTGGCGCGCTCGTTCGAGCGCGACGCGCATTTCGTGCGGCTCGACGGCCCCGCGCTCGGCTGCATCGTCACCTTCTGGCGCGGCGTGAAGGCGCGGGGCTTCGGCCATGTCGGCTTCTATGCCGGCGAGCGTGGCGGGCGCATCCACACGCTCGGCGGCAACGAGAGCGACATGGTGCGCGTCGAGCCTTACCCGAAAGCTGCGCCACGCTTCGGCCTGTCCGGTTATTTCTGGCCGGCGTCTGTGCCGCTGCCCGTCCTCGGCGCGCTGCCGCCGCAGCTTGCGGCCACGGGCCCCGCCACCGGCAAGGTGACCTGAGCCGCGCCATCCGTTCGATTTCACTCCAACCCGAGGTGATCCATGACACGCCTGTTCCGCGCGGCGCTCGCCGTGCCCGTTCTTCTGCTGCCGGCCGTTTCCGTTGCCCGCGCCGACGCCCTTGTGGCGGTCGGCGACATCTGGAGCGGCCTCGTGCCGTATGTTGTCGCCGTCATCGGCGCGGTGATCTCCGCCGCCGTCGGCTGGCTGGTCTATCTCGTGAACAAGAAGCTCGGCCTGTCGATCGACGACAGCCTGCGCGACAGTTTGCAGACCGCGGCGGCCAATGCCGCCGGCCTCGTGCTCGCCGGGCTCGGCAACCGCATCTCGGGCATGACGCTGGATGTGCGCAGCGCGCTCGTCGCCGACGCGGTGAACTACGTGCTCAAGGCCGCGCCCGACGCCGTGGCGCATTTCGGCCTGACGCCGGAGGCGGTGGCGCAGAAGATCCTGGCGCTGCTGCCGCAGGTGGCGGGCGGCGCGCCGGCGGCCGGCGAGGGCGGCTGACGTGCTGTCCACGCTCTCCGGCTGGCTTGCCTCGCAGGGCGCGGCGCTGGCGCTCGGCTGGCTCGGCCGCTTCCTGCTCGACGTGTGGGAGCGCTACCGCATGCAACAGGACAACGCCGATCTCGCCGCGGCGCGCGCGCGCCTCGATCAGGCGGAGGCCGTCATCGCCGCGCAGCAAGCGGAATTGCAGGCGCAGGCCGCCGCGCCTCGCACGGCGGCCGCCGCCATCGCGCGGCTGGAGGAGGGCTCGGCATGATCTGCGTCGGCCTTCTTGTCATGATCTGCCAGATCCAGGTCGCAGCGCCGCTGCCGGCGGTCGTCTGCCCTCCCATGCGGACCTGGTCGCGGGAATTCCAGAAACAGATCGCGGCCGAGCTGCGGGTTGCGCCGCCGGCCAGCGCGCTGGCGGCGGTTGCGATCCAGACGATCGGCGACCGCGACGTGGCGCGCGCCTGCGCGCGGAGCGGGCTGCCGGCGAGGTGACAAAAAAGTAATTTCGCGCGCGGGCGGCGTTCATCGCCCGTTCACCCCTGCGCCGTTCATGCTACGCTGTTGAAAATACGGCACCCGCGGAGACCATCGTGCGCCTGCTCGTCGTCGAAGATGATCCGGACCTCAACCGTCAGCTCACCACGGCGCTGTCGGACGCCGGCTACGTCGTCGACCGCGCCTACGACGGCGAGGAGGGCCACTTCCTCGGCGACAGCGAGCCCTACGACGCGGTGGTGCTCGACATCGGCCTGCCGAAGATGGACGGCATCTCGGTGCTGGAGGCGTGGCGGCGCAACAAGCGCACCATGCCGGTCTTGATCCTCACCGCGCGCGACCGCTGGAGCGACAAGGTGCAGGGCTTCGACGCCGGCGCCGACGACTATGTCGCCAAGCCCTTCCATCTCGAGGAGGTGCTGGCGCGTATCCGTGCGTTGCTGCGACGGAGCGCCGGCCACGCCCAGAGCGAGCTGACCTGCGGGCCGGTGACGCTCGACACCCGCACCGGCCGCGTCAGCGTCGCAGGCAATCCGGTGAAGATGACCTCGCACGAGTACCGCCTGCTGGCCTATCTGATGCACCATAGCGGGCGCGTGGTGTCGCGCACCGAACTGGTCGAGCA
>JACDJC010004105.1_pt1 | contig 10121 bp, 8 predicted proteins | sample 7454191 | NCBI WGS metagenome assembly JACDJC01 (sample SAMN14253291, study PRJNA609438) | sludge metagenome | isolation source: sludge after 25d culture with pyrite and EDTA | collected 2018-12-20
GATCCCGTCTACAACGAACAGAGGATCAGTGCTCAGATTGATTGAATTCACCCCCCTGATTGTGATCTTGTTGCCTGTTACCTGGACTCCCGGCACCTTACCCTGTATCATATCATAAATGTTTGTGTAAGATGAATTAGCGTCGTCCTGCGCGTCAATATAACCGACATCGGTCGTAAGGTTCTTTCTTTTTACAGTGCCGTAGCCGACCTCGATGGTTCCCCCGTCATCAGGGAGCTTCGCATCAAAACCGGGCATCCCAACGGTTCCGTCCAGGCAAAAATCGGCCTTCCCGCTACCGTCATATTTGGTCATCACCGATCCCATGTTCGTCGTAAATGCCCCGATCGACTTCACATCAGGGCGGATCCTGATTTTGTACGTGCCGTTTTTCCCGGTGACAACATCAGTGCTCTGTCCGTCAGCCACAATAAGCACCCCGCTAACTGGAGCCATCAATGTGTCTGTTACCGTTCCTGTGACTGTTATGTATCTCCCCCGCTTCTGGCCGTCAAGATGGCTGGCGGCAAGAAGCAAAACCAGTATTGCAAGAATTGTTTTCGTCTTCATATCGGATGTATTGATCCCACGAAGTTAGGAAAAAAGAGGAGATGTATCAACCGGGGCAGGACTAACTGCTGAAACCGTCTGCAGCCGCTCCTCCTGCTCCAATAACCTGTCTCACATAATATTGTTTCGCTCTTTTTTGATAACTTTGCAGCCTTTCGCACCCAACAGCATTAGACTGACACAAATGACATTTGACGAGCTTGACCTGGACCCCGATATTCTGGATGCAATTGAATACATGGGCTTCAGGGAGACAACACCCATACAGGAGAAGGCAATTCCCGTCATCCTTGGCGGCAATGACCTCATAGCATGTGCCCAGACCGGCACCGGCAAGACAGCAGCTTATCTCCTCCCCTTGATGAATGACATTGCATATCATCGTCCCCCCCATACACACACCCTGGTGCTCGTTCCCACCCGTGAACTTGCGCTGCAGATTGACCAGCAGATACAGGGACTGGCATATACGCTTAACATTACCTCCCTGGCGGTTTACGGCGGCGGTGAAGGAAGTGCATGGGATCAGGAAAAGGCTGCCCTCACACACGGTGCAGACATTATAGTGGCAACCCCCGGCAGGCTGATATCACACCTGAATCTTGGCTATGTAAGGTTTGACGACCTGCAGGTGCTTGTGCTTGACGAAGCTGACAGGATGCTCGACATAGGTTTCCATGATGATATTATGAAAATCATCTCCTTCCTGCCCAAGGTACGGCAGACTCTGATGTTCAGTGCCACAATGCCTCCCAAGATCAGGTCGCTTTCGAAACATATAATGAAAAACCCGGCAGAGATCTCACTCGAGATTGCCAAACCGGCAGAAGGAGTTCTCCAGGCCGTTTACCTGGCAGAGGAGAACCAGAAGCTACCACTGCTGAACAGCCTGCTGGCAGATAAACCAGAATATCACAGCATACTTATCTTCAGCTCCACGAAGAAGAAGGTGCATGAAATTGTGAGAGGCCTTCGCTCACGCGAATATGCAGTTGAGGGTATCTCCTCAGATCTTGAACAGAAGGAGCGCGAGGAGACTCTCCTCAGGTTCCGTTCGCGCCGTACGCGCGTACTTGTTGCAACCGACGTGCTGAGCCGCGGCATAGACATAAAGGATATAAACCTGGTGGTCAATTATGACGCACCCTCTGATGCGGAGGACTACGTTCACCGTGTGGGACGTACGGCACGTGCAGACACAACCGGGGTAGCCATCACCCTTGTGTGCAAGGCAGACATGTTCAAGCTGCAGCGCATAGAAAAGCTTATCGGGTACCAGGTCTTCCGTGCTCCTCTTCCTGATTTCATTGCATCGGGACATGGGGATGCCTCGGGTCATCGCCCCTCCCGACCCTCACCGGGAAAACGCCGTTTCAGAAGGAAATAGCTGAAAAACATAATGTTCTTTTAATGAGGTTGGTGTAAATTTGCCTGTAACACTAATCCATTACCCCTATGGCTTCCGAGGAAAAATCAATGATCATTATCGGTGCGGGCTTTGCCGGCCTCGCCGCAGGCATCTACGGACAGATGAACGGTTACAAAACCAGGATTTACGAAATGCACAGTCTTCCGGGAGGATTGTGCACCTCCTGGCAGAGAAAAGGCTACACTTTCGATGCATGTATTCACTGGCTGGTAGGATCTAACCCGGCAACCAGCTTTAACTACCTGTGGCAGGAGGTTGGCATAGCGAAGGGGAGGGAGTTTGTCTATGCCGGTGAATACTGCCGTGCCGAAGGTGCAGACGGTCGCTCAGTAATCTTCCACTCTGACATCGACAAGCTTGAAAAGAGCCTGCTTGCATTCTCGCCACAGGACAGGGAACCGATAATGGAATTCATAAGCGGTATCAGGATGTGCATGAAATTCGACTTTCCTTCAGACCGGGAACCTGCTTTTACCAGGATGCGCAAGCAGGTTAAAACCATCTTTGCCTTTATGAAATACGGCAACACGTTTAAAAAATGGTCAGCCGTTACCGGAGAGCAGTTCTGCAACCGTTTCAGCGATCCGCTTCTGAAACAGGCTTTCCGCGAAATCTGGATACCCGAATTCTCCATAATATTCCTCTTTTTCACATTCGCATACTTGCAGAATCGCAATGCCGGATATCCCATCGGAGGCTCGATGCCAATGTCAAAAGCGCTTGAAGCACGCTACAGGGAACTGGGCGGGGAAATTCACTTTAATAAGAGAGTGGCCAGGATCCTTACAAGTGACAACAAGGCAACAGGCATCAGGTTGGTTGACGGAACCGAAGAGCGGGCAGACAGGGTCATATCAGCGGCTGACGGGCATGCCACACTGTATGACATGCTCGACGGCAAATACCTCGATGCTGCCACCCGTGAGCCTTACGAAAAATGGCCCATATTTCATTCACTGCTTTACATCGCGCTTGGAGTAAACAGACGCTTTGACGAAATCCCGCAAAGCGTTTCGGGCTTCTCCTTCCCGCTCCGCGAACCTGTTGTCCTGGGAGATAAACTGCGGGACAGGCTTCCTGTTCATATCTATAACCAGGACCCTACAATGGCTCCCGAAGGCAAAAACTCAATAATAATAATGCTGGAGTCAGACATTGAATACTGGAAGGACCTGGCCAAAGACCGGAATATATATGTTCAGAAAAAGGATGAAGTGGCTGGACTGATTATCAGCCTTCTTGAACAGCGTTTTCCCGGTATCGCCGGACAGGTGGAGGTAGTTGATGTGGCAACCCCCATCACCTTCGAGCGCTTTACCGGAAACTGGAAGGGATCATTCGAGGGATGGCTGATCACACCTGAAAACGCGTACACGCTCACGAAGCCCATGAAGCAAACGGTACCGGGACTGAAAAACTTCTACATGTGCGGACAGTGGGTTGAGCCCGGAGGCGGACTTCCCACCTCGGTCATGTCAGGCCGCCGCCTCATGAAGCAGATCTGCCGCGAGGACGGCAGGAAGTTCAAAGCCGTTTAGGGCTACTTGTGCCTTGTAATAGCCGTGCCGCCGTTTTCGCTCGCCACAACAATATACTGGATGTTATCCACGGTAAGCCTGTAGACATGAGTGTCTGATGTCAGGCTCGTTATCCTTCCGTGATACTGGGGCAATCCCGGTTCCGGTACAGGTTTGTGTGCAATAAGCATGAACAACCCTGCTCCGATCAGCAGGCCTGTTAGCAATCCGGCAAAAAAATTCTTCGGTTTCATATCTCTCATATAATTATTTGAAGTTTAGTCTATTAAAGATAACACTTTCGGTTGCCAACCACACCTGAAACTCCATTTTGTGATATTTTTTTCCAGAACCGGTGAACTTTCCAAAACATTTTTTGTTTAAGTTTCAAATTAATTTATTATACACCTATGAAGACATCAAACTTACTCACCGGAAAGGGGAAAATTGCAGCAGCAATGTTTCTTGCACTCTCAGTATTTGTTGCAAGTTGCAGCAAGGAAGATAATTACACAACCTCACCAGAGCCTCAGGATGATATGGCAGGTTTGGTTGACATAGCTACACTGCTTGAGAAAAGTGAACAATATCCAGAAGCTTTTCTTGAACAGGATGATATGCTTAAGCGTGGAGGCAAGTCAGCTATCAAGAGGCCGCCCACATTCTACAATCTTACAATGGCTTTGATCAAGACTGATCTTCTGAAGGTAGTTGCAAAGAACCAGCTTACAGTTCTTGCCCCGACAGATGAAGCATTCCAGCAGCTGTTCACACAGCTTGGAGTGAAAGGTATCAGGGATCTTTCAGCTGACCAGCTTCGGCCTATTCTCCTCTATCATGTGATTCAGGGCAAGGTATGGTCATCGCAGCTTAAAAACGGTTTCACACCCACACTCAACGGCTCTGCAGTGGAGGTAAAGCTTGGCAATGGTGTGATGTTCAATGATGCAAATGTTTTGTTTGCCAACATAAGGGCTCTCAATGGCGTGATTCATGTCATTGACAAGGTCCTGCTTCCTCCCACTCAGAGCCTTGTTGACATTGCAGCAGGAAATCCGGATTTCAGCATCCTCGTCACCGCTGTGAAGGCAGCAGGTCTTGACGGTGTGCTTGCAACAGGCGGTCCGTTCACCGTCTTTGCTCCCACGAATGATGCATTTGTCGCTCTTCTTGCTGAACTGAAGCTCAACAGCGTAGAGGAACTCATTGCAGCCATCGGCGGAGTGGCTGGTCTGAAGAAGGTTCTTCTCTACCATGTTGTTGACGGTCGTGTTTACTCCAGTGACCTGCCAGCCGGACCGCTGCAGGTCACCTCAAAAGAAGGAGGCAAGTTCACAATCAATGCTTCGGTACTGAAGATCACTGACGCCAGCGGCCGTGAATCAGGCCTTGTCCCCTCGCTCCTGAACATACAGGGTAACAACGGAGTGATACATGTGATTGACAGAGTAATTCTACCTGAACTGTAAGCCAACTGTTAGTCCCGAAGAGGTGCTTCCGGATGGAGGCGCCTCTTCTTCATTTCAAATTATACAATAGTATGTCAGCAGTATACACTTTTACCCGTCGCCAGTCTATTGATGCACCTCCCGGGAAGGTCTGGGATTTTGTATCATCTCCGGCTAACCTGGCAAGGATTACCCCTCCCGGAATGGGGTTTGACATCATCTCACCGGCAGAAAAAAAGATGTACGAGGGGATGATAATCATCTACCGGGTGAAGCCGCTGGCTGGGATACCGGTAACATGGGTAACTGAGATCACGCACATAACCGAAGGCAGCTACTTTGTCGACGAGCAGCGCTCAGGCCCCTACACACTCTGGCATCACCGCCACTTCATTGAGCCGGATGGCAACGGAACGATGATGACGGACATTGTCACCTACCGCCCTCCACTGGGCATTCTCGGCCGGATTGCCAATTCACTGTTCATCAGAAAAAAGCTTGGACAAATTTTCGATTACCGTGAGAGAGTAATGAATTCGTTTTCCGCTATTCTTTGAATTCCGGAGCTGAATATTAAAAATTACCCCTTTGCCATCAGGATTGTAATCAATTACAGGTCAGTAACTTCGACCTGCCGGATCAGGTCAGCCTAAAGCTGCCCTGATCATCTGTTTTTACATACCTCCGTAATTTTTCTGAAAAAAAATATTTGTAATTGCACAATAAAATATTGTATATTTACATTATATAATCATCTTAAATATATAAGCATGTTACAAACAGATCTGATCAAAGGTTCTATCCGGACAATCGTTCTCAAATTGCTGAAAGAGAACGGCCGTATGTACGGCTATGAAATAACGCGTAAGGTTGAGGAACTAACCTCCGGCAGAATCAGGCTTACATATGGTGCACTTTACCCGGTGCTCCATAAGCTTGAAAGTGAGGGGGTGCTTATTACGGAAGCGGAAAACTACAATAACCGGATCCGGATCTATTACACCCTGACTGACAAAGGGCAGTCGCTTGTCGTTGAGAAGGTCAGGGAAATGCTGGAGTTTATCGAGTCACTCCAGAGCATTGTCAATCCCAAGACCGGTCCGAGCTATGCCTGAGCTTACATTTCAGGATATTGACCGGATCAGGCGGGACGTGAAAGGACAGGATATCTGCTTTTCGCATCTTGCCGATGAGCTTCTCGATCATCTCTGCTGCGATGTGGAGCAGGAGATGGCCTGTGGACTGAATTTCAGCGAAGCCTATCGGCGGGTGAAGGAAAAAATGGGGCACAGAAGACTGAAAGAGATTCAGGAAGAGACACTTTATGCAGTTGACACCAAATACAGAAATATGAAAAAAACTATGAAAATTTCGGGCATTGCCGGTACAGCCATGCTTGGCATTGCAGCCCTCTTCAAGATCATGCACTGGCCCCTGGCAGGGATTCTCTGCATCCTGGGAGGAATCACCCTCGCGTTTGTCTTCATGCCGTCAGCACTCACTGTCCTGTGGAAAGAGACAAAGAGCAGGAATAAGATATTTCTATATGTGACAGCTTTCCTTGCCGCCATGTTTTTTATAGCAGGGGTTGTCTTCAAGATCCAGCACTGGCCCCTGGCAGGCATCCTGCTCAGCCTGGCTGCCCTGACAGGGGTTTTCCTGTTCATTCCTGCCCTTACAGCAAACATGCTGCGCAATGAATCTGCCAGTTTTAAAAAAGCCAACTCCGTTCTTTTTGCACTCACACTTGCCTGCTACATCCTGGGCATCCTTTTCAAGGTTCAGCACTGGCCCGGGAGCCAGTTACTGATGATCGCCGGACTGGCAGGCATCTTTTTCGCAGTACTGCCATGGCATATGTGGCTGACCTGGAAGGATGACCGCAATGTAAGCGCAAGATTCATTTTTATGATTGTCGGTTCACTGGCCATCGTAGTCCCGTCCATGCTGCTGAATCTAAGCATGCAGCGCAATTTCGATTCGGGATTCACGCTGATGCTGTCGGAACAGCAGGCATTATCCAGATACAAAATGGCCGAAAACCGCCTCTTGCTGGAGAGCAATGCAGACTCGGTAACGACCAGGCTGCTTTCGGAGATCGATCACAGGACCATGGATCTCATATCAACGATCGTGCATATTGAGGAGAGCATGATTTCCGAAGCATCGGGTGAGCCTGGCACATCATTATCACAGTCAGATCAGGTTATGAAAAAGGAAAACGGCGGGGAGATTCATCTCATTGCCACGATTCAACCGTTTAATACCGTTCCGTTAAGCAACAATTTACTCCCCGGAACTCCATCAAGGGTAAGCCTTGATCAGGCCCTCAGGGATTACTCCGGGTTCATAATGCAAATTGGAGCCGACAGTGACAGGAACAACCTGTCCCTGCTGCTGGAACCGGCGTCATGGTTTCCGGAGAGCGATGAGCCTGAGGAAAGGGTCTCACTTGTCTCCTCCCTGCACCTTTTGGAATTGATGAAGAATGCAATACTAACGGTGGAAAACAGGGCACTTAAAGCTGTAATTGCGAATTAGCCAAGGACTTAAAATCTATATCATGAAACAGAAAATATATTTATCGGGACTGTTAACTGCGATAGTTACCGTCATGGGCTGCATCTTCAAGATCAGTCACTTGCCCGGTGCAAATATTCTTCTAATGCTCGGTATCTTCATGCTTGTTTTCCTGTTCCTGCCGCTCGCGCTTCGCAATCATTACCTGGGCGAAGGCAACAGGAAAAACACAGCTCTCTACGTCATTACATGGGTGACCTGCCTGGTAGTCTTCGTAGCGATGCTTTTAAAGGTAATGCACTGGCCCGGAGCCGGCATTGCACTGATAATAGCACTGCCATTCCCGTACCTGGTCTTCCTGCCCGCTTACATAGTCACCGCGACCAAAAACAGGGATTCAAATATCCATAATACTGTATACGTCCTCCTTCTTCTTGCAGGATTTTCTGTCTTTTCCCTCCTGCTGGCTCTGAATGTCTCCAGGGAGAAGATAGACATCAGCATGGATCTGTCACGGAACTACAACAGGGTTGAACAAATGGTTGACCGTGCTATACCTGCCGACGGCGCAGGGCGTGGCGATGAGTTTGATGAGCTGCTCTCTGTGGTTGATGAGTACCAGGAACTCATCTTCACCAGCGAAGGGATTACGGAACAGCAGTGGGAGAACGATCCGTGGCTCCTCTCCAGGCCTGAATACACAGATATCGCATCACAGGCACTCATCACACATGGAGACCAACCCGCTCCTGACATCAGACTTGAGCAGTCCTTGCAGGAGTATCTTTCATCACTCCGGTCGGGTGCACCTGATGCAGCTATTAATCGCGAAGCCCCTGCCATTCTCCACATGGAGGCCATCCTGCAAGGGCAATATGAATGGACCAGGATCACATTCGCCGAAAGTCCGCGTGTCTGGTCAGTCATATACCTCGACGCCCTCGAGACAAACCTGAAGTTGCTCAGGGCGGGCCTCTGATATTTTCACGAGTTGTAATACATCTTACAACAATCATTCGCAGGGTCTCATCTTCTGAGGCTCTGCGATTGTTTTGGCACACCCTTTGCATTACAGTCTGCGAAGAGCGATCTTCATAAAACTTAAGAAAATGAAAAAGTCAGTTATCACATCGGTCCTCGCGGTTCTGGCAGCCTTAACGACAACAGTCGGGGCACAGAATTACCCGAAGGAATACCTGGGTCTCCCGGGTGACAACCTGAACCTCTACGCAGTCATGGACCTGTTCCGTAACGCTCCAACCCTTGAAGCATTCGAGAGAAGCCTCAACGAGAAGGACTCACGGATCAACAACCTCGACCTCAACGGCGACTGGAGGGTTGACTACATTGCAGTGTCGGACTACCGTGACGGCAGGGTGCACAACATCGTACTGCGTGCGGTCCTCGGACGCAATGAATACCAGGATGTTGCAGTGATAACAGTTCAGAAGTTAAAGAAGAGAAAGGTTTACATACAGATCATCGGCGACGAACTTCTCTACGGCAGGAACTACATAGTCGAACCGGTCTATGCCAAGAAGCATAAGATCAGGTACTCTGACAGCCCGGTTTACTACTACGGAGGTGCGACCATATACAACAACTACTACGATATCTGGGACTGGCCGGTGGTGATCCACATCTACAGTCCTTACTACGACGGATGGAGCTCATCATGGTACTGGGGCTACTACCCCACCTGGTATGAGCCCTGGAGCCCCTGGTACTGGGACTACTACTACGGATATCACTCCGGGTGGCACAGCCACTACCACAGCTACTATCACCACCATGACCGCTACAGGTATCACAGGTACAACGACTACTACTACCACAGTGTAAGGCAGGCGTCTCCCACCGTTCAGCGCAGGGTTGCCGAGGGGACATACAGGCAGACTTACTCACGCCCCGAGCAGAGGGTGGAGGGTGCCGAGCTCCAGCGCAGGACACACGCAGCGGTGACTGAAGGGACCCGCAGCCAGGCCACAGGCACAAGGCGCCAGGCTACCCCGCAGACAGCAGGCAGCACTTCCACTGACGCCTCCAGGCGCCAGGCAACGCCCCGGGCAGCAAGCGCCAACGCCACTGACGGCACCAGGCGGAGTGTAACAGGCACTGAAGGACGCAGCCAGGCTGAAAGCGGTACCGTAAGAAGGAATTCTGAAGGTACTGTCAGCAGGGATGCCTCCTCAACAGAGGCAGCAAGGAGAACCGGTACCGGAACCGTCAGCAGGGATGCTGCAGATGCAGCCAGAAGGACTCCCTCCACGGTGAGCAGGACTGAGCAGAACAGTGAGCGTACCGGACAGGCCGGGGAATCGGTCAGAAGGACTGCAGTCCCTGCAGGAGCAGCAGTGAAAAACGCAGAGAGCGAGGCTGCTGAGGCCAGGGCAGCACAGGAGAGGGCCAGCGAGCAAAGGGCTGCCGAGGCCCGGGAGGCTGAGAGGAGGAACAGTGAGATAAGAGCCGCCCAGGAGAGAGCCGCCGAGCAGAGGGTAGTCGAGCAGAGGGTAGCCGAGCAGAGGGCAAATGAGCAGAGGGCTGCGGAAGCCAGGGCTGCACAGGAGAGAGCCAGCGAGCAAAGGGCTGCTGAGGCCCGGGAGGCTGAGAGGAGGAACAGTGAGATAAGAGCCGCAC
>JACDJC010004107.1_pt1 | contig 10114 bp, 6 predicted proteins | sample 7454191 | NCBI WGS metagenome assembly JACDJC01 (sample SAMN14253291, study PRJNA609438) | sludge metagenome | isolation source: sludge after 25d culture with pyrite and EDTA | collected 2018-12-20
CCGAAGGTCACGGCTTCACCCGAGTCGTCCACCGCCGTCTTCCCTCGCGGGAGCGGCCGGAGCGACTTGGCTAGCAGCTCGACCGCGCTCACGCGCACCGTGACCTCCCCGGTGCGGGTGCGGAAGAGCCTTCCGTGCACGCCGACGTGGTCGTCGAGGTCGAGGAGCTGGACAAGGCCCCAGGCGGGGCCGAGGGCGTCCTGGCGGAAATAGAGCTGGAGGCGCCCGGACACGTCCTCGAGGTGCGCGAAGGCCGTCTTGCCCTGCCGCCGGTAGGATACGAGCCGGCCCGCTACCGCCACCTCGGGGCCGTCGTCGCCCATGGCGTCGTCGTAGGCCGCGACCGCCGCGGCGGCCGTGAAGGTCCGCCGGAAGGAATACCCGAACGGCTCGATCCCGGCGGCGCGGAGCTCGTCGAGCTTGGCGCGGCGCGCCTCTTCCACGAACGAGCGGGTCTCGTCGCTCACGCGGCCCTCCCCCCGGTGCTCTTCAGGTAGGCTTCGATGAAGGCGTCGATGTCGCCGTCCATCACCTTCTGCACGTCGCCCACCTTGAGCTCGGTGCGGTGGTCGTTCACCATGGTGTAGGGCTGGAAGACGTACGAGCGGATCTGGTTGCCCCACGAATTGTCGGTCTTGGTGGCCTCGACCAGGGCCCGCGCCGCCTCCTGCTCCTCCAGCTTCCGCTGATAGAGGGCGGCGCGCAGCATCTTGAGGGCGGTCGCCTTGTTCTTCCCCTGGCTCCGCTCCTGCTGGCACGAGACCACGATGCCGGTCGGCTCGTGCGTGAGCCGCACGGCGGACGACGTCTTGTTGACGTGCTGCCCGCCGGCGCCCGAGGCGCGGAAGACGTCCATCCGGATGTCCTCGTCCCGGAGGTCCACCTCGATGGTGTCGTCGATGTCCGGGTAGACGAAGACGGAGGCGAACGAGGTGTGGCGGCGGGCCTGCGAGTCGTACGGGGAGATCCGGACCAGCCGGTGCACGCCCTTCTCCGCCCGGAGATACCCGTAGGCGAACTCGCCCGAGATGCCCAGGGTGGCGGACTTGATGCCCGCCTCCTCCCCCTCCACCAGGTCCAGGACGCTCACGGTGTACCCGCGGCGTTCCGCCCAGCGGACGTACATCCGCATCAGCATTTCCGCCCAGTCCTGGGACTCCGTGCCGCCGGCGCCGGGATGGATGGTGAGGATGGCGTCCCGCGCGTCGTCGGGCCCCTGCAGCATTCCCCGCACCTCGAGCGCGGTGACGGCCGCCTCCAGCCGCTCCACCTCCGCCTCGAGCTCCGCCGCCATGGCCTCGTCCGGCTCGGCCTCGAGCAGTTCGGCCATGTCGGCGGCGTCCGCGAGCCGCGTGCTGATGTCGGCGAACGGGGTGACCCACGACTTCAGCTGTTTGATTTCCTGGACGACGGTGCGGGCCCGCTCCTGGTTCGCCCAGAACGCCGGGTCCATCTGTGACGACTCCAGCTCGGCGAGTCGCGACTGCCGCGCCGTCACGTCAAAGAAATCTCCGCAGTTCGTCGGCCTGCGCCCGCAGCGCCTCCAGCCGTTCCGTCACTCCAGCCATGTCGTTCCTCGATCGGTCCAGGATGCCAGAAAGCACAAGGCGTGAAACGGGAGCCGGTGCGCCGCTGCGCCGCCGCTCCGCGTTTCACGCCGGGCGCGCCGGGTCAGAAGATCTTGCTGCCGTCTCCCAGGATCTCGTTCAGCGCGTCGTTGAAGTGCGTCGTGGACTCGGCCAGCTCACGCCCGACTTGCCCCGCGTACTCCTCCCAGCTCTTCTTGATCTCTTCCTCGAAGATCTGCTTCAGCGTGCCGTGCCGGAGCCCCTCCAGCCGCTTCTCCGGGTGGTACACCACGATGTCGGACACCAGCGCCCGGGCGAGCCGGCGCGCCTTCTGCCCGGGGTCCTTGGACAGAAAGGGGTTCGCGGACGGCCTCGGCGACGCCGCCCGGGGTGCCGTCGGGGTGGCGATGCTCACCGGCCGCGACGAGAACGGCGGCCGGACGTGCGGCGCGCCCCCCGAGGGAGCCGGCGCCTGCGGCGGGGGGAAGGTGGTGGCCGCCGGGCGGACAGGGGCCGGCGGCGGCACCACGAACGGCGGCGAGGCGACGGCGTGGTCGCTCACCCTCGGCGCGGCGGCCGGGGGCGTGTGCGGCGGGGCTTCCGGCCGGGGCGACGCCGCGAACGGCGCAGGCGGGGCCGGGGGCGCGCTCTGGACGGGCGCCGGCGCAGGGGCCTCGACCGCCTCCGACTCGACGCGGAACACCGCGCGACAGACCGAGCACCGCGCACGCACGCCTCCGGCGGGGACCTTGGCGGGGTCCACGCGGAACACGGTCGAACAGCCTGGGCAGGTCACGTTCATTGCGGAATCCTCAGCGCTTGTCCCGGCCTTCACCCCCGGCCGGCGATTCGCCCTCCGGCGCGTGGCGGCGATCGACCACGAACACCGAGCCGGGAAGGGTCTTGGCGTAGCTCTTCATTTCCGTGGCCAGCTCGCTCACCTGCGCCGGGTGCGCGAACTTCCGGTTGCGGTTCGTCACGATGCCGATCGACAGGGTCATCAGCGGCACCCGGTGGAGCTGCCCTCGGCGGTCCTTCCCGAAGAAATACCCGGCCCGCCGGTCCTGGTCGTTGTACTGCAGCGGGATGAGGGTGTCGAACACCGACAGGACCTCGCCGCAAACGTCGCCGATCCGGGCGGACGGGATGACGAAGATGAAGTCGTCGCCGCCGATGTGCCCGACGAACCCCGCCGATCCGGTGATCCCGCGGACCACGTCGTGCAGGATGCGCGACAGGATGAAGATGACGCGGTCGCCGTCGTAATAGCTGTACCGGTCGTTGTACTCCTTGAAGTGGTCGAGGTCCGCGTAGCACACCGCGAACTCGTCGCCCGACTCCAGCTGCAGCCGGATGGCGCGCTCGATTTCGGTGGTGCCGGGCAGGCGCGTCGAGGGATGCACCGACACGTCGCGCTCCGTGCGCACCAGCATCGCGTCGAGCCGCGCCCGCTGCTCCGCCGGGGCGAAGAAGCCGGTGATCACCTCGTCGGCCCCGGCGGCGAACCACTCCCCTACCCGCTCCGGCGCGTGTGTGCCCGAGAGGACGACCGCCGGCACGATGGCGGTGAACGCGTCCGCCTTGAGCCGTCGCACCATCGCGAGACCGTCGGCGCCCGTCTCGTCGCCGTCAAGGAAGATGAGGCACGAGGCGCCCCGAAGGACGATCGACTCCAACTCGGCCCCGCGCCGAAATTCCAGGATCGGAAACCCGCGCACTTCGGCCCAGCGCCGGAGCACGGCGGGCACCGGGCGCGCGTCCGGCGAGTGAAAGAGAATCGTCGGTCGGCTACGCAACCCGTGCACCCCGTAAGAGTTTATCCGAAACTAACTTAGGAGTGTGCTCGGGCGAAGTCAAATGAAATACGCCGCGACGCCCACCAGCGCGTAGAGTGCCAGAAGCTGCACCCCTTCGAACCAGTGGGACTCGCCGTCGAGGGTGATCAGGGCGCTCACGAACGTCGCCAGCGCCAGGGAGAGCACCTGGAAGGGGGTGAACACCAGGTTCATGTTCACGCCAAGCACCACCCCGATTCCGACCAGCAGCGGGGCCACGAAAAGCGCGATCTGGGTGCTCGAGCCGAGCGCGATCTGGAGCGCCAGGTCCACTTTCCCCTTCCGGGCCACCACCACCGCCGAGGCGTGCTCCGCCGCGTTGCCGATCATCGGGATGATGATCAGGCCGAGGAACGCCTGCGACAGGAGCCCGCCCTCGGTCATCGGCCCGATCTCGTGCACCAGGATCTCGGAGATCACGGCGATGCCGACGGTGGAGATGGCGAGCACGCCGACGGCGCGCGGGAGGCCCCACACCGGGTGCACCGTCGGGTGCGGGTCCCCGCCGAGGAGCCGGCGGTGGGTCCGGAGCGAGAAGAGGAGCGAGAGGAGATAGACGACGCCCAGGACGATGGCGACCGATTCGGAGAGGTGCAGCTCGACGAGTTGCGCCGCCTCCGGATGGGTGGCGTGGAACAGCGCCGGAAAGACCAGCGCCGCCACGGCCAGTGCGAGCATGGCGCCGGCCATGCCGGCGGCGGTGCGGTTGAACGAGAAGAGGTTCTTGTTCATCCCCGCCGCCATCAGCGACAGCCCGAGGATGAGCAGCAGGTTGCCCAGGATGCTCCCGATGATCGAGGCCTTGACGAGCTCGATCAACCCGGCCCGGAGCGCGAAGATCGAGATGATCAGCTCGGCGGCGTTTCCGAAGGTGGCGTTGAGGAACCCGCCGACCGTCGGTCCCGTCCGCTCCGCCAGGTGCTCGGTCGCCTCGCCGAGGTACTGCGAAAGCGGGAGGATGGCGAGGCAGGCGACGACGAAGACCAGGACGTGATCCGCTCCCTGCCTGGCCAGCCAGATGCTGGCCGGGACGGCGGGAAGGAGGAGGTGCCGCAACTTGATCCGGAACGGGTCGCCGACGACGGGCGCGACACGCCTGGGCGGCGCCTCGGGCGGCGGTGAGGCGGTCGAGGCGGCAGTGCCGCCGGGAGCGGAAGCCACCCCGGGGGAACCGGCGCGTCCCTCCTGCCGGCGGTCCCCGCGCTCCCGGCCCTGCTCCGGAGCCCGCTGCTTGTCCCGGTCCCGGCCCTTCCCCCGCTCGGGGCGCTCGCCCCGCGGGGCCGGCTGCTGGGCGGGCGCCGCCTGCGGCTCCACCTGCCGTTGCTTCTGGCGCTCCCGCTGCGACTCCCGCCGCGCGGGCCGTTCGGCGGCCGGCTCCGCGGCGTCCGGCTCCACAGCATCCGCCGAGGGGGCTTGGCCCACGGGCGGGGCGGCCGGCGCGGCTCCACGCTCCCCCTTCTTCTTGCCGCTTGCCTCCCGGAGGATGGCGGCGGCGATCCCCTTGGTCTCCCCCTGGAGCGCCGTGAGCAGGTGTTCCGGCGTGATGGTCGACCCGCCCTTCCGACCGGCCTCCGCGGCGGCTTCATCCAGGATCCGGCGGGCGCGGCTCGAGAGCACGAGTCCGTCCTCGGGCGGCGTCCCGCGCTTGCCGGCGCTCATCAGGCGCTTGGCGGCGTTGTCGGCGTCCTTGGGCAGCTGCGCGGCCGCTTCGGCGGGAAGGCTCTCGCGCTCGCGGAGCAGCGCGAGCAGCAGGTGTTCCGTGCCGATCTGGGCGTGTCCGAGGCGCTCGGCCTCTTCCCGGGCGGTGGCCAGGATGCGGCCTGCGCCCTCGGTGGATGCTGGTTCGGTCATGCGTCCCGGGGGGAGGTCAGAGGGGCTTCGCCTCGTCGACGAGCATCACGGGAATCCCGTCGTCCACCGAGTAGACCAGTCCGCAGGCGTGGCAGACGAGCGTCTCCGGTGGCTCCGGACGGTATTCGAGGTCGCCCTTGCACTTCGGGCAGACGAGGATCTCGAGCAATTCGGGCTTGAGGGTCATGGCGGCGTTGGTTGGAGGGTGGCCGGCTCAGGACGCCGGGGTCTCCTCGGGAAATCCGAGTCGCGACAACGAAGCGGCGTTTCGCCGCCAGTTGGGAAGCACCTTCACCCAGCAGTCGAGATACACCGGCTTCCCGAGCAGCGCTTCCAGCCGGGCCCGGGCGTGGGAGCCGATGGCCTTGATGGTCCGCCCGCCCTGTCCGATGATCATCCCCTTCTGGCTCTCCCGCTCCACCAGCAGCGTCACACGAATGTACACCGGCGAGGAGTGCTCGCGAAACTCCTCCACCTCGGCGGTGAAGGCGTACGGCAGCTCGTCCTCGAGCACCTCGAAGGCCGCCTCGCGGAGGTACTCGACCACGAAGAAGCGGAGCGGCTGGGTGCCGATGTCCTCCGGGTCGAACTCGAACTCCCCCTCCGGGAGCAGCGCCGCGAGCCTGTCCAGGAGGGCGGGAACCCCTTCGCCGGTCTCGGCGGAGACCAGGAGCGCGTCAGGCCCGAGGGCGGCACGGGCTTCGGCGGGGACGAGATCGGCCTTGGTGTAGACGGTGAGGACGGGAGCCCTGGGCGGTCCCTCGAGGCCGGCGAGTGACTCGAAGGGGGGCGCCACGCCGGCGGGGGCCGGATGGAGGTAGACGATGGCGTGGGAGCGGTCCAGCTGATCGAGCGCGGCCTGGCGCATCCGGGACTGCATCATGTAGCGCGGCTCGAGGAGCCCCGGGAGGTCGTGGAAGACGAACTGGGTGTCGCCGTCGGTGCGGAGCCCGACCACGGGGAGGCGGGTGGCCTGGGGTTTCGGGCTCACGATGGCGAGGTGCTCGCCGACGAGCCGGTTGAGCAGGGAGGATTTCCCGACGTTGGGGACGCCGGCGAGGGCGACGTGGCCGGTTTTCGGCATGGGGGAAAGGTAGCGCCTTTCGTCGGCGGGGCCGGGCGGCGGCCCGGCGTGAAACGCACAACGCCCGGACTCCAAGGAGCCCGGGCGCTGTGAAAGGGATGGCTGGCGACGGTCTACTCTCCCAGGCCCTCTCGAGCCAAGTACCATCGACGCTACAGGGCTTAACTGCCGTGTTCGGAATGGGAACGGGTGTGGCCCCTGCGCGCTAGTCGTCAGCCAATCGGACGGCCCCCGGCGTACCGGGCGCCTGCAGCTTGGCAATTGAGTGATGGATGTGTCCTGCGAGGAATAAATTGGAGAGATCAAACTGCACGGGCGATTAGTAGCGCTCGACTGAAGGCCTCGCGGCCCGTACATCTGCGCCCTATCAACCTGGTAGTCTCCCAGGGCCCTTCAGGGATCTTAAGATCCAGGAGTGTTCATCTTGGGAAGAGTTTCCCACTTAGATGCTTTCAGCGGTTATCTCCGCGCGACATCGCTACCGGGCGCTGCCCCTGGCGGAACAGCCCGTACACGAGCGGTCGCTTCGTCTCGGTCCTCTCGTACTAGAGACGACGTCCCTCAACACTCCCACGCCCACGACGGATACAGACCGAACTGTCTCACGACGTTCTGAACCCAGCTCATGTACCACTTTAACCGGCGAACAGCCGGACCCTTGGGACCTTCTCCAGCCCCAGGATGTGATAAGCCGACATCGAGGTGCCAAACCGCGCCGTCGATGTGAACTCTCGGGCGCGATAAGCCTGTTATCCCCAGCGTACCTTTTATCCGATGAGCGATGACCCATCCACACGGGATCACCGGATCACTTACGCCAACTTTCGTTCCTGCTCGCGCCGTCGCGCTCGCAGTCAGGCGGGCTTTTGCGTATACACTCAGCGTGCGATTACCGACCGCACTGAGCCCACCATCGCGCGCCTCCGGTACTTTTTAGGAGGCGACCGCCCCAGTCAAACTACCCACCAGCCACGGTCCTCGGCGGTGTTGCCGCCAGAGTGAGATTGTTAGTAAAACAAGGGTGGTATTTCACTGGTGCCTCCGCCCGAGCCGAAACCCGGGCCTCAACGGCTCCCACCTATGCTACGCAGGTTATACCGACAATCAATGACAGGTTGTAGTAAAGGTGCACGGGGTCTTTTTGTCCTGTCGCGGGTAATCGGAATCCTCACCGATGCTTCTATTTCGCCGAGCTTACGGAAGAGACAGCTCCCAAGTCGTTACTCCATTCGTGCAGGTCGGAACTTACCCGACAAGGAATTTCGCTACCTTAGGACCGTTATAGTTACGGCCGCCGTTTACCGGGGCTTCGGTTCACAGCTTCGCCTTGCGGCTAACCGCTCGCCTTAACCTTCCGGCACCGGGCAGGAGTCAGAGTGTATACGTCGGCTTGGATCACGCCTTAGCACACTCCTGTGTTTTTGCTAAACAGTCGCTTGGGACGATTCACTGCGGCCGGCCTGGGCTTGGGCTGTACGCCCTCACCTACTACCGGCACCCCTTATCCCGAAGTTACGGGGTCATTTTGCCGAGTTCCTTTTCCGTAAATCACTCGAGCACCTTAGGCTTCTCGCCTCGCCCACCTGTGTCGGATTACGGTACGGTCAACAGGCATCCTGGTCCGCGAAGCTTTTCTCGGCAGTGTGCGTCGCCCACCCTTTGCGGGGACTAGGTCCCCTTCGGCATCGGTTCTCGGCTACCCTGGCGGATTTGCCTACCAGGGAACGCCTACCACCTTGCAGCGGATATTCCACCACCCGCCGGTGAACTTGCTCCTGCGTCCCTCCTCGGACTCATAACGGCTGACTGTTGGTACGGGAATGTTGACCCGTTTCCCATCGTCTACGCCTCTCGGCCTCGACTTAGGGACCGACTGACCCTGAGCTGATCGACATGGCTCAGGAACCCTTAGGCTTTCGGTGACAGAGGTTTTCACTCTGTTTGTCGCGTACTTAATCCGGCATTCTCACTTCCCACCGCTCCACCGGAAGGCTTCCGCCCCGGCTTCACCGCTGTGGGAACGCTCCCCTACCCCTGCAGCTTGCGCTGCAAGACCTAGCTTCGGCGGGTGGCTTGAAGTCCCGACCATTATCGGCGCGGCTACGCTGGACTGGTGAGCTATTACGCACTCTTTAAAGGAATGGCTGCTTCTAAGCCAACCTCCCAGTTGTCACAGCATACCCACATCCTTTGCTACACTAAGCCACCACTCCGGGGCCTTAGCTGAGGTTCTGGGTTCTTTCCCTCTCGCCACAGTACATTAGCGCACTGCGACTGCCTCCCGGGCAGCATTCAACAGGCATTCGGAGTTTGGTTGGGGGAGGTAACGTTATTCACGTCCCGGACCCATCCAGTGCTCTACCTCCTGTGAACTCATTTCCCGAGGCTATACCAAAATATATTTCGGGGAGAACCAGCTATCTCCGAGCTTGATTGGCCTTTCACCCCTACCCTCAAGTCATCCCAGCGGTTTTCAACCCACATGGGTTCGGTCCTCCACCGCCTGTTACGGCGGCTTCAACCTGCTCAAGGGTAGATCGCCACGGCTTCGGGTCTACCCCCACGTACGAATTCGCCCTTATCAGACTCGCTTTCGCTTTGGCTCCGGCCCTGAAGGCCTTAACCATGCACGTGAGGAGTAACTCGCCGGATCATAATGCAAAAGGCACGCCGTCAGGCTGTCCGAAGACAACCCTCCGACCGCTTGTCAGCACACGGTTTCAGGATCTGTTTCACTCGCCACCTGGCGTGCTTTTCACCTTTCCCTCACGGTACTAGTGCACTATCGGTCATCGAGGAGTATTTAGGCTTGGAGGGTGGTCCCCCCTGATTCGCGCAAGATTCCACGTGCCCCGCGCTACTCGGGATACCACTAGGGGCCGTACGCGTCTAGTTACCGGGCTTTCACCGTCTCTGGCGGGCCATTCCAGGCCGCTTCACTCTGGCGTCGTGCATCCCATGTCGTGGTCCCACAACCCCGCAGGAGCAAGCTCCCACGGTTTGGCCTTTTCCCCGTTCGCTCACCGCTACTTGGAGAATCTCGGTTGATTTCTGTTCCTCCGGGTACTGAGATGTTTCAGTTCTCCGGGTTGGCTCCCTTTCGGGTGACAAGCCTCGCGGCCTGCCGGGTTTCCCCATTCGGACATTCCGGGATCACAGTTCGTGTGCAACTCCCCCGGACTTATCGCAGCTTACCACGTCCTTCATCGCCTCTCGATGCCAAGGCATCCACCGTGTGCCTTATTGCGTTTGATCTCAATTCGTTTGTTGTTCGGTGTTGATTCCTCACACCCTGCGCACGCCTTGCGGCCATGCGCAGCACATCCATCATCTCAATTGTCAAAGAGCGAAAGACAAATGACGTGAACCAGAGGGCCGAAGTGCGGGCGAATCTCGAGATCTTTCGAGCCGCCGAAGCGGGCCTACTCGATGCTCCAGAAAGGAGGTGATCCAGCCGCAGGTTCCCCTACGGCTACCTTGTTACGACTTCGCCCCAGTCACTGAATTGACCTTTGGCGGCTGCCTCCTTGCGGTTAGCCCACCGACTTCAGGTCCCCCCAGCTTCCATGGCGTGACGGGCGGTGTGTACAAGGCCCGGGAACGTATTCACCGCGGCGTAGCTGATCCGCGATTACTAGCGATTCCGGCTTCATGTAGTCGAGTTGCAGACTACAATCCGAACTTAGACCGGCTTTTAGCGATTAGCGCACCCTCGCGGGTTGGCGACGCTCTGTACCGGCCATTGTAGCACGTGTGTAGCCCTGGACGTAAGGGCC
>JACDJC010004108.1_pt1 | contig 10105 bp, 4 predicted proteins | sample 7454191 | NCBI WGS metagenome assembly JACDJC01 (sample SAMN14253291, study PRJNA609438) | sludge metagenome | isolation source: sludge after 25d culture with pyrite and EDTA | collected 2018-12-20
CTTTCCGTAGAACGACGACAATGCCGAATACATCATATACCAAACTTATAGAACGATACCTCGCAGGCAAGGCCAGCGAACAGGAAATTGCAAAGGTTGAACAGTTGTTCAGCCAGGGAATGTCTGATAAAGAGCTTTACACCACCTTACGGGCCGACTGGGAGACCATCACCCCTGCTGGCCAGGAGTCACTCGAACTCCTGCTCGACAAGATCCACCACATCATCCGGCTGAAGGAAATCCAGAAACAACAATCGTTCAGACAACGGTTCCTGACCATCTATTCAAGGGTGGCCGCCATTTTGCTGGTTCCGCTCCTGCTGGCCGGACTCTGGTATTTCACGCAACCCGAACCGGTGGTTGACATCCCAACTGAATTGCCTGTCGAGACCTCCATTTATGCCCCCATGGGATCGCGGGTGGCCTTTAACCTGCCCGACGGCACCCAGGGTTTTTTGAACAGCGGATCCACACTGACATATTCAATACCTTTCGCAAGTAACAGAACAGTAAAAATTCAGGGAGAAGCGTGGTTGGATGTTGCCCGTGACGAACAACATCCGTTTGAAATTGGTGCCGGTGCCTCAGCGGTGAGGGTACTGGGCACCAGTTTCAACATCAGTGCATATCCCAACGAGTCGTATGTCGAAGTCGTACTCGAAGAGGGAAGCGTCGAATTTCAGGCCAACGATGCCACCCCGGCGGTCCAGCTGAAACCCTCCGAACGGTTGGTGTTCAATGGAGAAAAGATCAGTATTGAGGCAACCGAGACTGCCAAATACAAGGGCTGGACCGAAGGCAAGCTGATATTCAGGGGCGACAACATGGCTGAGGTGGCACGTCGGCTCGAACGCTGGTACAATATCGAGGTGGAAGTGGCTGACCAGGAACTGGATGAATATGTATTCCGTGCCACGTTCGAGGACGATTCACTCGAGGAGGTATTGAAACTGCTGATCATGACCTCGCCCATCCGGTATCGCATCACGCCCCGACAGCCTTTAGCCGATGGAAGCTGGAAAAAGGAAAAGGTCAAACTGTTTAAAAAATAGATAAACTAAAAAAACTTGACAAACATGAAAAACGGCAACGGACCTCCATAGGAGATGGAACAAAAAAAGAAGGAAACCGCGCCAACGGCTTCCTTCAAAAATCCATAAGAATTTTATTAATAATCAATTCATTACAAATCTATGAAAAAAAGTGAAACCGTCAACGGGTGGTCCGACTACCCTTTGAAGAAAACCTTTCTGATTATGAGGATAATAGTTTTTCTTCTCCTGGCAACCATCTTTCAAACCTACGCAAACGATGCGTATTCGCAACGAGCCAAACTCTCCCTCAATTTCAATAACACCGAACTGGAACAGGTACTTGATGCCATCGAGAACCAGAGCGAGTTCTTCTTCCTCTACAACGAGAAACTGGTCGATGTAAAGAGAAAAGTTTCCTTGAGAGTTTCCAATGCAGGAATGGATTCAATTCTTGAGCAGTTGTTTGAAGGAACCGATGTTGAATATGCCATAGTTGACCGCAAAATTGTGTTGGCCCCCGAAGATATTTCCAGCGTGATTCAACAACAACAAGGAATTACTGGAATAGTAAAAGATCATACGGGATTACCTTTGCCTGGCGTCAGCGTTGTCATCAAAGGTACAACCTCTGGCACCATCACGGATATGGATGGAAACTTCCAAATCAATAATTTACCGGCGAATGCATCACTTGTATTTTCCTTTGTAGGAATGAGAGCGATGGAGGTTCAGGTTGGGAATCAATCGAATCTTTCCATAACCATGGAGGAAGAAACTATAGGACTAGATGAGGTAGTAGCTATTGGATTTGGAACTCAGAAAAAGGAAAATTTGACAGGATCTTTGACTCAGGTGAGGATGGATGAAATTTTGGGTGACAGACCGATAATTAATGCAGCAGCTGCCCTACAGGGATCTGTTCCCGGACTTCTTGTTACCGGGAACCATCAGGTTGGCCAGCAAAAATCCTTCCAGATTAGGGGTGCATATTCCATTGGATCCGGTTCAACTATTAGCCCCTTGGTACTGATCGATAATGTTGAAGGAAATATTGATATGGTAAATCCGGAGGATATTGAATCGATTACTGTATTAAAAGATGCTGCATCTTCGGCAATTTACGGAGCACGTGCTGCCGGAGGTGTTATTATTGTTACCACTAAGCGTCCCAAATCAGGTGCCAGTTTCCAATTGAACTATAACAATAATATCGGCATTGAAACTGCCGTCAATCTACCTGAACAAGCACCTTTGGATCATTATTTCTCAGCTTACCTTGATGCTGGATTTGGTAATTCTTATTGGGCCGCACGTCAGGATGTAACAAAGTGGCAACAGTATTTGAAAGATTACAAATCGAATCCTGCAGCTTTCAATATAGTTGGCGACGGAGTTTTTGTTGATTCTGACGGGGTATCTTATTATTTGAATGAGAAGGATACTTATAGCCAATTCATGGAATCAAGTCTATCGCAATCCCATAACTTTTCAGGCTCCGGGGGTACTGATAAGTTGAGATATAGAATATCTGGCGGATATACAGACCAGGATGGCACACTGATAACATCCAAGGACAGGTTTACTAGAATAAACGTTGCATCGTTTATTTCAGCTGACCTTACAACCTGGTTTACCCAGGAACTTGACATTAAATATGCTAAAAGTGATAAAAGTCTGCCAGGAAATGATGCTGGAAATCTTTTCAATACAAGGCTTATTTCTTATTATCCTGATGGAATTATGCCCAAGCAACCCTATGGGTTACCTGAGGATATGCCAGTAAATACACCCATGAATACAATCCTTTATGGGAATACTGTTAATACGATCAGTGCCAATCCCAGAATTTTTACAAGATCAATTCTGAAGCCCTTCAAGGATTTTGAGGCTATCCTGGAATATACATTTGACCAAAGGGATGTACGATATGACTATTATTCTGGTAATTATATGATTACTGATATTCAGCAAGGGTCAAAAATGATAAACAATAGTGATTACTATATTAAACGTCATTATTTCACTGATTATAATGCCATTAACGCATATGCTACCTACTCGAAATCATTTGGAGATCATCATTTTAAACTCATGGGTGGTTATAACCAGGAATCCAGTTACTATGAATATGTTAACGTGAGGGTTCAGGACCAGGCAGTTCTTACAGTGCCTTCATTAGATGGGGCAACTGGAGATAAACAACTCTTGGACAACTATATTGAGTATGCAATTCGGGGTGGTTTTTTTAGGTTCAACTATAATTTCCAAGATAGATATTTGCTGGAAGTGAACGGCCGATATGATGGTTCTTCAAAATTTCCTAAAAGTAACAGGTTTGGATATTTCCCATCTGTGTCATTAGGATGGCAGATAGCAAGAGAATCTTTTATGGAAGGCACTCGTAATTGGTTAGATGAATTAAAGTTAAGGGTATCATGGGGTGAAATTGGTAACCAGAACATTAGTGCATATCAGTTTTCCCCATCTATGTCCTTGTCGACCTGGACAGCCAGCACTGCTACTTGGTTGCACAACGGTGAACAAGTGACAATAGTTGGAATCCCCGCATTGGTTAGCAGCACTTTTACTTGGGAAAATGTCTCGACTCTGGATTTTGGATTAGATTATACTTTGTTCAAGGGAAGAATGCAGGGTACCTTCGATTGGTATGAAAGAAATACCACCGGTATGCTTGCCCCTGGGGTCCAGTTACCTGCTGTTGTTGGCGCTCCTGCTCCTTTGCAAAATACCGCTGATTTGCGTACTCGTGGTTGGGAATTTGCCCTAAGTTGGAAAAATCGTATAGGTGCTCTAAGTTATCGCTTTGGAATTAACCTGACAGATTATGAATCTGTAGTTACCAAATATGAGAATGCCAGTGGACTTCTTTCTGATTATTATGAAGGAATGGTTAGTGGCGAGATTTGGGGATACCTTGCCGATGGTTTTTATTCGATCGATGATTTTGAAAGTACTTCAACATGGAAATTAAAAGAGGGGGTAACCTCTATCAATGGATATTCGTCTGTCTTAAGACCCGGGGACGTGAAATTCAAAAACCTCAGTGATAAGGATGGGACAACTAACATGATTAGTGCTGGAATGAATTCAGTGGAGGATCCTGGAGACAGATCCATCATAGGGAACGATACTCCTCGGCTTCAATATGGTGCAAATGCTGGTGCAGGATTTAAAGGATTTGATCTTAATGTGATTATTCAAGGTGTTGCCAAAAGAGATGTTTGGCTTGGCGGAGCCGCAATTTTTCCATTTGGAGGAGTAGGGCCGACAGATGCTATTTTTCGCCCTGTTTATTATAACCAGATCGACTATTGGCAACCTAATGATCCTTCCAATGGTGATTATAGTGCAAAAAATCCCGATGCAACTCTTCCTAGGATCTATGGTTATACCTCTGCCACTGCTGTTGGATCCAATACCCGTGTTTCTGACAAGTATCTTTCTGATGCTTCTTATTTAAGAGTAAAGAATGTCACACTTGCATATACATTTCCCAAGAACTGGATTGATCCTTACGAAATGAAAGCATTGAAGCTTTTTATTGGTGTTGAGAACCTGGCAACTTTTTCTTCTCTTCCCAAAGGGTATGATCCGGAAACGATAAGTTGGACCTATCCGCTATACCGTACCATTTCATTTGGTGTAAATGTTACTTTTTAACCTGATTAATTTATTTAATATGAAAAAGTTAGTAATAATTCTATTTATAATCGGGATTTCAATTACAGCATGTAATGACAGCTTGCTTGAAAAATATCCGTTAACAAGTCTAACTGAGGAGAATGCATTTCAAACCTATGAAAATTTCTCTTACTTTATATGGCCCATGTACGAGATGTTTTCAAATAACACAATAGGGACATCAATAAACAGTTTTGGAGATAATTCAATTTATCGGGGAGATTTTTATGCCGGATTCCTTGGTCGAAAGAACTCCCAGAATCCATATGCCGCACAGTCAATCGCTACTGCTTCATCCGGAAATGGTTGGGATTTCAAATATATACGCCGCATTAATATTATGTTGTCCAACCTTGATAAGGGAAAATTAACCGAAGCTGAAGCTAAGCACCTTAAAGCGGTAGGGTATTTTTTCCATTCTTATTGGTATATGGAACTGATTGACCGTTTTGGTGATGTGCCATGGATCAATACTGTTATGGACGATAGCTCAGAGGATGCATATGCTGAAAGAATGCCCCGAAAACAAGTGGCTGACAGTGTACTAAATCGTTTGTTGTGGGCTGAGCAAAATATTAATCTTGATGGTGATGGACATAATACCATAAACAAGGATGTTGTTAGGGCAACCATATCAAGATTCACTCTTCGTGAAGCAACATGGCGAAAATATCATAACCTGGGTGATGCAGAAAAATATTTTCAGGAATGTGCAAAATTTTCACAATTGCTGATTGAAAAACATCCAAATCTTTATTACGGCACTGACCGCAATGATAGTGGGGAGTTGGTACCGGCAGCCGGTTATGGTGAATTGTGGAATACAAGGGATCTGAAAGGAATTCCTGGAATCCTTCTCTATAAACAACATATCTTTCCGCTGAACCTTTCGCGATTCAGTGATTATGAGCATATTGCTGCACACACAACTGAAATGCCCCAACTTACGGTTGATCTATACTTATGCAAAGATGGTCGTCCCATTTCGACCTCTCAATTGTATCAAGGGGATAAAGATCCTTACACAACTTTCAGGAATCGTGATCCTAGGTTATACCATGTTGTCATGCCTCCGTTCAAGGTTTTAAGGGCCTCAGCTTCTGGTGGATATTTTGGTGAAACTACGCCGGCTGATAAAAATTGGAAATTTACTGATAATCCCATTGAAAGAGAATATATCGATATCATGGGGGCTAACCATTATCAGAGTGTTCCAACACCTTCACTTGGCGCGGGCGGTTTACTTAGTCGAGGAATGAAACGCTTGCCTACCCAAAACTGGTCTAACTCTCCCATGAATGAAGCTCCACACCTTAACTCGGCACAAAGAGGCAATGGCCCGTTCCAAACCAGCAATACAGGCTATTATTTTTGGAAATGTTATAATAACTGGGAAATGAATTCAGGCGCGAGTAACACGAATGATGCAGATATGCCTCTTTTTAGGATTGAGGAAATCCTTTTGAACTATGCTGAATGCATGTATGAACAGGGACAGTTTGATCAGGCAATTGCCGATATTACCATCAATAAATTGCGGCATCGTGCCGGAGTAGCCAACATGGTGGTTAATGAAATCAATGGTGGATTTGATCTCAATAGGGGTACTGACGATGATGGTAACCTCATTCATCCTGTTCTATGGGAAATTCGTCGTGAAAGAAGTATCGAACTGATGGGTGAAGGATTCGGTTTTTACGATGTACGACGTTGGAAAAGTGCCAAGTGGTATGTAAACCGTCAGCAGTTTGGCATGTGGATAAAAGACTCAGATTATCTTAATGCCTATAGTGTAATTGACGGTATGGGAGCAGCTCCCCGTAAGGATGGAAATCCTGGGTATATATTTCGTTATCCGGATCCCGTTACTTCTGGGGCAGGATGGCTTGATAAGTACTATCTGTATTGCGTACCAACCGACGAAATTGTTCTCAATCCAAAACTGGAACAAAATCCTGGTTGGTAATCCAATAAATAATCTATCAGACAAGATTTGCCGAATTTTGATTTTGGCATATCTTGTTTTGTAAAAATTTCACTATGGACAAAGTCAATATAATTAACTATTCACTTGCCGTCGCTTTTATTTCCACGTCCTGTTCTTCACGCGGAAGTGATGAGAAAAGGGATTCTCTTTTTAATGAACGACCCAATATCATTTTTATCATGGCCGATGATTTGGGCTATGGTGATTTGAGCTGTTATGGACAGGAGAAGTTTTCCACACCCAATATTGACCAAATGGCAAGGGAAGGTATCCGTTTGACGAACTATTACAGTGGCAGTACTGTGTGTGCACCAGCCAGGAGTAGTTTGCTGACAGGAATGACTACAGGACATACACCGATTAGAGGAAATAAGGAAATTCAACCTGAGGGTCAGGAACCTATGCCCGCCGAAACACGAACTTTTGCCCATATGCTTAAGGAAGCGGGATATACAACTGGTGTGGTTGGCAAATGGGGTCTCGGATATCCGGGATCAGTGAGCGAACCCCTAATGATGGGTTTTGATTACTTTTTCGGATATAATTGTCAGCGACACGCACACTATTATTTTGTGGATTATCAATGGGAAAATGAAAAGCGCATTACTTATCCGGAAAAAATTTATAGTCATGATGAAACCACTCGGAAAGGACTTGAGTTTATCAGAAAAAACAGGGATAAACCGTTTATGTTGTATATGGCATACGCCATTCCCCACGCTGAACTTGTTATTCCCGAAGAATACCTTAGTTCATTTAAAGGAAAATTTCCTGAACCAAAATCCTGGCCAGATGGACAGCACTATGGTGCTCAGACTCACCCAAGGGCTGCCCTCACAGCCATGATTTCACACCTGGATGGTGATGTGGGGAAATTACTCAGTTTACTCACCGAGATAGGCATTGATGATAATACCCTGGTGATTTTTACTTCAGACAACGGACCTCACAAAGAGGGTGGAAATGACCCTGATTTTTTCAATAGTAATGGGAATCTAAGGGGATACAAGCGTGATTTATATGAGGGAGGAATACGGGTGCCCTTTATTGCCCGATGGCCAGGAAAGATAAAGGCTGGTTCAGACAGTGAACACGTGGCAGCGCACTGGGATATATACCCTACTTTTTGTGATCTAGTCGGTGCTGATACTCCTGAAATTACCGATGGAATTTCCATGGCTCCTCTATTTATGGGACATGACCAGCCAAAGCATGAATATCTTTACTGGGAATTTCATGAACTAGGTGGCAGACAGGCCGTTCGGTTAAATAATTGGAAGGGGGTGAAATATAATTTGAAAGACAAAAGCTCGAAGCTTGAACTGTATAATTTGGAAAACGATCTTTCTGAAAATCTGAATATTGCAAATGAATATCCTGAAATTGTTGACCAAATTGAGAAGATATTGGTGAATGCCAGAGATAATTCTACTTCATTCCCTTTTCCAGCCGATAAATAGCCGTTTTTCGCTGGAATAGTCATTTTTTCAAATGTATTTCTGAATGGTGACTTTTACACAGAAATGTCACTCTTGATTAGTTTACAGTGAATCAATCAAACATGCAGGGAACCAAATCCAAGAATTAGGTTCCCTGTTTTTCAAGTACCTAACGTCCATGTTTTCAATAAAACGTGTTTACGATCATTCATATATGGTGATCATGTTTTTTTTGGAAAACGCATCATCCATTGCCATGATCGGATCCCCAAAAAAATTAATATCCCAATGAAACGATACGGTAGGAGGCTGTCCCAAAAGCGGGTCAGCCTCTTAACCTATACAATTTTTATGTTGTCATAAAAGAGTTAGCTACCTCCCAACCCTTACTCCAAAATTTAACCCAACCGTACCATCCAATCCTATATTGGCGCATATTGCAAATCTGTGCTTAGGCGTAACACCTAATATTCCAACGGTCGGGACAAGTCGCAATTCTGAACGATTATACCTAAACCCACAAGTCACAAATAGCAGTGGTTGGCGAATAGTTTGGGTTGTTGAATTGGTGATGGTGATTGTATTGAAGACTTCGGGGATCTTGACATCATAAGTGAGGTCGTGTTTCAGGATTTCGCCCAATACCAACTCTTCACGATTGATGGTACCATAGGGGAGGTAAATGGTATCCCGGTAGGTCCGGATATTGGCGGTGGTGTCGATATACACCGGGACTGGCCGTTCAATGGTCACTTGCTGGGTAATGGTATGGATGATAGTGTCGACCTTTATCAGGGTGTCTGTTTCAAAGACGGTCTCGATAACAGGCTTGCGAAGGGTATGCTGAAAGTAATTCCCCGCAAGGGAAATGATGAGCAGCATGAGTGCTATCATTAAAAGAGTGCTTTGGAATTGATTTTTCATTGGATGATGGTAAATTGGTCAGGGTGACAAACATCCTTTGGAAAGAGAATTGTGGCTGCGCGATTTATCGCGCAGTTTGGGCAACCCAAGGTCAGGGCATGCCCTGACCCTACAATTCTTTTTTCAGTTGATGATTGATTGATTATTTTCCAGATGATGGTTAATTCTCTGTGTAATCCTTTAATCTGTGGTGTAATATACCTCTGTTCAATCCTTTAATCTGTGGTGAACCTAAACACTGCCCCCACATGGTCGGCAATCACATGTACCGATTCCTTCTTTCGGATCAGGCGCCTGACACCTTCTCCATCATCAGAGCCGGTGCCGTTGGTGTTGAACTCGATGGTGAAGTAGTGTTGTCTGCTCTCGGATTCGATCAGGGCGACGTGTGAGACTCTTTTCTTCGATTCGGAATAGAATCCCGCCACTTGTCCGGGAAGGCTCTTAAAAGGGCTTATTCGGGGTTTATTTCGACGGTAAACCACATTCGCATTGAACCAGGCGGGACTCCAGGCTGATTGGGGATTGGGGATATTGAGCTGATTGTGGCACCAGGTGAGTCCGGCGGCACAGTAGGCATAGCCTTCTGAAAGGTCTACCTCCAGAAGGTACTTCCTGATCTCGGGGCCGTCATTCTTGCCGGTCTTCTCCCGAACACCCACCTGCGAGGCGGCTACTGCCACGAGTTTCCCGCGCAATGTCGTAAGTTCTGGACCTTGATTGTCGAGGTCCATGGGCAATGTTCTATGCTCTTGACATTGATCGACGGGTTCCGTAGGCAGTGCCGCCGTCCTGGGCAGGGTTTGGCCCTGGGTCAATACAGACTGGCCAGCAAGAGTGCCCCTACTGCATATAAACAGTAGAAAAACAAGGCAATACGTATTTGTTGCCATGGTGTATAGTCTTTCAGTTTGCAGGTATCGGGATCGATGATTCGCTTCAGTCCGGGGTGTGTGGCTCCCAGCCAGAGCCAGGTCACCGCGGTGATGATCGACATGGCGAGGATGCCGAAGCAGATC